>OCVV012880329.1_pt1 | contig 53835 bp, 63 predicted proteins | sample 1539721 | NCBI WGS metagenome assembly OCVV01 (sample SAMN02144230, study PRJEB22623) | gut metagenome | biome: sheep rumen | host: Ovis aries | place: New Zealand
ATAGTGTTACAGTAACAATTAATGAAGATGGACAAGACGTTAACATTTATTATCTAAGAACTAGATATGAAGCATTTTTTGAAGCAAATGAAGCTCATGGATTAGATCCAGAAAGAGGAATGATTCCATGGGGATATGAAATTACAATGGGTGTTACTATAAAAGGAACTGAACAATATGACCCAGATTGTAAAGGATTTAAGCAAATAGCAGGAGAGCCTGTTGAAGGAACGCTAAATAAAAACCCAATGACATTTATAATGCCTAAAGGAAATGTTTCATTCAGTTCTGTATGGGTTGAAGATTTACCAAATGAAAATGAAGTTCCAGAAAATAACACTAATCAAACAGGTACTAATGAAGCAAACGAGGTTCCTGCAAATGAGGTTCCTTTAAATAATGTTCCAGTAAATGAAGCTAATGAAGTACCAGCAAATGACGTACCTTCAAATGATGTACCTTCAAATGATGTTCCTTCAAATGATGTACCTTCGAATAATGTACCTTCAAACGATGTACCTTCAAATGATGTTCCTTCAAACAATGTTCCTGCAAATGATGTAGGACCTGAAAATGGAATTTCAGGAGGAAATGCAATTCCTGAGAATCAAACTGGTGGCGGATCAGGTTCAGGCGGATCTGGATCTGGCGGATCAGGCTCAGGTGGATCAGGAGGATCAAGTTCAGGAGGCTCAGGTTCTGGTAGTGGATCAAGTTATAATTTAAATATTACTACAGGAAATGTCGCTGGAGGGGATGGTACTACATCTAAAGGAAAACTTCCACAAACAGGTATATCTAATGCTACATTAGGAGCAGCTATTTCTATCATAATTGCATTAGGTATAGGAACTTTCGCATTAACTAAAAAGAATAAAGATGTTAAATAGTTAATAGAAAATAAATAACAATAAAACTAAAAAAGAGATGAGAATTTCATCTCTTTTTTTGAATATTAAATCAATTTTAATATGTACATAAATTATTATTTGTGATAATATATCTTTTGTATATATTATTAGTATAAGGAAGAGAGGAAACATCTTGAATAAGACAGCAAAGCAAAATAACGCAGGTAGCAAACCATATAGATTCTTCAAAAGATTATTTGACATAATTTTGAGTTTGATAGGTATTATTTTACTAATACCTCTTACTATTGTATTATTTTTTGTGCGCAAATATAATCATGATGATGATGCACCAATCTTTTATGAACAATTGCGTTATGGTAAAGATGGAAAAGTGTTTAGACTTTATAAATATCGTTCAATGTGTATAAATGCAGATGATATTTTAGAAGACTATCTAAATAAGAATCCAGAAGCTAAAAAAGAATATAAGAAATACAAAAAATTAAAAGATGACCCTAGAGTTACTAAAAGTGGAAAATTCATTAGAAAATCTAGTATGGATGAAATGCCTCAATTTTTAAACATTCTTTTAGGCCATATGACTATAGTAGGTCCTAGACCATATCTTCCAAGAGAACGAGATGATATGGGAAAGAATTTTGATACTATTGTTTCAGTTAAACCAGGATTAACAGGACTATGGCAAGTATCTGGTAGAAGCAATGCTTCATTTGAAGAAAGAATGAAATTAGATAAAAAATATATTAGAGAAAAAAGTTTTTGGCTAGATGTGAAAATATTCTTTAAAACAATTGGAAAGACTTTTTTAAAGGATAGTTCAGCATTTTAAAAAGAGATGATATTTTTTAAATATTATCTCTTTTTTTTACTTTACAAAATAGTAAAATTATTGTTATAGTATAATTAGTCAAAATGATTTATAATGTTATAGAAAGGAGAATTTCGTTTATATGAAAAGCTCAGATATTTTAAATGGTTTTGAAAAAGTTGTAGTAGATGGAAGAAGATACAACATTAATCAAATGTCTTTAGAAGAATTAAAAGAACTAAAAGCTGATATACATAAAAGAAAGCAAGAAAGCATTAAAGAGTGCTCAAAAGCTTTAGATAAATTAGAAATTAAAGATGATATAGAAGAAGATGAAGTTAATTAATTCTTAAAATATAGAAGGTGAAAATATATGGCAAGTACTAAAGAAATTAAAGATAAAGAAATACAAAAGATTGAAGAAAGCAAATATCAAGAATTTAAAGAAAAATTTGAAGAAATGATAGAAATTTCTAGAATTGCTGCGATTATTGATGTTGCTTGTGTTGCACGCGAGAGTGTAGATAATTCAAAAAGATGTGTTTCAACAATAGTAAATAAAGGAAATGATCTTGCTGGAAGCTTTGGAAGAAGAGCTGAAGAATATATGGAAGATATAGGAGCAGATAGTCCTGAATTAGATGAATATAATGATGTTTTAGAATCTATTGATGAACAATTTGAAGATCAAGTTAGCCTTATAATTGCTGAACAAAAAAGAGCAGAAGCTTTATTAGAAAATGCAATGATAGGTAAAGCAAGATTGGAGTATCAAAGGGTAATGGAAATGAATACTCCAGAGTATAAAAAATACAAGCTTGAGATGATTAAACTAAATGCAAAAGCTGATTCTGCTAACAAGCTAAAGAATGCGATAGAGAAAGCAAAAAAATTAGCAGGAATTGAAGAGGAAAAAGAAAATCTTAGAGATAGAACACCATTAAATATGGTTAATCAACAAATAGATGAAGCAAATAGACAAATTGAAGCTGCTATAAAAGAAATTGAAGCTTGTGAAAAAGCTTTAGAAGATATTAATAAAGATTACCAAAAAGCTTTAGAAAAACATAATGATCATGCTAGCAATCAAACAGATTTAATTGAACAAAAAGAAGAAGGTTTCTTACAACAACTATTTAGCAAAATATTAAACATATTCAAGGGTAATCGAGTAAAACAATTTATTGATGCATATGAAAATTGGATTAAAGCAGAAACACTTAATTTAGACAAAACAGTAGGAACTAGTATAGAAGTAGCTGATAAGAGATTTGAAACATTAGAACAAAGTGTTGATACAATTGAACAAAATAATTTAGGAAGATTAAGTGGAATAGGCAGAAACATAGTTGAAAGCGTTAAAGCAAGCTTAAATGGAGTAAGTAGAATTGGAAAAACAGGAGTTTTTGCAATAATTACTGCCTCAGAAACTATTAGTAAAAATAATAGTGAAAAAATGTTTGATGGTTTAGATGAATTATCTGATGGAACATCTAAAAGCACAAACAAAAAAGTAAAAGAAACAGTTGCAACAGCTTAGAATAATAAATTATTTAGGCTCAGAATGATTATTCATTCTGAGCTTTTATCATATTATAGGAGGTTTGAAATTGGAGAAAGACATAGAAGAATTAAAAAGAATAATTAAAGACTCTAATAATATAGTATTCTTTGGAGGAGCAGGAGTTTCTACTGAAAGCGGAATAAAAGATTTTAGAAGCAAAGATGGATTATATAATCAAAAATATGATTATCCACCAGAAGAAATATTAAGCCATACATTTTTTATGCATAACACAGAGGAGTTTTATAGGTTTTATAGAGATAAACTAAATTGCTTAAAATATAAACCAAATATTACACATGAAATTCTAGCTAAACTTGAAAAAGAAGGGAAAGTTAAAGCAATAATTACACAAAATATTGATGGACTTCATCAAGAAGCTGGAAGCAAAAATGTATATGAGTTACATGGAAGCGTCCATAGGAATTATTGCATGGAATGTCATAAATTCTTTGGGCCAGAAAAAGTATTTGAAACAAAAGCTCCAATTCCTTTATGCGATGAATGTGGAGGAATAATAAAACCTGATGTTGTATTATATGAAGAAGGCTTGGATGAAAAAACTATTAATAATGCCATTGATAGTATTAGAAATGCTGATGTTCTAATTGTAGGAGGAACTAGTCTTATGGTTTATCCTGCAGCAGGTTTAATTAGATATTATATGGGCAATAAGATGGTGCTTATTAATAAAGATAAAACTGATTATGATAGATTTGCAAATTTAGTAATAAATGATTCCCTTGGAAAAGTATTTGAAGCTATAGAAGCTAAATAGAATGTATATAATACATAACAAAAAAGATTAACATAACATTGACTTTTTCTCGGCATGCAGATATAATAATTCGGTAATGTTTTGATCAACTTTGAACTTCACTTATAACATTACACGGAGGAATACTTATGGAGAAAGAAAATGTTTCAAAAGTTATTTCTTTCCGGCGGTATGATGAAGGTGAGACTATAGACATTACAGTTATCCCAATCGAGGAAGCAGTATTATCTTCGAGTCGAGTTTTTGTTATCGATTCAGGGTATATGTTCCTTCAAGAGGGAATTGAGGATGTCTACACTAAAGACAACAGTGTGGTTTCACTTAAGACCATCAACAACATTCAGTCTCACTATGCCAAGCCTAGACTGACAAAGGATGGTGTATTGACTGAAGCTGGTAAGAAAAAAGCACTTCTTGCTGGAGAGCTTTTGAAAACTATTCGCGACAGAGAAATTCCAGTTGTACGCATTACGGCTGAAACTGCAGCAGAGGTTGTAACAAATCCTCCTGCTGGACGGAAACTGAAAATGAGTAAAAACGAAGATAATCTCATTGCGGTCAGTAGTTTTTTGAAGCATGTTCAGCATCATCAAGTGAAGATTTTGACAAACAGTCAGGATCTTTCGAGATTTGCAACAGACCAAGATGCATTTGCCCACGACCTCGAACGTCGGGGCCCAAATAGAAAAAAGTAGCGTTCATTAAGTTCAAAGTTGGAACTCTTCTTGCGACAGCGAGAGGAGTTTTATTTTTTTATATTATTGAATAGTAAAATTTGTAATGGTAAAATAAGCTTGAATACATATGATAAAAATGGAGGATTTTCCTATGTTGCATGATGAAAATAACCAAGTAAATAGTATTGAGACTCTTCAAGCACACATGGATAGAGTAAGAAAAGCTCAAAATGAATTTGCATCATTTACTCAAGAAAAAGTAGATGAAATTTTCAAAGCAGCAGCAATTGCTGCAAATAAAGCTAGAATTCCTCTTGCCAAAGATGCTGTTGCTGAAACAGGAATGGGAGTTCTTGAAGATAAAGTAATAAAAAATCATTTTGCAGCAGAATATATTTATAATAAGTATAAAAATAGTAAGACCTGTGGGGTAATAAGTACAGATGCTGATTATGGTATGACATATATAGCTGAGCCTATGGGCCTAATTTGTGCTGTCATTCCTACGACAAACCCTACATCAACAGCAATCTTTAAGACTTTAATGGCTTTAAAGACAAGGAATGGAATTATCATTTCTCCACATCCTAGAGCTAAAAAGTGCACTATAGATGCCAGCAATATAGTTTTAGAAGCTGCTGTTAAAGCTGGTGCGCCAGAAGGAATTATAGATTGGATAGATGACCCATCATTAGAACTAACAAATTATTTAATGCAAAATTCAGATATTATTTTAGCAACTGGTGGACCAGGTCTTGTACATTCTGCATATTCAAGTGGAAAACCTGCATTAGGAGTAGGATCTGGTAATACTCCTGCGATAATAGATGATTCAGCTGATATTACTTTAGCTGTAAGCTCTATAATTCATTCTAAAACTTTTGATAATGGATTAATATGTGCTTCAGAACAATCTGTTACAGTTTTAGATAGCATATATGAACAAGTTAAAGCTGAATTTATGAAAAGAGGTTGTTATTTCTTAAATCCAGAAGAAAAAGAGAAAGTTGCAAAAACTATCATAATAAATGGTGCAGTTAATGCTAAAATAGTAGGGCAACCTGCACACACAATAGCTGAGATATCAGGAATAAATGTACCAAAAGAAACTAAGATTCTTATTGGAGAAGTTGAAAGTACAGATTATTCAGAAGAGTTTTCTCATGAAAAGCTTTCTCCAGTACTTGCTATGTATCATGCTAAAGATTTTGATGAGGCTATGGAAAAAGCATATAAATTAGTTTTTGATGGTGGAGTTGGACATACTTCCTCACTATATGTAGACAGCATAAACCAAAGAGAAAAAATTGATAAATTTGCAAATAAAATGAAAACTTGTAGAGTACTAGTTAATACACCATCTTCTCATGGCGGAATAGGTGATCTTTATAATTTCAAACTTGAGCCATCATTAACATTAGGCTGTGGTAGCTGGGGTGGAAATTCAATTTCAGGAAATTTAAAGATAGAACACTTATTAAATATAAAATCTGTTGCAGAGAGGAGAAACAATATGCTTTGGTTTAGAACACCAGAAAAAGTATATATGAGGCAAGGAAGTATTCCTGTAGCACTTGAAGAATTAAAAAATGAATTACATAGAAACAAGGTATTTATTGTAACAGATCAATTTTTATTCTCTAATGGATATACTAAAGTTATTGAAGATAAACTACATGAATTAGGAATAGGATATGATGTATTTGCAGATGTTACTCCTAATCCAAAGCTATCAGAAGCCAAAATAGGTGTTAAACAAATGAATGATTTTATGCCAGATACAATTATAGCTGTTGGTGGAGGAAGTGCAATGGATGCTGCTAAAATTATGTGGGTAATGTATGAGCATCCAGAATTGAACTTTGAAGATATGGCAATGGATTTTATGGACATAAGAAAAAGAGTATATACTTTCCCACATATGGGTGATAAAGCTTACTTTATTGCTATACCAACTTCATCTGGAACAGGTTCAGAAGTAACACCATTTGCAATAATTACTGATGATGAAACAGGAATAAAATATCCAATTGCAGATTATGAACTATTACCTGATATGGCAATAGTTGATGTCAACATATTAAAAAATGCACCAAAAGGCTTAACATCTGCTTCTGGAATAGATGCAGTAACACATTGTTTAGAAGCATTAGCTTCAATGATGGCTACTCCTTTTTCAGATTCAATGGCATTAGAAGCTTTAAAAATGTTATTCGATTATTTACCAAGAGCATACGAAAATGGAGAGACAGATTTAGAAGCAAGAGAAATGGTAGGAACAGCTGCTACAATGGCTGGTATGGCTTTTGCAAATGCGTTTTTAGGAATAAGCCATAGTCTAGCACATAAGTTAGGAGCATATCATAATATTGCTCATGGAATAGCAAATGCATTAGTTATAGATGATGTAATTAGATTTAATTCTGTTGATGTTCCAACTAAAATGGGAACTTTCCCTCAATATGATCATCCAAAGGCAATAAAGAAATATGTAAGAGCTGCTGAAACAATTGGCGTTTGGGGAAATAATGATGAAGAAAAAGTAAATGGCCTAATTGGAAGACTAGATGAATTAAAAGAGAAAATTGGAATTAAGAAAACTATTAGGGATTATGGAGTTACAGAGGAAGACTTCTGGGCAACATTAGATGAGATGAGTGAAAATGCATTTAATGATCAATGCACAAGCACTAACCCTCGTTATCCATTAATAGAGGAAATGAAAACATTATATATAAGAAGTTTCTATGGAAATGAATATGATAGTAGATTTCCAGACAGAGAAAAGATATTTTAGGTAAGAGGTGAATATGGAATTTAGATTAGATAATCTTGAAGTTGAAAGAAAAAATAAATCAGTTTATTCAGAAGATGGAAAAACTATAAAGCTTTTTGCAGAAGGCTATCCTTCTTCTAAAGTTCTTAATGAAGCAATTAATCTTGCTAAAGTTGAAGAGAGTACAGATCTTCAAATTCCTAAACTAGTAGAAGTAGGAAAGATAGGCAATAGATGGGCATTAGTTATGGAATATATTGAAGGAGAACCATTAAGCAAATTAATGGAAGCTCATCCTGAAAGAGAAGATGCTTATTTAAAATTTTTAGCTGAAGTACAAATATACGTACTATCAAAAAATGTTTCTATGTTACCAGTATTAAAAGAAAAATATAGAAGAAAAATATCGGAAAGTAATGATATTTCAGAAGATGCTAAATTTGAATTACTACAAAGATTAAATGGAATGAAAAATCATACTAAGCTTTGTCATGGAGACTTTGGCCCTAGCAATGTAATTATTAAATCAGATGGAAAATATGCAATAATTGATTGGGCACATGCAACCCAAGGAAATGCTTCTGCCGATATAGCTAAAACATATATAAACTTTTATTCGAGAAATCAAGAAGAACTAGGAGAAAAATATCTTAACTTAGTTTCTGAAAAATCTAAAATAAATAAAGAGTATATACAAAGATGGTTGCCTATAGTAGCAGCAGCATACCTTGATCAAGAAAATGAAAATAAAGAACTTCTTAAGAAATGGTCTGATATAGTAGATTTTACTTAAAATATTATTAATACAATAAAGCCTTAATACTTATTAGGTATTAAGGCTTTAAAATTTCTAATTTATAATTAATAATTTAGAATTAAAATTTTATAAGTTTAACACATTCGATTTCTTTATTTAATAATGAACTGAACTTATCTGCATCTTCAGGAGAACCTACAATTGAACCATAATGTGTTGGAACTGCAATCTTAGGATGAATATCATTTGCAAGCTTTGCTGCTTCTTCTGCATTCATAGTGTAAGTTCCACCAATTGGCAACAAAGCTACATCACATTCTACGCGAGATGCTTCATGGCTATAATCAGTATCACCAGCTATATAGTAAGTAACATCATTTAATTTAATAATATAACCAATCCATCCATTTTTACGTGGGTGGAATTCTTTTAGTTTATTAAAAGCTGGAATAGTATCAAATTCTATATTTTCAACTTTATAGTGAGCATTTGGTAGTGCTATTGTAATGTCATCTTCGTTGAATCCTAAAGAAACTGTTTTATCAAAAAGGTCTGTTGTAATTACTATTTTAGTATTTTCTTTTTTTACTTTATTTATATCTTCAGGAGAAAAATGATCATAATGACTATGAGTTATTAATATATAATCAGCATCATGTCTTTCTTCAGGGATTTTAAAAGGATCAAAATATAAAACCATATTATTACAGGTTATTTTTATACTACTATGAGTATTTATAGAAACATTTTCTAACATAAAAACCTCCAAAAATAATTTAGTTTAATTATAATATTTAAATAATGAAATAACAAGCTTGGATATTGCTACAAAAACTCGAAAAAAGCTTGACTTTTTGGGTCTGAGATTATATAATAAATAGGCATGTAAAATCGCGTTGAAATAGAATGTGGCTACACACCTTGAAACACAGGCGATGGAGGGAACTTCTATGGAGTATGTCGTGGCAAAGACCAGGCGGTAAGTTTAAGATTATAAGCACTTATCCCAAAATATTCATGCGTATTTTTGGGATTTTATGATGTTATATTATGAAACACCAGGGTGCGTTCATAACTTCCGACCAAAAACAATCAGGAGGTAAAGAAATGGCAGAGAAAACTTCAGAAAAGAAAGAAGCAAAAAAGCCAGTAGCAAAGAAAGCTACAAAACCAGCTGCAAAGAAAGAAACTAAAGCAGCAAACGCTAAGAAAGCAAACACAGAAGAGAATGTAACAAGAGTTGGAAAGAGTGACAAGATTAGAATAAGACTTAAAGCTTATGATCATGTTATCCTAGAACAGTCTGCTGAAAGAATAGTAGATACTGCTAAGAAAACAGGAGCTAAAGTTTCAGGACCTATTCCACTACCAACAGACAAAGAAATAGTTACTATTCTTCGTTCACCACACAAACATAAGGATTCTAGAGAACAATTTGAATTAAGAACTCATAAAAGAGTAATCGATATTTTATATCCTACTCAAAAAACAGTTGATTCAATTGCAAAAATAGAATTACCTGCAGGTGTTGATATCGAAGTTAAATATTAATAGTTTTAATTAAATTTTTCTTTAAAAATTTAAAAAGCCAAGCTAGCAGGTAATGTTTCTACATTAATATATATAAATATATTATAAGATTTTTAAATTAATAATAAATTAAGTGCTAGCCAATAGGAGGAAAAATGAAAGCATTAATCGGAAGAAAAATCGGAATGACTCAGATTTTTGATGACGAAGGTCATGTTGTTCCAGTTACAGCTATCGAAGTAGGACCTTGCACAATTACTCAGATTAAAACTGAAGAGCAAGATGGATACACAGCTGTTCAATTAGGTTTTGGAGAAGTAAAAGAAAGCAAATTAACAAAACCAGCTAAGGGTAAATTTGCAAAAGCAAATGTTACACCTAAAAAACATTTAAAAGAATTTAGAGTAGACTCAGTTGAAGGAATGAATGTTGGAGATGAATTAAAAGCTGACACATTCGCAGCTGGAGATAAAGTTGACGTACAAGGAACATCAAAAGGAAAAGGATTCCAAGGTGTTATCAAACGTTGGGGTCAACATAGAGGACCAATGGGACATGGTTCTATGTATCATAGAAGACCAGGTTCTATGGGACCAACATCTACACCAGGTAGAGTTTTCCCAGGAAAACACTTACCAGGACATATGGGAGATGTTACTGTTACAGTACAAAATCTTGAAGTAGTAAAAGTTGATTTAGACAAGAATGTTATTTTAGTAAAAGGAAGTGTTCCTGGAGCTAAAGGTTCTATTCTTAAAGTTAAATCAAGTGTGAAAACTAAGAAGGAGGTATAATCGATGGCTAAGATAGAAGTATTAAACGTACAAGGCAAAAAAGTCAAAGATTTAGACTTAGATGATAAAGTTTTCGCTATTAAACCTAATACTAACGTAATTCATGAAACAGTAGTTAATTACCTTGCAAATCAAAGACAAGGTACACAAAGTACTAAAACAAGAAGCGAAGTAAGCGGTGGTGGTAGAAAACCATGGAGACAAAAAGGAACAGGACGTGCTAGACAAGGTTCTATCAGAGCACCACAATGGATTAAAGGTGGTATCGCTTTAGGACCAAAACCACGTACTTATTCATATAAGATTAACAAGAAAGAAAGAGACTTAGCTGTTAGATCAGTTTTAAGCTCAAAAGTTTCTGAAAAAGAAATGACAGTTCTTGATAAATTAGAATTAAAAGAAATCAAAACAGCAGAAGTAGCTAAGATTTTAGGAACACTTAAATTAGAAGGAAAAACACTAGTTGTTTTAGATGCTCCTAATAAAAATGTTCAAAGATCAGCTAGAAATATTGAAGGAGTTAAAGCTTTAACAGTTGATACATTAAATGTATATGATCTAGTTAATTACACTAACTTACTTATTACAGAAAGTGCTGTTAAAAAATTAGAGGAGGTATATAGATAATGTTACCTGAAGAAGTAATAATAAAACCAGTTGTTACTGAAAAAAGTAATGACGCTATGCAACTATCAAAATATACCTTTAGAGTTAACAAGAAAGCTACAAAGGTAGATATAAAAAGAGCAGTTGAAAAATTGTTCGAAGTAAAAGTTCTTAAAGTTAACACAATCAATGTTGATGGAAAGAAAAAGAGAGTTGGAAGAAATGTTGGAAAAACATCTGATTGGAAAAAAGCAGTTGTTACAATAGATTCTAATCCAAGCGAGAAGTCTTATTTAGACAAGAACGGCAAAGCTAAGAAATTAGGAAAGAAATATAAAGATTCAATAGATGAATTTGCCGGAGCTTAATTATAATAATTAATTAAGTAATTAAATTATCTAGAAAAAACTAGGAAAATAAATATTAAAGGAGAAATTTTAACAATGGGAATCAAGAGATTTAGACCTACAACCCCATCTTTAAGAAATACAACTGTATCAGATTTTTCTGAAATCACAAAGAAAACTCCTGAAAAATCTCTTTTAGCTGTTAAGAAAGAAAAAGCTGGAAGAAATGCTCAAGGAAAAATTACAGTTAGACATCAAGGTGGCGGAAACAGACAAAAATATAGAATTATTGATTTTAAAAGAAATAAAGAAGATATGAATGCAGAAGTAATTGGAATCGAATATGATCCAAATAGAACTGCTAACATAGCACTTATCAAATATGAAGACGGAACACTTAGCTACATAATCGCTCCAAAGGGATTAAAAGTAGGAGCTACAGTTGTTTCATCTGATAAAGCAGACATCATGCCAGGAAACTGCATTAAGCTTGCTAACATACCACTAGGTACATTAGTACATAATATTGAATTAAACCCTGGACAAGGTGCTAAACTTGCAAGAGTTGCAGGACAATCTGCACAACTTATGGCTAAAGAAGGTAAATATGCTACATTAAGACTTCCTTCAGGAGAAATGAGAAGAGTTTTAGCAAATTGTAAGGCTACAATCGGTGTTATTGGTAATGAAGAACACGAAAACATTAAATTAGGAAAAGCAGGAAGAACTAGAAACTTAGGCAAGAGACCAGAAGTTAGAGGTTCTGCAATGAACCCTAATGACCACCCTCATGGAGGTGGAGAAGGAAAAGCTCCAGTTGGACATAGTGGACCTATGACACCTTGGGGTAAACCAGCTCTTGGATATAAGACAAGACCAAAACACAAAAAATCAAATAGATTAATAACAAAGAGAAGAAAATAAAATCTAATTGAAAGGAGATTTGAGAAGATATGTCAAGATCTAGCAAAAAGATGCCATATATTGCTCCAGAGCTTTTAAAAAGAGTTGAAGCAATGAACGAGAGTGGAAACAAAGAAGTTATTAAGACATGGTCTAGAGCTTCTACAATTTATCCACAAATGGTAGGACTTACAATTGCTGTACATGATGGAAGAAAACATGTTCCTATATATATAACTGAAGAAATGATTGGACACAAACTAGGAGAGTTTGCTCCAACAAGAACATTTAAAGGACATTCAGGATCAAAGAATACAACAAGTGCTAATTAATTTAGCCAAAATGGATTTAAAATTTAAAGGAGGAAAATAAAGTGGCAGACGAGAAAGAAAAGAAAGCAGCATCAAAACCAGCTGCATCTAAAAAAGCTACAACTTCAAAAGCTAACACAAAGTCTACTACAACTGCTAAAGCTCCAGCTAAATCAGCTCCTAAAGCTGCACCAAAAGCTGAAGCAAAGAAAGATACAACTGCTAAAACAAAAGCTCCTAAAAAGGAAGAAACAAAGGCAGCTGTTAAAACAGCAAATGCTTCTAAGAAAGAAGCTAAAGCAAGTAAAGTAGAAGTAGATGAATTAGTAGCAACAGCTACTGTTAAATATGAGAGAATTTCTAGCAGAAAAGTTGCAATTGTTGCAAATTTAATTAGAGGAAAGAACGTAGATGAGGCTATGGCTATCCTTAAATTTACTAGAAAAGCAGGATCAGAAGTTTTAATAAAACTATTAAAATCTGCAATTGCTAATGCAGAAAATAATAAAAATATGACTCATAGCAAATTATATATTGCAGAAATATATTCTAACCAAGGACCAACTCTAAAGAGAATTAGACCAGCTGCTAAAGGTAGCGCAGTTAGAATTAGAAAAAGAACAAGCCATACTACAATAGTATTAAGAGAAAGAGACTAATAAGGAGGAGAAAAATCAAATATGGGACAAAAAGTAGATCCTCGTGGATTTAGAGTTGGTGTTATTAATGACTGGAATTCAAAATGGTATGCAGATACAAAACATTTTGGAGATTATGTTGTTGAAGACCACAAAATTCGTGAGTATGTAAAGAAAAAACTATATGCTAGTGGAATTTCAAAAATTGAAATTGAAAGAACACAAAGATTCGTTAAAGTTAACATATTTACAGCAAAACCTGGTATCGTTATTGGTAAAGGTGGAGCTTTAGCTGAAAATCTAAAAGCTGATTTAGAGAAAATGATTAGTAAGCAAGTTAACTTAAACATTGTTGAAGTTAAAGACGTTGATGTTAATGCACAATTAGTTGCAGAAAACGTTGCTAACCAACTTGAAAGAAGAATCTCATTCAGAAGAGCTATGAAGCAATGCATGCAAAGAACAATGAAAGCAGGAGCTTTAGGAATAAAGATTGCTGTTTCAGGAAGACTTGGTGGAGCAGATATGGCTAGAACTGAATTCTATAAAGATGGAACAGTTCCTCTTCAAACATTAAGAGCTGACATTGACTATGGATTTGCAGAAGCAAATACAACATATGGAAAAGTTGGTGTTAAAGTTTGGATTTATAAAGGAGAGATTCTTCCTCAAAAGAAACAAGTAAAAGTAGAAGGAGGAGAAGCAGATGCCATTGATGCCAAAAAAGACTAAGTTCAGAAAACTTCAAAAAGGTAGAAACAGAGGTAAAGCTACTAGAGGTAACGTAATTACTGATGGACAATATGGCTTAGAAGCTCTTGAACTTGGATTAATAAAATCAAACCAAATTGAAGCTGCCCGTGTTGCTATGACACGTTACATCAAAAGAGGTGGTAAAGTTTGGATTAAAATATTCCCAGATAAACCTATGACAAGTAAACCTATCGGTACTCGTATGGGTAAAGGAAAAGGTGGTGTTGAATACTGGGTAGCACCTGTAAAACCAGGAAGAATAATGTTTGAGTTAGCTGACGTAACAGAAGATGTTGCTCGTGAAGCATTAAGACTTGCTGGAAGTAAGCTACCAATCAAGACCAAATTTGTAAAGAAAGAAGCAGGCGAGGTAGAGTAAGATGAAGATTAATGAAATTAAAAAAATGTCTTTATCAGATCTAGAAAAAGAATTAGGAGAACTAAAACAAGAATTGTTTAAACTAAGATTTAGTTTAGCAACAAACGGCCTTGATAATCCTATGAAAATTAAAGAAGTGAAGAAAGACATTGCAAGAATAAATACAGTTATTACTGAGAAAAAATTAGCAGCGAAAGGAGAAGAATAATGTCAGAAGAAACAAGAAATCTTCGTAGAACAATGGTTGGAAAAGTTGTATCAGACAAGATGGACAAATGCATCGTAGTTGCCGTTGAAAGAAGTAAGATGGATCCTACATATGGAAAAATCAAAAAAGTTACTTATAAATTAAAAGCACGTGACGAGAACAACGAAGCACATGTTGGAGATACAGTAAAAGTTATGGAAACTAGACCATTGTCAAAAGAGATTAGATGGAGACTAGTAGCTGTTACAGAGAAGGCAGTTATAAAATAATAAAATTTAGAAGGAGGCAAATTTACTATGGTACAGCAACAAACAAGACTTAAAGTAGCTGACAACACTGGGGCTAAAGAATTAATGGTAATTAGATGCCTTGGTGGATCTTATAGAAAATATGCAGGCGTTGGAGACATCGTAGTTGCTTCAGTTAAGACAGCAACTCCAGGTGGAGTAGCTAAGAAAGGTGATGTAGTTAAAGCTGTTATAGTTAGAACTAAGAAACCTATCAGAAGAGCAGATGGAACAATGGTTAGATTTGATGAAAATGCAGCAGTTATTATAAAAGAAGATAAGACACCACAAGGAACTCGTATCTTTGGACCTGTTGCAAGAGAACTTAGAGATGGTGAATATATGAAGATTCTTTCTTTAGCACCAGAGGTTCTATAAAATTTAGATTATTAGATTAAAAGAGAGGTATTATAATGAAATTAAAGAAAGGTGATAATGTAAAAGTACTTTCTGGAAATGATAAAGGTGTTACTGGTGAAGTACTTGAAGTTCTACCTAAAGCAAATAAAGTCATTGTAAAAGGTGTCAACATTAGAAAAAGAGCAACAAAACCTAGAAAAGCAGGAGAAGAAGGTGGCATTATTTCATCAGAGCATCCTGTAGATGCATCAGTTGTTAACATTGTATGTCCAAAATGTGGAAAAGCAGTTAAGATTGGATACAAAGTTGACGGAGATAAAAAGACACGTATTTGCAAGAATTGCGGAGCAGAACTTAAATAGAATGATTTCTAGAAAGGAGGATTAAACAACTAATATGGAATATTTAAGAGAAGAATATGAGAAGAAAATAGTTCCAGCATTAATGAAAAAGTTTAACTATAAATCAGTTATGGAATGCCCAAAACTAGATAAAATAGTTATTAATATAGGTTTAGGAGATATCAAAGATGATCCTAAAACATTAGAAGGAGCAATCAAAGATTTAAGTGCTATTACTGGTCAAAAACCAATAATTACAAAATCTAAGAAAGCTATTGCCGCTTTCAAATTAAGAGCAGGCGCTAATATTGGTGTTAAAGTTACATTAAGAAAAGGAAAAATGTATGATTTTGCATACAAATTCTTCAATGTAGCATTACCAAGAGTTAGAGACTTTAGAGGAGTTTCAAATGATTCTTTTGATGGAAGAGGAAACTATTCAATAGGTGTTAAAGAACAATTAATTTTCCCTGAAATTGAATATGATAAAATCGATAAAGTTAGAGGAATGGATATAATCTTTGTTACAACAGCAAAGACAGACGAAGAGGCAAGAGAGCTATTATCATTGCTTGGTATGCCTTTCAAGAAATAGTAGAAGGAGGAAAGCATAAAATATGGCTAAGAAGTCTTTAAAAGTTAAACAAGCTAAGGTTCAAAAATATAAGACTAGAGAATATAATAGATGCAAAATTTGTGGAAGACCACATGCATATATTAGAAAATATGGAATTTGTCGTGAGTGCTTTAGAGAATTAGCACATAAGGGAGAAATTCCAGGTGTTAAAAAAGCTAGTTGGTAAACCGATATATATAAAATCAGAAAGAAGGAGGTTAATAAGTTGAATATAACAGATCCAATAGCAGATATGCTTACAAGAATCAGAAATGCTAATAGCGCTAGACATCTAACAGTAGATGTACCAGCTTCTAAAATTAAGAAAGCTATTGCTGATATCTTAGTTGAAGAAGGATATTTAGCAGCATGTGAAGAAATCAAGGACAACAAACAAGGTGTTCTTAGAATCACATTAAAATATGATAGTCATGGAAAAAGAGTTATTTCAGGTTTAAAGAGAATTAGTAAACCTGGTTTAAGAATATATGTTCCATGTGAAGACCTACCACAAGTATTAAATGGCTTAGGTACAGCTTTAATTTCTACATCTAAAGGAATTAAGACTGATAAAGATGCAAGAAACGAAGGCCTTGGCGGAGAGGTTATTGCATATATTTGGTAATTTTTAAGAAAGGAATGGATACTAAAAATGTCTAGAATAGGAAATAAAACTATAACTATACCAGCTGGTGTAACTGTAGAAGTTAATGGCAATCATGTAGTAGCAAAAGGTCCTAAGGGAACTATTGAAAAAGATTTTCATCCAGCAGTAAAGGTTGAGGTTGAAGGTGAAGTTGCTAAAGTTACCATAGATAATCCAGCAAATGGATATATACATGGAACAATGAGAACTGTACTAGCTAACATGATAGAAGGTGTTAATAATGAATTTACAAAAACACTTGAAATCAATGGTGTTGGTTATAGAGCACAAAAACAAGGAAATAATTTACTTATGAACTTAGGCTATTCTCATCCAGTTGTTGTAGAACCACCAGAAGGAATTACTTTTGATGTTCCAGATGCTAATACAATTATCGTTAGAGGTATTAGTAAGGAAGTAGTTGGTCAAACAGCAGCAGTTGTAAGAATGAAGAGACCACCTGAGGTTTATAAAGGAAAAGGAATTAAATATGCTGATGAGCATATTAGAAGAAAAGTCGGAAAGACAGGAAAATAATAAATAACCTTTAATTATTTAGAAAGGAGCGAAAATTTAATGCGTAAGATTATTGACAGAAAATCTGAAAGAATCAGAAGACATAAAAGAGTACGTAATAAAATAAGTGGAACAGCTGAATGCCCAAGATTATGTGTATTTAGATCAAATTCTGGTGTATATGCACAAATCATTGATGATGACAAACAAGTTACTTTATGCGCAGCTTCAACACTTGATAAAGAAGTTAAAACAAAACACGCTAATATCGAAGCAGCTAAAGAAGTAGGAGCTTTAATCGCTAAGAGAGCTAAAGCTAAGAAAATTAATGATGTTGTTTACGATAGAGGTGGATATATCTATACTGGTGTTGTAAAAGCACTAGCAGAAGCAGCAAGAGAAGGCGGACTTAATTTTTAATTTGAGAAAAGGAGGAAATCAAAGTGGCAGACAGACAAAATAATAACAAACGTGAGAGAGAAGATGAATATAATGAGAAAGTTGTTGCCATCAACAGAGTTGCAAAAGTTGTAAAAGGTGGTAGAACTTTCAGATTTAGCGCAGTTGTTGTTGTCGGAGATGGAAAAGGACACGTAGGTGTTGGAAATGGAAAAGCAGCTGAAGTTCCAGAAGCTATCCGTAAAGCAATTGATGAAGCTAAGAAAAATCTTATAGAAGTTCCAATCGTTGGAACAACAGTTCCTCATGAATATATTGGTAAATTCGGCGCAGCTAGCGTTATGCTAAAACCTGCTAAAGAAGGTACAGGACTTATCAGTGGTGGTGCTGCAAGACCAGTACTTGAACTTGCTGGATACCAAGATGTTAGAACTAAGGTTCTAGGAACAAATAACCCAAGAAACGTTGTTTATGCAACACTTAATGGTTTAAAAGAAATGCAAACAGTCGAATCAGTAGCAGCTAAGAGAGGAATCGCTACTAACGACATTAGATAATTAAATAAGGAGGTGTAAAATTCAATGAAATTAGATGAATTAAAACCAGCTACAAAGAAAACAGCTAGAACTAGAGTTGGACGTGGTATGGGTTCAGGCCTTGGAAAGACATCTACAAGAGGTCAAAAAGGTCAAAAATCTAGATCTGGTGGTGGAGTAAGACGTGGATTCGAAGGTGGTCAAACTCCATTATATAGAAGACTTCCAAAGAGAGGTTTTAATAATAAGAGATTTGCTAACAATTACACAGAAGTAACTTTAAAAATGCTTAATTTAGCTACTACTACTGATGTAGATGCAGAATCACTTATTAAAGATAATATTATAAGCAAAGCAAATGACGGAATCGTAATTATTGCAACTGGTAAATTAGAAAAGAAATTAAACGTTAAAGCTAAGAGATTCACTGCTAAAGCGAAAGAGCAAATTGAAGCTTTAGGTGGAAAGACAGAGGTGATCTAATTGTTTAAATCAATAGCGAACGCTTTTAAAACACCGGCAATACGAAAGAAAATTTTAATTACACTTTTATTGATAGTCATTTTTAGAATCGGATGCTATATTTCAATACCTTTTGTAGATATTATTAATATTCAAGCATCTGCGACAACTACTTCAGTAGAAGATTTAATTAATATAATTTCTGGAGGTGCTTTTTCAAGACTTTCAATATTTGCGATGAGTATCACCCCATATATTACTTCTTCAATTATTGTTCAATTATTGGCAATGATTATCCCAGCTCTTGAAAAAATGACAAGAGATGAAGGAGAAAGAGGAAGAAAGAAAATTGATAGAATAACTAAATTAATAACTGTTGTTCTTGCATCAGTTGAAGCTTTAGGTATTTACTTCTCATACAGAAATCAAAGTATTTTCGTACAAGAAGGAGTATTAACAGCTTTTGTAGTTGTTCTTTCATTGGTAGCAGGATCAATGCTACTTGTATGGGTAGGAGATAAGATTAGTTCAAAGGGAATTGGTAACGGAATATCATTACTAATTTTCTCAGGTATCGTATCTCAACTTCCTGCAGCAATTACAACTCTATATGATAGAGTTATGCCTGAGGGAGTATTTAGTACTAGTGGATTAGTTACAGTAATTCTAATTGTATTAGGAGTATTATTATTAATCACAGGAGTTGTTTTTGTACAATTAGCAGAAAGAAGAATTCCAGTTCAATATTCTAAAAAAGTTGTTGGAAGAAAAATGATGGGTGCACAAAATACACATATTCCAATTAAGCCAGCTATGGCTAACGTTATGCCAATTATTTTTGCATCTTCATTTATGACATTCCCAGCAATGGTTATAGAATTATTTGTTGATGATATAGCTAATAAAACAGGATTTTTAAGAGGATTATATAATCTTTCAATAGCTACATATTCTTCAACAAGTGTTAGCTGGCCATTTACAATTGCAAACGCAATAGTATATTTACTACTTATTATAGGATTTACATATTTCTATACATATGCTACATTTAACCCTGCTGAAGTATCAAATACAATTAAACAAAATGGTGGTTTTATCCCAGGAATAAGAGCTGGAAAACCTACAACTGAGTATTTATCTTCAGTATTATCAAAAATAACTTTATTTGGTGCAGTATTTTTAGCTTTACTTGCAATACTTCCAATGCTTGCTAGAGGAACAGGATTTAATACTGCATTTAGTGGAACTTCATTATTAATTATTGTTGGAGTTGCAATAGAATTAGGAGATCAATTACAATCACAACTTGTAATGAGACATTATAAAGGTTTCTTAAGGAAATAGTTTTATTTAATTTACTTTGCTATAATTGCTGTAGAGAAATCTATAGCAATTATAGAGAAAAGTAAAAAATGTTTTACAAATCAATTTTTAAATTGGAAGGATAAAAATATATGTATATTATAATGTTAGGTGCGCCTGGAAGCGGAAAAGGAACAATAGGAAGATCTTTAAGTGAAGAGTTTGGACTTGTTTATTTAGCGACAGGAGATATATTTAGAGATGCAATTAGCAATCAAACAGAACTTGGAATTAAAGCTCAAGACTATATGAATAAAGGAGAGCTAGTTCCTGACGAGATTACTATTGCTATGGTTGAGAAGAAACTTGATGAACTAGACAATGTTTTATTGGATGGATTCCCAAGAACTTTAGCTCAAGCTGAAAGCTTAAAAGAATTTTTTGAGCAAAAAGGCAAAAAGATTACTGCAGTTATTAATTTAGATGTTCCAGATGAAGACATTATTAAGAGAACATCAAATAGAGTAATTTGCTCAAATAAGGATTGTGGCGCATCATTTAATACTATTTTTATGCCTTCTAAAGTTGAAGGTATTTGCGATAATTGTGGAAGTTCATTAATTAAAAGAAAAGATGATGAACCAGAAACAATTAAAGCGAGACTTGGAACTTATCATGAGATAACAGAACCTTTAATAGATTATTATAGAAAACAAGGTTTGCTTGATTCAATTCCAATAGATATTTATTCTCCTACTACAAGGGAGGATACTACAAAAGCTTCTATTGATAGTGTTAAAGCTAGAATATAGAAATGTATAAAGAGGATTAAGACATGGTAACTATTAAATCAAAAAGTGAAATAGAAAAAATGAGAGAAGCTGGAAGAGTTGCAGATTTAGCTCAAAAGGCTGTTGCAGCAGCTATAAGACCAGGAATCTCTACTTTAGAATTAGATAGAATTGCTGAAGAAACTATGAGAAAAAATGGTGCTTTCCCTGCAGAAAAAGGCTATCCAAGTGGACAAAGAGGAGTGCCTGATTTTCCAGGATCTATATGTGCATCTATAAATGATAATATAATTCATGGGATTCCTAGCAAATTGGCAATTTTAAAAGAAGGTGACATTATATCTATAGACCTTGTTGCATACAAAGATGGATATAATGGAGATTGTTGTAGAACTTATGCTGTAGGACAAATCTCAGAAGAAGCACAAAAATTAATAGATGTTACCAGAGAATCATTTTATGCAGGATTAAAAATGGCAAAACCTGGAAACAGAATAGGCGATATAGGAAATGCAGTTTGTTCATATGTTCAATCACATGGATTTGACGTTATTCATGAATTCGAAGGACATGGAATAGGACAAGAAATGCATGAAGAGCCAGGAGTTCCAAACTATGGAAAACCAGGACATGGAATGAAGCTAGAACCAGGCATGACAATTTGCATTGAACCAATGGTTGTATCAGGTTCACGTGATATATATATTGGTGATGATGGATGGTCTGTTTGGACAGATGATGGAGCTTTGACAGCACACCATGAGAACACTATTTTAATCACAAAAGGTGAACCGGAAATATTGACAAAAAGTTAATATTTTTGTATAATAGAATAGTTATTATAGGGGATTTTGCCCCTTTAAATTGTTTTGTAAAAGAAAGAAGAGAGATATTATGGCTAAGGAAGGCGTTATAGAGGTTGAAGGAGTTGTTTCAGAAGCTCTACCTAATACACTTTTTAGAGTTAAATTAGAAAATGGACATGAAGTTTTAGCACATATCTCAGGTAAACTTAGAATGAACTATATTAAGATTTTACCTGGAGATAAAGTTAAACTTGAGTTATCTCCATATGACCTTACCAAAGGCCGTATTACTTGGAGAGCAAAATAATATGCGAAGTGAGATGCTTTTAAAGTATTTTAAGAGCATCAAAGCCGCCAAATATTTAGAGGCATTTGACTTCACATATTAGAAAAATATAGGAGGAATTTACGATGAAAGTAAGACCATCAGTAAAGAAAATGTGCGATAAGTGCAAAGTTATTAAAAGAAATGGAGTCGTTAGAGTAATCTGCGAAAATCCAAAACACAAACAAAGACAAGGTTAATATTAATATTGTTATATATACCGTTTGCGAGCGGCTGAAATGCAAATGGTATTTATATAAATTAACAAAAGTTTTTCTTAAATGAATAAAGATTATAGAAAAGCGATAAATATTAGTAAAAACCTTTCTTTATTGTGTTTATCATTTTTCCATAATGCATTTCACCTTTATGATTTTAAGGAAATTTATTTTAAAGCAAACTAAATTTTATTTTTAAGAAAGGAAAAAACATGGCACGTATAGCAGGAGTTGATCTACCTAAAGAAAAAAGGGTAGAAATCGGACTAACATACATTTATGGTATAGGTTTAAAAAGATCTCAGAAAATTTTAGCAGATGCAGGTGTTAATCCTGATGTTAGAGTTAAAGATTTAACTGCAGATCAAGAACAAGCAATTAGACAAGCAATGAGTGGCTATCTTGTAGAAGGAGATTTAAGAAGAGAAGTAGCTCTTAATGTTAAATCTTTACAAGAAATGGGATGCTACAGAGGCTTAAGACACAGAAAAGGTCTTCCAGTAAGAGGACAAAGAACAAAAACTAATGCTCGTACAAGAAAAGGACCTAGAAAACTAGTTGCAAAGAGCAAATCAGTAAACGCTAATAAGAAATAAGATTTAAAATTTGAGGAAGGAGAAACTTAAAATGGCTACAAAGCAAGGAGCTAAGAAGACTACTAGAAGAAAAGTTAGCAAAAATATAGAAAATGGTAGAGTTACAATCAAAGCATCTTTTAACAATACTATAGTAACTATATCAGATACTCAAGGAAATGTTATTTCTTGGGCAAGTGCTGGTGAGTTAGGTTATAAAGGCTCTAGAAAGAGCACACCATTCGTAGCAGGAGAAGTTGCTGAAACAGCAGCAAAAGCAGCTATGGAACATGGTTTAAAAAATGTAGAAGTATTTGTTAAAGGACCTGGAGCTGGTCGTGAGACAGCAATCAGATCTCTAGCAACAGCTGGATTAAATGTAACAAGCATTCAAGACGTTACACCAATCCCACATAATGGTTGCAGACCACCAAAAAGAAGAAGAGTTTAATCTAATAGGAGGAATTATAATAAAATGGCAAGATATAAAGACGAACAGTGCCGTATCTGCCGTAGAGAAGGTTGTAAATTATTCCTAAAAGGCGAAAGATGTTACTCAGACAAATGCGCTTTAAATAGAAGAAATTATGGACCTGGATCAAACGGACAGAAAAAAGGCAAACTTTCAGAATATGGTACTCAATTAAGAGAAAAGCAAAAGACCAGATCATATTATGGTGTTGGTGAAAAACAATTTAGAAAATATTTTGAAATGGCAGATAACTCTAAAGGTAAGACAGGTGAAGTTTTACTACAATTATTAGAGTCAAGATTAGATAATGTTGTTTATAGACTAGGTTTTGCTAGTTCAAGAACACAAGCTAGAATGTTAGTTACACATGCAGCTTTTGATGTAAATGGAAAGAAAGTTAACATTCCATCATATTTAGTAAAAGCTGGAGACGTAATCTCAGTTAGAGAGATTAAGAAAGAAAATGGAGCTATCAAACAAGCTATAGAAGCTAACGAATCAAGACCTGTACCAACATGGCTTGAAAAAGATGCTGAAAAAATGACTGGTAAAGTTGTTAGACTTGCAGAAAGAGAAGATATTGATCTACAAGTTGAAGAGCACTTTATTGTTGAGTTATACTCAAAATAATAATGTTTTTGATTATATATTTTATTGGAAGAAGGGCTATATACTTATAATTTGGCTAACCTTGGGGTATATAGCGGAATTCCCTTAAAAGTTTTAGGAGGTATAAATGATAGAATTTGAAAAGCCAAATGTCAAATGCATAGAAATGGACAAGAAAGCACACTATGGAAAGTTTGTATGTGAACCTTTAGAGAGAGGTTATGGTGTTACCATAGGAAATTCTCTTAGAAGAATTTTGCTTTCATCATTACCAGGAAGTGCAATTAAATCAGTTAAGATTGAAGGTGCTCAACATGAATTTACAACAATACCAAATGTTGTAGAAGATGCTACAGATTTAATCTTAAATCTTAAAATGGTAAGATTAAAACTAGATAAAAATGAAGAAAAAAATCTTAGAATAGATTTTAAAGGACCAGGAGAAGTTAAAGCTTCTGATATCATCACAGATGGTTCAGTAGAAATATTAAATCCTGATCAACATATTGCTACAGTTTCTGAAGGCGGAAGACTTCAAATGGATATGGTAGCTGATATGAATAGAGGTTATAATACTGCAGATATGAACAAGTCTGATAACCAACCAATTGGAGTAATAGCAATTGATTCTATTTATTCTCCAGTTAAGAAAGTTAACTATCAAGTTGAAAATACTAGAGTTGGTAAAATGGTAGACTTTGATAAATTAACAATGGAAATCTGGACAGATGGTTCAATGGAACCATTCGAAGCATTAAGCTATGCTGCTAAAGTTATGACAGAGCATTTAAATCTATTTGTAGATTTATCTGATAGTGGTAAAAATACTCAAGTTATGGTTGAGAAAGAAGAAGACAAGAAAGTTAAAGTTTTAGAGATGCCTATCGAAGAATTAGAACTTTCTGTAAGATCTTTCAACTGCTTAAAGAGATCAGGAATATCAACTGTTGGAGATTTAACAAATAAAACAGAAAATGATATGATGAAAGTTAAGAATTTGGGTAAGAAATCATTAGAAGAAGTAATTGCAAAATTACATGATTTAGGATTGAATTTAACTGAAGAAGATCAATCTTATCAATAATAGAAATTTATAGAAAGGCGTGAAAGAAGATGGCAAATAGAAAACTAGGAAAAACAACTGATAGCAGAATGGCTATGTTAAATAATCTTGTTACAGATTTAATCTGGCATGAAAAGATTACTACAACACTTGCAAGAGCTAAAGAAGTTAAATCTATAGCTGATTCTCTTATTTCACTTGCGATAAAAGAAAAAGATAACTACACAGAAGTTGAATCTAAAGTAGTTAAAGCTAAACTTGATAGCAAAGGAAATAAAGAAACTGAAATTGCTAAAAGTAAGAATGGAAAAGAATTCTTAAAGGTTGTTAAAGAGACAAAAACAGAAAAAAGACAAAAAGATGAACCTTCAAGACTAAATGCTAGAAGAAAAATGATGAAAACCATCAGAAAAGTTAAAGATGTTGATGGAAATTCAATCGATTTAACAGATAAATTATTTAACGAGCTAGCTCCTAAATACGCTAAAATGAATGGCGGATATACTCAAATTGTTAGAGTAAAAGAAAGACGTGGAGACGGAGCTGAAGAAGTTATATTAAAATTAGTTTAATAAAATTAGTCTACTTGATATATTTCAAGTAGACTTTTTTTGCTTTATAGATTATATTATAGATATGTTTTTTTGTTGGAGGATATAAATGATAGCTTTAATAACAGGCGCTTCTTCTGGTATAGGAAGAGATATGGCTAAGATACTAGCTAAAAAGAAATATGATGTAATTCTAGTTGCAAGAAGTAAAGATAAATTAGAAACTCTAAAAAAAGAAATTGAAGAGGAGTTTGGGACTCATGCATATGTTATGTCTCACGATGTAAGTAGTGAAGAAGAATGTCATAAATTATATGAGGATGTAAAAAAGAAATTTGGAACTATACAAGTTTTAATAAATAATGCTGGATTTGGTCTATGTGGAAGCTTTGTACAAACAGATTTAGATACAGAGTTAAATATGATTAAAACTAATATTACAGGACTTCATATTTTAACTAAACTATTTTTGAAAGATATGGTTGAAGTAAATGAAGGACATATATTAAATGTTGCCTCTATTGCTGGATTTATGCCAGGACCTTTAATGACAACATACTACTCAACAAAGGCTTACGTTGTAAGATTTACTCAAGCTATAAGACAAGAATTGTTTATGAAACATTCTAAGGTGAAAATTACAGCTCTTTGTCCAGGACCAGTAAAAACCAACTTTAATAAAGTTGCAGAAGTAAACTTTGGACCACTTGGTCAAAGCAGCACATGGATTGCAAAAGTAGGAATAAATGCTATGTTTCATAATAGAATATTAGTGTTCGGAAGTTTCTTTGTATGGCTTGCTAGATTTTTTGCAAAAATACTACCTGATCAATTAATGGCATTTTTTACCTATTTTGTACAGCAGCCAAAAGTGGATAAAAAATAAAAAACGTCTAGTATTGATTTTAAAAAATCCTTAATATATAATTTATATGATTATGGTTAAATGACTTATAATCTATAAATTATATATTTTTTTGTTTCTAACAACTTTAGAAATACATATAAATAAAGGAGCAAAGCGACTTTGGGTAGAAGAAAAAAGAAAGATGAAAAAAATCTAGGCATAACAGTGTTGGTATTAATATTAATATCAATTGTTTTGGCTGTTTTAATATATACAAAATCAGGCTATATTGGTAAAAATCTTAGTCCTGCTTTAGGAGGAATATTTGGATATATAAAATATTTTATTCCAGTATTCTTGTTTTTAGGAGCAGTAAATACTCTAAGAGAAAAAGACTATCTTAATTATAGAAAAAAGATAGGAATGATAATCATTATCATGGTTTTCATCGATATAGTGCTAGCAACTTCACAAATTTCAAGTGGAAATATAGATAGAGCAGTTCCTTTAGGTGATTCACTATCAAAGGCATTTGATCTTGGAACAAAAGATATGGGCGGAGGAGTGCTAGGCACTTTATTTGCTGTGCCTTTAGTAAAACTATTTGGAAGTGTTGCGACTGTGATAATATCAGTAGGATTATCTTTAGTTTTACTTGTTTATGTACTTGGATTACACCCAGTAGATATTATACAAGGCTATTTTGAGAGAAATGAACGCATGAAGGAAGAAGCTGAAAAGAATGAACAAAAAATAGCTGCTAAAGAAACTGCAAGAGAAAGAAAAGAAAGAGAAAAAGAAGAGAAGAGACTTGCTAAGCTTGCTGAAAAAGAAAAGAAAACAGCAGAATTAGATGACCAAATAACTATTAACATCAAACAACCTGATTCTTCAAAAACAGCAGGAGTTGAAGTTCCTGATTTTAATGAAAATGACACTAAGAGAAGCAAGCTGTTAGATTTATTTAAGAAAAATAGAGAAGCAGAAGATGTAGAGGAACCAGAAGAAAAGCAAAAACAACAAGAAACTCCTGTAGAAGATAACTTTAAAGAACAAGAGATTGAAAAAGAAGAAAAGACAAAACAAGTACTTGAACTTGAACATACTGCACTAGTTGCACAAGAAGAGAATTATGAATTCCCACCTATTTCTCTTTTAGGACAAGTTGATGTTAAAACTGGAAATAGTAGAAAGAAACTATTAGAAACAGCTGAAAAATTAAGAAAGACACTTTCAAGTTTTGGCGTTAGTGCTAAAGTTGAAAATGTTTCTGTTGGACCTGCTATTACAAGATATGAATTATCACCTGCACAAGGTGTTAGAGTTTCAAAAATAGCAAACTTAAGTGATGATATTGCATTGAGTTTGGAAGCAGAAAGCATAAGAATTGAAGCTCCTATTCCAGGAAAACATACAGTCGGAATAGAGATTCCTAATAAAACAAAATCTACTGTACCACTTAGAGATATTCTTGAGTCTGATAAATTTGTTGAAGCAAAATCAAAAGTAGCATTTGGTTTAGGAAAAGATGTTGCAGGAGATATAGTTGTAACAGATATAGCAAAAATGCCTCACTTACTTATTGCTGGACAAACTGGTTCTGGTAAATCAGTATGTATAAATACTTTAATTGCAAGTATTTTATATAAAGCAAAACCTAGTGAAGTTAAACTATTAATGATTGACCCTAAGGTAGTTGAGTTATCAGTTTATAATGGAATACCACATTTACTTATTCCAGTTGTAACAGATCCTAAAAAAGCATCTGGAGCTCTTCAATGGGCAGTTCAAGAGATGGTTGCTAGATATGATAAGTTTGCTAAGGCTAAAGTTCGTGATATCAAAGGATATAATGAAAAAGCTGAAGAAAATGGCGAGAATAAACTTCCACAAATAGTAATAATCATAGACGAGCTTGCAGACTTAATGATGGTTGCAGCAAAAGACGTTCAAGATTCTATTTGTAGATTAGCTCAACTTGCAAGAGCTGCTGGAATGAACTTAGTTATTGCTACACAAAGACCATCAGTTGATGTAATTACAGGTATAATTAAAGCAAATATCCCTTCTAGAATTGCATTCTCTGTTTCATCATTCGTAGATTCAAAAACAATATTAGATATTGGTGGAGCTGAAAAATTACTTGGTAAAGGTGATATGTTATTCTATCCAACAGGAGAAAGCAAACCTGCAAGAATTCAAGGTGCATTTATTTCAGATAAAGAAGTCGAAAACATTGTTAAATTTGTGAAGAAAGATGAAACACAAATTTATGATGAAAAGATTATGGAAGAAATAGAGAATTCTCAAAAAGAACAAGGAAAAGATGGAAAAGGTGATCCAGGAGCAGGTGATGATGACGAAACAGATCCATTATTAAATGAAGCTATTGAAATGGTAATTGATTCTGGAACAGCATCAACATCTTATATTCAAAGAAGATTTAAAGTTGGATACGCAAGAGCTGGAAGAATCATAGATCAAATGGAAGAGCGTGGAGTAATTTCAGGATATGCTGGAAGTAAGCCAAGAGAGGTTCTAATATCAAAAGAAAGATGGGCAGAACTAAAGATGGCTCCAACTAGTGGAAAACCATCAGCTAGCTCAAACGTTGAAGATGATAGTGAAGATACTATAGATATAAGTTCTATTTAACATTAAGATAAAGGGGGTTATACTCTTTGAGAAAAAAGGTCGTAAATAATACTGATTATAAAGAAGTTTTAGCAGATATTATTGAACTTAAAGGATTCAGTGAAGAAGCTGAGAACCTTTTGTTAAACATGCTTTATAAAATAGACGAAAATTATGATAACTATGCTAGAGTAAAAAGAGAAGTACCTTCAAAAGATGATTTTATTCAAAAGATTATTTATAACATTAGAAACAATGTAAAAAATGTTAATTTTGTAAGACCACATACACAAAACATGACTATTTATAGAAATAATTTGCTAAAAGTTGAACAAAAAGCACCAGAACATACAGGTGAAAATTCTGATGCAACTGTAAATAGATTAAAGAAATCAAACACAAAAACATATGATTTAGAATGTTTAACAAGTGAGAAATCTGCTTTATATGAGATTTCAAAAATAGGCTCACTTCCAATTAATTCTAAATTACCAAATAAGGAAAAAGCTGTTCTTACAGTTATCACTTTAGGAAGATGTATTTCTGATGCAGAGTTAGTAAGAGATTTTACTGGATGGGCATGGGCTAGAGATTCTTTGGAAATCGAGAGTCAACAATGCAATATTATTTATACATTACTTATATTCTTATTAGGGGAAAAGTTTGTAAATTCAGTAACAGATGTAAATCAAATAAAAGATGTTGTTTCAAAAGAGTTTTATGATTTACTTGAAAAAGCATGTAATGAGTTTTATACAGCAACTAATCCTGGAATGATAGATAATTATCTTTCAAAAATAGAATCACTTCGTAATGAAATGAATGACATGAAAGAACAAGTGAAAAATCAAGAAGAAATAGTTAGACAGAAAAAAGCTTGTTATAAAGAATTAAAAAATATTGATATAGCACTTAATGATACAAACGAACTAAGAGTTGACTTTATTGCAACAAACAATTCTTTACCAAAAGGTAAGAAATTTTATAGTATTAGTGACTATGTAGACTTTATAGAAAATAAGAAAAAGACTTTACTTAGAGATGTTAATAGATTAAACAAATTACAAGATCCTACAGAGTTTATGAAGATGCAAGATGATCTTTTAATGAAAATAAAATTCTATGAAGAGAAAACTACTATTCCAGAACTAGCAAAAGTATTTACAGAATTATATGAGCAAAGAGTTACTAAAGCTAGAACAAGAAAAGATATTTTAGACATTATATATGAGATAAGATATTTAAACTTCCTTCCTTGTTGTAAATTTAAATTAAAGACTATAGCTAGAAAAGCAATTGCAAAAGGAATAAAGATGGGAGTAATTAATCCAGTATCTAATGTTGATGAATTGGATTATAGAATACTACGTGGTATTTTCGAAACCGAAAATTCAAATCTTGAATCATTATCTATTGAGGTAAATAAAGACTTTAATAGCCTTCAAATTCAAATGTTTGATGGCGAAGTACATGATAAAACTTATTATGCAGATACTCCAAGAGATTCAGAGATAGAAGTTAGAAAGGTTAAGAAATACAAGATTTTTGCCTAGATTCAAAAGATAAAAGAAAGGGTTACAAATGAACATTACTTTTTTAGGAGCTACTAGACAAGTTACAGGTTCCAACTATTTAGTAGAAGCAGCAGGAAAGAAATTTTTAGTAGATTGTGGTCTTCATCAAGGCTCTATGGAAGAAGAGCTTCTTAATGATAGACCTTTTGATTATGATCCTAGTGAAATTGATTTCATGCTTTTAACACATGCACATATTGATCATTCAGGAAGAATACCTAAATTGTATAAAGATGGTTTTAAAGGACCTCTATATGCAACTGAAGCAACATGTGAATTATGTTCAATAATGCTACCAGATAGTGGACATATACAAGAAACTGAAAATGAAATAAGAAATAAGAAGAGAAAACGTGCAGGCAAGAAAGAATTATTAGAACCATTATATACAGCTGAAGATGCTGAAAAATGTATGGAAATCTTTAAGCCTGTAAAATATGATAAAACTTATGAAGTTGCTCCAAATATTCAAGTTAGATTTGTTGATGCTGGACATATGCTAGGATCAAGTATGATCGAAGTTTGGGTAAAAGAAGAAGGAAAAGCTAAACAAAAAATAGTATTTACAGGGGATATTGGAAATAGTGATATTCCATTACTAAATAGTCCAACCATGATATCGAGTGCAGATTATTTAATAATGGAATCTACATATGGTAATAGATTACATATAAAAAATGATCAAAAAGCTGAGTTATTTCTAAAAGTTGTTTCAGAAACAATAGACAATGGTGGAACTGTTGTTATACCATCATTTGCTGTTGGTAGAACACAAGAAATTCTTTATGAAATAAATAAATTAAAAGAAAGACATTTAGATGATAAAGAATTCCAAAAAGAATATGAAACTTTGATGAAAGTTCCAGTATATGTAGATAGTCCTCTTGCAGTTTCTGCAACGGAAATATTCATGAACAATATGGATTTGTTTTCACCAGAAATACAAAAATTTATAAAAAAAGGCGATAATCCATTAGAGTTTCCAGGACTTAAATTTACAAGAACTGTGGATGAGTCTAAAGCATTAAACGAATCTGATGAACCATGTATAATTATTAGCGCAAGTGGTATGTGTGATGTTGGTAGAATAAAACATCATTTGAAACATAATATATGGAATTCAAAAAGTACTATACTTTTTGTTGGATATCAAGCACCAGGAACACTAGGAAACAGAATTGTAAATGGAGCTAAAGAAGTTAAAATCTTAGGCGAAGAATTTGCAGTTAAAGCAAGAGTTGAATATATAGAAGGCTTTTCAGGACATGCAGATCAAGAAGGATTATTAAATTATGTTTTAAACTTTTCAAAAGGTCCTAAACACATATTCTTGGTACATGGTGAACCAGAATCACAAGATACTTTAAAGGCTAAAATTCAAGAAGCTACACCATATGATGTTATTACACCACACTATGGTGAAGAATTTGAATTAGGCAAAGATCTTGTTATGACTAAGAAATATAAAGATCCAGCTGAAGCTCATATAAATAGATTTGATTTAATTGAGAAGATGGAAATTCTTCAAGAAGAATTAGAAGCTATGACACATGTTTTGAAGGAGGATATCAGACTTCAAACAGGTTCAGATGCACAAATGACAAAGCTCAACAACAAAGTAAACGATCTTAGAAAACAGATTGTTGACATTATGAACAAGGGAGAGAAAGAAAACTAATGCTAAATAAAAAGTATTATAATGATGCTTTTATCGGAAATAAGAATATAACAGCTAGTTTTAGTAAATATGGTGAGTTATTAAGACTTTATTATCCAAAGCCTGATTATAGACAGTTTTTGGATTATTTCCATACGGGAATAAAAGTTAATGACTCAGACCTTATTTACCTTCATTATGATGTGAACAATACATATAAACAATATTATACTGAAAACACAAATATTCTTAATACACAAATAGAGAATTCATATTTTAAATTAAGAATAAAACAAATAGATTTTGTATTAATTGATCAAGATGTTGTAGCAAAAAAATATATTTTTATAAATGATAATGATAAAGATTTGAACTTAAACTTTTTAGTTCATTCATCAGTAATATCTACTCAAAATAATATGTCATCAGGAATGATTCTAGATAATTCATTAGTTCAATATTCTCATAATAGTATTTTTATTATTACTTCAAATCAAGACTTGTTAAGTCATCAAGTAAATAATTCAAATCAAAGTATAAATTCTGGAGTTATTTATGATAAAGATTATGTAGGAATGTCCCATGATTCTTCAATTAGTTATGACCTTGGGACACTGAAACCAGGACAAACAAAAGAATTTAACCTTTACTTATATATGAATTATGAAAACGTTGATGTAAGTAAAGCTGAAGAAGTAATAAATTCATTAAAGAAAATAGATTGTAATGAAGCTTTATTTGAAGCGGAAGACTATTGGAAGGACTTCTTAAAATCACATGATACTTTAAAAATTGAATTAGATGGTACAGAAAGAACTAGTAGAATAATTGACATTTATAAAAGAACTATTCTATTTTTACCATTATTATTAGAAGAAAGTACAGGAGGAGTAGCTGCCACATTAGAAGTTGATGAAAAAACAGACACTTGTGGTAGATATTCATATTGCTGGCCTAGAGATGCAGTGTTTATATACAATTACATGGATCATTTAGACTTTGAAGATGAAATAGAATTATTCTATGGTAAGTTTTTAAAAGAGACTCAAACCAAAAGTGGTTTATGGGAACAAAGATATTATACAGATGGAAAACTTGCACCTTGTTGGGGATATCAAGTAGATGAAACTGCATTAGTTGTTTGGGGTGCATGGCAACATTATAAAAATGAAGAGAAAAGAACTGGAAAAAGAATTGCAAAGTTTATTCAAGATAATTTAGATATGCTAGAAAAAGCAACTAAATTCTTAGAAAAATACATTTGCTATCTTTTACAAGACAATGACCTTTTAGATACTGTAATTAAAGAATTTGAAACCAAGTATGATTTCAAAGATGTTGATGAAAGGTATAAACACAAGAGCTATGATCTTTGGGAAGAAAACGAAGGTGTTCATTTATTCTCTCTATCTGCAATTTATGCAGCTTTTGAATCAATGATTCAAATATATAAAATGCTAATAAGAGAAAATAAAGTTTATTCTAGTAAGAAGCAAGAATACGATGAGCTTATTCAAAGATATGTAGAATATAAAAAAAGAATTAAACAATATATACTTGAAAACTTAGTGGATAAACAAAGACAAGTATTGGTTAGAAATGACAATGATAGAAAATGCGACATTAGCATAATTGGAGCTTGTGTTCCATTTAAGGTTTTCGAACCAACAGATGATATAATGAAAAACACAGTTGATTATATTAATTATACTTTGAGAACTTTCTCAAGTGGATATTTAAGATATCAAGATGATCACTATGTTGGAGGAGAATATCCATGGATTATTTCAACTTGTTGGATGGGTATGTATTATAACATGATAGGTGATAAAAAACGTTATGAAGAATGCCTTAAATTTGTTATTAATTCAGAGACAAATTTAGGACTACTACCAGAGCAATGCAGTAATGATTTTTCAGAAAGATGGGTTATAGGCCTTGCTTGGTCACATGTAATGTTTTTAGGAATGCTTATTGATTCAAATTAATATATCGCGAGGAAGTAAAATTATGAGAAACTTTCATAAAAGAGTTTCATATCTTACTTTAATTATTTTACTAGTAATTGCAATAACTTCTTGCATTATTTCATCAATTTTGTATTATGCAAGTTCGTATAACGAAAAAAATAAAGTATATACAACTGCAACAATTTCAAAGATAGATGAAGTAAAAGATGAGAATACTACAGAAATTACGCATTTAACCTATGTAAAATATACAATTGGTAAGAAGACATATGAGGCCAAGATTAACTACTATGACCAAACATATAAAGTTGGACAAGAAATAAAAATATATTATTACAAAGATGATCATACTAAAGCTGGAACTGAAGAAGGTGAACACATTAGTATTGCATCTTTTGTAGCATCCATAATATTTTTAGTAATAACAATAATAGCTATTATAGTAAAGCATAAAGGAATAAAAAAAGATAAAGAAAGAGAATTTTCAATATCTAAAGAAAACTTTATGACAATTCATGCTAGATATGTTGAAACACTAATAAATTCTGATGTAACGGTGTTCGGAAGCCATCCTTATAATATAATTTGTGAATGGAGAAACCCTGTTGACAAAAAGAAATATAGATTTGTAAGTGAAGATTTATGGAAAAGTCCTCAAAGAAAGATTCTTGAAAAAAGTATTACTACTTTTGAGGTTAATTTAGATAAAACAAATGCTGAAAATTATACAATGATTATTCCAGATATATTAAAATAAGATTTACAAAAGAAGAATTAACAGATATTATAAATAATATCTGTTAATTTTGTTTAATTTAGGGACAAGAAAGGAATGCTATGGCAAAGTCAAAAACAATTTTTGTATGTAGTGAATGTGGATATGAATCTAGTAAATGGTTGGGAAAATGTCCTTCATGTGGAGCGTGGAATTCATTTTATGAAGAACAAGAAATCACAACATCTTCAAAAAGCAAAACTAAATCAGATACAAAACCACAAGCATTAAATACTTTTGAAGGTAAAGATGCTATAAGAACTGATACTGGTTTTGAGGAAATAAATAGAACACTAGGAGGTGGACTTGTAAAAGGCTCGCTAATATTATTAGGAGGAGAACCTGGTATTGGAAAGTCAACCTTGGTACTTCAACTATGTAACAATATGGCTAAGGATGGAAAAATATTATATGTATCTGGAGAAGAATCAGCAGAGCAAGTAAAGCTACGTGCAGATAGACTAGATATAGATAATGATAATATTATGTTTTATGGAGAAACAGATATAAATGCAATAGAAGAAAATATACTAAATATGAAACCATTATTAGTAGTAGTGGACTCAATTCAAACTATGTTTGCACCTGAAATATCATCTGCTCCAGGAACAGTATCACAAGTAAGAGAAATAACAGCAAGACTAATGAGATGTTGCAAACAAAATGGAATAACTACTATTATAATTGGACATGTTACTAAAGATGGAAATATTGCAGGACCAAGAGTTTTAGAGCATATGGTAGATACAGTATTATATCTAGAGGGTGAAAGATATTTTTCTTATAGAATATTAAGAGCTGCTAAAAATAGATTTGGTTCAACTAATGAAGTTGGAATGTTTGAAATGGCAAGTGAAGGAATGCTTGAGGTTAAAGATCCTTCAGATGTACTTTTATCTTCTGAAAGTTCAGAGAAGTTTCCAGGAGCATGTATTACGGCTACAATAGAAGGAACAAGAGCTCTTCTTATTGAACTTCAAGCATTAACAACTACTTCTGTATATGGAATGCCTAAAAGAGCGGCAACAGGAATAGATTTTAACAGGCTAACGATGCTAATTGCAGTTCTTGAAAAAAGAGGTCATTTATCACTTGGCTCACAAGATGTATACTTAAATGTTGCAAGTGGTATGAAAATAGGAGAGCCTGCAGCAGATTTAGCAATAGCCTTAGTAGTTGCTTCTTGCTATAAAGATACCTATATTCCTAAAGACACGGCAGTGGTAGGAGAATTAGGATTAACGGGAGAAGTTAGAAGCGTAAATTTAATTGATAAAAGATTAAATGAAATGGAAAGACTTGGAATTAAGAAGGCTATAATTCCACAAAATAATAAAAAACTATTGAAAAAATCCTATGATTTAGATATAATAGGCGTTAGGAATATTAATGAGGCTTTAAAGGCAATAGGCATCAAGTAAGAAAGCATTTTTTAGAAAGGATACTTAAATAGAAATGGCAAACAAAAATAACAATAAGAAAACTGAAAAGAAGAAAGAAGAATCTAAAAAAGAAGTAAAAGAAGTTAAAGAAGAAGTAAAAAAGAACGATTCAAAGAAGAATGATACAAAGAAAAACACTTCTAAAAAAGCTGATTCTAATAAAAATAAAAAGGATGCTAAAAAAGAGATAGTTAAAGAGGAATCTACTTCAAAGAAAGATAAAGAAAAAGAAAAAGTAAAAGATGAATTAAAAGTTGAAGTTGAAGAAAAAGTAGAAGAATCTAAAAAAGATAAAAAATCAGACAAAAAAGCAGAAAAAAAGGCGGAGAAAAAAGCTGAAAAAGTTGCTAAAAAAGAAGAAAAAGAAAAAAGAAAAGCAGCTTTAGAAAATAATAAATATGCAATTCAGACTAAACAAAAAGTATCTTTAATAGTAACTGCAATAGTTATTGTTTTAGTTCTAGGATTAATTGCTTACGTTACAAACACTATAATAAAGAAAGTAAATTATACTACTCAAAATCCAGTTGCTACTATTGAAGTAGAAAACTATGGAACAATAAAAGTAGAATTATTACCTGAATATGCACCTAATACTGTAACAAACTTTATTGCTTTATCAAATAATGAATTCTATGATGGATTAACTTTCCATAGAACAATTCCTGACTTCATGATTCAAGGTGGAGATCCAAATGGAGATGGTTCTGGAAATGCAACATTAGGAGATCTAAAGAGCGAAGAAGAAAAGAATGCAGAGAACAATACTGATGCTAATAATACATCAGCAGAAGATGATACAGCAGAGTATTCAATTGAAGGTGAATTTGCAATGAATGGCTATGATAAGAACACTTTAAAATGCAAAAGAGGTGTAATTGCAATGGCTAGATCAGACTATAGTAGTCTTGGTACAACAGTTGCAAAAGAAGGTTATAATTCAGCATCTTGCCAATTCTTTATTGTAACAAGTGAAGAACATGAAAGCTCACTAGATGGACAATATGCAGGTTTTGGTAAAGTAATCGAAGGAATGGATGTTGTAGATAAAATAGCTAATGTTGAAGTTCAAACAAGAGAGAGTGGAGACAATACTTTAAAACAAGATATGCCAATAGATCCACCAGTTATTACTTCAATAAGAGTTGATACACATGGAGTTGATTACGGAAAACCAAAGACACAAGAACCATTTGATTATTATTCATACATGATGAGACAATATTATGGTGGTGCAGGGTTACAATAATAAAAATAAGTTATTTTTTAATTAATAAAGATAATTATTAATTAGTATTTTTACTAAAAAGAGTCTGAATAAAACAGACTCTTTTTTGAATTATTATACAATTTAAAATATATAAAAAATATGAAAAAGACTATATTAAAAAATATTAAAAAGGCTAGCAAAGAGGCCTAGAAAATCTACTTATAAGGTTTACAAATATTGGATTATAAGATATAATATCTTTGCGAAATTTTATTTTGAAAGGGATTAAAATTATGGCAAATAAGAATGAACAAAACAATAATGAAGAGCCAATTGAAGAACTTGACATGAATCATTTAATGCAAGTTAGAAGAGAGAAATTAGATAAGTTAAGAGAAGCGGGAAATGATCCTTTTAAAATAACTAAATTTAATAGAACTCATACAACAAAACAAATTAAAGACAATTATGAAGAATTAGAGAATAAAGATGTTACAATAGCTGGAAGAATTATGTCTAAAAGAATAATGGGTAAAGCTTCTTTTTGCCATATTCAAGATTCAGAAGGACAAATTCAATCATATGTTAGTATCAATGATTTAGGTGAAGATAATTATAAATTATTTAAGGAATTAGACATTGGTGACATTATAGGTCTAACAGGATTCGTATTTAAAACAAGAACAGAAGAGATTTCTGTTCATGCTAAAGAAATAAAATTATTAACAAAATCTTTAAGACCATTACCAGAAAAATTCCATGGATTAAAAGACACTGATTTAAGATATAGACAAAGATATGTTGATTTAATAGTAAATCCAGAAGTTAAAGAAACTTTCTTAAAGAGAAGCTTGATTATTAGTGAACTAAGAAAAATTCTAGAAGAAAAAGGATACCTTGAAGTTGAAACTCCAATTCTTCTTAACTTAATTACTGGTGATAGTGCAAGACCATTTGTTACACATCATAATACATTAGACATGGATATGTATATGAGAGTTGCTCCAGAATTAAACTTAAAAAGGTTAATTGTTGGAGGTTATGATAAAGTATTTGAAATATGCAAAAATTTCAGAAATGAAGGAATGGATATTAAGCATAATCCAGAATTTACCAATATGGAATTATATAGTGCATATGAAGACTATCATGATATGATGGATATTACCGAAGAAATAATTACTCGTCTTGCTGAAAAAGTATGTGGAACATTAAAGATTACATATCAAGGAACAGAAATAGATTTAACTCCAGCATGGGATAGAGTTACAATGATTGATTCTATTAAAGATAGAACAGGAGTTGACTTCAATAAAGTTGAGACAGATGAGGAAGCGCAAAAACTTGCTGAAGAACATCATGTTGAACTTGAAGAAAACAAAACAACAAGAGGATATATTATAAATCAATTCTTTGAGACTTTTGTTGAAGAGACTTTAATTAGACCAACTTTCATAATGGATTATCCTGTTGATGTATCACCACTTACAAAGAGAAAACCAGATGATCCAAGATTGACTGAAAGATTTGAATTATTTATTGGTGGAAGAGAATATGGAAATGCATATTCAGAGTTAAATGATCCAATTGATCAATATGAAAGATTTAAAAAACAAGTTGAATTAAGAAACTCTGGAGATGATGAAGCAGGTATGATGGATGAAGACTTCGTAAATGCTTTGGAAATTGGTTTACCACCAACAGGAGGATTGGGAATAGGACTAGATAGATTAATAATGCTATTAACTGATTCAGCATCTATTAGAGATATACTATTCTTCCCAACTATGAAACCTACAGAAGATTAATTATAGGAGAGTATTGAATGAAAAAACTTATAGTAGTTTTAGGAATTCTTTGTATTGCTTTATTTATAAGTACGATTATATTAGCTTACTTATATTATCAAGCTGATGCTTCTAGCAAAAGCGCTCATGAAAGTATGAGGCAAACTTCTAGTCAAATAGATGAATACAAGAATATGATTAAAGAATTAGAAAATGAAATAGAAGAACTAAAAAAGCAAAATGATAGTGAAGATAGTAATACGGACCCAAATTCAAATATAAATAATAATTATGAAATTATGAACGAACCTCCACAAGATATTAGTTTTGATGATAAAAATCGTGGAACAGAAGTTATTGAATATAATAATGAGTACTATGTCATTATAAAAATGGGAGAAAAGAATTCAGGTGGATATAGCATTAAAGTGACTGATGTGAAGATAGATAAACCTAATGTGACTATACATGTTAAAGAAAATGAACCTCCTGAAGGAAGTATAGTAACTATGGCATTTACATATCCTTATACTGTAGTAAAATTTGATTTTAAACCAAATGTAGATGTTATATATGATTAATATTAGGAGGAAAAATAAATGAGTTTTGGTAATTTATTTTCCACACCATGGGGATGGGTTATTTTAGTATCATTAATACTATTTAATATTAATAAATACATAAGTACACCATCAGCAATATTTAGTTTATTAATGACTATACCGTCAATTGTTATAGCAATTACACTTCATGAATTTGCACATGCATTTGTAGCAGATAAACTTGGAGATGATCTTCCAAGAAAGCAAGGAAGATTAACCTTGAATCCTTTGAAGCATCTTGATCCAATCGGATGTGTAATGCTACTATTTGCTGGCTTTGGATGGGGAAAACCTGTAAATACTAACCCATATAATTATAAAAGAACAATTTCTATGAAAAAAGGTAGTGCATTAGTTGCTTTAGCAGGACCTGTTATGAATTTTATATTAGCACTAATCTTTGCTTTGATATTTGCACTACTTAGTAGATTAAATTCACAATTTTGGAATTCAGCAAATGGAATTGGAATAACAATTAAGAGCTTAATTAGATTATGCTATACAATTAATGTTGGGTTAGGAGCTTTTAACTTAATTCCTTTGCCTCCATTAGATGGATCAAAAATATTATTTGCAATATTACCTGAAAATGCTGCTGAATGGTATAGAATGCATCAAGATGTTCTTTATATTGTATTTGTAATCTTTTGGATTACTCCTTTGTCAAGTTTTGTTATGTCATACATAATTAATTTTGCTCAAGCACCTTATGAGGCGCTAATAGATTTAATAATGCATTTATAAAATAAAAGAGAAAGGATAAGACTTATGAAGAAAGATATACTTTCTTTAGGAATTGAATCAAGTTGTGATGAAACCTCTATCGCTGTTGTTAAAAATGGTAGAGAAGTTTTGTCAAATGTTATAAATACACAAATTGATATTCATGAAATATATGGTGGAGTTGTTCCAGAGATTGCATCAAGAAATCACATCGAAAACATATCTGCTGTTTATAAGGCTGCAATTGATCAAGCAGGAATAAAACCAAAAGATATAGACATAGTTTCTGCCACATATGGCCCAGGATTAGTAGGAGCTTTATTAGTAGGACTTTCTTATGCTAAAGCATTAAGCTTTGCCTTAGGAAAACCATTAGTTGGAGTAAATCATCTTCAAGGACATATTGCAGCAAACTATATTACTCATCCTAAACTTGAACCACCATTTCTTTGTTTAATGATGTCTGGTGGAAATACTCAAATAATATATGTTAAAGATTATACAAATTGTGAGGTTTTAGGAAGAACTAAGGATGATGCTGTAGGAGAAGCTTTTGATAAAGTTGCAAGAGTAGTAGGGCTAGGATATCCAGGTGGACCTAAAATTGATAAATTAGCACAAGAAGGAGAGCCTAATATAGATATTCCAAAGACTCATTTTGATGACATGAATTTTAGCTTTAGTGGAATAAAAACTGCCGTAATTAATATTAACCATAAAAACCCTGATGTTAATAAAGCAGATTTAGCAAAAAGTTTTGAAAAAACAATATCAGAGATTTTAATTGACCATATACATACTGCTGTTCAAATTACTGGAATTAACACAGTTGTATTGGCAGGTGGTGTTTCTGCAAACACATATATACGTGATAGCTTTTTAGCTCAAAAAGATTTGAAAGTTTATATGCCTGATCTTAAGTTATGTACTGATAATGGTGCAATGATTGCAGCAGCAGGATATTATAACTATTTAGCAGGAGAAGTTTCAGATTTATCACTAAATGCTATACCAAATTTAAAATTATAATTAGAGAGAAAGGAGTAATGAAATATGTCAATATGGACAATAGCTGATTTACACCTTTCTTTTTGTGTAGATAAGCCAATGAACATTTTTGGAGATAATTGGGATAATTATGAAGAGAAAATAAAACAAGATTGGTTAAATAAAGTAAAAGAGGAAGATACAGTTGTTTTAGGTGGAGATTTCTCATGGGGAACTTATCTAGAAGAAACAATTGATGATTTTAAATTCATAAATGAACTTCCAGGAACTAAAATTTTATTAAAAGGAAATCATGATTATTGGTGGCAAACAATTAAGTCTATGGACAAGTTTTTAAAAGAGAACTCCTTTGAAAACATTTATTTTTTACACAATAATTCATATTTTGTGGACAATAAAATAATAGTTGGAACTAGAGGATGGAACTTTGATTTTAATGATTCTGATTTTGAAAAAATATATGCAAGAGAATTAATTAGATTAGAGTTATCAATCAAAGATGGTATTCAAAAATATGGAGAAGATAAAGAGATTATTTGCTTCTTGCATTATCCTCCAATTACTAGAAATATGATAGAAAATGGAATTAAGAGTAGATATCTAGAGCTTCTAAACAAATATAACATTTCTAAACTATATTATGGACATTTACATGGAGCAAGTCTTAAAGAAGCGATTGAAGGTAATATAGATGGAGTTGAACTTAAACTAGTAAGCTCAGATTATTTGAAATTTGAATTATTAAAAGTTATTTAATATATATTATTATTAAATAACTTTGTTTATTTTGGAGAATTTTTTATGAATAAGAAAATAAAAGGTTTAAATATAACTGAAATTATTTTATCTATTATAAGCATAATATTACTTTTAACAGCTTTAAAACCATGTGAAGCTGGAATGAAATGTAGACCATTTACTTTTATTTACATTGGTCTACTTGGAGCAAATATAGTTATTCAGATACTATATTTAATATTTAAGAAAAAAGAATTGAGCATACTCCCAGCACTAGTCATTCCAATAGGAATGACTATAGATAAAGAACTAGTTGGATTGTGTAAAAAAATAATGCGTTGCCATACTATTACTTATCCTAGTATAGTAATAATTACAACTATTCTAACAATTTTAAACATTGTTTTAATTATATTAAATTATAAGAAAAGAAGAGGTACTGATGAAGAAAACGATTAGTGCTTTATTACTAAGCTTAAAAAATATTCGTCATTACATTTTTAGATATGGAATTACATTTGCAATCTTATTGCTGATAAATATTTTTGTGTTTGCAAGTTCTATAATTATTAATGGTGCAATGGATGGAATTGAAATTGCTAAAAATAAAATAGGAGCAGATTTAGTAGTAAGTAGTAAAACTGAAAATTTTGATGAGATTGCAGAGAATATAATGTATGACGGATTACCTCAAACCTTATTTGTAGATAAAAAATATGAAGAATCAATTAAGAGTATTCCACATGTTACAAGAGTAGTTAGCCGTTTATATTTAGCTACACTTAAAGGTGCATCTTGCTGTGATGACCAAGTCCAATTAATTGCTACTGATTTTACAAATGATTTTTTATTATCTACTGTTGTTAAGAGCAAAGAACTTGGTTTAAATGAAATAATACTTGGTTCAAAATTTGCAGCAGAAGTTGGAGAAACTGTTAAGTATTATGGAAGAGAATTTGTAGTAAAAGAAAAAATTGAAAAGACAGGTACAGGATATGATATAAGTGGATTCATTTCATATGAGAGTGCCAAAAGCATAATGGAAGACAAGCAATATGAAGATTTGTATGGAAAGATAGATAAGACAGCTACTTCAATTATTTTTGTTAATTCTGATAATCCTGAAATTACTAAGAATATAATAGAGAGTCAATATGGAAAGTATTTATCCGTTTATTCAATGAATAGTAAAATAAGTGGATATATTTCTACTGTTGGAGCGATAAAAAAATTAATAATTGTTTTAGATGTTTTCCTTTTTGTGGTAGGCTTTTGTGCAATATTTGGATTAACTCTTATTTGCACAGATTCAAGAAAAAATGAATGTGGCTCTTTACTTTTACTTGGAAAAACAAAAGCATTTGTATGGAGAGTATTTTCATTGGAACAAGTAATAGTTTGTTTAGTAGCTGTTGCAACTTCAATAATAATTACTTTATGTGTAAAAGGGTTGTTTATAGTAAGTATAGAAAATTTAGTTAATGCTCCTATAATGAATAGTACTTTAAGTGTATTTACTAATAGCACTATTATATTAGGAATTGACTTGATAATAGGTTTATTATCAACAGGAATAGCAGTTTATAAACTATATAAAATAGAACCTTGTGAATTGATAAAAGAGAGTGCATAAAATGAAAATTAAAGTAAAAAAAGTATCTAAATCATTTAAAAAGAAAACTATAATAAAAGACCTTTCATTTGATATAGATGATACTGGATTAATTTGCCTAAAAGGAGAATCTGGTAGTGGAAAAACAACAGTATTAAATCTTATTAGTGGACTGCTTAAAATAGATGAAGGATCTATTTTTATTGATGGAAAAGAAATAAAAGATATAAAAAATCTGCGCAAAGATTTTATTACATATTTGCCTTGTGGGAACAGCTTGATTGAAAGTTTAACCATTATAGAAAATATTAATCTTGTTTCAGGGATTTCAGAAGAAGAGGCAAGCAGACTACTTTCGAAGCTTAAAGTTTCTAGCAGTGTTTATTATCTATATCCTAGAGAAATATCAACAGGTGAATATAAGCGAGTGTGTTTTGCAAGGGCTCTTGCTATGGATACACCATTTTATCTTTTAGATGAACCAACAAGTAATCTTGACGAAGAAAGTGCAAAGATCTTAATTAAGGAAATAACGGAATTAAGTAAAAAGAAAGGTGTTGTTGTAGCAACCCATGATAGTAGATTGCTAAAGAAAGGAAAAAGTGTATGTCTAGACGAAAAATAATAATTATTATTTGTATTATTATTTTAGTTATAATATGTTTAGTAACGGCTATAATCTTTTCAAGAAAAGAAAAACAAACTATTACACTATATGGAGAGTATTCTGAAATTACGACAGATAATGAAGAAATAGCTTATCAGAAAAGCTATCTTATGATGGATTGTTGTGAAGAGTGGAATGCTCTTTATAAGGATATGTTGAAAATAGACAATCTTGTTGCTGTTGAAGGATATGAAATATATTTGTATGACCAAAATGGAAAAAATATAAATGGAACAATCGCTTATAAATTTATTCCAACAAAAGGCTTTAGTTCTTATATACAAAAACACAAAGCAGAAGCTGATGGAAAATTTGATATATATCATTGGACAGAAGATAGCGGTTTAGAATTAATTTCAGAAAACAGTACTGACTATAAAGTTATTTCAGAAAAGCAAGGAATTTTTGTGCTAGCTTATACATCGAACGAAAAGGTAGAAAAACCATTTGTAAGTAATCCAGAATGTACAGGGCAATGCCGAGCTTGTGAATAAAACATAGATAAAAAAGTAATAAAAAAAGATTAAATTAGACTCACAAAAATTGACAATTAAAATACATAAGTTTAAAATAAAATTAATTATATATTTTAGGTGTTATTTCGTGGAACAAAAGAGACTAAAGAGAATTTCAATTAAATATATATTGTTCATAATAATAGCCATAACATTAGTTATAGCTATTATTTTTGCTGTATTTAATACTTTTAAAACACCAAAAATTGATGAGGTTACGATTTATAATCCAGTTGCCGAAAGTGACATTGAAATTGTCCAACGTAGCGATGATAAAGAGATTGATTTGCATTCTATTATTTCTCAAAATGAACAAGAAGTACTTATAGAACAAATTATTAGACAAGAAATGAATATAGATTTTAATACACAATATAGAGAAAATTCATCTTTACAATCTGGTCAAATGCAAACAATTCAAGAAGGAAAAGATGGTAAGCAAGATGCTATTACAAGATGTGCTTTTAAAAATGGGGAACTTATTTCTACATCTTTAATTTCATCTGTTGTTACAGAAAGCTCTATAGATAAAATAGTTGAAATTGGTACAAGCTCTGTTGCAAGTACCTATGTTCCTATTGTTGGAGATAAATTACAAGTAATCATTAATGGTACTATTCTTCATGTTACTTCAAATGAAGAATCACAAGAGGTAACTACTCTAGCTATTGGCGAAGAGGTAGAAATGAAGAAAAAAGAAGGTGATTGGTACTATGTATCTAAGGATAATTATGTTGGATGGTTAAAATCTAATCAAGTTCAATATGTCAATCCAAATAATGATGGCGATGGCGATGAACATCGTATTCAATATACAAGAGAACAATTATCTAGTACCTTAGGATTTAGTATGCTTTTAAACACTAGATCAGGATTATCTTTGGAACAATTTAAGCAAATACTATCAGGTGATAGTAATGATAAAAATCATATTTTTGAACAAAATGCGGAATATTTTTATTATATCGAGCAACAATATAATATAAATGGCGTTTTTGTTGCAGCAGTAGGAATCCACGAAAGTGCCTTTGGTACTTCTTATTTGGCAACGACCAAAAGAAACCTTTTTGGATATGGAGCTTATGATAGAGATCCAGTAAATAGTGCAAACCATTTTGGCTCATATTCAGGAAGTATAGACTTGCTTGCAAGAGTGTTCCAAAAGTATTATTTGAACCCTAAAGGAACTGTACTTGCTGATGGTGAAATTGCACAAGGAACATATTATCATGGAGCAACTTTAACAGCTGTTAATCAATGCTATGCAAGTGACAAAAATTGGGCACGTGGAGTGTATAGATGGATGACTTATTTATACAACAAATTGTAAAAAAGTTCTTGATATTTTAATTGCCTTAGTGTATGATATTATAGAAGTATTTATCGGTCTCAGAAGGGGAAATATATGAAAAAAGCAAATAAATTTTTAATACTTATGATGACAATTTTTGTTATGTTTTTTATCGTGCTAAATTTCACTTCACATACATCTGCGGTAAATCTCCAAGACCCTAATCAGTCAGATGCACTTAATTCAATAATGCCTACAGATGCATCTAGACAAACAGCATATCAAACTCTTGGAGTAGATCCAAATAGCACAATAGGAACAATTAGCTCAGCAAGTCAATCAGGAACATCAGCATTACCAGCAATGCCAACAAACCAAATTATTTCTGATGACACAAAAAGTAAGTTAGTAGAATTAAAAAATAATGAATTGACAACATTAAATGAATATCAAGCAGCTTATGGTGGAGCTACATATGGATTAGTTGCATTTATTTTAAATAAAGTTAGAGTATATAGTATTCCATTTTGTATTTTAGGAATAGCTATAAGTTCGATTTACCAATACATCGTTGGACACAGACAATTAGAATATAGAGATAAAGGCTTTAACGCTATGGTATCTATGGTAACAATATTAGTAATATGCCAAGTTTTACCATTAGTATTTGCTATAGTAGTTAAAGGTTGGAGGGGCTAACAAATGAAGGTTTTATTCGCAGTAAGTAACGATGGTGTTACTTCATCGGTTGTACAGAAATATCAACAAAAATATAAAGAAATTATTACTAAAAAAAGCGTATATTATTTTAATGCAATTATTAAAGAATTGCAAAGAGATAGAACATACGATGCTTTAGTTATAGGTGAAGATTTAGAGCCATTAGCAAATAATGACTACGCTCAAGCAGATAAGTTTATTTTTGAAAAACTAGATGAAATAAGTGATGAAGCATCAAAAAATTCAGGCGAAGATATACCAATAATTTTTATATGTGCAGACAGAAGAACTAGAGAGGATGCACTATTAGTTAAATTATTTGGAATCGGAGTATACAACGCTTTAGTTGAAAATGACAGAAGTATTGAAAAAGTCTGCGAATTAATTTGTAAACCAAGAAGTAAAAAAGAAGCAAAGAATTATTATAAACTCGAAGGTGGAGATGTATCATATTCACCAGCGACTGATAGCGAAATAGATGAGGCACAAGTTCAAAACATTCTTAATTATTTTGCTAAAGTTGGAAATAATGAACAAAAGATTGTTCAAACGTTTGATCACATAGCAGATCAGTATACTGACACACAACTCAGACTGATAATTAATGTACTGCCTCTGCCAGTCAAGGCTACTTTAGAGAGTAGCTCTCCTCGATATCAAAAATTGATGAATGGCGGAACAGTATTATCAAATGGTGAATACCAGAAGTATTCAGAAAACAATCCTAAGAAACCAACATCTCTTGACGCTGTTACTGTAATAGATATTACAGATAGCAGAGCAAACAAAAGAAGGGATGCAGCCCAAGTTGTTATTCCATCTAGTATGAATTTTGGAGATAATTCAAGCATGGGTGGAAGCACAGTGGATGCTTATAATAATCAAAGGAAGAATGAAAATATGAATGAGAATGAAAATATAAATCCAAATATGAATCAAAATTATGGCGGAGCAGTTACACCTAATTCAAACCAAAATCCTTATGGTAATCCATATGGACAGCAAATGCCTTATGGGGGACAGCAAATGCCTTATGGCGGACAACAAATGCCATATGGTCAAATGCCACCAATGGGAAATCCAATGGGTAACCAAATGCCAAATCAACCACCTATGGGAGGATATGTACCACAACCAATGCCAAATCAAATGCCTATGGGAGGATATGGACCTCAGCCAATGCCTAACCAAATGCCTATTGGAAATAATCCAATGCCACAACAACCAGGCCCAATGCAAGTACCAGGTAGTCAACCAATGAACCCACAACCAGTACAACCTAATCCAAACACAAATGTTGACCCTAATATGAATAATATGCCAGGAGCTCCTGTACAAGGTAATAATCAAATGCCAGGACAAGTTCCATTTGGTGTTCCACCAATGCCTGGAACAAATCCTAATGAGCAACAACAAATGAATAATCCAGTTGCACCTGTACAAGAAAGTGCTCCAATGCCAGAATCAATCCCAATGCCAACAGAACCAGAACCACAACCAGAGGTTACACAAGTACCTATTCCAGATATGAGTACACCGGATATGAGTACAACTGTTGAAACATCTAGCTTGGGAATGGATAATGAATCAATGGGAATGGCTAGTAATGAATTTTCATCAGCTTCTATGGATGAAGTATCACAAACAGACATGCAAACATTACCAAGTGAAGGTTCTCCATATGTATCAGATACTAATTCAGGAGAAGCATTTATAACAGATTCAGTTCCTGAAATGGCACCACAAAATACTATGGAAAATAACGATACAACAGTTAACTTTGATTCTTTAAATGCAAGTGATTCAGAAGGACCACTTCCTGGATTTGAAGCAGTTGAAGAAGATGAGAAAAAAGATGATGAAGGAACTTTACCGGGATTTGAAGAAGTTAATACAACACCAGTTGTAGAAGAACCACAAGTAGAAACACCTGTAAATCCAATGGCTGGACCACAAGTGCCACCTCAAATGGAAACTCAAATCCCTGGACCTAATCCAATGGGACCAGCACCTATGGGACCTGGACCAATGCCAAATCAAGTTCCACCTGCACCACAAATGCCACAAGGACCAAATACTGCATTTGATCCAAATTACATGCCAAATTCAGACTATGGTCAGGCATCAACTTACAATCATCCAGCTAATAACTTTGGTACACCTCAACCAATGAATGTACCAATGCCAAATAATAATTTCAGCCAACAACCACCTATGGGACCTAATGTTATGCCAAATCCAAATGGAGTAGCTCCTATGGGTAACGGAGATGGAAGTACAACAGATTCGCAGTCGGCTGACGACGGGAGTGGAGTCCTGAGTAATCAATAGACCGATTACTTATATTAGCGAACTAAATAATATAAATAATCAAAACTTTAACCAAAATAGCGACAGCTATGTAACAGATACACCAATGATAAATGCAAATGAACTAAGATTCGGAAACGGAAAAATAGTTTCATTTGTAGGAACTACTAAAAATGGAACTTCATTTATAATTAACAATTTAGCAACACTTATGTCAGATCAAAATATAAATGTTGCAATTGTTGATTTAACTAGAAACAAGAATTCATATTATATGTTTACAGATAATGATGAAAACTTGACTAGAAGAGCTTCAGAAAGTTTAAGAAATCTATCAAATGGAAGAGTAGAAGGGTTAAAGGTTGGGAATAGCTTAACCATCTTTACAGCTACTCCAGATGAGTTTGAAGATTCTTTTAATAAAGCAAATGTTATTTCTTTATTATCTCAAAACTTTGATATTGCTTTATTAGATTGTGATTTTCATACCGATGTAGATTATTTTACTTATAGCAATGAAGTTTATTTAGTTCAATCAATGGATGCATTAACAATTCAACCTTTAACAAAGTTTTTAAGTGAATTAAAGGCTAGAAATCTTCTAGATGAAAATAAGTTAAGAGTTATAGTAAACAAACATGTTAGACTAAAAGCTCTTACAACTAGAATGATTATAGGAGGTATGTCTAGATATAATGCTCCATCAATGTCATTGCAAAGAGATTTATTTGATAAAGACAATATTAGATATATAGAAATTCCTTTTGAGGAAGAAGTATATATTAAATATATTGGTGAAATAGCATCATGTAAAATTACTTTAAATGGATACACACAATCTTTTGTAGATTCTCTAGAACATTTGAAAGAAATGGTTTATCCAATTGATTCTAATCAAAATTCTAGAAGAAGAGCTAGAAAAGAGAAGGAAAAGAAAATAAAAATAACAGGCAAAAATACACAAAATGTGCCTATTAATCCTAACAACTCGTTCGATCCTAATATAAATAATACTTTAAATATGATGAAGAAAAATAATCAATATTAAATGGGGAGGAAAGAACCTTGGTAACAATGCTTTTGGTAGTACCACTTATTATATTGGTATTAGTGCTATTGTTGCTCAATGTCCAAATCCACAAAAAAGTAGATACATTTAATACTCTTAATGAAAGAGTAAATGGATTAAATGTATTACAACAATTTATGGATACATTGAGTGAAGATTCTTCAATTAATGAAAAATTAGCAAATATTAATGATATTATAATTGGTAAATACAATATAAAATATTCTACAATCGTAGTTTTCGATGGAGCAGATTACGTAGTTAGAGCATCTAATGTTGATAGAAAACATTGGGATACTTTAAGAACTCTTCAATCTGAACAAGTATTTAAAGATAGTATTCAAAATGCTATACCAAAATACATAACAGTTGATAATGAAAGTGAAAAATTAGCTTATCAGAAAACAGAATTTGGAAGAGCAAAATGTGCTATATTCTTCCCACTATATGTTGATAATGTATATATAGGTTATTGGATTATTGAGGGTAGTAAACCTCATGAGTTTGATAAAGTTGATACTACTATCTTGGAAGTTGTTAGAAATAATATAGTTACAATGCTAAAAACTGTACAAAATCAATCTACTATTGAAAATATTGTTAGAGATGATCTATATTCAGGATTAAAATCAGCAGAGTATCTATATGGTGAAGGAAAGAAGATTATTGATCAACATACGACTTCTGCAATATGTATATTTAAAGTTGTAAATCTACCAGATATTAATAAAGATATTAGTAGAAAAACTGGTGATATGTTAGTAACAAAAATATCTGAATTTATGAAAAATAATTTAGGAAAAGACTATATCTTTGTTAGATATATGGGGCCTAAATTTGCAATAGTATTTTCAGGAGCTAATCCAAATGGAGTACAATCTTTTATGGAAGACATGAAGAAACAAATGGAAGCAATTAGCGTACCAGCCCAAGAAGATTACTATGATAAATTAAGTGCAGGAGGAACACCAAGATCTAGTTTACCTGAGATTACAGTTAGCCCAACAATTAGAATTGGAATTGCAAATTATTATAAAGGAACACAATTGGATGGAGCTTTTAAGAAGCTAGAGCAATTTATTGATTCTAATAATGCAGCAAACATAACAGTTTTATAGAAATTTAGGAGGAATAATAATGGCAACAGATGAAACACTTATGTTCAATATGGATAAAGAATCTAATGAGGAATCAAAGGAAATACTTAAGAAAGTATATGATGCTCTTGAAGAAAAAGGTTATAATCCTATAAATCAAATCGTAGGTTATATTCTATCAGGTGATCCAACATATATTACCAGCCATAATGGAGCTCGTAATTTAATTAGAGGAATAGAAAGAGATGAGCTTCTTGAAAAGATGGTGAAAGAATATATAGGAAAAGATAATAAATAAATTTATTAGACTCACTTTTGCCAAAAGTAGAAGTGAGTTTTTATTTTAGAAAGGACAATATGGGAAGAATTCTAGGAATAGATTATGGTGAAGCAAGAACTGGAATTGCTATAAGTGATCCACTTGGAATAACTGCACAAGGTTTAGAAACAATTAATTCTGGTGGTAGTGATAAGGTTATATTGAGAAGAATTGCAGAAATTGTAGAACAATATGAAATTGAAAAATTTGTTATTGGAAATCCTTTAAATATGGATGGTACAGAAAGTGAAAGAAGTAAGCTAACACAAGAGTTTATTCATAAATTAAACTCTCGTTTTAATACGATTCCTGTCTTTTCAGTTGATGAAAGACTTACTACTGTTGAAGCACACAGAACTATGAATGATTTAAACATTAAAAACAGAAAAAAGAAGGATGTAGTAGATACTATTGCTGCTGTTTATATTTTAGAGCAATATATGAACTCTAAAAAGTAGCAAAGCATTGATTTTGCTAAGCTTTTATAGTATAATATTATAGATAATTATTTAAAATTTTTATATAGAAATGAAAGGAGACAAATCATGGCAACAGTTTATTCTGCAGGTGATTTTAGAAATGGAACAACATTTGAAATGGATGGAGTAGTTTATAGAATAGTTGAGTTCCAACACGTTAAACCAGGAAAGGGAAGTGCATTCGTTAGAACAAAAATAAAGAATGTTATAACAGGATCAGTTTTAGAGAAAACTTTTAATCCTTCAGATAAATTCCCAGCAGCTGAAGTTGAGAAAAAGGAAATGCAATATTTATATAATGATGGTGATTTATATTACTTTATGGATAATACTACTTATGAACAAACACCTTTAAATGCTGATCAAATTGGAGATAGTTTAAAATTCTTAAAAGAGAATATGGATGTTAAACTTTTATCAATCAAAGGAAAGGTTTTCGCTATAGAACTTCCTATTAGTGTTGAATTAGTAGTTGAATATACAGAACCAGGATTTGCTGGAAATACAGCTACAACATCTGGAAAACCTGCAAGACTTGAAAATGGATATGAAGTTCAAGTTCCAATGTTTGTAAATACTGGCGATGTTGTAAGAATTGATACAAGAACTGGTGAATATATGGAAAGAGTCTAATATTAAAATAGTATTACAATAATTTTTATTAATTGAAAGTAATAATTAATAGAATTATAATTTACATATGATATTTAGATAAATTGGGGGAAACAATGAAAAAAGTATTAAGTGCTATTTTAATTACTATTTTAGCTTACAGTGTCATTTTTGCAACTGCTGTATTTGCAGCTTCAAATATAGCAATTCAGACAAATTCTGATTATACTGCAAATAAAACAGCTGAAAGTAAAGATTTTGCAACAACTGTAGGATCAAAGATTCAATTATATGTTAGATTAATTTCTAATGGACAAGTAGGAGGAAATCCTCTAAAAAATGTACAATGGGAAACAAGTAATGTCCAAGTAGTAGCAATTAGTGAGACTGGATTAATTACAGCTTTAAAAGCTGGAACATCTACTATTACTGCTAAATATGATGGTGGACAAGATACTATAAAAATAACAGTTGGTTCTGGAACACCTTCAACTGATGTTCCTGAACAAGATGAGAACACAACAAGTGGTGGAGGATCTAGTGGAGGAGGTTCTTCTGAACAACCATCTACAGGTGGAGAATCTGGAAGTGGATCTGG
>OCVV011335602.1_pt1 | contig 53750 bp, 38 predicted proteins | sample 1539721 | NCBI WGS metagenome assembly OCVV01 (sample SAMN02144230, study PRJEB22623) | gut metagenome | biome: sheep rumen | host: Ovis aries | place: New Zealand
GGAAATACGGGCGTATTTCGGAAAAAATATTTTGCGGTCGGGAATTTTTAATTCTACGAGGGGGTTCGCAGGCAATTTTTCCTGACAAAATCAGACGTAGGTCTCGAGGAACTTCACCGTGCCTTCCACACGGAGGCGACCCGTGGTGGCGGGCAGGAGGATGGTTTCGCCAGCCTTCAGCACGAACTGCGTGCCCGTTTCCTCGCTGACGATGGCGGCACCGCTGAGTCCGATGAGGACAACGAAGGAGTCGAGCGCGGTGTAGTCGAGGTCGATAGCCTGGTTGAGGTCGTAGACGGAGGTGGTGAAATAGGGGCACTGCACGAGTTGCACGCGCTGGTTCTTCACGGGGGTGTAGTGGGTCTGGTAGTCGGGCAGCACGTCGTAGTTGATGCTCTCGGCAGCCAGTTCGGTGTGCAGTTCGCGTGGCCGTCCGAGGTCGTCGTGGCGGTCGAAGTCGTAGATGCGGTAGGTGACGTCCGAGGTCTGCTGAATCTCGGCGAGGAAGCAGCCTGAGCCGATGGCGTGGATGCGTCCTGCGGGCAGGAAGAAGCAGTCGCCCTCATGGACGGGATAGCGTGCGATGGCATCGACGATGGTCTTCTGCTCCACCATCTGCTTGTACTCGTCGGGGGTGATGTGCTTGCGGAGTCCGCAGAGCAGGGTGGCCTCGGGCTCGGAGGGCATGAGGTACCACATCTCGGTCTTGCCGCGCTCGCGCCCCTGTCGGTGGGCAATCTCGTCGGTGGGGTGCACCTGTATGGAGAGGTCGTCGCGTGCATCGATGAACTTGATGAGCAGCGGGAACTCGTTGCCGAAGCGCTCGTAGTTGGCTTTGCCCACCAGCGCTTCCTTCTGCTCGGCGACGAGTTCGTTGAGACTACGGCCTGCATCGGGCCCTTCGCTGACGACGGTTTCGTTGCCTTGCACGCCGCTGATTTCCCAGCTCTCGCCTACTTTGCGAAGGTTGGTCTGGATGTTTTTGAACGGGGCAATCTTCGTGCCGCCCCAGATGGTGTTCTTAAGGATGGGAGTGAATTTGTACATTTTTCTGCCCCCTAACATAGGGGGATGGAGGTCTCATTATACCCTTGCCTCTTACAGAAGGGGCGTGGGGCTTGTTATACAATATGTGAATAAACTCTATATCTAATCATGTGAGGGGACAGAGATCATACTCAGCCCCCCTATTTTAGAGGGCTTTTAGTTTTCTTTCCAGAAAGCACGGGTGAAGAGGACGAGGACGGTGAAGATTTCAAGACGGCCCATGAGCATGAGGCCGGAGAGGAGCCACTTCACACCAGCGGGTAAGACTGCCCACGACATGGTGGGGCCTATTTCGAGGCCGAGCGTGGGACCCACGTTGCCGGCGCAGCTCAGCGAGATGGTAATGGCATTGGTGCTGTCGACACCGAGCAGGATCATGCAGAAATAGGTGAAGAGGCAGAGGGCCATGTAGGCAGCCAGGAAGGCCAGGAGCGTCACCTGCGAGGAATAGGGGATGATGTTTTCATTGACGCGCACGGGCAGCACGGCACGGGGGTGGAGGATGCGGCGTATCTCGTTGCGCAGGATGTTGAACACCATGACCATGCGGATGCACTTGAAGCCGCCGCTGGTGGAGCCGGAGCAGGCTCCGAAGAACATGCAGATGCTGAGGATGACCCAGGTGATGTGGTGCCACTGGGCAGCGTCGTCGTTGAAGATGCCGGTGGTGGTGATGAACGACGTGACCTGGAAAAGGCTGACGCGGATGGCGTCGAACACCTGATAGTGGTTGTCGCGAATGAGGAAGAAGGTGATGAGCGTCGTGGCCACGAGCACGGCAAAGAAGTAGAGTCGGAACTCGGAGTTCTTATAGAACTGGCGGAAACGGCCTTTGAAGATGGTGGCATAGAGAAGCGTGAAACTGGTTCCTGAGAGGAACATGAAGACGATGGCCGTGTAGTCGATGTAGGGGTTGTGGAAATAGCCCGTACTGGCGTTGTGGGTGGAGAAGCCACCTGTGGCGGTAGTGGTCATGGCGTAATTGAGGCAGTCGAAGAGTCCCATGCCTGCGATGTAGTAGCAGGCGGCACAGCCAATGGTAAGGAGGAAGTAGATGCTCCAGATCCACTTGGCGGTGGTGCTGAGTCGCGGGTGCATCTTCGCACGGATGGGGCCCGTGGCCTCGGCGGAGAACACTTTCACGGTTCCGCCCACAAGCGAGGGGATGATGGCAATGGTGAAGAAGACGATTCCCAAGCCGCCTATCCACTGCGTCATGGTGCGCCAGAAGAGCAGTCCGTGAGGCAGTATCTCGACATCGTCGAGGATGCTGCAGCCCGTGGTGGTGAAGCCGGATATGGTTTCGAAGAAGGCGTCGGTGAAGTTGGTGATGTAGCCGCTGATGAGGAATGGCAGCGAACCGAAGAGGCTGAAGATGATCCACGTGAGCGTAACCAGCAGGTAGGCCTCGCGGCGACCGAGGGAGTTTTCAGAGTCGCGCCCCAGAAACTTGAAACCGATGCCGCCCAGCACGGTGAGCGCTACCGACACGAGGAAGGCGAGCGAATCGTCTTCGCCCAGATAGACCGACAGGCCCATACACCAAGCCATCATCGCTGCCTCGATGAAGAGCAGCGTGCCGATGACCTTATATATAATATTGTAGTTCAGCATCAGGGGGCGAAGTTGGGAGTTGAGAGTTGAGAGTTGAGAGTTTAGAGTTTAGAGGGCACCTAAGGTGCGGTTGAGAGGGTTAGCGGAAGAATTTTTCCAGTCGCGACATGTCGACCTCGTGGCAGAACACCACGACGGAGTCGCCTGCCTCTATCTGCGTGCCACCGCTGACGAGCATGCCCTCGCCGTCGCGCACGAGACCGCCGATGGTGGTGCCCTTGGGCAATCCGAGCTCGAAGACCTTCTTGCGGGTGACCTTCGAACCGGGCTCGGCAGTGAACTCGGCCACGTCGGCATTGGCCGACATAAGGAAGTGGATATTGTGGACGTCGGCATCGAGCATCATCTGATAGATGTAGCTGGCAGCCAGTGCCTTCTTGTTGATGATGGTACCGATGTCGAGGCTCTCAGCCATCGACACGTAGTCGAAGTTCTCGACCATTGCCACGGTCTTGCGCACGCCGAGACGCTTGGCCGTGAGGCAGGCCAGGATGTTGGTCTCGGCATTGCCGGTGAGGGCCACGAAGGCTTGCGTGTTCTTGATGCCTTCCTCGTTGAGCAGACCGAGGTCGCGTCCGTCGCCGTGGATGACCATGACGCGGCTGGTGTCGATGAGTTCGTTGAGCTTGTCGCAGCGAGCCTCATCCGACTCGAAGATCTTCACCTTCATGTACTCGGGCATGAGTTTCGTGGCACGCACGGCCGTGGCTCCGCCACCCATGATCATGACGTTCTTCACATCGGCATAGCGTTCCTTGCCCACGATGCTGCGGATGTAGGGGATGTACTGGCGCGTGGTCATGAAGTAGGCAATGTCGTTGAGCATGAGCACGTCGTCGCCTCGCGGGATGATGGTCTCGTTGCTGCGCTTGATGGCCACGATGTGGTAGGGCGACTCGGGTTTGCAGAGGTCCTTCAGCGGTTGGTTCAGGATCTCGCAGGTTTCGCGCAACTTGATGCCGAGCATGATGAGGGCACCGTCGTGGACGTCCCAACGCTGGCGCACCCACGACATTTTCAGTCCGTTGGCAATGTCGATGGCGGCCAGGTTTTCGGGATAGATGAGCGAGGTGATGCCCGCGTTGTCGAAGAACGACTTCATCTTCGGATCCAGATACTCGCTGTTGTCGACCTTGGCCACGGTGCGATGGGCACCGAGTGCCTTGGCCAGCATGCAGGCATTCATGTTCAGGTTCTCGTCGGGCGTGACGGCTATGAACAGGTCGGCCGAGCTCACACCAGCCTCCTTCAGCGTCTTGATGCGCGACGGCAGGGCCTGGATGGTCATGAGGTCGTAATCGCTGCTGACGTTGGAGAGCCGCTCAGCGTCGGAGTCGATGAGCACCGTGTCGTGGTCGTTGCGCGACAGCAACTTGGCCAGATGGGTTCCGATGGCGTAGGCGCCTACAATGATGATCTTCACTTTATTTACGGTTTACTGATTTACGATTTTGTTTTGCCAACAGATTACACTGAACGTGCAACCACAGATGTCACGAATGGCAATCAACACCCCTCGACGATGCTCCGCCTGATGCTCTCGTTGTCGAGGCCCACAAGCTGGCGCAGCTCGCTCACGGTGCCATGCTCAACGAAGTGGTCGGGCAGTCCGAGGCGGGTGATGCGGGGCTGGTAGCCGTGGTCGCTCATCCATTCGAGCACGGCCGAACCCAGTCCGCCGTTGCGCACGCCGTCTTCGACGGTGACGATGCGACGGAAGCGGCGGCCCACCTCATGCAGCAGTTGCTCGTCGAGCGGTTTGAGGAAGCGCATGTCGTAGTGGGCCACAGAGAGTTGCGGCAGTTGAGAGATGACGTCGGCCACGTCGTTGCCGATGGGGCCGATGGTGAGCACAGCCACGTCGTTGCCGTCGCGCAGCTTGCGCCCCGTGCCCACGCCGACGGGCTCCAGCGGGCAACGCCAGTCGAGCAGCACGCCGCGCCCACGGGGATAGCGTATGACGAAGGTGCCACGGTCGGGCTGCTGCGCCGTGAACATAAGCCGGCGCAGTTCATGCTCGTCCATAGGCGAGGCGATAGTAAGATTCGGGATGGGTCGGAGGTAGGCCATGTCGAAAGCGCCATGATGGGTGGGGCCGTCCTGGCCTACGAGTCCTGCACGGTCGAGACACAACACCACCGGCAGGTTCTGAATGGCGGCGTCGTGGATAATGTTGTCGTAGGCCCTTTGGGCAAAGGCCGAATAGATGTTGCAGAAAGGCTGCAACCCCTCTTTGGCCATGCCTGCCGAGAAGGTGACGGCGTGGCCCTCGGCAATGCCCACGTCGAAGGTGCGCTCGGGCATGGCCTTCATCATGATGTTCATCGAACAGCCTGTGGGCATGGCTGGCGTCACACCGACGATGCGGTCGTTCCGGCGGGCCAGTTCGAGCAGCGTTTCGCCGAACACGTCCTGGAACCTCGGCGGTTCGTTCGACGTGTCGCTGACGAGGCGCTCGCCCGTCTGGGCGTCAAACTTTCCGGGAGCGTGCCAGATGGTGGCCTGCTCCTCGGCAGGCTTGTAGCCCTTGCCTTTCGTGGTGTGCAGGTGGAGCAGTTTCGGACCGCGCATGTCCTTCAGCTGGCGCAGGATGCGCACCAGGTCCTCGACGTTGTGGCCGTCGAAGGGTCCGAAGTAGCGAATGTTCATGCCCTCGAAGATGTTCTGCTGATGGGCCAGGGCCGACTTCAGCGCGTTGTTCAGTCGGATGAGTCCCTTGCGGCGGTCGTCGTTCATCATGCCGCGGGCCTTCAGCCACTGCGACGCCTTGAAGCGCAGCCGGTTGTAGGTGGCATTGGTGTCGAGTTGCAACAGGTATTTCTCCATGCCCCCCACCGCGCGGTCGATGGACATGTCGTTGTCGTTCAGGATGATGAGCAGGTCGTTGTCGGTCGACGAGACGTTGTTGAGTCCCTCAAAGGCCAGTCCGCCGCTCATGGCACCATCGCCGATGATAGCCACCACCTTGCGCTCCCGATGCTCGGCACGGGCTGCCACCGCCATGCCCAGCGCGGCCGAGATGCTGTTGGAAGCATGACCGCACGTGAACGTGTCGTACTGACTCTCCTCTGGCGAGGGAAAAGGACGGATGCCGCCCAGCTTGCGATTGGTGGAAAAGCGCTCGCGCCGACCTGTCAGAATCTTGTGGCCATAGGCCTGATGGCCCACGTCCCACACCAGCCTGTCGTCGGGCGTATTGAATACGTAATGCAGGGCCACCGTCAGTTCGACCACGCCAAGCGACGAGGCCAGGTGACCAGGGTTGACCGAAAGCTCCTGCACGATGTCCTCGCGCAGTTCGCTGCACACCTGCGGCAACTGTTTTACCTCCAGTCGTCGCAGGTCTTCGGGATATGTAATCTGGCTCAGCAAGCCATATTTTTCTTCACTCACAATCTCTTATTTAAAGATTTACCGCTGCAAAGGTACAAATTTATTTTTAAACACATATTTTAAGGTATAGAAAAAATGAACGTTGTATTTCATTAATTGATTTTAATTCTGCTCGGCTAAAAACGGGGAAACCACTTTTTTGATTTACTTTTGCAACGGAAAAAGCATTTTACTCGCTCCCTATGAAACAGGTTTTCATCATACTTCTGGCCACGCTCTGGGCAGTCTGCGCGCAGGCACAACGTCGCATCGTGGTCATCGACATGGACACCGACTTGCCCGTGAGCGGCGTGTCGGTGAAGGTTGACAAAGAACGGTCGGTCACGACCGACCACATGGGACGCGTCGACGTGCCGGTGGTCTTCGACAGCATCTCGTTCCGCCACGTGCGCTATGAGCCCGAGCGCATCGCCCTGGCCGAGGTGCCCGACACGATGTACATGCTGCCCGTGGAGCACATGCTGCCCGAGGTGAACGTCAGTGCTGCCAGCCCCGAGTTGCTGGCCATGTTCAAGGGATGGGCAATGGCCGGTGCAGCCATCGGTGCCGCCGAGGCACCCCGCGGGGTCGTTACGTTCGACTTTGCCAGCGTGCTCGACCGCCGCGGACGTCGCGACAAGAAACATCTGGAACGCGCCAAGAAGATCCTGAAGGAGTGGGATAAAACACCTGACACAAAATAGCAAAAAAAAACGAACAAAAAGTGCTGAGTATCAAAGAAAAGTGTTATCTTTGCAATCATCAATACTACTTAGCACTATGCAACAACTCGTCACTTTCATATTGCTTCTCGCCGTAAGCATCGGCATGAGGGCGCAAAACGTGGTGCTGAGCGGCACGGTCAGCAGCGACAGAACGGGTGAACGCATTGCCCATGCCACGATTGTTGCCGAAGGTCTCGGCGTGGCTGTCGTCACCAACGACGACGGCTACTTCACGCTGAAGACCGAGACACAGCCCGATGCCATCACCGTGTCGCACCTGGGCTACCAGAGCCGGCGCATCAGCCTGAAGGGAAAGACGGCTGAAACCATCAAGATACGGCTGAAGCCCACGGCCATCGCGCTGCAGGAGCTGGTGGTATGGACCGACAACCCTCGCCAGCTGGTGGACATCGCCATCAGAAAGATTCCTGAAAACTATGCCCGCAAGCCCGAGCTCTACAAGTGTTTCTACCGCGAGACGGCCATGAAACGCCAGCACTACATCTACGTGGCCGAGGGGGTTGTCGACATGTACAAGACGGCCTACAACCGCACCGCCGACCGCGACCGCGTGGCCATCGTGAAGGGGCGCCGACTGCTCAGTCCCAAACGGGGCGACACGCTCAGCGTGAAGGTGATGGGCGGACCGGTGCAGCCCATACAGCTCGACATCGCAAAGAACCTCGACTTCCTGCTCAATGCCGAAGAACTGGCCAACTACACCTTCCGAATGGAGCCGACAACCACCATCAACGACCGACTGCAATACGTCGTTAGCCTATGGCCGAACGCCATTCAGCCCTATGCCCTCTACACCGGAAAACTCTATATCGACCGCGAGACACTGGCCTTCACGCGTGCCGAGCTGTCGCTCGACATGAGCAACAAGGAGAAGGCCACGGCCTACATGCTCATCCGCCGGCCCCGAGGGGTGCGCTTCCGCCCGAAGGAACTGACCACACTCATCGACTACCGCACCGAAAACGGCGTGACGCGCATCAGCTATATCCGAAACACGTTCCGCTTCAACTGCGACTGGCGACGCCGGCTCTTTGCCACGTCGTTTGCAGCCTTCTGCGAGATGGTGGTCACCGACCACACCGACACCGACGTGCGGCCCATCACAGGCCGTTCGTCCTTCGACTCGCGCGACTCGTTCTACGACCGGGTGGACTACTTCCAGGACCCTGACTTCTGGGAAAACTACAACATCATCGAACCCTCAGAATCGCTCGACCATGCCATCGACAAACTGATGAAACGCTATTTTTAGTGCATAATATTTTGACCTGCATCTTTTTTTTCGTAATTTTGTAGGCAGAAAACCAAACATAGCATGACCAAAATGAAACAAAAGACTATTCTTGTGGGCCTCTGCCTCGCCATTGCAGGCATAGCCCAGGCACAGACCAACGACGGCGGCATCTCCTCGCAGATGTTGCAGCAGATGGAGAAACAGCAGGCCCAGCAGCCTCTGAGCCGCGGCCTCTTCAACGCCATTGCGCAAAACAACATCGACGACCTGGCGAAAAACTTCCAGAACCAGGGCGACATCGACACCCACTTCAGCATCGAGACACCGAAGCAGAGCATCCACGACCAGAAGTCGAGCGGCCGCTGCTGGATGTTCTCGGGTCTGAACGTGCTGCGCGCCGACTTCGCCAAGCGCCACCAGGACACGCTCGCCGTGGAGTTCTCCCACGACTACCTCTTCTTCTACGACCAGCTGGAGAAGGCTAACCTGATGCTGCAGGGCGTCATCGACCACGCCAGCAAGCCGATGGACGACACGCGCGTGCAGTTCTTCTTCCACCACCCCATCAACGATGGCGGCACGTTCTGCGGCGTGGCCGACCTGGCTCCGAAGTACGGACTGGTGCCGAAGGGCGTGCAGCCCGAGACCTATTCGGCCGACAACACCTCGCGCATGGCCCGCATCGTCTCGTCGAAGCTGCGCGAGTACGGACTGGAGTTGCGCGACATGGTCAACTCGAAGACTTCGAAGAAGGCCGTGCAGGCCCGCAAGACCGAGATGCTCGCCGACATCTACCGCATGCTCTGCATGACGCTGGGCGAACCTGTGAAGGAGTTCACCTACGCGCATAAGAATAAGGATGGCAAGCAGGTGGGCGAACCGCGCAAGTACACACCGCGCCAGTTCTACGAGGAGACCGTAGGCCGCCAGCTCAACGGCACGTTCATCATGGTCATGAACGACCCGCGCCGCCCCTACTACAAGACCTACGAGGTGGAGTACGACCGCCACACCTACGACGGCACCAACTGGAAGTACCTGAACCTGCCGATGAAGGACATCGAGCAGCTGGCCATCGCCCAACTGAAGGACGGCCGCAAGCTCTATTCCAGCTACGACGTGGGCAAGCAGTTCGACCGCAAGCGCGGCTATCTGGACACTGAGAATTATGACTACGGTGCCCTCTTCGGCACGGAGTTCAAGATGGATAAGGCGCAGCGCATCGCCACCTTCGACAGCGGTTCGACGCACGCCATGACGCTCACGGCCGTCGACCTCGACAAGGACGGCAATCCCGTGAAGTGGAAGGTGGAGAACTCGTGGGGTGCTGCCAGCGGCGTAGGCGGCTGCCTCATCATGACCAACCGCTGGTTCGAGGAGTACATGTTCCGCTTGGTAGTGGACAAGCAGTACGTGCCGGCCGAGACGCTGAAGCAGTACGAGCAGAAGCCCGTGATGGTGATGCCCGAGGACCCGCTGTTCCAGGAGGACAAGTAAACGCCATCTCAAGTTTCGCCTTCGCTCAGCTTATAAGGAGTGAAAGGGCTTAAAGCAACCAAAAGGCACGGAGTGCATCACTGCAGTCCGTGCCGCTCTTTGCTGCAAAGATCTTCAATAAATATTAACCATTTTAAATAATTCTTCGTTATTGCCTATCATTTGATGGGCTGTATAGAAACTATCTTGTTTCACACGTTATAGCTTCGACATCTCGTCCAGATACTTCTCTATCTGGCTGGTGATGTATTTCTGTAACTTTTGTGCACTCTTGGTAAACCGAATGGTCCGCACTTCGTTGAGCTTCTTGTTCTGGTAGCGGTACATATCTATGATGAACTTATACATCTCCATCTGCTCATTTGGCGACAAGCAGTTGTCTTTCGCCACTTTTACCAATCCTTGGAAGTGAGTATCAATAGACTTGCTCAAAGTGAGAATCTGCTTGAAGTGCGGCTCCAATTGGAGGTACGATGTGTTTCGCATATTTTTTATCGCATCGAAAGTTTTGTCAATCATTTGCATGTCGGCTTGGATGGCGTTGACTCTGGCGCTTATCTTTGCAGCCTCCTCTGGTGGAACTTTACTCCCTAAATATGTCTCAACGTCTTCTACCCCTACGGTGTCTGCTATCATCATATCGGCATCATCGACAACAGAAACATCGTCAATACCACGTATCTGCCGCTTATTAAGCAGGCTCTTGCCCGAATAGCGACCCACGCGGCGCTCATAGTCCCGGTCTTCGTCATAGTAGCCGTTGTGTGTGGTGATTTGGTACGTTTCGCCTGGCACAAAGTCAAGATTGGTCCATAAGTGACAGAGTGAACCGTCGGGCATGACCGTACGAATACGTCCCACCTTAGGTTTGTCAATTTCCACGCTGAAACTAAAGCGCTTGTTCTTTACAGGCATATACGCTATAAAAGCATCGTCGGCCTGTTTGTCCAGTTCTTCGCTGGTGTCGGCCATATAGACCACGTAGAGGGAGTCTGTCAGGTCGTAACCCACGCGTCCGTCAATCCTGAAGGTATTCTTTGCAGTTTCCTGATTCTTGGTATAGAGGTCGGGGCGCAGCGATGAAATGCCATAGATAGTGCCTTCGGCTTTCGTGTCGAAAGCGTCAGTCTCCCACACGATGGCGTAAACATCGCGCAACTGGGGGTTCTCCAGGTTCTTCGTAGCCAGATACCACATCTCCTGCGTACTCTTCGTCCGGATAGGTAGTGTCGAACTGCGCTGCCCGTCGGCAGAGACAACCTTGATGTCGAACTGCTGGGTGTTGCCAGGCAGCAGGTGCAGAATCTGGTAACTGAACGGCTCGTCGGCCATGAAGTCCTCGTCGATGGTCTTCAGTTCCTTGATGTTGCAAATGAAGTGCGTGATGCGCTCGGCCGACTCGATGAGGCCGGTGTCAGGATTCTTCAGCACGGAATAGGTCTGGCCCTCCTTCATACCAAACTTGTCTCGGATGGACTTGAGCAGACGGAACACGCGGAGCGGATACTGTTGCTCCTTGTTCGTCGTGATGGTAAGGTCGTACTTCTTCTGTGCTTTCGGCTTCGACTGTGCCAATGCTGGTGCGGCTGCGTTGCCCAAGATGAGCAACATGATGATAAGACGTTTCATTGTTCTTTATAATTGTTTGCCGTTTGTTCCAAGTTGTGTTTTGCAATCTCCAGTTCCAGTTGCACCCACTTCACGTAGGCTTCGTTGGCCTGCTTCTTCAGGAGTGCGATTTCTTCTGGCGTATAGCGATAGTTCTCAGGGCGAGTGATGGGAATGTCGCGCTCGGTCAGCACAGCGGGTGTCGGTTCTGGTTGTGAGCACGTGGAGAGTTGGGTGCTGACAACCCCGTCTACATGATTAAGTGCTTCCATGACTGCCACTTCCGTTGTGGCAGGTACTGCTGTTTGCGTTTGAGGTGCATCTTGTGGCAGGGGGACATGCTTTCGCGGAGTCGTTTCACTCTTGACCCTTGCTTTTGGTTTGCTTTCAATGGCAGCTACGACCTTTGACGCATCCCTTGCTTCTATCTCCTGTGCAGCAGTTTCACTCTTGCTCGTTGCCACAGTAATTGTTGGCTTTGTCAATACCACCTCATTACTCTTTTCTCCAGGCACCATCAACGTCACGCCCACACCAACGATGAGGAGCAGGCAAGCGGCAGCAGAAAGCCAGCGAAGGTACTTTGTTCTCCCCTCTCTTTGGGAGAGGCTGGGGGTGGGCTCTTCCAATCGCTGCATGAGCCGTTCGCTCAGGTCGGCAGGCAGGGGCGGCTGCGCCTGCTCATAGCGGCGGATGGCTTCGCGCAGGTTGGCGTCGCCTCGTAGCATGGTGTAGATATCGTTCTCGTTCATACGTGCAAGGTTTTCATCATTTTGTAGAGTTTCTTACGGATTCGGCACAGTTGCGAGCCGACGGTAGAGGGAATGGAGCCTGTGACGTAGGCAATGTCGGCGAGGCTCATGTTGTCGTAGTAGAACATCGTGATGACGGCCTGCTCGTTGGGGGGAAGCATCGTCAGCGCCTGCTCCAGCAGTTGGATGGCCTGACTGTCGTGAGGCCCTTCTTCGGGCGGGTCGAGGGTGAGGTCGGAATGCATGTCGCGATTGTCCATGAACACAATGTCGGGGCGGCGCGCACGCAGGAAGTTCAGCGACTCGTGGTAAGCGATGCGGCTGAGCCATGTGGCGAACGATGCTTTGCGGCTGTCGTAGCCGTCGATGCCTTGCAATGCCTTGACGAATACGTCCTGACAGACCTCCTCGGCGTCCTCCTGCCGCCCGACGATGCGCCTCACCAACTGGAACACGGCAGCACCGTAGTCGCCGACGAGTCGTTGGCAGGCAGCGTGGTTCCGCTTTCGCAGTTGGTCGATGAACAGGTCTGAGGTTTGTTCCATTTTGATGTCCTTACAATATTATATACACACAAAACGGAAAAACATTGCATTGGAGAGAAAAAAAGTGAAAAAAAACAGGAGGCACAGAACGCCCCGAAGGGGCAGCTCTATGCCTCCTGCCACAATTATTTCCTAAATATAGATACCGACGCTGAGCGACTGGAACTTCGGGGCGTAGTCAGTCTTCAGCACGTTGCAGGGAGAGTATTTCAGGTAGAGTTCGATGACGGGTGTTGTGATGATGCCCATCAAGTCGACCGACACCGGGTTCACACGTGCGTCATTCGCCTTGTCCTTGTGTTTCTGCCCGTCCATTTTGTAACGCGTCTTCAGGCTGCTGTGCGTGTTGAGGTTCAGCACCGGCCCTACGCTAAAGGCAAAGTTCTTGCTGAACTTGTAGCGATAGAGCAAGGGCATCTGCAGGCTGAACACCTTCACTCGCGAGAACTTCGGAACGACATTCTCGCCCGCATAAGGCGAAACGATCACGTTGTTGTCGGCGGTTTTCTGAAACCGCATGTTGCCATTCATGCGGTAGTTGCGCCAGCCGAGGCCAAAGCCCACCGACCATGTGCTGCGGCTGTTCTTCGGTGTGTAGCCCCATTGGGCGATGGTCCAGAAGATTTCAAACGATGAGTTCATCGACACATCCATCTCTTCCGGCGAGCCCAGCGCGGTGCAACCGCCGACGCCCAAGTGCATCGTCACTTCGTTTTCCACCCATTCTTCGGTGCGCTTCTTGCCGATGGGCAACGAGAACTCCCAATTATCGCCGTTGAGCATGAGGTTGCTCACATAGTTGGAGTCCACCAGCTGCAGCGTGTTCTCGTAGCGGAAGTCGGGGTCGTCGTGGCGGCCTTCGATGCGGATGGTCTGCAGCGAGTCGCCGGTGATGACGGTCACCTTGCTGGGATTGTTCACGATGAGGGTGTCGTTGTCGGCTTCAGGTGTGGAGCCATTCGATGCAAAGGCAGTGGTGCATGTGGCCAAAGCCAGCAGAATTGTCATTTTCGTTTTCATGTCATTTTATTGTTTTGTTACTTTTTTATCTCCTTATTATAATTGATAGCATCTGTCCCTTACCATGATCGCTACTTGAAGATTTCCTTCAGTTCGTCGAGCGACGATACCGTGCCTTCCAAGTAGATGACCGTCATGACATCGTCGACAACCTTATAGCAGAGGTAGCGGTTCGTGGAGCCATGCGGTGCCAGTTCGTACATTTGTGTGAACGACTTCCTTCCGCGCGCCATCTTCATCGAGTTAGAGTGGTAGAAGCCACGGCTGTCGGGCTTTCGGTCCTTCAGTTTCTCCGAATCGTTCACGAAATCCCTCACGGCCAGATGGTCAATCTTCTTCACCAGCGCGTCGTCGGCCTTGAAGCGCACACTGTGGAAGTACGACAGTCGGTACTTGCTGATGGCCTTGCCGCGGATACGCGTTTCCACCATTTGCTTTGTCGGAACGATTTTTCCTTCGAAAAGGTCGCTGATGTGCATGTTGCTCTGCGCGTGGCAAGGCAACAAGGCAACAAAGTAACAAAGCAACATGGTTGCCAAGAACCGCCGTCGCCAGTTGCCTGCTATGTTGATGTTCGTTTCCATATCGATTGTTATTCAAATTATTCAGCAAACAGTTCTTTCATTTGTTGTTCCATCGTGGCCGTGGCATCGTCGGCGGCGAGCGAGGTCATGGCTGTCTGCATCTCGTGCATGACGAGTTCCCGGTCGGTCACGCGCTCACCATAGACATAGGCCACGCACTCGTTCTGCCGCTCGTAGCCGTACCACATGGAGCCGAGCGTGAAGAGCAGGAGCAGCGAGGCAGCGAGGGAGAGCCAGACGCCCAAATACCCACCCCCAACCCCTCCCGAGGGGAGGGGAGTTTGACTAGTTTTGTAGGTAGCATTATCAGCAGGAAGAGATTTCAGACTCCCCTCCCCTCGGGAGGGGTTGGGGGTGGGTATCTGGGTGCTGGGTATCTCAGCGTCGAGCCTGCCCAAATCCAGCATCATCTCCCTCAACGCTTCCAGATCGGCAGGCAGTGTCTCGGCCTCGCCATAGAGTTCGTAGAGACGGCGCTCCTCGGCAAGTGTGGTCTCGCCGTTGAAGAAGCGCTCAGTCAGCGTCCGTATTTCAAGTTCATTCATCATATCTCACACTCCTTTTTCTTTTCGCATGAATAAATACTTCTCTCTCACTGCCTGGCGAGCCCTACTGAGAGCCTTGCGCACGGCCACCTCATTACTGCCAGTGAGTTCTGCAATGTCGGCCATCTCCATGCCTTCCATGTGTCGCAGTCGGAGGATGGTTTGCTGCAACGGCGGCAGCGTGTCGACGATGGCTAGGATGCGCTCGGTGCGTTCGTCGGCTGAAGGTTCTTCTTCGGCAGCCACCAACTCGAGCGAGGCTGCAGGTCGGCGGCGACGCAGGTGATCGATGGCAAGGTTTCGCGTCACCACCACCGCCATGCGCACCAGCGGCGGTGTGAGTTGCTCGCGCATCTGCCACAGCCTCAGCAGTGCGTCCTGCACCACGTCCTCGGCATCGTCGGTATCGGCAAGATACCGTCGGGCCTGATTGATGAGCTGTGGGCGCATGGCCTGCGCCTCCTGTTTAAACTCTTCGGCTGTCACCTCTAACGCGTTAATGATTCATTTCTTTGCCACTTATACGCAGAAGCGTCTGATTTGTGACAAGAAATGACGAAAAAAAGAAAAAAATCCCCCTGCCTCCCCCCTGCCCTTCTCTAATCGGAGAGGGAGGTGGGGGGAGACAGGGGGGGGAAGGGTCTTCTGCTTATTGCTTAAACACCCGTGTCACAAACGGCAGACAGGTGTAGAGGGCGGAGTGCCAATACTCCCAGGTGTGGCCGCCATCACGAACGCGCAGCTGGCAGGGGATACGGGCTTCGCGCATGGCCTGATAGAACTCCAGATTGCGGTCGAGCAGGAAGTCGTCGTCGCCACAGTCAACAAACCACTGCACCGTGCGCAGCTGCCTCTTCACCTCGTCGGTGGCTTCACGCAGGAACTTCGTGCAGCCGAGGTTGCGCACCGACACATAGAGTTGTCCCTCCATGCTCTCGAGGTCGGTGTTCTGCTCTTGTTCGGGGGTGTACTGCGGCAGTTCCATCAGCGCACTCATGGCATAGCATGCACCAAACAGGTCGCTGTGGCGCTCGGCATAGCTCGTAGAGCCTCCGCCGCCCATCGACAGGCCTGCCACGGCGCGGTGCTGCTTGTCGCCAATGACGCGATACTGCTTCTCCACCTTCGGCAGCAACTCGTTGAAGAAGAAGTCCTCGTAGGCCCAGCCCTTCATGTTGAAGTAGCCGTTCCACTCCTTTCCGACCACGCCGCCGGCATTCGGCATGACGATAATCATCTCACAAGCCTCGCCCGAAGCCACCAGCTGATCCATCACGTCCTTCACATGTCCGCGGCCGTCCCAGTCCTTGTTGGTTCCCCACATGCCATGCAGGAGATAGAGCACGGGGTATTGGCGGTCTTTGTCCTGTTCGAAACTGCGGGGAATGAACACGTTATAGGCCCGCCACGCCTTCAGCGTCTGGCTGTAGATGCTGTCGGTCACCACTTTGCTCTGAGGTCCCCAGCCTTGAGCCATTCCCATTGCACACTGCACAAGGCACCATGCGAAAATCAGAAGTTGTTTCTTCATTTTGTTAGCGTTTTTTGTTGAACATGTAAACTTTACATGTGCAAAGATAAGAAAACATTTTCTATTATTGTCATAAAAATGGAAGATGATGATAAAAAAAATCCGACTGAACCAAATGCTCAGTCGGATTCTCGTATGGGGTTGTAGAGGGCCGCCTACTTATTCTTCTCGTAATACTCGAGGCCCTTCTGCACGTTTTTCTTGAGGGCTTCGCTGGTAAACGTGGCACCAGTGACGGCATCCACCTTCAGCTTCTTGGCCTTCGCCACGCTCTTGCCTTCGTACTTTTCGAGCAGTTTCTTGGCCTTGGCCATGTACTTCGGGCCCTCTTGCGAGCGCAGCACCTCAATCTTTGAGACCTTGCCCTTCTCAATGAATATCTTGACAGGCGTCGGACCGGCATAGCCCTGAATGCTCTTGCCGATGGTCTGGGTGTTGACGACGGTGGTGTTGCCTTCCTTCGTGATGACCTGATCGCCGGGCATGGCGCTCATCAGGAAGGTGACCAGGAGCGTGGCTCCTAAGATGGTTCTAATCTTCTTCATAACGCGTTTTCTGTTTTTTATTGATGCTTTTGGCTGCAAATTTACATGATTATTGTGAGAAAAATGTTTTTCGAAGACGTTTTCTCACTTTTTTTATGTATTTTTGCATGATAATTTCGAAAAAAGACCTATGGACGAGAATACTAAAGACGACGAATTGCTGAACGAGAACGAGCACTCGGACTATCGGCCCGTGAATCGTTTCGACGCTGCTGCCGTGCACCACCTGAGCGGTATGTACCAGAACTGGTTTCTGGACTATGCCTCCTACACCATACTGGATCGCGCCGTTCCTCACATCGAGGACGGCTTCAAGCCCGTGCAGCGCCGCATCCTGCACTCGATGAAGCGTATGGACGACGGGCGCTACAACAAGGTGGCCAACATCGTGGGACACACGATGCAGTTCCACCCGCACGGCGACGCCAGTATCGGCGACGCCCTGGTGCAGCTGGGGCAGAAGGAACTGCTCATCGACACGCAGGGCAACTGGGGCAACATCCTGACGGGATCGAGCGCCGCCGCCCCACGATACATCGAGGCTCGCCTGTCGAAGTTTGCCCTCGACGTGGTGTTCAACCCGAAGACCACCGAATGGCAGATGTCCTACGACGGCCGCAACAAGGAACCCATCACGCTGCCCGTGAAGTTTCCGCTGCTGCTGGCACAGGGCGCAGAGGGCATCGCCGTGGGTCTGTCGACGAAGGTGCTGCCCCACAACTTCAACGAGATTTGCGACGCCGCCATCAGCTATCTGCGCGGCGAGGAGTTCCAACTGTACCCCGACTTCCCGACGAGCGGCTCCATCGATGTGTCGAAATACAACGACGGCCAGCGAGGCGGCGTGGTGAAGGTGAGGGCGAAGATTGAGAAACTCGACCAGAAGACGCTGGTCATTCGCGAGATACCGTTCTCGAAGACCTCAGAGACACTGCAAGACTCCATCGTGAAGGCCATCGAGAAAGGCAAGATCAAGGCCAAGAAGGTGGAGGACCTGACAGCTGCCAACGTGGAGATACAGGTGCACCTGGCGCCGGGCGTGTCGAGCGACAAGACCATTGACGCGCTCTATGCCTTCACCGACTGCGAAATCAACATCTCGCCCAACTGCTGCGTGATCAGGGACAACAAACCGTGCTTCCTGACCGTGAGCGACGTGCTGCGCCACAACACCGACCGCACGAAAGCCCTGCTGCGCATGGAACTGGAAATCAGGAAGGGCGAACTGGAGGAACAGCTGTTCTTCGCCTCGCTGGAACGCATTTTCATCGAAGAACGCATGTACAAGGACCGCCAGTTTGAACAGGCGCCGAACATGGACGCCGTGGTGAAGCATCTGGACCAGCGACTGGAGCCCTTCAAGAAAAACCTGATACGCGAGGTGACGCGCGACGACATTCTGCGGCTCATGGAAATCAAGATGCAGCGCATTCTGAAGTTCAACAAGGAAAAGGCCGACAACCTCATCGCCAGCATCAAAAAGGAAATCAAGGACATCAACTACGACCTGGCCCACATGGTGGAAGTCACCATCGACTGGTTTGAGCGCATCAAGGAGAAATATGGCAAGGAGCACCCGCGGCGCACGGAGATTCGCAACTTCGACAGCATCGAGGCTGCAAAGGTGATCGAGGCTACGCAGAAACTCTACATCAACCGCCAGGAAGGCTTCATAGGCACGGGACTGAAGAAGGACGAGTTCGTGTGCAACTGCTCGGACATCGACGACATCATCATCTTCTATCGCGACGGCAAGATGAAGGTGGTGCGCGTGGCCGAGAAACTGTTCGTAGGCAAGAACATCCTGCACGTGCAGGTGTTCAAGAAGAACGACTCGCGCACAACCTACAACATGGTGTATCGCGACGGAAAGACGGGACCTTACTACATCAAGCGTTTCCACGTGCCCACCATCACCCGCGACCGAGAAGTGGACCTGACGCAGGGCAAGGCCGGATCGAAAGTGCTCTACTTCACCGCCAACCCGAACGGCGAGGCCGAGACCATCAAGGTGACGCTCGACTCCATCTTGCAGACCAAGAGTCGAAACAAGAAACTGTTCATCGAACGCTCGTTCGCCGACATCGCCATCAAGGGACGAGCCGCACGCGGCAACACGCTGACGAAGGATCCCGTGTCGCGCATCTCGCTGAAGAGCCTGGGCCACTCGACGCTGGGCGGACTGAAGGTGTGGTGGGACGCCGACATCAACCGACTGAACTACGACGAGCACGGCAAGTACCTCGGTGAGTTCTTCGACGACGACCTGATACTGGTCGTCTTGCAAAACGGCGACTACTACTGCACGAACTTCGACGTGAACAACCACTACGAGAACGACATCATGCGCATCGAGAAGTTCGATGCCGAGAAGGTGTGGACGGCTGTGGTCTACGACGCTGATAACAAGGGCTATCCCTACGCCAAGCGATTCCTCATGGAGGCCACGAAGTCGCGCAAGAGTTTCGTGGGCGACAACAAGAACTCGCAGTTGGTGCTGCTGAGCGACCAACCCTATCCGCGCATCCGCGTCACCTTCAGCGGTGAGGACGAAGGCCGCGAGCCGATGGAGATAGAACTGGAGGAATTCATCGCCGTGAAGGGCTTCAAGGCCAAGGGCAAGCGCATCACGACATGGAAGATTGGTAGCATCGAGGAGATTGAGCCCACCCGGTTGCCCGAACCTGAGGTGACCGAGGAGGAGGCTGACGAGGATGCTGACGGCGACGCAGCCGAGCCCGTCGGACAGGAAACGCCAGGGACCACCAACGAGGCCGCTGCCAAGGAGCCCGAGCCTGCAGAGAAAGAAACAAAGGTCAATGAGCCCGAGCCTGCTGAAGAGGAAAAACCTACTGAGGAGGCAGAACCTGCTGAAGAGGAAAAACCTGCCCAAGAGGAAAAACCTGCTGAGGAGGAAAAACCTGCTGAGGAAGAAGAGAAGAGTCCGCAATTTAAATACGACCCGAAGACGGGCCAACTAAGTCTGTTTGGCGATGACGACATGTAGCCAACCATTGCCCCACCCTGCCAGCGAGTCTCTCAGGAAGTCTCTGGTCCTGCTGGTTTTGTTTGTTGCGATCTTATCGCAACGCCCTCAGCAGCTCTATGCCCAGCCCTCTGCCGCCCCCGAATCGGCGTTGCAGGGACGTCTCATCGACCCGCTGCCATCAGAGCGAATGCGCTCCAGCATGCTGGCCATTGGTTCAGCCAACCTACTCGACACCTATCTCTCGGCTGAGAAGTACAGCGGAACGGAACTGCGCTACATCAGCACTCTGACGAAGAACACCCGCTGGCACAATATCCGGCAAACGATCTTCCACGAAGGCAAACTGGACGTCGTCAGCAATCGCGCCGACAACAACGACGAACTGGGAGGCATGTACCGATTCCAATACCACCTGCGCCGACAGTGGGCATGGGCGAACGGATTCTCCCTGGAGGCCGGCGGTGGCATAGGAGCCGAACTGGGACTCCTCTACAACACGCGCAACAGCAACAATCCTGCCCAGGCCTACGCGGCGCTGCAACTCCTGCCGTCGGCAGCTGCCAGCCAGCGAATCCGCGTCTTCAACTGGCCAGTGCGCCTGCGCTACGAAGCCTGCGTGCCATTGCTGGGACTGGCTTTCTCGCCCAACTACGGACAATCGTACTACGAAATATTCTCGCGCGGCAACTACGACCACAACATCGTGCCGACAACCATTCTCTCGACGCCCTCGCTGCGCCACATGCTGACAGCTGACATTCCGCTCTCGCGCAAGCATTCTTCAGCGCTGCGCATCGGCTACCTCGGCGACTACCAGCAGGCCGAATTGAACAATCTGAAACGCCATCAATATGCCCACATGCTCATCATCGGCATCACGGTGACACGGTAACGAAGAAAAAAATATGAGAAGGAATTATCAGAAAAGCCGGCAATGGAAAGCAACGGGGAAACTTACCACATGGTTCCCTCGTCACTTTGGCATGTTACTTTGCTACCTTTTTACCTTGTCACTTTGTGTAGCCTGTGTTGACGAAGACGACTTTAGTGACACGCCGCAAGGCAACTTCGAGGCCCTGTGGCGCATTATCGACGAGCACTACTGCTTCTTCGACTACAAGCAGAAGGAGTACGGACTGGACTGGCAGGAGGTCTATCGCCGCTACAAACCGCAGTTTGATGCCTCCATGTCGAAGAAGCAGCAATTTGAGGTGCTGGCCAACATGCTCAGCGAACTGCGCGACGGCCACGTGAACCTCTATTCGCCGTTCGACGTAGCGCGCAACTGGTCGTGGCAGGAAGACTACCCCGCCAACCTGAGCGACACACTCATCAGGAAATACCTGGGCACCGACTACCACATCGCATCTGGCATGCAGTACCGCATTCTGGACGACCAGACTGCCTACCTTCGCTGCGAATCGTTCTCTGTCGAGTTGGGCGAAGGCAACCTCGACGAAATTCTCTACTACCTGTCGCCATGCCGCGGCCTCATCATCGACATTCGGGGCAACGGCGGCGGACTGCTCACGTCATGTGAGCAACTGGCAGCACGCTTCACCAACGAAGAGTTGCTGGTGGGCTACATGCAACACAAGACGGGCCGCGGCCACAACGTTTTTTCCAAAATGAAGGAGCAGCGACTGAAGCCATCACAGGGCATTCGCTGGCAGAAGCCGGTCGTCGTGCTGACCAATCGTGGAGTTTTCTCGGCTGCCAATGAGTTTGTGAAATACATGAAGTGCTGTCCACGGGCTGTTGTCGTGGGCGATCGCACAGGCGGCGGCGCAGGTCTGCCCTTCTCTTCGGAACTGCCCTGCGGTTGGAGCGTGAGGTTCTCCGCCTGCCCGATGTACGACCGCGACCACCAGTCAACAGAGTTCGGCATTGACCCCGACCACCACGTGGCGCTGACCGACGAAGACTTCGCCAAAGGCACCGACACGCTCATTGAGTATGCGAGACGGGTGATTGGTAACAGGTAATAGGTAATAGGGGAATGAAAGGCTGAAAAAGAGGAAAAACATAGGGTTAACGAAAGAAAATTGCAGAATAATTTGCATAATTCACAAAAACATTGTACTTTTGCAGCCGCAAACCTATCTCTCAGCGACGGAGAGACGCAGCATATGCGCCTGTGGCGGAATTGGTAGACGCGTCAGACTTAGGATCTGGTGTCTTGCGACGTGCAGGTTCGAGTCCTGTCAGGCGCACTACTGACAAAGTAACAAGTTTGCACACATTTTGTCGGCATAGCTCAGCTGGTTAGAGTATCACCTTGACATGGTGGGGGTCCTTGGTTCGAGTCCAAGTGTCGACACAAAGAGAAAGCCCCTCGGTACATCAACGCACCGAGGGGCTTTTCTTTTTCTATTCTGTCAACAGCCGTTATGGAAAGCCGCAGGGCTGTCGTGAATGATTATTTCACGACAACCTTGCGAACCTGATTGCCACGCTTAACGATGACGATGCCACGCTCCGGACCCTGCAGACGCACGCCCGACAGCGAGTAGTATTCGGCAGGACCACTGGCAGCAGCCGTCTGCACGTCAGGCGTCTCGATGCCTGTGGTCACGGCTGTGAGGAAGGCCTCGATGGCAGCCTCCAGATCGACAATCTCCTGACGGACCTCCGACGATTTCTCGGGTGTGCAGAAGGTGAAGGCATCCTCAGCCTTCTTGATGCTTTCCTCGAAGGCAGCCAACGCAGCCGTGCCGGCCATCTCTGGGTGCTCAGCCTTCAGAAGCGTAGCCGTCTCGATGTCTTTCGCCAGATCAGGATAGGAAACATCGCTGATGGCGATGGCTCGCAGACCGCTGGCATTGTATTTCTGCGAAACAATGCGGAACGGCTCGACGACGCTCTCCGTGACAGGCATGAAGTACGGCACGTTGCCCTTGAAGCCCAGCGTCATATTGCGCACGTCGGTGGCGGTAAACACAGTAGCAGCGGTCAGTTCGCCGTCGGCGGCCGACAGCAGACTATCGACACCTACAACGACATCGCTGCCCGTCAGCACAGCATCGCCACTGTGGGCTGTCAGGTAGATAATCGGTACATCGGCACCCGTCAGCCGGCTCTTGTCAATGGTCATCGCAGCACTGCCAACGGCCGTGATGCGCTTGCCCTGCATACCATAGGGCAGTTCCATCGTGAAGGGGATGAACAAATCGCCCCACACACCGGCCTCGCAATTCTCGATAACGAACGTTGCCTTGCGAGCCTTGAAAGCCTGTGTAGGACAGAACTCATTGCCTGCCTTCACCACAAGGCTGTCACACTCCTCGCCAACAACCATGTTCCAGGCACCAGGCACAGCCTCCTTCACGTAGAACACGGCATTCGGATTCGTGGCAACAGGCTTCTCAGCGAGTTCCTTCACCTCCGTCATGTCAAACGAGCAGACGCTGGCGTCCATCGGTGTATTTTCAAAGATAGTAGAGTTCCAGTGGCCGCGAGCCGTAGCCTGACGCCCAGTGACCTCCACCACGAAGTCGGCCGTGCGCACAGTGAAGCAGACGGCCGTATCGGCTGTGGCATAACGCAGTTCGCAGGCGTCAGTGGCCGTCACCTTACCATCGATGAAAGCCTTGTAGTACTTACCCTCTTCGAGCGAACGGAACGTGAACGTGACGTCGCGTGTGTCGCCCTTCTCAAACACATCGGAAGAAGCATACTGATGGGTCACCTCACTCCACTCCTTGCCTTCGGTGTCGTAGACGTACAGATGGCAGTTCACCGTGGGCTGGCAGAACGTTCCGTCCTCGCCATTGGTGAGGCGAGCCTTCACGGTGGCCGTGGTGTTGTTGACCATGCCGAACGTCATGCCGTCTACTTCCGACGTCAGCGTTCCGGCATCCACGCCGATATGCTCCAGCACGAGGTCGGCCTTACTCTCCTTCACCTCCACGCGGCAGGAGTCGAGGATGTTCTTATTGGCATCGGTCAGGAAGAGCCACAATTCCGGATAGCGCGAAGGCTGGAACGTGGGACGGTAGGTGAACTCCAGGTCGCCGCTCTCGCCCACCTTCACGACGGTTTCCTTGTCGGTCTTCGTAGGCGAAGAAGGCATCTTCGAGGAAGTGCTCACGTAGAAGTTGAATCCCGAGTAGTCGAGCGTGCCGTTGTTCTCCACATGGGCCTTGATCGTAGCCGTGGCGCGGTGGTAGAAAGCGTCCTGCTTCATCTCGGCCTTCAGGTTAGGCTTGCGCGGGCGGAAGTTCATGCAGCCGCGCTGGTCGTAGGGGAATCCGTTCATACCGTTCTCGTCGTCCACGGTGTACCAGCCGTCGCCCTGTCCACCCCAACCGAAGTTGAAGTGGAAGAGGCCCGTCTTGGTCTGATAGCCGTCGAGCACCACGGCGTGGCCGCCCGACTTATCCTTTGCCGTGGCACCGTAGAGCATCGGGCTGCCTGCCTTCAGGCTCTTGTAAATCAGGTTTTCCCACTGCTGCTGCGTGTAGTCCCACTTGCCGCGGTAGTCGTTGTCCAGCCAGAACTGGCCCGCCATGGCCTTTCCGCATTCGTTGGGCTGACCGCCTGTCGACTCGCCGTAGGTCAGGTAGGAGCTGGTGCCGATGGCATACATCAGCACGGCCACAGCATGGTTTTGCTTTGCCGTGCCCTTACCGCTCAGGCGCATCAGGTCGTACTCCACGGGCGTGCCCTTCGGCAGCGATTCCACCACGGGGAAGCCGTACGAGTAGGTGGGCGTATTGTACTGCAGCTCGGCGGGGTTGTCCTTGCGGAAGTAGTAGATAATCTGCGAGGCTGCCGTGGCCACACATCCCGTCACGGCGCGCTTCGTGCCGTCCTCGCTCATCGGGCAGAGGTCGTTGTAGGGCGAACTCTGGTGCCAGTGGGTCTGGCACATCACGGGCACGTCCTCCCACTTCTCCTTGAAGCTCTCCACGCCGCGGCGGGCAGCTGCCAACCGATCGCCGACGCTGCGCTTCGGTCCTACACGCTTCGGTGCAGCCTGAATCTTTCCGATGCCCACGGCCCAGTTTTCAAGCATGGCCTTCAGCTGCTCAGGCAGCTGGTCGGGCACGAAATCGCCCTGCTCGGTATAGCCGAGGATGGGAGGCGTAGAGTCGTCACCGCTCACGATGACGTAGCCCTTACCAGCTCCGCGCGAGAAGATGTAATAAGGTGCGACGGGCACGTCGTCGCTCGACGCATCGTCGATGCCTACGAATTCCTGTGCCACGAGACGAGCCTCAGCCTTGTCGATAGGATTAGCCGAGACAGCGAGCAGAAAGCTCACAAAGAGTAATGATAGTGAAAATCTTTTTGTCATAATGAGTTAAATAGATATTTTCAACCTGCAAAGTTACGAATAAGTAAGCGAAAAACCAAATTATATAGAGTTTTCCAACCGACTGCGTGAAACAGTTTAATATCTCTTAACAAACACCAAACGACCGTTTTTGCACGCGTAGCGCAAAAACGCACTATATTAGGACACTATGTGATCCAGAAGAAAAGCCACACCTGATGCAACATGTTATAAAAGATGTCTAAAAGAAGTATCCAAGAGAAATTTGAATATTTCTGTTTTTGCCACCCTCATATATCTTTGATGTATCGGTCAATCCATGACAATAACGTGCATTTATAAAAATATCGTTGTCGAATCTATAGCCTAGCCCCGCAACCAGACTCATATCAACCTTTTTAGCCTTTGAATGGTCATACATATTCCCATAGAAACTCTCTCCAAGGTTATCTTTCTTACTCAGCAAGATGCCAACCTGAGGCCCGCATTCCAAATAAAATCCATTCACGACAAAGTATTCTACCACAGCTGGGATATTTAAATAATGACTATTTACAATATAGTCTTCTCTGCTATCAGCCTGTCCAATATCCCCAGTAACATAATAATAATCTTTAAAACCTTGCAGAGAGTAAAGAATATCGGTTTCTATCTCTATTCTTTCTGAAATGGGGATGCTGATAGCTCCACCTACGCTCACACCAGTTTTGAATCTGGAAGAGGACACGACATATCGGGGGTACTTCTGGCTGGATTCTGTAGAAATGTTCATCCCTCCTCTTACACCAAAACGAATAGTCTGAGCATTACAGAAAAACGTAAACAGAGACATGACAAAGAATAGACACAATCGTTTCATCATATTTTATAAAGATATGACAAAGTGAACAAAATCGAGATTATTATGGATTTATCCTAAGATATTTAAGTTTCCAAACCAGATTGGAAGTATTAACAGGATAGGTTCTATACGTTTGTTGCCCAGCCGCCGTAGATTCTATTAAATAAGCTGCTGTTTGCAACGTCACTGTAGAACCACTTAGCGATGCTTTGAATCCTTGTGTATTCACATTGTCTGGATTAAAACCGATTGTCGTCGTATTACTTGGATATGCACTGTTGTTATCCAGAATGACAACCATACTTGTCGGTAGTGTATATGTTTGTTCTAAATACACATCTTTCACGAAATAGATTCCTGCTGCAATTCCGCATTGTTGTGCAATAGAATTATTGGAGGAAAAACTGAGTCTATGCGGTTGAGGGCGCCCGGTATTCCACGGCGTATAACCAGAATATCCATAAACATCAACACTCACGGTATCAATGCTTTGGGCAGATTTCAGAAGAGCGACCTCAGATTTAGATAATCGTACGTTATCCAAAATAATTTCCTTATATTCAACATGATATAAATCCGTATTGGCTGTACTTGCTCTCGTAGCTGGCATTGGCTCAACTATAACAGATGCAAACGTGTCTTCTACATTTGAGAAGGAATCATCATTGCTACAACTTAAAAGTGAAATAGCAACTAAAACAGGAGAAAGAATAGTTTTGTAGCACATACTTTTTTAATATTAGATATTATAGTCTTATTAGATAATGCAGTGTGTCTATATATTGCATCCCTGTATCTGAAATGGATACCCAAAAGTAGAGTTTTTTTTGAAGAATCGGAAATAATGAGCCAATCTTTATCACTATTTTACAAAAATTTAACAATTTAAAAGCATTTGTTAACTGCTTATGTCAAGAAGGCGCCCCACCTTATCGCCCTTTCAACTTGATTTGCCGAAAAAAAGAGCCGCTTTGCTGATTACTTTTGCTAAACAACCAGCAAACGGCTAATTTTGCAATGTGTTTAAATCTTTAAAGAAAGAATAGGAGGTTTTATTATGATGAACAGTCAATTCAAAAACAACAGCAAGATGAGATTCTGCCAATTCATCATTGCTATGGTAACGTTGCTCGCAGCTTCATGCTCTACCGACGACGACTTATTCGAAGACTTCTATGGCTATCAGAACGCAGAAGCAGGCGGAGCAGCCACATCGGCAAGTACGGCAGCTTCAACAGCCGGTGAACTCACCACTTTCGAGATTGCCATCGACTCTACAGCTATCAGCGAGACCGAATCAGTTCCCACGGATGACGAGGATTATCTGGAGAACAACACCTTCGAGCAAACCATCAGCATCGTCTACAACGGCACGACGGCCACTGCCACAGGCAGCGTGGAAGGCGTAACGATAGAGATCAGCGGTGCCGACGTCAACGTCACATCGACGGCGAAGGGTGTCAACTACGTGCTCTCAGGGGCTACCAACGACGGTTCGTTCCGCATGAGCGACGACGACAACGCCCGTAAGTTCCAGCTCACACTCAATGGCGTTTGCATCAACAATGCCGACGGACCGGCCATCAACATCCAGACGGGCAAACGCTGCTATCTGCACGTGGCCGACGGCACCTGGAACCAACTGACCGACGGCAGCGCCTATGCCGACAGCGACGAAGACCGCAAGGCCACGCTCTTCAGCGAGGGCGAACTGCTCTTCAGCGGAACAGGCCGGCTGCGCATCACGGCCAATGCCAAGAACGGCATCTGCTCTGACGACTACATCTTGTTCCGTCCGGGCAACGACATCTACGTGAAGGCTACAGTCTCCAACGGCATCAAGGCTAACGACGGCATCCTCGTGCGCGGCGGTGTGGTCAACGTCGAGACATCGGGCACGGCTGCCAAAGCCCTGAAGACCGACGCCAGATTCCTGATGGACGGCGGCCGCGTGACGGCCATCACCACCGGCAACGGCGAATACGACACTGACGAGCAAGACGTCAAGGGGGCAGCAGGCCTGAAAGCCGATTCGGCCATCGTCGTCAACGGCGGAACGCTGGCCTGCATGAGCACGGGCAAGGGCGGCAAAGGCATCTCGGGCAATCAGACACAGGAGGTGAACGACGGCAACGTGCGCGTCATCAGCGCCGGCAGCACGGCGGCCACGGTATCGTCGCTCGCCTCGCCCTACTCCACCTGCGGCTCCAATACGGGCGGCATGGGCGGCGGAGGCATGCCGTCGGGTGGCGGCCGCGGAGGCAGATAGTTCCGACGAAGCATTGCCCTGCAGAAGCAAAATGAGCTGTTTTGCGGAGCAAATTAAGTTATTTTCCTGAGCAAATTAAGTTGTTTTGCTGATGCAGGGCAATGCTTTCCCAGAACGATTTGAACACTGGCGACACAATAAAGCGACCACACAAAACGTTTATCATAATAACAAGCGTCGCCCACCTGATAGGCTTTGCCTTCGATGGTGAGCGTGGTGCCCTGCGTGAAGGGCATGTCGCCCGCATTGGCGGCCCGATGGACATAGGTGACTGGCCCAACTTTCACGTTGAGCACTTGCGCCTGGGTAGCCACGACAGCGAGGCTGACGATTACGAATAGAACCAAATATCTCTTCATCGTTTGAATCTCCTTTTTTATTCTATAAATGGTTTTCCAATTTTCTGCAAAAGTACAAAAAAAGACCCGTCTACAGGAAATTTATTCAGCAAACGGGTCGTATTTTTCAGTAAAAAAGATGGTGAGCGGGGACTCAGAACTTAAATTTATAGCCTACTCCGATGATGTGGCAACTGCGGTCGTTATTGCCAAAGAGCGACGCATCGTAATTAGCTGAAGGCAGCTGGTACACCGGTGAGCCGCTGTCGTCGGTCAGGTTCTGCACCACGCCATAAAGCTTCTCTCCGTGGTCCGACGAGCTTTTATGCTGATAGCGATAATAGGCTTCCACGGAGTGCTGCTTCGTGATCTTGTACTCCAAGCCCACGGTGTAGCGCATCTTCTGCAAGCCGAAGTGGCTTCCGCCATGATATGCCTCGATGCTGGCAAACGGCTTCCATGCCACACCCTTCTTGTCGTATTGCGCCTGCAGGCGCGAACGCAGCAGATGGCTGTCCTTGCTGCTCACGGAGTCTATCTCGGTGGGAATGGTCTCCTCGTCCCACTCGTCGAGCATATACTTGGTACCGGCACGCTTGGTGGTAGTCGACAGGCGGTGGTTGTATTGCCACTGCTCGCGCAGCGACAGCTCGATGGAGCCAAACTTCTTCTGGAACGTCAGCGACGCAAACACGCGATGACGGGTGTTCCAGTAAGGATCCGACGTGCGGATCTTGATATTTTCAATCTCGGTCTCCTCTTCGTCGGCAAACTTCGTCACCTTGGCCTTTGTTTCAGCCAGATTGTTGAATCGAATGAACTTATAGCCAGCATCTATCTTCAGCCACTTCAAAGGTTTGTAGGCTCCGCTAAGGCCTATGGTCCAGCGGTCGGCAGAACTCAGGTTGTCCTGCACGCGGTACTCACCCTCGAGGCTCACGCTCCACTTCTTATTGATTTTCTTCTGCACCTCTATGGAGGTCCACAGCCCAAAGTCGTCGCTCTGGGCCCACGCTGTCATGGCCGTCATGGCCATCAGCAGCAAACATATTCTTTTTCTCATATCCAGTTGTCAATGTCTGTTTGTTTATACTTCACGCCACTGCGACTTGCGCACCTGATACAGGCTGTCGACATCGCCTCCGCCATCGCCTTCGTAGGTGACGCGCAGCACGGCAGTGTCTCTCAGGAAGTCGACGCCCCCCACGTAGACCTTCAAAATCTTCAGCCCGGTGCGGGCTTCGAGGTCGGCAATGAGTTCCTCGCGACGCTCGGGCTTGATGAGTTCCAGGCGGTCGTACTGGATGAGTTTAGTCTGCTGCACCTTCAGATTGAGTTCGCACAGCCAGATGGCAAGCACAGTAATCACGTCGACCAGTGCCAGCTCGGCATACTCTTCGGCCATGGCGTGAACCACGGAGAGGCAGATGATGATGAACAGATAGGTCATCTCGCGAACAGGCATGGCATCGGTGCGATAGCGCATGATGCTGAAGATGCCGAACAGTCCGAGGCCGACACCCATCGTGGCCTTACCGCGGTCGATACCCATCATGAAGTAGACCAGGAAGAAGATGGCCACGGACATGAGCATGAACGTGAAGTAGAAGTCGCGCCGATGGCTCTTGCGATAATAGAGGCGGTCGATAATGAACCAGTTGACCACTATACAGATGAGGAATCTCACCAGTGTGTTCAGAAACTCTACAGAAAATAGTGTATCCATTTTTTAAGGGGGAGTTAGGGTGATTAGGGTAATTAGGGTGATTAGGGGAGTTACAGGGAATATCTCAGGATGCGGTCCACGTCGCGCAGTTTCGGTTTGAAGCGGTTGACGGGCAGCGCGGAGTTGGTAAGGGCCGAGCCCATGCAGTATTTGGAGAAGCCGTGGGGGTGGATGTGCAGCTGGCGCAGCATCTCCAGCACGGGCGAATAGCAGAGGCCGTCACGCTTCAGCTCGATGATGACGAGCGGCCCCATCTCGAGATCCTTTCCACTGACGAGGTTGAAGAACTTCAGGTTGGTGTCGATGGTCAGGCGTTCGGTCTTGGCGCGGTTGACGAGGGTAATGCGGTCGAAGTTGTTGCGGATGGCGGGTATCAGCGTGTCGACGTCGTAGTGCAGCCGCTCGGCCAGGAAAGCGCGCTTCTCCTCGTCGCCGAGGTCCATGTCGGTCACGGGGATGCGCTTCTTCTTCGTGCGACCGTGGTTGTTCTTCGTCTTCACTTCCATGAACTGCAGGTTGCTGCTCACGTAGGTGCGGAAGCGCAACTTCTGGCGGCCGCTGTGGCCGGTCTGGTGGATGCGGTACATGGCGAAGTCGTCGGTGTCGAAGTAGGTGGTGTCGTAGCGCGAGAGCCGTTCGCTCTGAATTTCCTGTGCCCAATAGTCGTCGCGGGCCATTTGGAGCAGGCGCATGAGTTGCGGCCGCGTCGTCACGAATTTCGTGTCGATGCGGTTCATGAGCTTGATGCCGCTCATCTCTTCAAGCATAATAGGCTCGAACGACGACAGGATATCAGTCAGCAATTCCATACTTTGTTTTTATTTGCAAAGATAGGCTCTCTGCCACGGCCTGGCAAATGATTTCAGCCAATCAACTCTTTTCATCAGCCAATATTGCCAACGCTGATGAGATACTCGGCAATCTGCACGGCATTCAGCGCGGCACCCTTGCGAATCTGGTCGCCCGACAGCCACAGCGTCAGCCCGCAGTCGTCGGCCAGGTCTTTGCGGATGCGGCCCACGAAGACATCGTCCTTGCCGGCAGTCTCGAGCGGCATGGGATAGACAAGATGGGCGGGATCGTCGACCAGCGTGCAGCCGGGAGCAGCGGCAATGGCTGCGCGGGCCTCCTCGACGCTGATGGGGCGCTCGGTCTCTATCCACACGCTCTCGGAATGGGAGCGCAACGAACTGACGCGCACGCAGGTGGCCGAGCAGCAGGCATCGGTGTGCATGATCTTGCGCGTCTCGTTGAACATCTTCATCTCTTCCTTCGTGTAGCCGTTGTCGGTGAAGACATCTATCTGGGGTATCACGTTGTAGGCCAGCTGATGGGGGAATTTCTTCACGGTGACGGGCTCGCCGTTCACGAGTTCGCGGTACTGCTGCTGCAGTTCGGCCATAGCAGCGGCACCGGCACCGCTGGCACTCTGGTAGGAGCTCACGCGGATGCGCTTGATGTGGCTCAGCTGTTCCAACGGCTGCAAGACTACCACCATCATGATGGTCGTGCAGTTGGGGTTGGCAATGATGCCGCGCGGACGACGGAGGGCATCCTCGGCATTGCACTCGGGCACCACCAGAGGCACGTCCTCGTCCATGCGGAAGGCACTGGAATTGTCGATCATCACGCAGCCGTGCTTCGTGATGGTGTCGGCAAAGTCCTTCGACGTGCCACCACCGGCTGAGACAAAGGCCACGTCGATGTCGCGGAAGTCGTCGTTGTGCTGCAACAACTTGACCTCATACTCCTTGCCGCAAAACTCATACTTGCGACCAGCACTGCGCTCCGATCCAAAGAGCACCAGCTCGTCAATGGGGAAACGGCGCTCGGCCAAAATGCGCAGGAACTCTTGTCCTACGGCTCCGCTGGCGCCAACAATTGCAACTTTCATCGTTTTCGATTCTTCTAAATAATTAAATCTGCCGACAAAGTTAGCAAAAAAAAACTGATTTGTCAGCTTTTCTTCGCTTTTTTGTGTTTTTATGAGTAATTTTGCAGTTGAAATGATGAACTTGTCACAATATTTCCCCATTACCGACCCGACGCTGACGTTTCTGGTGGTGCTGCTGATTATCCTCTCAGCTCCTATCGTCATGGGTAAGTTGCGCATTCCGCACATCATCGGAATGGTGCTCGCCGGCGTGCTCGTGGGCAAGTACGGGCTGAACATCCTGGAGCGCGACGACTCGTTCGAGCTGTTCGGCAAAGTGGGACTCTACTACATCATGTTCCTGGCTTCGCTGGAGATGGACATGGACGGACTGCGCAAGAACATTCCGCAGATGACCATCTTCGGCCTGCTGTCGTTTCTCATTCCTTTCATCCTGACCTATCTCACGTCGGTTTGGTTCTTGGGCTACAGCCACGAAGCGTCGTTCCTGCTGGGCGCGCTGATGGCATCGAACACGCTCATTGCCTACCCCATCGTTGGTCGCTACGGCCTGCAGCACAAGCCCAGCGTGACCATCAGCGTTGGAGGATCGATGCTCGCCCTGCTGCTGGCTCTGATTTGCCTTGCTGCACTGGAGGCTGCCCACGACACGGGCGGCGGATTCTTCTTCTGGGTTTGGTTCTTCGCAAAGGTGGTGGGGTTCGTCGTCGTGCTGCTGGTCATCATACCCAGATTCACGCGGTGGTTCCTGCGACGCTACAGCGATGCCGTCATGCAGTTCATCTTCATCATGTCAATGCTCTTCATGAGTGCGGCGCTGAGCGAAGCCATCGGACTGGAAGGCATCGTGGGCGCATTCCTCTCGGGGCTTATCCTGAACCGCTACATCCCGCATGTGTCGCCGCTGATGAGCCGACTGGAATTCATCGGCAACGCCATCTTCATACCTTATTTCCTCATCGGCGTGGGCATGCTCATCAATCTGCGCCTGCTCTTCCAGGGCGGAGGAATCATCTGGGTGGTGCTGGCCATGGTGTTCTTCGGCACGTTCGGCAAGGCCGTGGCCGCCTACTTGGCAAGCATCCTCTTCCGCCTGCCGCTGTCGTCGGGCCACATGATGTTCGGACTGACCTCGGCCCACGCAGCAGGTGCCATCGCCATTGCCATGGTGGGTATGCAAATTGAGACTGCGCCGGGACAATATCTCATCGGCGGCGACGTGCTCAACGGCATCATCATCATGATTCTCTTCACCTGCATCATCTCAACGATAGTCACCGAACAGGCGGCCCAGCAAATCATCATACGCGACAAGGAAATGGCAAGCGAGGACGAGGCGCAGAACGACGACGAGCGCATGCTCATCCCCGTGAAATATCCGGAATATGCATCAGAGCTTATCAACCTGGCAGTCCTCATGCGCAACCAGAAACTGAATCGCGGGCTGGTGGCCATCAACGTGGTCTACGACGACACAAACATCCGCAAAAACCAAGAACAGGGACAGCTGTTGCTGGAAAGGCTCTCACAGCAGGCCGCAGCCAGCGACGTGAGGATGCAGACACAGGTGCGCATAGCAGCCAACATCGCCAACGGCATCAAGCACTCGTTCAAGGAGTTCAGAGCCAGCGAAATTCTCATCGGACTGCATGGCGCTGCAGGCGGCGGATCGCCCGCGAAGTTCTGGGGGCAGTTCCATCAGAGCCTTTTCAACGGACTGAACCGCCAAATCATCATGGCACGACTGCGCCAGCCGCTCAGCACCATCAGGCGCATACAGGTGGCAGTGCCGTCGAGAGCGCAGTTCGAGCCGGGCTTCTATCGCTGGCTGGAACGACTGGCCCGACTGGCCGAGAATCTGGAATGCCGCATCGTGTTCCACGGACGCAGCGACACGCTGGCCTTCGTCAACGAATACATGCGCAACCGCCACCAAAGCGTCAGGGCGGAATACATGTCGATGCCTCATTGGAACGAACTGCCACGGCTGGCCGGCACCATTGCCGAAGACCACCTCTTCGTCGTCGTGACGGCACGAAAAGGCACCGTGTCCTACAAGACTGCGATGGAACGCCTGCCCGAGGAGCTGACACGATTCTTCTCGGGAACGAACATGATGATCATCTTCCCCGACCAGTTCGGCGACGCCATGGACGAGATGACATTCGCCCAGCCGCAGCACACCGAGGAACTCTCGGCCTACGACCTGCTGAGGAAGTGGGGCAGAAAACTGAACATCCCCCACCCCTTCTGGAGGAAGAAGAAAGCATCTGGCGAACTCCATGAATCAGCGTAATAATTAATAAAGTATAGAGATTTCCTATAATAAGAATAGACAATGGAAGACAATATGATAAGCAGCACAGCGCAAGCTACGGAGAACAACGAGAACCGACAGGCGCAAACCTCAGAGACCAACATAAGCCAGCAGGCACTCCCCTCCTTCGGAGGAGCCGGAGGAGGTATTCTGATCCGCAACATCACCAAGAGTTTCGGCTCGCTGCAGGTGCTGAAAGGCATCGACCTGGAAATAAAGAAAGGAGAAATCGTAAGCATCGTGGGCCCCTCGGGAGCAGGAAAGACCACGCTGCTGCAAATCATCGGCACCCTCGATCGCCCCGACACGGGCTCTGTATGTGTCGATGGCATCGACACCACCACGCTCTCGCAGAAGCAACTCTCCGACTTCCGCAACCAGCACATCGGCTTCGTCTTCCAGTTCCACCAGCTGTTGCCGGAGTTCACGGCCATTGAGAACGTCATGATTCCAGCCTTCATAGCCGGCAAAAGCCACAGCGAGGCCAAAAGGCATGCCGAGGAACTGCTGGCGTTCATGAACCTGAGCGACCGCGCCACGCACAAGCCGGCCGAGTTGTCGGGCGGTGAGAAACAGCGTGTGGCCGTGGCCCGCGCCTTGATGAACAATCCTGCCGTCATCCTGGCCGACGAGCCCAGTGGCTCGCTCGACTCGCAGCACAAGCAGGAACTGCACCAGCTGTTCTTCGACCTGCGCGACAAGTTCGGACAGACCTTCATCATCGTCACCCACGACGAGGGCCTCGCCGCCATCACCGACCGCACCATTCATCTGCGCGACGGCCAGATAGTAGCCCCGTCCCCTGCTACAGCTGCCCCCGAGGAAGTCGCCCAGCAGACAGAGGAAACAGCCGCCCAGCCAGAGGAGACAGCCCCGCAGTCCGAGGAATAAAGCCTCTCTGACCGAGGAAGAAAGCCTTTCTGACCGAGGAAGAAAGCCTTTCTGACCGAGGAAGAAAGCCTTAACCAATAATAAAAACTCCCAAGTTTAACGAATAGCTGTATCGTTTCACGAATATACCACGGCCTGGTAATATCTTTACCACGGCCTGGTACAAGTATTACCACGGCCTGGTAAACCGTTTACCACGGCCTGGTACAAGTATTACCAGGCCGTGGTAATCAATCTGGTAATACCGAATACGCTTCCAAGCGCAAGCTTCCCTACGCCCCTCCAGGTTCGGACAGACATTCATCATCGTCACCCACGATGAAGAGCTTGCCAGCATCACCGATCGAACCATTCACCTACGCGACGGCCTCATCGTAGAGCCGGAAGGGCCAAGCGTGGAGCAGGAGGAGGACCACTCTGCATGCCAGGCTTTCACTTCGGCATGCTCTTAATGACGCGGAGTGCCTCTTGATCTAATTCTGCATTCGGGCTAAAGCTTCCTGTTGCCGTAGGAGTGAAAGTGCCAGTTGCCGTAGGAGTGTTTTCTTTTGCGGCTTCCTTATCTTTGGATTTGACAACCACGACATAATCCTTTTTCCTTTCGTCACTGTTGGCGTACTCCTTGGTGATGATGAAGATGATGCCGTTCGACGTGTCGGCATTGAACTTGTCACCGTAGACTCTCAGAAGGTCTTTCTTATCCTCGCTGTACTTCACGACATTGATATGGTCGATGCTACTCTGGTCGAGAGCCATCGCTTGCTCCTTCGTTACCACCTTACCATCGAGGACGAACAACGGTTCCGGACCATTCGGCTCGCCAAAGATCAGCTTCGGAGCATCCTTGGCCTCTTGCTTTGCCTGACGGAAGACGAGAATGCCTTCTTTGTCTTTGTAGTTCCACTTCGGATCACCCGCGGTATTAGGCCGATAGATTATCTCAAACAGCTCGTAGCCAAGCGACTTGCGGTTCATAACTTCCTCAAGGGTAGCCACATGGTCGTCGAAGAAGATGCGTCCGATGGTGAACTCCAATGGTTGTCTGGGGTCGGGCTTGCCTTCGCTCGATAGTCCCGTGATACGGCCATACTGGTCAACATCGGCATGCAAAGCGAACGGACGGTCGTCAGCCGGCCCGGCTTCGGCCTTCACTTCAAGGGTCGCGTCGCCCAGCTTCACTTGAGCTTCCTTGCGACCTTTCTTCACAACTTTCTTTTGCTGCTGTTGCTGGGTGTCTGCGTAGACGTAGTCGTTCACGGTCTCGGCATTCAAAGCCAGCGTAACACCCACGATGGGCAACAGGGCAAGCAACTTCAACCAGCTCGCGCGATTGGTTTTCTTATGTGTAAGCATCATGTTTATGCGGTTTTTGAGGGTACTGTGAGTGATGCCGTTAGCCACGGAGTACCCGCACGTGGCGACGGCTTTTTGGATAAGCAGATACTGATACTGACGCATATTGATGCCTTGAGAGAGTACCGCCGCATCGGCTTCATACTCATGGATGGCACGCAGGTCTTGGCGAAGCATCCACATAGCAGGATTAAACCATTGCAGGGCGGTGAGTATGTCAACGAGGAGTACATCTGCCGAGTGATGTTGGCTGATGTGTCCTCGTTCATGGGCGAGCACAGAGGGGTCTTGAGCCTCGTAGTCGCCGCGTGAGAGTACGATGTAGTTCATCCAGCTGAAGGGCGACACATCGCCTTCAGCGACACAGATCGTTGTTCCATCTGGCTGCCGGTATCGCTCGCTACGACTGATGAGTCGCCAGACTTTCAGCAGTGCCAAGAGTGTGTGGCCCAGCACAAGAGACATGCCCGCGAAGAACACCACAACGGCCAGCGTTTGCCAGAGAGGCATGCTGGGCTCTGTCACCTCAGCCACTTCAGCCACTACAGGACTAAGGTAGTCGAGCGTGACCGACCCGGCGTCTTTGCTCACGACGACTGTTTTGTGCAACGTGATGATGCAAAGGGGCAGCACAAACGAGGCAACGGCTGTGGCGAGCAACACGATTCGGTTCACGCGGTGAAACGTCTCGTGGCTCAGCAGCAGGCGGTAGAACATATAGAACACCGCTATTAGCACGGCAACCTTCAGGTCGTAGGCAAGGAACTCCATCATACTATTTTCGGATTTATGGGATTTCTTCGTGATTTATAATTACAGGGCGAGCAATACTCGGAGTCCTATCTGCTGTTTTCATCAGCGCTTTCAATCCTCTCAATGAGTTCCTTCAGCTCATCCACGGAAATCTTCTCCTCCTTCACGAAGCTGGAAACGGCACTCAGATAGGAGTCATCGAAGTAGTTCTTGATGATACCCGTCAGACTCGAGCGACCGTAGTCTCGTTCGCTGATCGTGGGGAAGTACTGGTAGGACGTTCCGAACTGCTTATGGTCCAGGAAGCCTTTCTTCTCCAATATGCGAACCGTTGTCGACAGCGTATTGAAGTGTGGACGCGGTTCATCGTAGAACTCCAGGAGCTCCTTCACGAACATTGGGCCGTGCTTCCAGTACAGCTCCATGATTTCCTTCTCTTTTGTAGTCAGTCGTTTCATATTGATCAATTTTTCATGATTCTTTTTCTAATCATCTTGCGTCTGCATCTGTATCCATTTGCAAATTAACTAAAAGTTTTAGTTACAACCAACTAAAGCCTTTAGTTTTTATGTTTTATTAAGGAGAAAGACGCCTATTTCTTAGTTGTTCACACATGCCGACGATGCAAAAGCATTGTTCCTACCTGCATGCAACATTGTTATGACGCGCTAAAAGCATTGATTTTAGGGGGTCAAAAGCAATGCTCTTAGGGGGTTAAAAGCATGCTTTTAGAAAGAAAGCCTGCTCCGCACATGGCGAAGCAGGCTTTCTTTATTTTAGTTTTTGATAAACTTGCTGTTATTTCACGACAATCTTCTTGCCACCGACAATGTTGATGCCCTTCTGCAGCTTGCTGACGCGCTGGCCTGCAACGTTGTAGATAGCACCTGCCTCAGCGGCGGTCTGGATAGTGTCGATAGCAGTGGGAGTAGCAGGAACAGCAGCACCGATGATGGCCATCTTAGCCTCGGGATCGGGTTCGGCAGCTACCCAATAGGTCTCGCCGTCGATGAGCACCTCGGCCACCGACTGGTCTGTCGTGGGAACGATAGCAGCACTGGTAGTGACAGCAGCGTAGGCACCGCTCTTCTCAACGACATCGAAGCCCAGCCCGCCCTCAACGGGATTCTCGTTGGGGTTGTAGTAGCCGACGAAGTTGAAGTCGTCACCCTTCACGACGGTTGCAACGGTCTTCGAGATGGCGACGTTGTGGAAGATATAGCGATGTGAACTCTTCACAGCGGTAGGCTTCACGAGCACGGGAACATTGGCCTCGATAGCGGCCTCCTTCAGCGTTGTGAACTCAACGGTGTTGCCCTTGGCCTGAGCCAGCGTGGCCACCTGAGTGCCCTTACCAAACTGCTCCTCAATGGTAGCTGCGTCGAGATCCATCGGCAACACGAGCGAGTTCCAGTCGTCCTGCTTCAGCGTGCGGTGCAAGAGCACGTCGAGCTGCTCGGCGCGGTCGTTGTAGAACTCCTGGTCCTCTGCGATGTAGCGGGTGACATCGCCCAGGCGCACCAGGCGGAAGTTGCCCACCTCAGCCCAAGAGTCACGGCCGGCAATGGGAACGAAGCGTGCACCAAGCACGGCCTCGCCGTCGGCAGTCATGGTGAAGAAGTCGCTGGCATCGTCCCAGCCCTCGCCATAGACGCCACCCTCGCGGTCGTTGCGGGCAATGGACTGATAGCGCTCCAGACGGTCGTTGTTGATGGCCATCACCTGCAGACGCTCTTCGATGGTCTCGGCAATGGTGTTGTACTTCTGGCCACGGCCAGTGGCAGTGAGCATGTAGCGGCCAGCCTTCAGGGGCACGGTCATATAGACGCGGGCAACGATGTCCTTGCCCTGAGCCTTGTAATAGCCTTCACCCTCGATGCCTTCGCCGTCGGTGAACTCTTCGACGGTCCACTCACCGGCAAGCTGGTCGGTGATGTCCTCGGCCTCGCTGAGACCTTCACCGTGAGAGTGAGAACGAGCCACTTCCTTCATGACCTCAGCCAGCTGCTCTTCGTTGCCCTGCTCGAGGAGTTCCTTGGCCTGGGCAATGAGTTCGGGCTTGGCATAGGGGTACTTGCTGAGCTGGGTGCTGCCGGCAGAACCGCTCTGAGGAGCACCTTCGAGATAGGTGACCTCAACGAGCGAAGCGCGCACCTGCTTGTTCTCAACAACAAACGAAACCTCGGAAGCAGAACCTGTCCAGACCTTTCCTTCCATCTTACCCGTAGAAGGAGCGCCGAAACCGGAAACGGGATTCGACTTCACGTCGGTGAACTCAATCTTGGTGATGGTGCCACCAGGAGCCGAGAAGGTCAGCGTGGCATTCTTGTAGTAGCGGTAGGCCTTGCCATCGCCGAACATACCGTTGGTGATGGACATCGTGATACCGTCCTTGGTCAGCGAGAACTCGCCCTGACCTTCGGCCGTCATGTCCTTCGTAGCATCGAAGGTGGCTGTCTTCTCAACTGCGACGGGCTCGCTGCCACCTTCGTCAAGCACGTAGAGCGTGGGCAGCACAGCGTTGTCCTGCTCCTTGTTGTAGCTGCCATAGGAACCGTAGCGGGTGGAATACTGCATCCACTTGTTCTTCAGCACGTTGGTGATGGTATAGGTGCCGTCGCCATTGGCAACAGCGGTCCAGACATCGCCCTCGGGAGCCTTTTCGGCTACGTTGAAGCTGTTGTAGTTACCGGTCTGATAGAGGTAGCGGCCATCGCTCTGCAGGATGGTGTAGCCACCGTCGGTAGCGGTGAAGACAAATTCGTTGGTGGCATCGTCCTGCTCGATGACGCCATTCTCGATGGTTACGTCGTCGACGAGCAGATAGCCATAGTTCTTGGCAATGGGAGTAGCAACCTTGCCCTCGCTCTCGGCAACGAGCAGATAGCCCTTGCCGCTCTCGATGCTGGTGGCCTTCTTATACTGGCGCTTGCCTGTGGGCTGCGGATCGACGGGGTCGTCGGGACCAGGAGTCTCGCCGCCCTCGATGCTGACGAAATAGGCATTCAGCACCTCGTCCTTGCCACCAAAGGAACCACGGTTGCCGATAATGGTGATGACGGAGCCTTCCTTGATGCCCTTGTCGGCAACAAGCTGCTGGAACTGCTGCTTGGGACCGCCCTTCTCAGAGAGCAGACCATAGACATAGACGCTGCCCGTGGCATCCTCGAGGTCGAAGTTGCCATACTTGTCGCCATCCTTCAGGTTCTTCACCGAACCCTTCAGCTGATACCAAACAGTAGTGCTCTCGGCGGCAGCGAGGAAGTCGGCCACGGAAACGGCCTTCACCTCGTCGGTGACGGGATCATCGGGTTTGGGATCGGGATCGACAGGACCCACTTCGCCGCCACCTACGGTCACGGTAAGCGACTTGATCTGAGTGTTGCCGCCAATAGTGATGACAACTTCGCTGGCACTACCGCTCCAGACGCCATTACTCGTGAACGAACCAGTGTTGCAGGTATTGTTGCCCCACTTGTTGTTGTTAAGCGTGAAGTTCAAGGCAGTAATCGTCTGCTTGGCACTGACGGTGAGCGTTCCACCATAGAGACGCATCGAACCGGACCACATGCGGTTGGGGGTGTTGGTCGTAGAGGGGGAAACCGTAATAGTTACGCCGCCTACGGTAACTGATTTGTTCTCTGTGAAGTCACCATCGGAAGAACCGCTGGCAGAAAAGCCTGCCAGTCCGAACTGCTCATAGGCGTTGTCGCCCGAGAAGTCGAAAGTGACGTCGTCAGCATAACTGTTGATGCCAAAAAGCACCAGCAGCACGCTCAAGAATGAAAAACGTAAAAACTTGTTCATGATAGATTGTTGTTATAATAATATTCTTTTGCGGTGCAAAATTAAAAATAAAAATCGAGAATAACAACTGTTAGAAAGGTTTTTCCTCCGTTTTTTACATTATTTACACACAAAAAGAGCGGACTCCGCATTGGAGTCCGCTCAATTCAGTTATAGCGTGTGGAAGTGATTACTTCGTAACCTTCTTACCGTTCACGATGTAAACGCCCTTCTGGTTCATGTTGTTCATGCGAACACCGTTGAGGTTGTAGATAGCGTTGTTAGCGTTCTCAACATTCACCTCATTGATACCAGTGGTACCCTCAGCAGACTTCGGATACTTAGCGCGGACAGCCTCGATGTCGGCGTCGGCGAAGTAAGTCAGCGAGAAGTTATCGAAGATGCACCAGTAGTCGGTAGCGTCGCACTTAGCACCAATCGTCATCTTGCCGTCGGTAACCTCGAGGATGATAGGATCGACGAAGTACTTGCCAGCAGAGAAGCTGCCAGAGAGCTTAGCCATGCTTGTAGCACGGTCGTCCTCCTCCATCTCGCAGAACTGTACGCTCTCGTTGTTAGCATAGACAACGGGATAGTCAGCACGCTTGTCGTAAGCACCAGTGTAGTCGGTCAGAGCAGCCTGAGCATTCAGCATGTAGACACCGTTCGGGAGTTCAAGCTCCTGAGAGAGTACGAAGGTGTGAGTCCAGCTTTCAGCGCAGAAGTTCTCGTTAGCACCAGAGATGTTGTGGTTCTCGGTCTCCCAGATCCAAGCAGCGGCGTCGCGGTTGTTGCGGCCGAAGTTAGCGTCCTTGATGAGGAACGTGACATCCTGAGGATTGTCGACAGAAGCCTCGGGCATAGCAGCAACGAGATCCTCAACAGAAGTGATTCTCCACTGAGCAGCCTCGCTCTTGCCATCGGTAAGAACACCGCTCAGAACGGTGGTAGAACCGTCGTAGCCAAGGAAGCCAGTGCCCTCGTCACCAGTGCAGTTGATGGTGTAGATACCCTCACCAACCGGAGTGATGGTCAGAGCCATCGGGTTGCCATTGTCAACGAAGTAGTTCGAGCCAAGGAAGTTCTGGCCTTCGCCATTGCTGTAGCGGCTCTCGATGGTGTAAGCACCGTCCTCAAGCTTAGCCAGCGTGACATATTCGGGATGATCGGTGAGCGAAGCACGGGTACCCCAGCTATTGGCACCACCGAAGTACTTACCAGTAGCAACGTTCTGCAGGATGTAGTCGCCTGCCTCGAGAGTACCAGCGATGAAGATCTGCTCCTTATACTCAGCGATAGCAGCAGCAAGCTCCTCAGTCAGACCATCGATAGGAGCAGCCTTCAGCAGAGCATCGAAACGCTTCTGCAGACGCTCAATCTTCTTCTGGAAGGCAGCGTCGGCGCCTTCAACGAGCTCGTTGTGGTCAGAAGCAAGGAGTTCCTTAGCCTGAGCCATCAGAGCATTGAACTTCTTAGAGGGCTCGTAAGCCTTCTGAGCCTCGATGATAGTAGCCTTGATGTTCTTCAGGGCATTCATGTAGTCCTCGAGATAATTCAGCTCAGGAACAGTGGTGAGCACCTTCGTCATAGCGGCGGGGATGCCAGGATACCAGGTAGCCTTCTGCTGACCAAGGTTCAGAGCGTCAACAACCTGCTGGAAGAGGATGTCGAGTTCGTCGTCAACGACGGGGAGGATTTCGCCCTCACCATCGGTGGTAACATAAGCGGTGAACGCCTTCAGCGTGTCGCAGAACTCGATGGTGTAATATTCGGGGAACTTGGGCTGATAGTCATAGTTCACGTGGAAGGTGACATGATCCTTGTTGTCGGTGAGCCAAATCAGCGAGTTCATGAACATTTCTTCATCCACATTGTAGCCAAGAGGCCAGTAAACGAAAGTAGCATCGGGAGAGTTGCCAACCTCAACATTGTTGAAGCTGTAGCGGTGGCTCTGCTTGGTCTTGGCAGGCTTGATCAGGTAAGGCAGGTTAGCCAGCATACCATTGGTAACGCGGTTTTCATCCTCAGGATCGGAAACGTCCCAGCTCCAGAAGTTGAGCACGCGCGAACCATCCTCGAGGTCGTAACCGTAGACAGGCCATGCCAGACGAGTACCCTCACCGAACTGAGCAGCGATTTGCTCTTCAGAAATGTAGGCGGGAACAGCGATAGAATACCACTTGTCAGCCTGCATCTCCTTGCGGAGCAGCACGTCAGCCGGGCAGTTGTAAGAACCAAAGAACATATCAGCAATTTCCGGACCATAGCGCTTTTCATACTGCTGGTAGTAGTTGTAAACCTCCATCGGAGCAAGCTGATCGCCATAAGACTCTAACTCATTGAAGTAGAGCGTAGCGTCGCCCAGACGAGCCAGGCGGAAGTTAGAGACAGAGGCCTTGGCCTTCTGATCGGTAGCGGCACGCACACCAATCTTGGCCACACCATCGGACTTCATGGTGAACATGATAGAAGCGTCGTTCCAACCGTAACCGAAGATACCAGCGGACTTGCCGAAGCCTTCAGTAGGAATAGACATACGACGGTCAACACCCTGGTCGTTGATAGCATAGACCTGGAAGTACTTGGCGGGATCCTGAGCACCTACCTCAGTGAAGGCATTGGCAGTACCACGGCCAGTAGCAGTGAGGATGTAGCGGCCAGCAGGCAGGAAGATGTCCTGATAGATGTCAGCCTTGAAGCCTGTCTCAGACTCCTGCTCAATGTAGAGGGGCTGAGCACCATTATAGTCAGTCATAGGCTCGTCGGAGAGAGTCTCCTCGCCCCAACCTTCGTTCGTCCAAGCACCAAAGTACTCGTCGAAGGTGTACATCCAATCGTAGTCAGCACTCGGGTTCACGTGCTCGTCGCCCTGCAGATAGAGCTGAGCAGCCCAAGAGTGAGTGGTCACAACGCCACGAGCCAGACGGGTCAGTTCGGCAACCATTTCGTCGGTATCGAACTCCTCACCGCTCTCGCACTTTGCGAGCAGTTCGCGCAGAGGATCAACATATCTTACCTTCCAAGCGTAAGCATACTTGCCGCTGTCATAGCCGGCGAGTACTTCCTTAGCCAGATTCTTAGCAATGTTCAGAGCGTCAGCATCGTTGTAGGCATCCTGCAGAGCCTGGATAGCCTCGATGACAGCAGCCTGGTCGCCCTTGTTGTCGAGAACGGCCTGAGCAGCTGCGATAGCCTCCTCAAGAGCGGGCTTGTTCTGATCGTCGAGAGAGGGGAGCAGATTCTTAGCCTTCTCGATGAGTTCCTTCAGGATAGGCTCGTTGCCCATGAACTTAAGTTCAAAGTTGTCAAGCACTGTCCAGCAGACACCTTCCTGGCTTGTACGCTTAGCACCAAACAAGATGGTATTGTCGGTCACATCGAAAGTGATGAAACTATTCTGGTAACCACCGTCAAGCATATAGTCGCCAGCACCACCCTGAGAGTTGGTAGCCCACTTGCCGTCAACAGCGTAGTCACCATCATACTGCTTATCGTGAGTTCCGATAGGCATCAGGTTGGCCTGAACATCATTGGCATAATAGAATGCATCATTCGGAGTGCTCTGGTTGGGATTATTATTGATACGGTTGAAACCCTGGACACGGAGAGCATAGCGGCCATTGGGCGCGTTAGCAATTGTCTGATTAATATCAAACGTGTTGTTCCAGAACTCCTGAGTATGGGCAACACCACCAGACCGTCCACGAGCGACGTTACCACCAGAGTTGGTGATAGTCCACTTCTGCAGGCCAAATTGTGAATTAAGCTGGAAACCAGCATTTTGAATCAGCTGTGTAGCCTCAACACCCTCTTCGGGAACAGAAGCCTCCATAGCAGCATTCCACTCGTCGAGTGAGAAGAACACCCAAAGGCTTGTAGCGTCAGCAGTAGCGGTGAAGACCGGCTCACGGCCGTTCAGCGATAAGTACTGACCAGCATTATTAATTACATAGTAAGCAACGTAACCATCAGCTTCAGCCTCAACAAGGTCCCATGGGCCTTCGCCTTTTGGACGATCCATATAAGGAGCGCCACCTGCATTGCCGAAATAGTTGTTCCAATTTCCTTTGAGATGGGTACCAAGATTGTACTTTCCATTCTCTAAGGATACAAAAATTTGCTGTGCGGGGACATTTTCCAATTCAGCATGAGTGTCCCACGCACCACTAGCACAAAGATACTTTTTAGCTGAAACATTGTACATGTAGAAGGTACCAGCAGCGACCTGACTTCCCTTCACTGTAGTTTCAGTTTCGGCATCTTTCTGTGCATAGGCGGCCGTGCCGACGAAAGCCAGCATGGCAACCAAAAGTGTTTTTAAATACCTCATAATTAAACAATTTTAGTTATTAATAAATAAAGAATATTCTCTTTCAATTTGCAAATTTAGTGATTATTTTCAATTCTGCAAACTTTTTTCTAACTTTTTATCACTTTCACTTCAATTTTACGGAAAAAATGATGCCAATGCCTATAATTCTTCAGGAAATCGCAAATTGATAAAGGGGGAAAAAATAAAGGTGCCCACCTGTTGCGGGCACCTTTATTATAATATAAAAGTATGCGATGATTACTCAGCGATACAGATGGTAACGCGGTTGAGGTCGTTCTCAGCGAACGGCTGCACGCGCGAACCCTTGCTGTCCTTCATGATGCGGTCAGCGGGGATGTTGTACTTCTCGGTGAGCAACTTAGCAACGATGTCAGCACGACCAGCGGCCAGACGATCGTTGATGCGGTCGTTACCGGTACCGGCATCAGCATAGCCAGTCACGCTGACCTTAGCCTTCGGATACTTGTTCAGGTAGTCGACGATATCGCGCACCTTAGCCTCTTCCTTCTCAACAACCTTTGTAGAGTTGATGGTGAAGAACACGTCGCGGCGCATGGGCTCAACCTTCACGGGCTTGGGCTCGGGCTTCACAACGGGCTTCTCCTCAACAACCTTCACGGGCTCGGGCTCCGGCTCGGGAACAACAACGGGCTCCACCTTGGTGTAGCTCTTGCCGAGGTTGATGCGGAAACCAGCGAGAGCGTTGAAGTACCAGTCGGGGTTGTCGGCTTTCTTCGAGTTGTACTTATCGGTAGTTATGTTAGCGTTAGCCTCGATGACGAAGCGAACAGCGTCGCTCAGACGGAACGAAGCCTCCAGACCACCACGGCCGAAGGGCAGAATCTGATTGTCCTCCCAGAGATAGCGGAAGGGAACGTGCTGCTGATAGAGAGCCACAGCCTCGTCGTTGTCGAAGCCAAAGTTGGCACCACCACCCAGGAAAGCGGTCAGATTGAACACGCGCTTGGGATTCCAGCCGCAGAAGAGGTTCGACAGGTTGAACATGAAGTCCAGACCGGGAGCCACATACTTGTACTTATAAACCGTGTTGATGTCGGTGTTGAAACCACCCTTGCTCTGCCAGCCATTAGCCTGAATGCGGGCAGCGAACCAAGGATTGAACTGATAACCCAGACCGAGCTGTACGTTCGGAGAGATCAGATCACCAAACTTAGCCTCACCAAGAGTATGCTGAGCGCCACCCTCGATGTTGAGGAAAGCGTGCTTCTTAAACTGATACTCTGTGCCATCGGCAGCCGTGTAGGTAGCCTGAGCGTTGGCATTCATGCCAGCGGCGAGGAACAGTGAAACAAAAAGATACTTAATGAATTTCATAAAACTTTTCTTTTAGTTTTTAATTCGAGATCCATGTGTTGAGTCCGTCTGCGTGTCGGCCATAGTGAGATACCACTGACCTTCGCGGCGGACCGGTTTGATGAAGAACGAAATCTTATTGGAAACAGGATCATCATCAGCTTTTTCGAAGAGTGTAGCCGTGTAGCGCACCTGGCAATCGGTTTCAGTCACGAAACGGGCTTCATCGATTTTGTAGGTCAGTCCGAGGAAGTTTCCAAGGATCATGCGCTGACGCTGCTCCAACTCCTGTGGGAGAGCAACTATATCCCTTCCATCTTTCAGATAGTGCAACATTCCTATTGCAGCGTCGAGGTCGCTATTCTTCAGATAGTCAAGGAACTGATTGGTAAGATCATAGACGGCAACAGTGTCGTTATGGTTCATGTCGATAATAGTCTTATCGGCCAGTTCTTCATCAATCTTCTGAAGCGTCGATTTCTTCTTAGAGCAAGAAGTCACTACGAACAGGGCAGCACACAAAATAAGGAAAAAAGATATTCTTTTCATCATCAAAAACTATTTTTGTTTTAAAAAGGGGTGCCAACGAGTTGACACCCCTCTTATTGTTGGTTTAATTGATTACTCAATTAGAACTTCTTAGCGTTCTCAACAGTCTTCTTAACAGTGATCACACTGTAGATAGGCTGAGTCTTGGTACCCCACTTGTAGGTGATGGTCAGAGGAATGTAGAGGTGGAAGTTCTGCACGTTACCGCTGTTGTTAGCGTAGGTGATGAACTGACCCTCGAACTTCTTAGCCTTCTCGTTCCAAGTGATAGTAGCATCCTCAGGATCAACACCCAGGAGGAGGTTGCTGGTCACCTCAGAGAGCTTCTTCAGCTCCTCGGGCTTGCCAGTTACGACACGCTTGTCCTCGTCGAGATTGAGGTCGGTGCGGACATTCTCCAGGTCAGGAGTGATAGCCTTAACCTCATAGTAGTCGATGTAGTCGGGGTGCTGCTCGAACTTGTAGTCGCGCCAGTCGGTCAGCTTCACGAGATCCATCACATTGATCTTAGAACCGTTGTCAACAGCATCCTCCATCACATACTCGTTACCGGGCAGGAGGTTCACAGGACGCAGGAAGCGAACGTTGAAGTACTCAGAGTTGTCAAGCAGGAAGAGGTCGTAGCAAGCCTCAACAGCAACCTTGATGTAAGCAGTGAAGGTCTTCATCTCACCGAGCTCGTCGTGACCGACGTAGTTCAGAATGTCATAAGCAGCCTCATTCTTCTGATACTCAATAACGTTGTTCATATCGCCGCTCAGCTTCACGATAGGAGCAGGATACTGTACGCCCTTGAGTTCGGGACCCTTAACAGCAACAATCGTCAGGTTCTCGTCAGCAAGAGCCAGTGTGTATTCCTTACCGCTGTTACCAGTAACAGTCCACTCACCATTTTCGTTAGCATTATGCTTTTCATCCTTAATATTGCCCTTAGCAGTATTGGGAGTTGTGAATTCGAATGAAGTAACAGCTTCCTCAGCGAACTTCGGGAAGTTCTTATCGATGTTGGCGGGAACAACAGTGTTACCAACGAAGGTAGACAGCATGTCGAAAGCGAATTCGCAGTCGTCAGTCTGAGTTCCGGGAACAACCACGTTAGCGCGGATTTCCTTCTTGCCAGGAGCAGCAGAGTTCAGATCATACCAGTAAGAAGCAATCTTGTTGTCGTCAATCTTACCAGTTGCGAAGCGGAACGTACCAGCGGGGATGGTGAAGTTCACCCAGATATCCTTCTGGTTCTTCTCCTTACCCTCGAACTTCACGTAAACCACGATGTCGTTAGTGTTCAGGCCAGTCTTAGGATCAACCTTACCCTCGGCAATGAAGTTCTCGATAGTAGCGTGGTCGATGACCCATGTGAGAACAGAAGTCTCAGCATTGCCCTCGTCCTTCTTCAAAGTAACAGTACCAATCTTGTTAGCGAGCTCCTTGAAGTCAGCACCGAACTGAGTAGCCTCACCCTGCTGAACATTGGCAATCACGTCGCCAGTGCCAACGAGTGTCCAGTTAGCCTCGAAGAACTTCTTAGAATACTGGTCGTTCAGAGCCTTCTCATCCTGGAGGATGCGAGCCTCAACCTGCGACCAAGTCATAGTGTACTCGTAGTTAGCGTCGTTGCAGTCAACATAGAACTTCTGCTCTGAAGTGAACGGACCAACAACAGCCTCTTCCTTCGGAGTGTCGGGAGTCTCTTCCTCGACGATGATGAACTTCATGTAACCGTAAGCAGCAACCTGGTTGTCAGCGGTCTTGATGAGCACGCGGACGATAGGCATGCGGTCAACAGCAGCCTTACCAGCCTGAACCTCAGCAGCATGGCCATCCTCAGTCACCTTAGAAGGAGTCAGGATGTGGTCGCCGTTTGCATCCTCAGAAATCCAAGCGTGAGCAGACTCACTTGTCTTATTGTCACCGAGAGTGTAGTTAACGAGAGCAAACTCGTAGTGGAGACCGAACTTCTCGAAAGTAGCCTCGTCCATCAGCATGTCAGCGCTCTTCTCCTCAACGCCCTGAGCGTTACGGTAGCTGTAGCTGTAGTGAGTACGAACGAGCTGATCCAGATTCACATTGCCGCTGTAGAGCACCTCGTGAGTAGCGGGGATCTCGGGATTAGCGAGCTTAACGAGCTCCTTGGTCAGGTGACCACACTCGGGAGTCTCGAGGACAGCGTCGTGGTTGTTCCAAGTCACGTCAGCAAGAATGAGGTCGCTGTACTGTGTGGGAGCGATAAGAGCCCAGTCAGAAGAAACGTTAACTTCCTTACCGTCGATGGTCTGCTGATAACGGAGAGCAGCCTGCGGAACTTTGCCAGCCTTCAGGAGAGCGTTGACAGCCTCGAAGCTACCAGTGAACTCAACGGGAAGAACACCGAGGTTCTTGTTGTCCTTCATGTCGTTAGCGAGAGTCTCTTTCACGGGCTTGATGAGGGTGTTCACCTCGTACTCAGCACCAGTGCGAGTCTTAGCCTCGTTGATGAGGAAAGCAACCTTAGCGCCGTCGATGTCAGCGTTCCAGGGGTTCAGGTGATAGTAAGCGAAGCCACCCTTGCAAACGTCGATAGCGGCACCCTTAGCGTCCTTTGCCCAAACTTCCTCGAGAGTCAGCTCCTTATCATTCGGAACGTAAGCCTGATCGTAGAGAGCGGGGAATTCGATAGCCTCGATACCACCATAGAAGAACTCGGGCTTCAGATAGATGCTGGAGAGCACCTTGGTGAGGTAGAGGTCGAGCACGTTCACCTTAGCAACAGCAGCGCCGAGCTCAGCAATCTTCTTGTCAGCCTCGCCCATAGCAATCTTGATCTCATCGATAGCCTTAGCGTTCTTGTCAACGCCGAGGATCTGAGACTCCAGAGTCTCGATGCGAGTCTTCAGAGCGGCAACAGTATCACCCTTCTTCAGCTCGTCGATCTGAGCCTGCAGTTCCTTCTTGGCAGCGCTGATAGCGTCGTTCAGCTCCTTCTTCATTGTCTCCATAGCAGCCTTCTGCTCCTCGAGACCCTTGAGAGCCTTCTCAACGTCAGCCTTCACACCGGGGAAGTCCTTCTCGACCTGCTCCTTGAAAGCTTCGAGGGCAGTGATCTGGTTCTTCATCTGCTCGATAGCAGCGGTGTTAGCCTCAACGGCACCCTCAACTTTAGCCAGACGGCCGTCGATACCGGCGATCTTGCCTTCGAGCTCCTGCACCTTAGCGGTGAAGTCAGCAACGTCAACCTTCTTGGCGTCGAGAGCATCGACGAGAGCCTTAGCCTGAGCAACAGCCTCTTCGATAGCCTCAGCCTTGGCAGCGGCAGCAGCCTTAGCAGCAGCGGCGTCAGCATACTCCTGAGCCTCAGCCTTAAGCTTAGCGTCGGCAGCCTCGTAACCATTGACAACATTCTCGATGGCAGCCTTGAGCTCATCCTTGGTAGCAGCCTTAGCCTCGAGAGCCTTGATGGCAGCGTCGAGACGACCCTGCTCAGCCTGGCAGTCGGCAGCGCACTTTTCCTGTGCAGCCTTCAAGTCAGCAACCTTCTGGTTGAGTTCACTCTTCAGACCATCAACCTGGTTCTGGAGACCAGTGATGTCGTCGTCGTAGTCCTTACAGGACGTAAACAAACTTACAGATGCGATGAAGAACGCACCCATAAGCAATGAACTGAAAATTTTCTTGTTCATACTTGTTGTTTTTAAATTAGACATAAATTTTTAAAAGTTAATAATAAAATATTGTTTATCTCATTTTTCTCTCGTTTCGACCTCATTTCAGGGCATAGCACCCCACTCTATTCAGCCTAGGAGATAGAATTTCGGTGCAAATATAGAGATAATTCTTAAAACAAACAAATAAATTTGAAGTTTTTTTTGAAATATCTTGATTTTTTTGACGAATTTGCACGATTTTTTTCGTTTTGTCTTATTTTTTCGGCTGTTTCCGAGTGTTTTTGCTGATTTATGCACTCTGGGCAATGAGTGTCTTCGCGCCTATATATAATATATAAGGTGTATCAGAATTCAGCATTCTTCGGCGTGCGCGGGAACGGGATGACGTCGCGTATGTTCTGCATTCCGGTGACGAAGAGGATGAGTCGCTCGAAGCCCAGTCCGAAGCCTGCATGAGGGCAGCTGCCCCAGCGACGGGTGTCGAGATACCACCAGAGGTGGGTCATGTCCATCTCGCGACGGTTGATTTCGGCCATGAGCTTGTCGTAGCTTTCCTCACGCACGGAGCCGCCGATGATTTCGCCGATCTGCGGGAACAGCACGTCGGTACCCTGCATGGTGGGACCGGGAGCCACGGCACCCTTGTAGCCTACGCTTGCGCCATCGGCAGCATTGCCATCCACGGGAGCGTTCTGCTTCATATAGAACGACTTGAAGGCACGCGGGTAGTCGGTCATGATGACAGGCTTCTTGAAGTGCTCTTCCACGAGGTAGCGCTCGTGCTCGCTGGCGAGGTCGTCGCCCCACTGGCAGGGGAACTCGAACTTCTTGCCCTTACTGATGGCTTCCTGCAGGATGCGGATGCCTTCGGTGTAGGGCAGGCGCACGAAGGTTTCCTTCAGCACGCCTTCGAGACGCTCAAGGAGGGTCTTGTCGATCATCTTATTGAGGAACTCCAGGTCGTCGCGGCAGTTGTCGAGTGCCCAGCGCACACAGTACTTGATGAAGTCTTCCTCGAGGTCCATGAGCTCTTCCTGGTCGATGAACGCCACCTCGGGCTCCACCATCCAGAACTCGGCCAGATGGCGGGGCGTGTTGCTGTTCTCGGCGCGGAAGGTGGGGCCGAAGGTGTAGATGGCTCCGAGCGCAGTGGCTCCGAGCTCGCCTTCGAGCTGTCCGCTGACGGTGAGCGATGTCTGCTCGCCGAAGAAGTCGTCGTCGTAGATAATCTTACCCTGCTCGTCCTTCTTCAGGTCGTAGAGATTCTTCGTGGTCACCTGGAACATGTTGCCGGCGCCTTCGCAGTCGCTGGCGGTGATGAGCGGTGTATGGAAGTAGAAGAACCCGTGCTCGTGGAAGTAGGTGTGGATAGCCATCGCCATGTTGTGGCGGATGCGCATGACGGCGCCGAAGGTGTTGGTGCGCAGGCGCATGTGGGCATTCTTGCGCATGGCCTCGAACGACTGTCCCTTCTTCTGCATGGGGTAGTCGGCACCGCAGAGGCCCAGCACTTCTATCTTCTCGGCCTGCACCTCAGAGGGCTGGCCAGCAGCGGGACTTTCGACGAGCGTGCCTTCGACAGCGATGCAGGCACCAGTGGTGATCTGCTTCAGCAGTTCGGCATCAAACTTCGCGGGATCGGCCACCACCTGCACGTTCTTGATGGTGGAGCCATCGTTCAGGGCGATGAAGTCGACAGCCTTGCTGGAGCGGTGGGTACGCACCCAGCCCTTCAGGCAGATGGGCTGCCCGTAGTCGGTAGACTGGAGTGCGTCAATAACTTTTGTACGTTTCATATTATTGTGATTAAATTATTCAAACGCACCCATGCGGAGCATTTCCACTTCCTTCTCGGTGAGGAAGCGCCAGTCGCCGCGGCGCAGGTTCTTCTTGGTGAGGCCGGCAAACTGCACGCGGTCGAGCTTGACAACGCGATAGCCGAGGCTCTCGAAGATGCGGCGCACGATGCGGTTCTTGCCCGAGTGGATTTCAATGCCCACCTGCGACTTGTCGGTGTCGCTGGCATAGGCGATGGCATCGGCACGAATCTCGCCGTCGTCGAGGGTGATGCCCTCGGCAATCTGCTGGATGTCGTGAGCGGTGACGTTCTTATCGAGATAGACGTGGTAGACCTTCTTCTTGAGGAACTTCGGATGGGTGAGCTTCGAAGCGAGGTCGCCGTCGTTGGTGAGCAGGAGCACACCCGTGGTATTGCGGTCGAGGCGTCCTACGGGATAGATGCGCTCGGGGCAGGCATCCTTCACAAGATCCATGACGGTCTTGCGCTGCTGCGGGTCGTCGCTCGTGGTGACGGTGTCCTTCGGCTTATTGAGAAGCACGTAGACCTTCTTCTCGAGCACTACGGGCTGATCGTGGAACACCACAGTGTCGGTGCGCTTCACCTTCGTGCCCAGCTCCTTCACCACCTCGCCGTTGACGGTGACGACACCTGCCTGGATGAAGTCGTCGGCCTCGCGGCGCGAGCACACGCCGGCGTTGGCCAGGAACTTGTTCAGACGGATGGGTTCGTTGGGATCGATATGTTCTTCCTTATATTCGATGCGCTTCTTCAGGCTGTACTTGGCATTGGGGTTGTAGCCGGGGCGCTGCTGCTGACCGTAGCCGTAGGGCTTGTATCCCTGCTGACGGGGCTGGCCGTAGCCACCACCCTGCTGCGGATTGTTGTAGCGCGGACGGAAACCGCCACCCTGCTGCGGGTTGTTGTAGCGCGGACGGAAACCGCCCTGCTGACGGGGCTGACCGTAGCCACCACCCTGCTGGCGGGGCTGATAGCCACCCTGCTCGCCATCGGCATTGTAGCGGGGACGATAGCCACCC
>OCVV011360696.1_pt1 | contig 53740 bp, 39 predicted proteins | sample 1539721 | NCBI WGS metagenome assembly OCVV01 (sample SAMN02144230, study PRJEB22623) | gut metagenome | biome: sheep rumen | host: Ovis aries | place: New Zealand
ATGAAAGATTTAAATATTATATCGGCATAGCCGACTAATCTTCAATGTTCAATTTTCAATCTTCAATAGCATTGCTTGCAATGCGTTCGCTGGTTCATCCGAATCAACGAGGGAAGTAAAGATTGAAAGCGCAAAGCGCTTCTTTATCATTTATCATTTTTCATTTATCATCTAGCGAAGCTCCGCTGCGCGCTGTTTTATAAGCTTAAAAAAGAGTCTTTTTGTTTGATAATTTCTTCGCTAAGTAACTGTTGTAAAGCTGCATAGAGTTGTCTTTCGGGGATGCCGAGAGATTCTAATTCCGTTAAATGATGTTTCTTCTTATCCGAAAGGAAAGCCAATATGGCTTTTTGAACAGGCTCTATTCTGTCTTTGGATGTCTGATTGGTTTGATGTTCCAGACATACATCGCAATGTCCACAATTTGTGGATTTTTCTTCGCCGAAATAATAGAGTAGCTGTTGCGATCTGCAAACTTTATTGTTGTTTGCATATTTTATTACGGTATGAATGCGTCTTTCATACTCTTTCATGCGATCTTCATAAATCTCTTTTGGAAGAACGATATTCTCGCCATCTATTCTGTCGCGTCGATAGGTGATATATGGGGATTTTGATTGTGGTATATAATGCACAAGTTTCCTTTGAGAAAAACTTTTGAGAATATTGTACACCTGTTGTCGGGAAATGCCTGTCTTTCCTGCTATTATTGACTCGTCAATATAGCCATAGTCGGAGAACAATCCTGTATAGGTGCGCAATAGAGCCTCTAATACAATTTCTTCAGAACCTTTAAGGTCGTGAAGTTTGTATAGATCGTTTCTTTCTATTAGAAAATGCAGACGGGCTTTGGTGTTGGGATCCATCTCGTAGTGTATGTATCCCGCTCTGTCGAGAATTTGTAGGGCTGCATCAACTTGTATTGGAAAATGGTGAAATGCAACACAGAATTTTCCAATATCAAAAGTGAATGTATGATCTTTACCACTGGCATATCCTATTTGGAAGAAATATGCAAGATGGTCGTATAGGTTTCTTATATATTCCTTAGGAGGAAAGTTGTCGGCAATTCTCTTTGTGAGCTTATGTTCGTCGTTATTATTATATAGTAGAACAGCATAGGCTTTCTTTCCATCTCGTCCTGCTCGTCCTGCTTCTTGAAAATAGGCTTCCATGGAGTCGGGGCAGTCGTAATGAATAACAGTTCTTACCTGAGGTTTATCTATACCCATACCAAAGGCATTGGTTGCCACCATCACCCGTTGCTCGTCGTTTTGCCATGCTTTCTGGCGAATGTTTTTGGTGTAATGGTCTAACCCTGCATGATAGAACGTTGCATCTATATTATGTGATTGCAGTAGTAGTGCGATGTCTCTGGCATGTTTACGACTGCGTACATATACAATAGAGCATCCTTCTACAGCTTGTAGAATATGTATGAGTTCAGAATCTTTATCGTTGGCAAGTCTTACGACGTATGCAAGGTTTTTACGCTCGAAACTCATCTTGAAGACATTCTTTTTCTTGAACTCGAGCTTTTCCTGAATGTCGTCAACAACTTTAGGTGTTGCCGTTGCTGTTAGTGCAAGAATAGGACATTCTGGTTTTATCTTCCTTATTTTTGCAATTTCCAGATATGAAGGACGAAAATCATATCCCCATTGGCTAATGCAGTGAGCTTCGTCTATAGTTATGAAGCTCACGTTTATTTTTGATAGTTTGAGGATAAAGAACTCAGAAGAAAGTCGTTCGGGTGATATATATAGAATCTTAACGCCACCAAAGATAGCATTTTCAAGAATCTTTATGATTTCGTTTCTTGTCATGCCTGAGTATATAGCGTCGGCTCTGATATGTCTTTCTCTTAGGTGGTCAACCTGGTCTTTCATCAAGGCTATAAGAGGTGTTATAACAATACATACTCCTTCCATTGCCAATGCTGGTACCTGAAATGTGATACTTTTGCCTCCACCAGTAGGCATTAAGCCAAGAGTATCCTGACCTTTTCCTATGGATTCAATAATTTCTTTTTGAATGCCTCGAAAGTCAGGATACCCCCAGTATTTTTGAAGTATGTTTTTATAATCTTCCATCTATCAGTCGATAGTAAACATGTGTTATTTTATGTCTTCTTCAGCTCGTATGTCTTCTATCTGTAATTGAACTTGGTTTCGTTTAAAAATATTATCCTCAATGGTATATGCAATGTCAAAAGCACGTTTACTCTTTATGTATCTTGCTGATGCGCTTTGTCCGAAGGCTATACCGTTGACAACGTCGCTTGAATTTGAATCCACTAATTCCAGTTTGATGTGTTCCTGTTCGCGACCCACAACTTTGCTTGTGCCATAGTCATATACGTTCTTGGTGCAGAATACTGGTTTGGGATTGCATGGACCAAATGGTGCAAAGCGTTTCAAGTCGTTGTGCAAGCGTTTTGTGATGTCTTTGAAATCTATCTGTGCATCAATGTTGAGCATTGCTTCGGTTTGCTCGGGTTGTATATGCTCTTCTACATATTTCTGGAATCGGTTGCGGAACTCAGGAATGGAATCCCATTTCAGAGTGAGACCAGCTGCATAGGTGTGTCCACCAAAGTTAAGAAGCATGTCTCTGCAATTTTTTATTGCAGCATAGATATCGAATCCTGGTATGCTGCGGGCGCTACCTGTTGCCAAATCACCATCGCGTGTAAGAACGATAGTTGGTCGGAAATAAATTTCGGTAAGTCGTGATGCAACGATACCTATGACTCCTTTCTTCCAGTTTTCATCGTATAGCACGATAGATGAGTGGTGTTTTTGGCTTTCCAACTTTGAGACAATTTGGTTTGCCTCTTCTGTCATCTGCTTGTCGATATCTTTGCGCTGTTCATTGTATTCGTCGATGTGTTTTGACATTTTCAAAGCAGTGCTGTAGTCTTTTTCAACAAGCAAATCAACACTCTCCTTGCCATTTTCAATGCGACCAGAGGCGTTTATGCGTGGTCCAATCTTGAATATGATATCGCTCATAGAGATGTCGCGTCCGTTGAGTCCGCATACATCGATGATGGCTTTAAGACCTGTGCTTGGATTTTGATTTAGTTGTTTCAATCCATGGAATGCAAGAATGCGGTTTTCATCAACTACTGGCACTATGTCGGCTGCAATAGCAACGGCGCAGAAGTCGAGTAGTGGAATGAGGTTGCCAAATGGGATGCCATTGTTTTTTGCCCATGCTTGCATGAATTTGAATCCAACACCACATCCGCATAAATGCTTGAAAGGGAATGAATCGTCTTCTCTTTTTGGATTGAGTATGGCAACAGCATCTGGCATCACTTCGTCAGGAACGTGATGGTCGCATATTATAAAGTCGATACCCAGACTTTTAGCATATGCAATTTCGTCTATTGCTTTGATGCCGCAATCAAGTATGATAATGAGCTTTACATCAGTTTCTTTTGCGTAGTCAATGCCTTTTTTGCTCACTCCATAGCCTTCTTCGTAACGATCGGGAATGTAGTAATCAATATTGGAGTAGAACTGCTGCAGAAACTTATATACCAATGCCACGGCGGTGCATCCATCTACATCGTAGTCTCCATAGACCAGTATGCGCTCTTTTCGTCCCATAGCGTCGTTTAGTCGATCTACTGCAATATCCATGTCTTTCATTAGGAATGGATTGATGAGGTCGGCTAATTGCGGACGGAAGAATCGTCGTGCACCTGATTCTGTGGAAATGCCTCTTTTTATGAGAAGTTGAGCCAGAATAGGACTAATGCTGAGCTTGTTGCCCAGTTCCTTAGCTTCCGTTATCTCTTCTGATGTAGGAGGTTCGTAATTCCATTTAAAATGCATTTATGTCTTTTTTTTATTCTTCTTTGGGAGGGCCGCTGTGTTTAGCGGTATGCGGATATTTCATGTTATTATACATCTATCCGTGTTCAAAGTTACAAAATAAAAACAAAAAAAAAGCAGATAGCAATAAAAAAATGGCTATCTGCTGTTTATTTTGTTTGTTTTAATGTTCTATTAGCTTACAGGTTCAGCTTCTTGCGCACGTCTTTTGGAAGAGCGTTCTTGTTAATCATGAAGTCCATTGTGTTGGCAACGATGAAGTTCTTGGTCATGTACCAGATACCCTTGTAGTCGCCTGTTTCACCCCATGAGTTCTTTACCATATAGTATTCCTTGCCATACTGGTCTTTAGCAATACCGTAGATAAGCATACCGTGGTCGTCGGTGAGTTCCCAGTTGTCGTAACGCTCCTGGCGAAGCTTCTGTGTAGGAACAATCTCTGGTGCGCGGCAACCGAGAGAGTCGATCATGTTCTTCTTCTCTGTCTTGGTGAGCTTCAACCAATGAGCCATATCGCTACCTGCGAGTGATGGTACTTTCTTGGTGTCGTAAGCGTAAGCAAGACCAGAACGTGTGAAGCCTTCTTCTGAAACATCACCACCCCAAGCTACAGTGTAGCCATTCATGATAGCGTTGTCGATGATTTTTTCGATGTATTCTATTGGTACATTCCATGAAAGTGGGTTGCGCCAGTTGTCTTGTACTTCTACAGCAAAGCCTTTCCAAAATGGATGGTGAGTGAAACTGGTTATGCTGACATAGTTGTCGTAGTTCAAACCGAGGCTTGCTGCAAAAGACTTTGGAGTGTACTGCTTGCCCTGATATGTGAACTTCTCTGGGCATTTGCCAAGGTAAGCATCAAGAATGCCCTGAAGTCCAACCTTCCACTGGTTAGAGATTTTCTTGGCATTGCTACGTGCTATTGTTGTTACGTAAGGGGTCATGATTTCGAAGAACTCGTTGAAGTTGTTCAAAGAGTCGCCGTAAAGGCTGCCTGGGAATGGCATAGCGTCCTCTGGGCAGATACCATAGTTCTGCAATACGAACAATGGGTCGTAAGCGCTACCACCCTGCGCAAACTGGCAATCGCCGTGAAGGCGTACTACCTGAATAGCACGATCCATATATGTCTTGTTGGCTACAAAGCTTTCGCAAAGATCATAGGTTTTACCTGTTGCCTTTAGAATTTCACACTCAAAGAAACTAAGGGTAGAGTAGTCCCAGCAGGTACCACTACGACTCTGGTTTTTAATACTTGTAATAGGGTTTTCCTTTACAACTGTGAAAACAGGCTTGTTTGGGTTGGCCTTTTTCTCAGCATTCTTGTCTTGTGCATTTACACCTGTTGCTACCAAAGCAAGAAGTGCTGCTACTAAAAGTTTTCTCATTTCTCTATTTATTTAATTATGTGATTCTTTTCTCGTATTATTGTTGTGAGCTCAGCATGAACTCTTCTATGTCGTTTGGATGATATGGTATTCGGTCTTTACCTATGAAACGGCATCCGTCTTGTGTTACCAGAATGTCGTCTTCAATACGTATTCCACCAAAATCCTTGTATTTCTCTAATTCGTCAAAGCAAAGGAAGTCGGCACAATGATTGTTGGCTTTCCATTCGTCGATGAGTGCTGGGATGAAATATATTCCTGGTTCGTCGGTAACAACAAAGCCTTCTTCGAGTCGGCGTCCCATTCTTAGGCAGTTGGTGCCAAACTGTTCGAGGTTAGGACGTGTTTCTTCATCGAAGCCTACGTTTATTTGGTCAAGGTTCTCCATGTCGTGCACATCCATGCCCATCATGTGTCCAAGTCCGTGTGGCAGGAACATAGCGTGTGCTCCGTTGCGAACAGCCTCTTCTGTGTCGCCCTTGGCAAGTCCAAGCTCTTTCATTCGGTTGAAGATGTTTTTGCACACAGCAAAGTGTACGTCGGCATATTTCACTCTTGGCTTTGCAAGTTGCAAAACCATGTCGTGGCATTCTTCCACAACTGTGTATATATTAAGCTGACGTTGTGTGAACTTTCCGTTTACAGGGTATGTTCGTGTGTTGTCTGAGCAGTAGTTGTTTACTGTTTCTCCACCTGCATCGCACAACACAAGTCGGCCATCCTTCAGGGTGTTCATTGAAGGCGTTCCGTGCATAATTTCACCGTGTTGCGTGAAGATGGTAGGGAAACTAACCATGGAGCCTAAACTCTTGGCAACACTTTCAACCTGTGATGCAATGTATTTCTCAGTTAGCCCTGGCTTGGTAAGACGCATGGCTGTGGTGTGCATTTTGTATCCAATTACTGATGCACGCTCCAATTCTTCTATTTCTTCCTTGCTTTTAACAGAACGCATCTTTACAACCGCTTTGATGAGCTGCATTGATGCAGATTCTTTCTGCTGACTTGGGTGAATGCCCAGAAGGTCGAATATTTGAAGTTTTATGTCGTGGCGATAGGGTGGTAGGAAATGAATCTTACGCTTGTTACGCAGAGCGTCGTTGCACACAAGTTGCAATTGCTTCATTGGAGCAGTGTTTTCAACACCTACGCTTTGTGCAAGGTCTTTTACGCTGTCAACAGAACCAAACCACACGATGTCTTCTATGTCGATGTCGTTTCCAATAAGAGTTTCCTTATTGTTGTCGATGTCGATAACGCCTACAAGGCCGTCTCTTTGTATTCCGAAATAGTATAGGAATGTAGAGTCCTGACGGAATGGATCATAACTATTGTATGGTCCGTTAGCAGGTGAATCGTTATTTCCAAATAGAATAATGATACCTTCGCCAACAAGTTTTTTCAACTCGTTGCGACGGTCAATATATGTTTTTTTTTCGAACATTTTGCTTTTTTGCTTTAATTGATTGCAAAGTTACATAATTTTTGTAGGAAAAGTGTTATTTTTGTACCGAAAATTGGATAATTTTTGAAAATTATAAAACTTTAATAGAACTTGAAGGTCATGAAGATGGATAAAAATACAGGACTGGTTCTCGAAGGAGGAGGTATGCGAGGAGTGTTTACAAGTGGTGTTCTTGATGCTTTTATGAAGTACAACTTGTATTTTCCTTATGTGGTTGGTGTTTCGGCTGGAGCATGTAATGGCATGTCGTATATAAGTCGTCAGCCTCGCCGTGCACGCATATCTAATATTGATTATCTGTCTCGTTATGACTATATCGGTTTGCGTCATTTGGTTACTCAGGGTTGTATTTTCGACCAGAAACTTTTGTACGACCGTTTTCCAAATAAGCTGCTGCCTTATGATTTTGATACATATTTTAAATATTCATCTACCTTTGAATGTGTAGCTACTAATTGTATTACCGGAGGGGCTGAGTATTTGCATGAGTATTCCGACCGTCAGCGTGCTCTTGATATTGTGAGGGCATCGTCGAGCTTGCCTTATGTGAGCAAGATTGTGGATATTGATGGTGTTCCCATGCTTGATGGTGGTATTGTTGATAGCATTCCTGTATTGCGTGCCATAGAGAAGGGACACTCAACAAATGTTGTTGTGCTTACTCGAAACAAAGGGTGGCGTGATGATTCAAAGGATCGTAAGGTTTCTAATCTTATCTACAAGAACTATCCTCGTTTGCGTGTGGTGCTGAGCCACCGACATGAAACATATAATCAGCAGTTGCAGCTTATTGATGACTTGGAGGCTGCTGGAAAGATAATATGTATTCGTCCGGAACGACCTCTTGAGGTGGGGCGTATGACCCGTGATATTGCTAAGTTGGAGCGATTATACGAAGAAGGTTTCGCTATTGGCGAAACCTTCTGCAAAAAATATATGTAATTATGAATTACTTTAGCAAATCGGGTCTAAGCTTTTTCGTGTGGGCGATGGCTTGATCCATTTCCCATTGGCGAATCTTGGCTTCGTTGCCGCTTAGCAGTATCTCGGGTACCTTCCACCCTTTGTAGTCGGCTGGACGAGTGTAGATAGGGGCAGCCAACAGATTGTCCTGAAAACTGTCGCTAAGTGCACTTTGTTCATCGTTGAGTACTCCTGGAATAACTCGCACGATAGCATCGGCTATGGTTGCAGCTGGAAGCTCGCCTCCTGTGAGCACAAAATCACCCACACTTATTTCTTTTGTGATGAGGTGGTCTCTCACTCTTTGGTCAATTCCTTTGTAGTGTCCGCAAAGGATAATAAGATTGCCTTTCATGCTGAGCTCGTTTGCCATTCCCTGATTGAACTGCTCGCCGTCAGGACTGGTGTATATTACTTCGTCGTATTCGCGCTCGGCTTTCAATGCAGAGATGCACCTGTCTATAGGCTCGCATTGCATAACCATACCTGCACTACCTCCATATGGATAATCGTCAACACGACGCCATTTGTCCAACGAATAATCGCGAAGGTTGTGAAGTCGTATTTCGGCCAATCCCTTCTTTTCAGCTCTGGCAAGGATTGATTCATGAACAAATCCCTCCAGCATTTCAGGTAAAACGGAAATAATATCTATTCTCATAGGTGCAAAGGTAGTAAATTATTCACAAATAGTAACTTATCATTGATATTTTTTGTACCTTTGTCCCAATATTTAATCACAGTTCAAACAAATATGAAAAAAATCTTTTCCCTCGCCATTCTTATGGCAGCTTTTTTGAGCGTTTCGGCTCAGAATGTTCAACTTCACTATGATCTTGGTCACTCGCTCTATGAAGAGCTCACTAACCGTCAGTCGGTTACCACTACTGTAGAGATGTTTAAGGCCGACAAGTGGGGTAGTAATTATTTCTTCACCGACCTTGATTATCATGGCGATGGTATGATGGGTGCCTACTGGGAGATTAGCCGCGAATTCAATATTTCAAAGAACAAAAGATTTGCTGCGCATATAGAGTATAATGGTGGTGTTACATCAGGTGAAACCGAAGGCTGGTATAATGGTAATCGTTTCCAGCACGCTGTTCTCGTAGGTCCTGCTTACAACTGGCATAGCTCTGATTTTAGCACCACTTTTAGCTTGCAGGCAATGTATAAGTATTATTTCAAGAATGCTCATGCTAATCTTGACGCTTTCCACGGTTTCCAGCTTACTGGTGTGTGGAGCCATACTTTTGCTAATGGTTTTTGCACCTTTTCTGGTTTTGCTGACTTGTGGCGCAATCCAAATGTTCGTGGCAAACTTATCTTCCTTTCAGAACCTCAGTTCTGGTTTAACCTTAACACCCTCAAGGGTATGGATGGCGTTAATCTAAGCTTAGGTACCGAGGTGGAACTCAGCAACAACTTCGTTTACGATGAGGCAGGTCGTAACGACAAGTTCTATGCTATTCCTACTATTGCAGCTAAGTGGAGTTTCTAAAAAGGCCCTATCCAAAGACCCCTCCAACTCCCCTCCAGAGGGGAGAGATATTAGCAGGAGGAATTTGTCAGCTTACGACTCCTTCCCTCTGGAGGTTTCTGTCCCCCGGGAACGGGGGAATCGAAGGGGGTGTAAAGACCATTGAAGGCAGGGAAGGGTCTTTATCATTTATCATTTATCATTTAGCACGCCTTTGGCGTGCGCAAGACTTCGAGATGCCTTCGAGATGCCTTCGAGACGCCTCCTATATGAGTCCTAATTGACTCCTAATCACATTGCAAAGATACGAAGAAAAACAGTTGGTTGTTCAAAATTAGATCATTTTGCGATGCAAAACTCTCTCATCGCCTATCTACAAAGGGAATTCGGGCAAAAAACATGTTTATCAGTTATCAGTTATCAGTTGATTGAAAGTCAAAAAATGTGCGTTTTAGACTCTTATATTATATAAATATATATATTTATATATATAAGGCTCCTGAAGCATGATTTTTTTCGCAAAAAGTTAACTGATAACTGATAACTGATAAAAAACAGCCGTTAAGTTTTAAATTAATTATTGTCCAAACATTTCAATAAACTGTTCCTCGCTAATAATAGGTGTACCCAACTGCATGGCTTTCTGATTCTTGCCACTTGTTGATGTTACATCATTGTTGATGAGGTAAGATGTTGATTTTGAAACGCTTCCAGTTACTTTGCCGCCTTGGCTTTCTATGTATTTCTTTAGTTCGTTGCGGTTCTTATAATGGTTTACATCGCCAGTAACAACGAAAGTAAGTCCCTCGCATTTTGCTCCAAGAGGTGTTCTGTCTTCTTGTGTTATGTTAATAAGTTTCACGAGGTTGTTGTATGCTCTGAGGTTGTTTTCATCGTTAAACCATCGCACAACTGAAGCACTTTTCTCTGGTCCAATGCCATCGATAGAGGCAAAAATGTATTCGCCAACTGTGTCATTTGAGGCAAATAAGTCGCCTTCTACGGGTGAAAAGTCTGGTTTTTGGGTAGCTAATTGTACAATTTCGTCGAGTTTATGAGCCGTTAAGAGTCTTTTGCACACATCTTGCCCAACAAGCGGTATGTTGAGAGCGTAAAGAAGTTTACGTGCATCTACTGTTGTTGCTTTGTTGATGGCTTCTCTTATGTTTACTGCACTCTTTCTGCCAAATCCTTCAAGGGTAGAAATCTCCTGAATATGCTCTGTTAATCGGTATATGTCGGCATATTCGTTAATCCATCCAAGGTTTACGAATCGAGCAATAGTCTGTTCGCTAATACCATCAATATTCATGCCGTCCTTGCTTACAAAACGTCTGAATTTTTTCAACTGCTTAGCAGGGCACTGTAAGTTGGTGCAATGAAGAGTTTTTGTTCCACTTGATGCACTTATGGCTATTTTTGTAGGCGCTCCACATACCGGACAGGTGGTTGGAATGTCTAAAATGCCAACTGATTGCTCTATTTTTATAACTTTTGGGATGATTTTATTGGCTTTAATAACGTGCATACTTGTGCCTTTGCCGCCAATGCCTAATCGTTCACATTCTGAAATGTTGCACAATGACGCACGTTTTACGGTGGTGCCCTCGAGTTCAACAGGTGTGAACACCGCTACAGGCGAGATTGTTGAGGCTGCACAACTCCATTCTATGTGGTCGAGTTGTGTGAGAGCGCTTTCGTCTTGCCATTTGAAGGCGTATCCTGCTCGTGTGGCGTGGTGCCCGGTTACGCTTCCTGTTTGAGAGTATTCGTAGTCATCGTATGCTATAACAAGACCGTCAACAGGGTAGGGGCAAATGTTGCTGGTAACCTTTTCTGTCCATTTGTCAATAACGTTATTGATGTTCTGGATATTTGGCTCTTTTATACATTCGCGCTCAACGGCTTTCATTCCGTTTTGCTCAATAAAGTTCATTCTCTCGCCCCAGCTATTTATCTCTTCATCGGTATATACAAGGGTGAAAGGAATCCATTTCAAGTGGCGCTGTTTCACTTCGTTAACATCCTTCAGCGTTAGCGAGCCCGAGGCAAGGTTTCGAGGGTTGGCATAGTCTTCATCGCTTTCGAGAAGGAAATTATTGAAGTCTTCGTAAGATATAACGCACTCACCTCTGATAACAATGTGTCCTTTTGAAGGTATTGTTTCAGGAATGCCTTGTATAGCGGATGCAAGATGTGTTATGTTTGTGCCGATGTGTCCGTTGCCTCGTGTCACAACTTTTGTTAGCTTGCCGTTGTCGAAAGTGACAACAAGTGTTAAGCCGTCAAGTTTCCAGCTAAGCCATATCATGCGGTTTTCTGCCCATTTGGCAAGTTCTTCGGGCTTTTTGGTCTTGGCAAGCGAAAGAGCTGCAAACTCATGTTCTTCCTTCTGACCTTCGGTGTTGTCAGAGGAAACATTGTTTGTTGGCGAATCATCAAGAATGATTCCCGTTTCTTTTTCAAGGGCTTTTAACTCATCGAATAGTGCGTCCCACTCATAGTCGGTCATGAGTTCACCCTTACCATTATAATATGCGTCGGCAGCAGCGTTGAGTTTATCAATCATCTGCCTCATTAGCTCTTTCTTTTCCATGTGAAGTTGTTTTTCTTTTGCAAAGATAATAAAGTTTCGTGATAAATTGCTAACTTTGCTCCCTGAATAATTCTGGTAATTATGAATAAGATAGTAATAGGTATAGATGTAGGTATATCAACAACTAAAATCGTTGGAATTGATAGCAATGGAATGGTTGTTTCTCCTTTGCGTATCAAGGCTACCGATCCGATAACATCGTTATATGGTGCGTTCGGTAAGTATCTTCATGACAACAAGATTCGTCTTGAGGAGGTTGAGCATGTGATGCTTACTGGAGTAGGGGCTGCTTATATCGAAGAAAATATCTATGGTTTGCCTACAACTAAAGCCGAGGAGTTTGTGGCTGACGGTCTTGGAGCCAAATATGAGTCGAAACTCGATAGAATGATAGTTGTTTCTATGGGTACTGGTACTTCACTTGTGAAGTGCGATGGCGAGGATATCAGTCATATCGGTGGTATAGGAGTCGGTGGTGGTACTCTTACAGGATTGAGCCGTTTGCTTCTAAAAACCGATGACATAAAAAATATCATTGACTTGGCTTTGGAAGGAGATATTAGTCATATCAATTTGCTTATTGGTGATATTAGTGCCAAACCTCTGCCCGGACTGCCCATGTCGGCTACTGCCAGTTTGTTTAGTAATGCCAAGGCAAATGCCTCGCGTGAGGATATAGCTGTGGGTTTGATACACATGGTTCTTCAGGCTATAGGCTCGGCAAGCATTCTGAGTTCTTTGGGTAGTGGTATCAAAGACTTTGTAATGATAGGTAATCTTAGTTTGTTGCCTCAATGCAAGGAAGTATATAGTGCGATGGAGAAACTCTATGGCGTTCATTTCATAATTCCAAAGTATAGCGAATTCTGCACCGCCATAGGTGCTGCACTTGATTATATTCGCAAGTGTTAGTATTTGAGCAGTTATTTTAGTTCTCATATAAAATGAAAGCCCAGTAGGTTTTACCTACCGGGCTTTTTTTACTTAATTTACTTGCTTCACTATGTAATATAATATCTTGTTATAAAATACTCATTTTACCAGCGAAGATTGTCCTTTTGAGTCACATATATTATTGAGTCAACTTTAGTAAGTCGAATACCGCGATATGCTATAAAACACTTACCACAATACCGCTATTCTATAAAACGTTATTTGTTATTTTTGGTGATGCAAAGATATAGCCTTGTCGTTTTATAACCAAATTTTCTTGCGGCTGAAATAAGCTGATATGTATTTTTTTTATTATTTTTGCGGTTGAAAAGGGTTGAAATGTGTTTAAAATGGTTCATTTATGATACAAATTGTTGAAAAAGAAACAGCGAGCAATGTTGATGCGTTGGATGTGCTTAACAAGCAACAACGACTAATGTTATATATAATAACAATGTTTGGAATTGTTGGCGCAACTGGTGGAATTCTGGGTTTTTATGGCTTTCAAACACTAGTGTTTAAGTTTTTGTTGATAGGATACAATATTGTGTTCATTGCTACTTTTCTTTTCTATGTTTTTGGTAAAATCAAAGTGCGAACAGCTTTGGCAATCGAACTGCTTTATGCTGCGTTTGAAACATCATGCGAGAATATAGCTGTTGTGGATAATACCGATGTTTATTCGGGTTTTCTTATTCTTGGTAATATTTGTTTGCTTCTACTTATTTTGATGGCATGTGTGTTGGCTTATATTCCATCTAATACTATAATCGTTTCGTTTTTGGCGGTGAGTGTTTTTATGTATTGTGTTCTTAAAGATAAGCATGGTGCATTAACCGAGTTGTCTGTGTTTTATTTGCTCATGATTATCTCGGTTAGTTTGATTTGTTGGCACATATCAAGGAATCTTCTTGCACTACGCACCGACAATATTGATATGCGTGAACGTGAAGTGCAATTGATTTCTACATTAGGTTTGAATTACAATCAGCTATTGAAAATAGCTCAGTTGAGTAATTTGCAAACAAGAGATGAAGACGATGATAAAACTTCGATAAATAGTTTTCTTGATACTATAAATGCTGAAACACGACAACGAATGATGGCGGCATTGAAAGATTATCTGCTTTCAAAGCAGAATGATATGAACAATTTGAAAAAAGTTTTTCCTATGCTTACTCCTTCTGAGTTGGAGATAGCAAAGTTGATAGTTGAAGGAAAGACTACAGGGGAAATATGTAGGGCACTTGATAAAACGAAGAGTAATGTGGGAAGCCAAAGAGCTCATATAAGAATAAAATTAGGGCTTCCTCCAGAATATAATCTCAAGGAAGCCCTAATGGAAAAAGTGCAACACGCAAAATTATAGTATTCCTAATTTGCAGAATGCAATCAGTGCTATGTAGCCTATGATAAGGCTTATGAAGCCAGAAGTGAAACCTGCTTTCGCCATATCTTTCTGTTCGATAAGACCTGTAGAGTAGGCAATGGCGTTAGGAGGTGTACTGATAGGAAGCGACATCGCGCAACTTGCTGCTACGGCAATGCCAATGATTATGGTTGAAGTTCCACCGATAGGAACAAGTGCTTCTCCCATACCTTCGCACACCACTGTCAAGATAGGAATAAGCAATGCTGCTGTGGCTGTGTTTGAAATAAAGTTACTGAGAGCAAAGCAGAGTATTCCAGAAATAATCAGAATAACTATTGGGTTCCATTCGCCGAATGGTATGCTCTTTACTGCATTCTGAGCAAGTCCAGTTCCGTTCATGGCAAGACCCAAGGCAAAGCCTCCGGCAACCATCCATATTACTCCCCAGTCAATGTCCTTCAAGTCGTCGGCTGTGATAACTCCTGTAAATGCGAAGACTGCTATCGGAAGCATTGCTACTGTGTTGGCGTTAATACCAATTTGCTTACCGAAAATCCAAAGCAGAATGGTTGTCACGAATGTTATGGCAACAACATATGTTCGCCAATTCCATTCTACTTCACCCTCAATCTGCAATTCTATCGTTTTCTTTGAGAATGGATAGAATGTCTTGATAATGAACCATGAAAGAATCAACATCACAAGAACCAAAGGTACCATGACTGACATCCATTGACCAAAACCGATACCCATTCCTAACTCGTTGAGTGTTTTAAATGCGAATGCGTTTGGAGGTGTTCCAATAGGGGTTCCCATACCGCCAAAGTTTGCTCCAATAGGGATAGCCATAGTAAGTGCTATTCGCCCTTTTCCATTTGCTGGTAATGATTTAAACACAGGGGTAAGAAATGTAAGCATCATTGCAGCTGTGGCTGTGTTGGAAATAAACATGGAGAAGATTCCGGTGATGAGCATGAAGCCCAAGAGCACGTTCTCTGATTTCTTACCGAATGGTTTTATCAGATTTCGTGCCATCACAACATCAAGTCCTGATTTCGTAGCAGCTATCGCCAAGATGAAACCTCCAAGGAAAAGGATGATTGTAGGGTCGGCAAAACATGCCATGATGCCTTGGTAGTCCAAAAGTTTTCCTGCATCACCTTCAGAACCTTGCAGAAAGTTGAAGGCGGAGTCGCTGACACAGAATAGCAACACGAAAATAATGGTTACTGATGTGGCCCAGGCTGGTATAGCCTCTGTGAGCCAAAGCATTACTGCCATAACAAAGATGGCGATGGTGCGCTGTTGGACAATGGTTAGATCTTCGATACCAAAACAGCTGGTGGGCAGATTCCAAACAATAAGCGTTAATAAGGCAGTGATGCTGAACATCAATGCCTTTCTCTTGTTAAAATCGCCAGACAAAATTTTCTTTACTGAATTTGCCATGATTTAGATTATGATTTTAAAATTAAATGTTTCTATGGTTTTTAGCACGTTTTTGTGCGCATGTTTATTGATGTGGCGGCAAATATACGCTTTTTATTTTAATGGGGCAAATATATGAATCAAAAAAAATACGATGGAGAGTTTTTTTTTCTCCATCGTATTTATGTTTTTATTTTTCTTCTGCCAAGCTCAAAAGATATTTTCCATAGTTATTTTTAAGCATTGGCTCTGCTAATTTCTTTAGTTGTTCGGCATCAATCCACCCCTGGCGGAAGGCTATTTCCTCCAGACAGGCAACTTTAAGACCTTGTCGTTTCTCAATTACTTCGATAAAGGTACTTGCCTCTGAAAGGCTGTCGTGTGTGCCTGTGTCGAGCCAAGCAAAACCGCGTTGCAATGTGCGAACTTTAAGCTTTTCTTGTTTCAGATACTCTTGATTAACAGTGGTAATCTCAAGTTCGCCTCGTGCTGAAGGCTTTATGTTCTTGGCTATTTCAACAACACTATTAGGATAGAAGTAAAGACCAACAACGGCATGGTTGCTTTTCGGATGCTCTGGCTTTTCTTCGATACTCAAACAGTTGCCGTTCTTGTCGAACTCTGCAACACCATATCTCTCAGGATCGTTAACGTAATAACCGAATACACTTGCCGTGCCTTCTTCGGCAGCTTTAACACTCTCTTGCAGCAAACCTGTAAAGCCTGCCCCATAGAAGATATTATCGCCAAGAACCAAACAGGCACTATCGTTTCCAATAAACTCTTCGCCTATGATAAAAGCCTGAGCCAAACCATCTGGACTAGGTTGCTCTGCATATTCAAAATTTACTCCAATATCGTGTCCATCACCGAGTAAACGCTTGAAACCTGGTAAATCGAATGGGGTAGATATGATAAGGATATCCTTGATGCCAGCAAGCATCAATACAGATATAGGATAATATATCATTGGTTTGTCGAAAATAGGTATCAATTGCTTGCTTATACCCTTTGTAATAGGGTAAAGACGTGTGCCAGAACCTCCGGCAAGTACAATTCCTTTCATAGTTATGTATTTAGCTTTTTGTTATTTTTTCTTTCGCAAAGGTATAAAAAAAAGACTAACCGCTATTACAAAATGTAGTTTTTTTGATAGTTTTATTTTGTCATTCCACTCGTTTGATGTACTTTTGCAGTGTTAAACAATAATATTATGGGATTTTTATCAAAATTGTTCGGAAATAAAGATAATGCAAGTAAGGTTGGTGGAATGGAAGATTTTATGACTCTTATCAGAGTGTATTTCCAGGCATCAATAGCAACAAATACAGGTGTAAACAATCTTGCTATGCTTCCTGACTTGCGTATGTTTAAGGCTACATTTCATGTAGCTACAGTAAATAATAAAATTGGTATCGGTGAGCGCAATCATTGCAAGAAGATGTTGAAAGAGATGTATACTCTCGACGATAGCTTCTTCAAGGAGATTGACCAGAGTATTCGAAAGAACTGTCATAAAATTCAGGACGTTCAAACCTATCTCATTCAGTTCCAGGGGTTCACACAGGATTTGATGATGCTCACTGGTAATTTGATGAAATTTAAACTTCGTTTGCCTTCTTTCTTTAAAAAGGCTATCTATACAATGACTCAGAAAACCGTTTCTGATATCTTTACCAAGAACGATTATACCGACGCTAGTGTAATCAAATCTGTTATGGCTATTCGTCAGTACGATCAGCGTCTTGGCTTCTCACAAAAATGGATTACCGACTTTGTTTATCAGGTGGTAATGTTGGCTAAGAAAGAACCAAAACCATCAGAGCAACAGGTTGAGAAGGCAAAAGGATTGATGAAATAAAAGTTTTTTCTTAAACAAAAACTTTAAGAATAATTTGGTTTTGTCAATTTTAAATTTTAATTTTGTAACCAAATTGTATATCTATGGACGCAAATGAGAAAACTTTGAATCTGTTCTCTACCCGTGTGAGACAAATGATTCTGCAGTTTAAAGAAACTAAAACTGCATGTCAGGAGTTGCGCGAACAGGTAGAGCAACGTGATGCTCAAATACTGCAGCTTCAAGAACAGTTGGCTCAGGCGCAGAGAGATTACAATAGTCTCAAGATGGCTAAGATGATTGAAATTACTGATGGCGATATTGAAGAAGCCAAAAAACGTGTTCAAGCACTCATCAGAGACGTGGACAAATGTATTACGCTACTGAGTGGCAAATAATCAGAAGCGATGGCAGAAGTAAAGAAAGATAAATTACGTATACGACTTCATGTTTACGATACAGAAATGTCGGTTAATGTTCTTCCTGAAGAAGAATATCTGTATCGTAATGCAGCAAAGCTTATTACTGATACTGTGAATACTTATGCAAACGCCTTTAAAGGATCTAAGGGTGAGAAGGATTTATTGTATATGAGTCTCATTGATATAGCTTTGAGATATGAGCGTGAAGCGTCTCGTAACGACACCGAACCGTTCGCCGACCTTCTCGGTAAGCTTACTTCTGAAATTGAAGATGCTCTGAAAGACTAAAATATATTTGTTCATTTATAATAAAGAGGTATGTATCATCAAAATAATAAATGAACTAAAATAAACAATAATGGTATTAACAACTATCATAGTTTTTGCCGTTGCCCTTGTTGTGGGTGGTTTGGCTGGCTACGCAATTTTCCGTTATGTAATTAAAGGAAAATATAATGAAATGGTATCAGCTGCCGAAAAAGAAGCTGAAGTTATTAAGGAGAAAAAACTTCTTGAAGTAAAAGAGAAGTTCCTTAACAAGAAAAGTGAACTCGAAAAAGAGGTGCAGCAGCGCAACTCTAAGATTCAGCAGAGTGAAAATAAACTAAAACAACGCGAAATCAGTCTTAATCAACGCCAAGAGGAAATTGGACGTCGCCGTCAGGAGGTTGAACAGTTCCAAATGCGTGTTGATAATGAAAAGAAACTGTTGGCTGTAAAGCAGCAGGATCTTGAAAAGATGATGCTTCAAGAACAGTCTAAGCTGGAAGAACTGTCTGGACTTAGTGCTGAAGAGGCAAAGGCTCGTCTTGTTGAAAGCTTGAAGGATCAGGCTAAGCTTGATGCTGCAAGTTATGTAAATGAAATTATCGATCAGGCTAAGCTCGATGCTACTAACCAAGCAAAGAAAATCGTTATTCAGACTATTCAGCGTGTAGCAACTGAAACTGCTATTGAAAATAGCGTTAGTGTGTTCCACATTGATAACGACGAGGTTAAGGGACGCATCATCGGTCGTGAAGGTCGTAATATTCGTGCTCTCGAGGCTGCTACTGGTGTTGAAATTGTTGTTGACGACACACCTGATGCTGTTGTTATTTCGGCTTTCGACCCTGTTCGTCGTGAAATATGCCGATTGGCTCTTCATCAGCTCGTTGCCGACGGACGTATTCACCCTGCTCGTATTGAAGAGGTTGTCACCAAGGTTAAGAAACAGCTTGAAAACGAAATTATCGAAACAGGTAAGCGCACAGCTATCGACCTTGGTATTCATGGATTGCATCCAGAACTTATCCGTATAGTTGGTAAGATGAAATATCGTTCTTCTTATGGTCAGAACCTGTTGCAGCATGCTCGTGAAACAGCTAACCTATGTGCTGTTATGGCTTCAGAACTCGGTCTTAATCCTAAGAAGGCTAAGCGTGCTGGTTTGCTTCACGATATTGGTAAGGTGCCAGATGAGGAAACAGAATTGCCACACGCACTTTATGGAGCTAAGATAGCTGAGAAATATAAGGAGAAGGCTGATATTTGCAATGCTATTGCTGCTCACCATGACGAGGCAGAGATGACAAGTCTTATTGCACCTATCGTTCAGGTTTGTGATGCTATTTCTGGTGCACGTCCAGGTGCTCGTCGTGAAGTAGTAGAAGCTTATATCAAGCGTCTTAACGATCTCGAGGCTATTGCAATGAGCTATCCTGGTGTAACAAAGACCTATGCTATTCAGGCTGGTCGTGAACTTCGTGTTATTGTCGGTGCAGATAAGATGACCGATGATGAGAGCCTCAAGCTTAGTGATGAGATTGCAACAAAGATTCAGAACGAGATGACCTATCCAGGTCAGGTAAAGATTACTGTTATCCGTGAGGTTCGTTCTGTTGCTTATGCAAAGTAACATATCATAATAATATGTTGGGATGCAAAGAAATTTGCATCCCTTTTTTATTCTAAATACCTACTTGTGAGTATTGTTTTTTTGCAAGTGTTTTTATAATTTTGCAGCTAAATACATATTATACGTTTAAAGAGAATGAAAAATCAGAAAATGTATGAACCAGATGATAAGCTAATCAATATCATCCGCGACAATTACAATATTCTGCAAAGTCTTGGGGCTTTTGGAATTAATATCGGCTTTGGCGACAAGACTGTGAGGGAAGTATGCGAAGACCAAAGCGTTGATACAAATACATTTCTTACTGTTGTAAATTACACTATCAATGGCTATCGTAATATTGATGATATAGAGCGTCTTTCTGTACCTACTCTTTTAAAGTATCTGAAAGCGAGTCATGAGTATTATCTCGGTTTTCAGCTTCCTTTTATTCGTAAAGAGCTTTCTGAGGCTCTTGATGAGAACGATAATCTTGCTCGTCTTATCCTTAAGCTTTATGATGAGTATGCTCATCAGATTCATTCTCACATGAAATACGAGGAAAAGAATGTATTCCCTTATGTTCAGTCTTTGATAGATAATAATGTTGCTGACGATTATGATATTGACACATTCTCTAAGCATCACACTCAGGCTGACGTCAAACTCAAAGAGTTGAAAAACATTATTATTAAATATCTTCCTTCTGACGGGCTTCATAACAATCAGCTCACAGCAACTCTCTATGATATATATAATAATGAGGAGTGGCTCTCTGCTCATCGACTTGTTGAAGACGAGATATTTGTTCCTGCTATTCGTAACCTCGAGAAAAAGAATCGCCAAAGCGATGTTAGCGTGAAAATCAGCAATATGATTAATCAGAGCCAGGATAATTCTGATGCTTTGAGCGATCGTGAAAAAGATGTTATTGTTAGCCTTGTTCAAGGTATGACAAACAAGGAAATAGCTGATCATCTGTGTATTTCTACCAATACTGTTATTACACATCGACGCAATATTGCACGCAAATTGCAGATTCATAGTCCGGCTGGTCTTACTATCTATGCTATTGTCAATAACTTAGTGGATATTTCGTCAGTAATACTTTAAAAACCACTGTAAATAATCTTGAAATTAATTCGCTAATAATTGTAAAAATGTATAAGAAAATCGAGCTGTTATGCTCGATTTTTTCTTTTTTATGCTATCTTTGCGACTAATCGAAACTATCACATGGGTTAATTTAATATTATGATTTCTGCATGGAGTTTTCTTCTCAGGAGAATTCATAAAAATGAAAATCACAAAAAAAGTTTTCCCTAAAGCTAAATCTTTTACACTATATGGAAATTAAAAACTTTACCATTACAAAACGCGACGGAAGCAAAGACCGTTTCTCGCTTGACAAGATTATGAATGCTATTATAAAGGCATTCGAGTCCGTAAATGAACCAGCTGATCTGGGCTCTATTTCTAAGATTATCAGTCATTTGGATATTCATGAGGGTATCAAGGTGGAAGATATTCAGAATCAGGTTGAGGAGGCTCTTATGCGTGAAGGTTATTATAAGGTGGCCAAGAGTTTTATGCTTTACCGTCAGCAGCACACCGAAGACCGTGAAACTCTTTCCAAGCTTAAGTTTCTGTCTGAATACTGTGAGGCATCCAATGCAGCAACAGGTTCAAAGTATGATGCTAATGCCAATGTAGAACATAAAAACATCGCTACTCTTATTGGTGAGTTGCCAAAATCAAACTTTATTCGCCTTAATCGTCGTCTCCTTACAGATAGGATAAAAAAAATATACGGAAAGGAACTCGCAGATGAATATATCTATTTGCTCACTCATCATTTTATCTACAAGAATGATGAAACTAATCTTGCCAACTATTGTGCTTCCATCACGATGTATCCATGGCTCATAGGAGGTACTACCAGCATTGGAGGTAATTCAACAGCGCCAAGTAATCTGAAATCATTCTGTGGTGGTTTCATCAACATGGTGTTTATGGTTAGCTCTATGCTTGCTGGTGCGTGTGCCACACCTGAGTTCCTCATGTATATGAATTATTTCATAGAACTTGAATACGGTAAAGACTATTTCAAACGTCCTGACGAAATAGTTGATTTAAGTTTAAAGAAACGTAGCATTGACAAGGTTATCACCGATTGTTTTGAGCAAATCGTTTATTCTTTGAATCAGCCAACTGGTGCTCGTAACTATCAGGCTGTGTTCTGGAACATTTCGTATTATGACAAATACTATTTTGAAAGTCTGTTTGGTAATTTCTATTTCCCCGATGGCACACAACCCGATTGGGAGGGACTGAACTGGCTTCAGAAACGTTTCATGAGATGGTTCAATGAAGAACGCACAAAGACTGTTCTCACATTCCCTGTTGAAACTATGGCTATGCTTACTGAGAATGGCGATTGCAAGGATAAGGAGTGGGGCGATTTTGCTGCCGAGATGTATGCGGCTGGTCATAGCTTCTTTACCTATCTTAGCGACAACGCAGATTCACTCAGTTCATGCTGCCGTTTGCGTAACGAAATTCAGGACAATGGCTTTAGCTACACTCTTGGTGCAGGTGGTGTTTCAACGGGTTCAAAATCTGTGCTCACCATTAATCTCAATCGCTGCATCCAGTATGCCGTTAACAACAAACAGGACTATAAGGAGTTCCTTTCTCACGTTATTGAACTATGTCATAAGGTTCAGATTGCCTATAATGAGAATCTTCTTGAACTGCAGAAACATGGTATGTTGCCTCTGTTTGATGCAGGATATATCAATATGTCACGTCAGTATCTCACCATTGGTATTAATGGACTTGTAGAGGCTGCTGAATTTATGGGTTTACAGATTACTCCAAACGATAAGTATAAGGCTTTTGTTCAAGAGCTGTTAAGTCTGATAGAGAAATTCAACAAGCAGTATCGCACCAAGGATCTCATGTTCAACTGCGAGATGATTCCAGCAGAGAATGTTGGTGTTAAGCATGCAAAGTGGGATCGTGAAGATGGCTATTTTGTTCCTCGTGATTGCTATAACAGCTATTTCTATGTTGTAGAAGATGATAGTTTGAGCATTATTGATAAATTCAAACTCCATGGTGCTCCGTATATTGAACATCTCACAGGTGGTTCGGCTCTTCACATGAACCTTGAGGAGCATCTATCTAAGGAACAGTATCGACGTTTGTTCAGTATTGCTGCACGTGAAGGATGTAACTATTTCACCTATAATATTCCTAATACAATCTGTAATGATTGCGGACATATTGATAAGCGCTATCTGCACGAGTGCCCATGCTGTCATAGTAAGAATGTTGATTATATGACACGTATAATCGGTTATCTCAAGCGTGTAAGCAATTTCTCTGCACCACGTCAGGCAGAGGCTTCACGTCGATTCTATCAGCACAATCCTGCTGAGAAGTTGCAACCTGTTGAAGCGTAAACATGTATCTGTATGAAATACGTTAACACCGGAATCGTTTTCCAAGAAATACCTGATGAGATAACGCTTGCTATCAATATCAGTAATTGTCCTTGTCATTGTCCTGGCTGTCACAGTAAGTTTCTGTGGCAGGACATTGGTGAGGTACTCTCTCCTGTTGTTCTTGATGGTTTTGCTCGGGAATATGGTGCCAATGTAACGTGTTTTTGTTTTATGGGTGGCGATGCTGAGCCTGAATATATCAACCAACTGGCGCAATATATGCATAGAGTTCACCCAGAGTATAAAATAGGGTGGTATAGTGGGCGCATTCGCGTGCCACGTGTTGTTAACAAGTTTGATTTTGATTACATCAAGGTTGGACCATATATAGCTCATCTCGGTTGTTTAAAGAACCCAACAACCAATCAACGTCTTTATAAAAAAAAATCAGATAGTGACTTCGTTGACATAACATACCGATTCTGGAAAGAATCATCTCCCAAACCCAGTGCTAAGCAAGCTTAGCATCTGGAAATTGAAATATTGAAAGATGGAAATAATGAAATATTGAAAGATGGAAATAATGAAATATTGAAAGATGGAAATAATGAAATATTGAAAGATTGAAAGATGGAAATAATGAAATATGGAAGTATTTAAAGCGCTTCGCGCTTCTTTATCAATTATCAATTATCAATTATCATTTATCATTTTTCATTTTTCATTTAGCACGCTTTTGGCGTGCGCAGCTATATTTTGTTTATATCCACATATCCGTGCATCACGGCATATATTGTTAGTGCGCTCACACTCTTTAGTCCCAGTTTTTCTTGGATATTCTTTCTGTGAGTGATTACCGTGGTAAGTCCGATATTCAGTATGTTGGCAATTTCCTTGTTTATCTTTCCCTGTGCAACTAATGATAATACCTCAATCTCTCTATCGCTAAGTTGTTTGCTAACATGTTTTTCTTGCATTTTAGGTAGGTTTCTTCCGCCTGCATGACCAAACTGAGCCAGTTCCAGCAGTCTTTTTACCAGCTGCTCCTCACTTGTGTTCGCGCTGATGCAATGAAAACCGCTTAACTGCGAGTTTGGATTATTTGATGTTGTAAGTACAACGGTTTTACGTTGTCGGTCAAGGAAAAACGCACGATTTTCAAGTACAATATTCATCGACACAAAATAATGAAAGAAATGGTCAACATTGCTTTCTTTAAACTCGTTGAATGAGTAAAATGATTTTACCTCCATGATAGGCATTACCTGTTGAAGAAGATTCTTCAGCCCCATTATCGCCAAAGTATTGTTATCTATGATAGCAACTTTTGGGCGACCGCTACCTATCATTTCTTGCATTTTCTTTGTGTCCATCTTTTCTTCTTTTCTGTTTTTAAAGGAATGGTGATAGTAAATGAGCAAACCAGCCACGGAATTTCTGCCATCCAGTGCGCCATTTATTCCATCTCTCTTGTGTCAGCATAAAGCTTTGTGCTTTCTCTTCATCAAAGAGTTTGTCAAGCTGATTGGTGGTGCATTTGTTTAATATAACAGCATTCTCCTCATAATCCCAACTCAATGAACGAGAGTTCAGATTGGCAGAGCCAACGGTACACACTCTGCCGTCAACCATTATCACTTTTGTGTGATGAAATCCACCTTCAAACATCCATATAGTGCAGCCTGCTTTCATCAGTTTATGTGCGTTGTAGAAACCACAATCAGGTGTTAGTGGAATATCGCTCTTTGTGCTTAGCATAATCTCAACTTTCACACCTCTTTTGGCTGCATTCTTTAGTGCTTTCTTTATTTTGTGGTTTAGTGTGAAATATGGATTTATAATCTTTATACTGTCTTGCGCGTTGTTGATGGCCGATAGATAGAACTGGCGTATAATTCTGTTGCTTGTTCTTGGCTCACGGTTTATTATGCCAACAGTCATATTGCCGCTATCTTCACATGGAGCCTGCTTCAGACCTTTGATATAGTCGGCATTATGAATACCTCTGTAATATTTTGTGCCATTGATATTCTGTTTGGCTGTTTTGTTCCACATCCTTATGAATATGCCTTGCAACTCGTTCACCACATCACCTTCTAAACGGCAATGCATATCATGCCATTCGCCCACCTTGTTAGTTCCATTTATGTAATAGTCGGCAACGTTCATACCTCCTGTGTATGCTATTTTGCCGTCTATAACCACAATCTTTCTGTGATCGCGTGAAAACACATGGTTTATGAAGGGAAAGGTGATAGGGTCAAATTCATAGATTTCTATGCCGAGGTCGCGAATCCTTTTCAGGTCGCGGTTCTTCATAGGTTGGTTGTTTGATGTGTTTCCAAACGCATCATAGAGCAAACGCACTTCAACGCCTTCTTTCACCTTAGGTGCAAGGTGGTTAATCAGTTCTTTGTTTATCGAGTCGTTGCGAAAGTTGAAATATTCCATGTGTATCGAGCTCTTTGCCTGGTCAATAGCACGGAATAAATCGTCAAATTTCTCCTGCCCATTGGTTAGTAGCACAACTGAGTTGTTGCTTGTGAAGTTCACACCAAGCATCCTCAAATCGTGTGCCACCAACGAGTCGGCAGTTTGCGCTTTCGCCATCGTCACGATGGTAAGCAATATAAATAATACTACTTTCTTCAAATTACTATTTTTCTTATTTAGCCAATATTTTTTTATTTTCGCTTTTGTGGTGGCTAAGTAAAAGTCACCTTGTTTTATCCGTTCATGAGTGAAGCTGCATAGCTATCAACAATACCAAGTAGGTGCTTGCTCTTGTCGGTTACCAAAACAGAATGAATTTTGTGCTTGTGCATTATGCTCTGTATTTCTGTAATCTTTGTTGCGGGACTTACCATCTTTGGGGTAGGGGTCATAATGTCGCTCACGCGATGGTCAAAGAATTGTGCCTGCCATTTCTCCATAGCTCTACGGATGTCGCCATCGGTAATTAGACCTTCTACGCGGCCTTCGGCATCAAGACTAACACCTAAGCCCAGCTGACCCTTGCTCACTGCAATGATAGCTTCGCCCAAGTGCATTTCTTTTGGTATGATAGGTAAGTCTTCACTTCTCATCACATCTTCAGCTGTTGTAAGCAGTCTACGACCTAACTCACCTCCAGGATGGAACTGTGCAAAGTCTCTTGGCTTGAAGTCGCGCACTTGCATCAAGGCAATGGCAATAGCATCACCCATTACCAATGCTGCTGTTGTCGAACTTGTGGGTGCGAGGTTCAGTGGACATGCTTCTTTTTCAACATGTACCGTAATGTGGCATGCGCTATATTTAGCAAGCAGAGAGTTTGGATTTCCCGTCATCGAGATTATAGGCACATTCATGTGCATAAGAATTGGGATGAAGCGCAGCAGTTCGTCGGTAAGCCCGCTGTTTGACAATGCCAGAACAATATCGTCGCTTGTCATTGCTCCCAGGTCGCCATGATAGGCATCCAATGGGTTTATGAAGAAGGCAGGTGTACCTGTTGATGCCAGTGTAGCTGCTATCTTAGCACCAATATTTCCGCTTTTTCCCACACCTGTAACAATAATCTTTCCGTGGCAGTTATACATCATTTCAACAGCCTTTTCAAAGTTGCTATCGAGTTGTGGTATCAGTTCGAGCACAGCCTGTGCCTCATCACGCAGACATTGCTCGGCATAGGTGCATGACTTTGCTATTCTTTCTTTTATGTTGTTTTGGTTCATTGAGTTATCGTTTTAATTCTTCAATAAGAGTTTTCAGTTTGTCGAGTTCCAGCATGTTTGCTGCATCGCTGAGTCCTTTGTCGGGATCTGGATGCACTTCAAAGAAATAGCCTGTAGCTCCAAAAGCCTTGGCAGCTTTTGCCATTGCTGGCACAAACTTACGGTCGCCTACAGTCTTGCCGTTGCCTGCTGATGGGCGCTGAACGCTGTGTGTGCAGTCCATGATTACTGTTGGTACAATCTCTTTCATGTCTGGTATATTGCGGAAGTCAACCACCAGATTGTTATATCCGAAAGTGTTGCCACGTTCTGTCAGCCACACCTCGTTGGCACCGCTGTCTTTGGCTTTCTGCACGGGGTAAACCATGTCTTTGCCTGATAGAAATTGTGCTTTCTTTATGTTCACAATCTTGCCTGTCTTTGCTGCAGCAACCAAGAGGTCGGTCTGTCGACAAAGGAAAGCAGGAATCTGCAACACATCACACACCTCGGCAGCCTTTTCAGCTTGCCACGCCTCGTGAATATCAGTAAGTATGCGCAATCCGTATTTTTCTTTCACATCGCCCAACATTTGCAAACCTTTATCAATGCCTGGTCCTCTAAATGAGTGTATTGATGTGCGGTTAGCCTTGTCGAACGATGCCTTGAATATAATCTCAACATCAAGTTCTTTGTTAATCTTCACCAGTTCCTGAGCCACGGTGTCGAGCAGTTCTTTCGACTCAATTACGCATGGTCCGGCAATAAATATTTCTTTTGTCATATATCTGTGGTATATTATTTTTCTTTTATAATTCTAATATCTCTTTGTGGGAATGGAATTTCAATATTATTCTTGCTTAGTGTGTTATACACACATTCCATTATTTCACCTCCTGCGCCATATTGTCCCAGAACAGGCACCCAAACAAGAATCTTCAGGTTTACCGAGTTGTCGCCAAACTCTTTCAGCACAATCTTTACTGGGCGGTCGTGGTCTATGCAGTCGAGCTTCTCGATAGCGTCAACAAGCAACTGTTTCACAGTAGGAATGTCTGAACCGTATGCCACGCCCACTTCCAGAATATCCATTTCGTAGCCGTGGTTCTTGGTTAGGTTTTTGTAGTTCTTTGTGAACAACTGTGAGTTGGTGAAAGCTATCACCGAACCGTCAGTAGCTTCAACCATGGTTGAGGTGTAGCTAATAGATATTACCTTTCCTCGCTGTCCGTCGCAGATAATATAGTCGCCCACCTTTACGCGTCCTGCCATGAGCGAGATGCCGTAGTAGATATTTTCGAGGATATCCTTAGAGGCGAAAGCCAAGCCGGCAGACAAACCCGTACCAATGGTGAGCAGCCATTTGGTGCCCACATTGAATATTCCGAGCACAATAAACAACCATATTCCCCACACCAGTACTTGGATAACATTCTTCGACATGGTTATACGGCTTGCAGCCGAATCGGGGTCGATCTTCATGAAGTGCTGTTTTAACAATGCTTTTGTTGTGTGATTGATATACGAGAAGAGAATATACAACACGATAACCTGACTCACGGTAAATATACTTGCTGAGAAGTTGTCGGTGTGTATATATTCCTTTGTGAATATCATCCATGTTGTGTCGCTAAGGTTGAACACATCGGCAGCCCAATATAAGGCAATGATAAATGAATATACTCCAAGACAGGGCAGAATAACGTAGTAGATAAATCTAACGAGCCAAGTCTTAGTGATGGGCTTCTCCATAATCTTATGTTGCTCAAAATATCCGTGTAGCCATTGTGTGATGCAGTTGATGGTAAGAATACATGCCATCTGCATTGTCCACCATATAATCACCTGAACAGAGAGCAGGTCGTAGCCTAACCATGATGCGATGGTGGAACCAATGAATACAATCTGTGTCATCCATGTGTAAACCACATCGCTCTTAGGAATGTTCTTGCCGTGACGCTTTATCACACTGTGTTGCCATATTGTTGCTATAAGCAATATTGGAGGAAGCACAAGGTTGGTCATGTCGTTAGGTACAAAAGCAATACGGAATGCAATGATTATGAATGTCACCGCCATGATAGGCGAGTAGATTCTAAATGCACTCATAATCTGATCACCCTTCAAGCGTAGCAGCAATGAAATGAGAATCACTCCCATCAGCCATGTGAACTGCACCAGCAGTCCACTTGCCATAACGAGGAAGTTCTGGTCGGCAAAGACTATTCTGAGTATTCCTAAGATTATTGCAAGTGAGATAACCGAGGTTGCCATGGTGATGCATGTTTTCTTGCTTTTGGCAGCCTTCTTTATTTTTTTCTGTTCCTCGTTAGATGTTGCTTCGTCAATCTTATCTCTACCTGTTATTTTGTTTACTATGCGCTTTGGCAGAATGAATCTAAAGAACAGATAGTTAAGCAATCCTGCTATTAAACCATAGAAAACAATCATTGAAAACAAGAAAAGTATCAAGCGTATATCCCATTGCGAGCGCACTCTTGTCTTTATCAGATATTTCTGCTGAATATCGTCTTTGGTGTCTCTAATCTGTGTGCCGAGGTCGCTTAGCGTGTTGAAGTAGTTCTCGCCCGAATTACTGAAGATGTTGTTCTGAATCTCCAGATATCTCTTGTTTGCATAATTGTTGAGGTTACTCAAACGTTCCTCTGTTATTTTGTAAAAACGTATGTATTCACTCATCTGTTGACTGTTGTCGTTGAGTGTGCGACGAATGTTCACCGCCAAAGTCAAACACACGTTACGATCAATCAAAGCCTTCTCCGACAAAGTGTTGGTGCGCATTGTTGAGAGCGAAGCTACCAGCGAATCATATCTTGCAACCTGAGCATTACTTTTTTCAATAAACTTTCTAAAGGGCAACACGTCCTGTGTAAAAGCATGATATTGTTTTGTTGCCTCTTGGCAGGCATATGCAAGGTCGAACACATATTCCGGTTTCTGCGAATAAAGCATCAAAGCGTTCTGATTGCTTTGACTCATCACCCCCATAATATTTGTTAATACCTTTTGCTGTTGCTCCTTGATGTAGCCCGACTGGCGTTCCAACTCAGAACGATAGTTAGTAAGCTCTGTTCGCAAAATAGATAGGGTGTTCTCAAGGTTCTTCTCCTTCAGAACGGCATTTGCAGGCAACATAACAAGTGTAAGCAGTATGCTGAGAATATATTTTTTCATACCGGAAGATTGTTCTTGTTTTAATTCTTATTTCGATGTAACTATCTGCAAAGATACAAAAGAATTTGGAATAAGAAACCTACTTAGTGCTAAATGTTCATTATAGGATATAATAACTATATCATACCATTGCTATACTATAACAAGCCTATTACAAGGCTCTTTGTCCGTTTGATAAACGTTTGAAGTCCGTTTGTTGTCCGTTAAATGAACGGACAACAAACGGACAACAATCGGACAACAAACGGACAACAGGTATGGTTATAGTATAGTTATAGTATGGTTATAGTATAGTTATAGTATAGTTATAGTATGGTAGTAGTATGGTTATGATATATTTAATTCGCTGAATTGTGTTGTCTGTTTTAGTGTTTACGACTATTTTGGGTTGCCGTGTTATTGTTTAAGTCTTTTTGCTTCTTTCTTCACAATATTTAGTGTTTCTTTATCTGTTATAAATACAGAATTAAGGCCCTGTTGTTCTTGTGCAGGGTCACCAGTGTAGTCGTCTCCAGGAATCCAATTCTCATGTTTTGGCTTTGCAAAACCACCCCATCCCCAGAAATTACAACCAGCAAAAAGACCGCATTTATCATTTCCTACAAGTGAGAATACAAATTTGTAATATTTGTTTCTGGCTATCGTAGATGATTTTGTTGAGAAAGAGAAACCATCACGTGGGTAGCCAAACTCTTCCATCACAAGAGGCTTGTTTATTCGCTCACAAACAGCAAGATGCATATTGATATATTCTTCTGTGTTTTTACAGCTAATATCTAAGTCTTCAAGTAATGTTTCTTTATGTGCCCATCCCCAGTTGTAAGGCCATAGGTGTACATTGCAATAATCTATATTCTTGTCTGAACAGATACGTTCCCAACATGAAATATCATTTTCGCATCCCCAAGCGCCTTCAGAACCAACACTAATAAGATGATTTTTATCTAAACTGCGTATTAATGCTGATGTTTCACTCAACCATTTTTCAAATTGTGGTAAAACGTTCTTATCAAATGCTCGTGGTTCATTTCCTATTTGCCAACTCATGATAGCTGTATCGTCAACATATTTCTTTCCTGTATAACGATTCGTCCTGCCAAGTATAAAACGAACATATTCGTAAAATAATTGTTGGGCTTTAGTATTAGTTGCGAATTGAGAACAATATTTCATGAATGCAGGGTAGCCGTCTCTTGATGTAAGAGGAATTGGTCCACATCCAGCTTGTTCAAGATAATAACCATATCCACCGCTCCATTCCCAAGAATTATTCAAATACAGAACAGCTAACATCTTTCTTTTGCCCATTTCTTTCAAAAGGAAATCAAGACCATCAAGAATACTGTCATTATAAACATTCGGTGACTTTTGGAGAGTGGGTTGTACCTTAACAGGTGAACCTTCTTCGCCATCTGAACCAACAAGAATTCTAAGGTTGTCGATACCGTTTTTCTTCATGGCATCAAGTTCTTTAATAAGACGTTGTCTGTTGCCGCCTGTTCCTGTACTACCAAGTATTGCCCCATACCAAAAGTTGGTTCCAATATAATAATACGGTTTGCCGTCACGAATGAAACGACCATTTTCAACTTTTACGAAATTATCAGCGGCAAAAGAACTTATACACATAAAGGATAATAATATAATTAGTAATTTTTTCATATACGTATTTTTATGGGGATTATTTTTAATGATTTTATAAAATCTTTTCACTGTTTATGGGGTGATATGTAAGAAAAATGCTTATTTAAGATATAATCCATTGAGCTTATTACGGAATATAGTACTTTCGTCATTATAGAAGGTAATAAAATCACTAATAATATCATTATTTCCTCCTGGGTATGGTGTAAAAAAATGTCCATCTTTATATTCACCATAGTTTCTTCCAAACATCAAATATGATAGTCTGTATTGTTTGATTATAGGAAGAAGTGTTTCTGAGAAAAAATTATTATATGGAATACCTTCAATTCCTGTTGTTAAACCTATTGGTTTATTGTTGTCTTGTGCAAACGAAACGGCCTTGGAAAGAATCTGTTTCAAGTTGCTTGAATAATCATTTGCTTTGACAGTATTATTATCTGTATAGTTTATATTTATAACCTCAGCTTCATTTGTGAATAGCTTTAAGAAAGAATTGTCATTCTTAAATGTTTCAGAATACCCCCAGACAATGCTCTTAACGTCATAGTCTTCAAGCAAATCTTTTATTTCTTTATATAAGTTGTTGTATTCTTCTTTGTTAAGCTTGCAATACCATGATTTACCATCAATAGGCATGATATTTAGTATTACAGGAACTTTAAAACCATACCCGTCTTCAAGGCTATTCAAATAATATGCTACTTGTTTTACTTCTTCTTTAAGCATATTTTCAGTGTTTGCATTTTCAGGGCAAGTCCAATTCATAATGACTAATCCTCCATGATGGAAAAAGTCAATAACATTTTTCTTTATTGCAGTAAAAGGAAGGTTGTCTTTATTTTGTTTTTTCCCTGATTCTATACCTGCAAGTTCGTAACTAACAACAGCAGGATTATCGTTGCAGATACTATTAATATCACTTCTTGCACTATCACAACTCCATCCTATGCCTTGGATAGTACCATATACTTGCCCAATGATAACACCTTTTTGCGTGAATCGTGTTAAGTTAGTAAGCATATTTTCTGTTCTTGTAGTACGACCAGAAAAAGCATATTCTTCATAGCTTTTTTTCTTGTTACTTGAACAAGCAGCAAGAAGAATTACGAATGTTATTATTATAATCTTTGTTTTACTCATTGTCTTAACTGTTTTTCTTTATTCGTTAGCTTTCTGCATTGCTTCTACAACAGTTGGTAAACTCCATTGAGGTACAGAACGGTCAGTACCATCAAAGATACTCATCCAATAGAATGAAGCAGAATTGTTTTGTTTGCACAGACTTACCATATTTGCAGCTTGGTCAGCAGCCATTTGAATCTTTGCTGCAGGTGACTTTTTACTTACGACAGTTTCGTTACCACTTTCGTCTGCATCACCAGAAGTACCATATTCACCAATGATATATGGAATATTGGTGAATTTATTATTCAAATCTGTGAATATACCTTTTAGAGTATTCTGACAATAGCTATCCCATGTGGTATGAGTGTTTATGAAGTTCCATGGATCGTATGAATGTACTTCTGCAATCAGATGATTAGCAACTATATCTGTTGGTATGGTGAAGTTGTTAAGCACATTACTGCCATTAGCTGCAGCATAAGTGTTTACAATAAGGTTTCGTGTTGTATTGTTTCCACCTGTTGCGCGAACAGCATTAACAAAGTCTTGTGCATAGTTGTTCAATGCTGTGTAACCAGATGAAGCCTTAGGTTCGTTCCATGTGTTGCTATTGTCGAGCATTTCATTATATCCTTCAAAAATCAGATGTTGGTCATATTCTGCAAAGGTATTTGCAATTTGAGTCCATAGTTTTTTGAACTTATCTTTTGTATTATTGTAAACCTCTGTATCAGCCTTTATCCAAGCCAATTCTCCAGCACCAGTGTCGTGATGAACATTTATAATGGTATATAGTCCTGCGTTCATAGCATAGTCAACAACTTCTTTTACACGAGCCATCCAATCAGCATCTACATTTCCTTCATCATCCATGTGTTGTATCCATGTAACAGGTATTCTTACAGCATTGAACCCATTTTTCTTTAGGAAGGTAAACATAGCCTGTGTTGTTAGTGGCTGGCCCCATGCTGTTTCGTATTTTGAATATTCTTGGTGATTACCAATCCAAGCACCGTTAGTTTCAAGAGTGTTGCCAAGATTCCATCCCAAGCCAAAGTTGTTTACAGCACTCAGTGCAGTTTCTTCGATGTAAGTTACATTTTGATTCACTTCATCTCGTGTTATAACAACTTCCTCATCCATGACTTTATTCCACCATTCGTCAGAAGGCATATTTTCGCCATACCAAGGCATAAAGTTCAACCATTTTGCTCCTGCATTCCATGCTTCAGCTATATCAGCGGTTGGGATTACAGTACTATTCTCTTTATTTGAACCACATTCAGATAGCGTAATCATTTTGGTAGGGTAGAGGGCTTTTAGCTGTGAGTATTCTGTTGCTTGGCTTTCAGCATCGTATCCATAAAGATCACGTCCAATGATATCAACGTATTCATCGCCGGGATACCAGTCGGAATCATTGTAAAACTGCTCAGAATTGCCATTATAGTTTTGTGAAGTCCATTCCCATATTAAGTTATGGATACCTTTATTGGTAAAGTAGTTGAACATTATCCTCCACAGTTCTTTGTAGGTTTCTGCACCATCTTCTCCCCACCAGAACCATGCTTTTCCCCAGTCGGCTACACTTTTAAGTGTTGCATTACCTGCAGCTTCATGGAAAGGTCGCCATAGAGCAACAACGCCTGCGTCTTGTAGTTTGAGAATTACATTGGCAACCTTTTCAAGCTGTTGCATAAAGAAAGTGTTTTCCCATGTGCCTGTAATAAGTGCGTTAGCTGCCTTGAAATTGGTGTCTTGTGACTTTATTGCTAAACCGCTGCCATTTGTTCCGATAACGGTATTCTCGTTTACAGGTACATTGAAATGCCACATTAGGTTGACAATGCCTCCAGCTTCAGCCCATTTAGTGACAGGTGTTATATCGTTATAATTAATCCAGCCATTGTTTTCTGGTACGCCAATGTGTATGAAATCATAGCAGTTTATAGCAGGATATTTGCCCGTAAGAGCATGTATCTTATCGGCTTCCTTATGATTCCAGGCAACATAAGCCATGATACCTGATAAAATCTTGTTCCCGTAAATAAGTTGCAGGTATTTGTATAGTTTCTTTGTGGCGTCGGTAGCATTAGCATCAGCAAGATTAACACCAGTAACATCTATTTGACTGTTGTGTGCAATATCAAATGTGATACTTTTAATATTATCAACATTCCATGTTGAATGTGTTCCCAATTCTTCAAATCCAGTTATATAGTTCACTAATGTGTTGGCATCGGTGAACTTTAAGTGATTTTCGACATTAATTATATGTGTAGTACTATTACCATCAGTTGTGTTGATGGTATATTTATCCGTTGCTGCTTGTGCAAACGTAGTTAATGATATTATCGCAAGAGCTAATGTAGTAAATATCTTTTTCATTTCTTAATGATTTTCACTGATTTGCCATTTACATTGATGATATAAACAGATTTTGGTAATGGGTCAAGGTCAAGAACGTTAGCGTTGCCTGTTTGGATATTAGGTAGTTTGACGGATGTTCCATCAATAGAGAATATTCTTATTTTATTGTTTGTCCCTGGTATATAAAGCTTGTTCCCATTCATTAAAACGTCTTGTATTGTTGTATTGTCAATACCTGATGGTATACCAAATGTGAACGTTTTAACCTTGTATAGGTCATATTCTATAGTAGTATTTCCCGCATTGATAATCATCTTGTCATTTTCCATTAAGATGTCAGGTAGTTCCGCAAGAGCAAATGCTTGCGTTGTGTTGTCGTTAAAAGTGATGATTAAGGATTTCTCTTCTGCATTTATGCAAAGTGTGTAGATGAAGGATAAAAGTGCAAGGAATAGTCTCTTCATATCGATGGGGGTTAGGTTTAAAATTGTGGCGTGATACGTAAGACCACGCCACAACGTTACTAAAATTATTATCAATTAAGGAAGGACTGTAACTTTTGTTATGTTACATCCATTACCTTGTACGATAAAGGCTGTATTACTCCAACCGTCATTTTGTGCTCCTGTGATCCAGTCGATCATGTTTTGTGTGAGTACAAATTCAATAATGGTCTTTTCATTATTCCAGTCTTCTACTGTCTGATATGTTGCCCAGTTAGCGTCGTTTAACTGAAGTTGACCAGATGCAGTCTTATAGAAGATCAACTTAGATTTTCCTGCAGTGAGGTTCATGGTCTTCAGTGTTGGAGTTACGTTATTCTGGATACGGAAACGACCGGTGTCATCCCATGTAAGGCTTACTGGGAATTCGAATGGAGTTGATGTTGAACTTTGGTTAACACAGCATGCTGTAATGTCAATTTCAGCAGAAACAGCGATAAACTGACCTACAATGTTTTGGTTTCCATCATGGTCAACCATGATGAAGTCGTAGGTTCCTGGTGTTAATGTTTCAGGAACGAGGAATTCCATAGATTCACCAGTTTTTGACTTGTATTTGTTGATTTTTGTAGTACCAATATATACGCTTTCTACATTGAAGAAGTTCTTACCAGCTACAGTGACGTATTTGCCAATGGTTCCTTTTGTCTGTGCGTTATTCACTGCAGGAGTAGTAGAGGCTATTATTGTGAGACCAGTAGCACTAACAGTGGTACCGTTCTTCAGATTAAGAGTGCAACCACTACCAACAGCAGCTGTAGGAATGACAGTACCAATAGCTGTTGCAGTAATCTTAGTATCTTTTTCAGAAGCAGTAACAGGTGTTTCGCCAGGGAATGTTACTGATTCAACAAGGTCAAGATCAGTACCATTTATCATAACCTTATTACCAGCCATGAGAGTTTCAGGTGTGAATGAAGTAACAGTAGGCTTTACAAGTGTGTAAGCAACAGTTACAGTCTTACCATTAGCAAGGCTAAGTGTGATATCTCCTTCCTGAGCTTTTACAGGTACTACGGCTGTTACTGTTGTTGCATTTACAGTAGCAGGAGCAGAACTCTCTGTGTTAGGGAATTGAATACCAGTTACAAGGTCAAGGTCTTTTCCAGAAATAGTGATTGTTGCACCATTCTTAATTGGTTCTGGAGCAACAGAAAGTTCTGTAGGAACAACAGTTTCAATCTCTCCTGCAGGTATTGACACACCACTCTTTGTAATAAGAGTTATCTCGCCATCAGTAGCTGTAGCAGGAACAACGAACGATAGTGACTTGCCATCTTCGCTTATAGTCAAATCATCAGCAGTAAGTTCGGCTCCATTCAGTTTTACAGCTGCGATTTGGTTAAGACTTACACCAGTTATGGTTATTGTTTGTCCAGCTTTTGGTGTAACATTGCTTACGTTGCTTGTTGTAGGCAGATTGATAGTAATAGCATCCTCAGATTCTAATTCTGTAGGAGTTTCTGCAAGATCAGTAAGAATGAACTTTCCAGACTTTGCTTCTGCTGGTATTGCAACCTGAATAGTGTAGCGATCATGTGCAATAAATTTATCTTCACGTACAGTATCCTTATCAGCGAAGATAATTCCGTGTAGAAGATTCAGATAGTCACCCTTAATAGTGAGAATATCTCCCACGTTACCAGTGAGATTGTTTTCTGTACCGATAAATACCTTACCTACAGAAATGTCTTCACGATAGGTAATAGGAGTTTTTGTTTCTATGACACCACCTTTGGCTGTCTTTAAAGTAATTATGCCAGGGGCGCATTTCTCTGCAGGAACCTGAATAGTAATCTCACTTTCGCGTCCCGCTTTGATAACCTCAATCTGGGTTATTGGGTCAGCGCCCGGAATATCTATTTCAGAAATCTGGTCAAGGTTACTACCTAAGAAGTGAAGAGTACCACCACGTAGAACAGGGCATGGACCAAAAACGTTAAGCGCCACCTCATTACCATATTGGTCGGTGTTTAAATCATCGTTATCGCCGCATGACGTTAGTGATAGTCCGCAAAGGACTATCGCTAACATTGTCAATATATTATAATAGTAAGTTTTCATACATTATGTGTTTAAAGTTTTATTTGTTAGGAACAACACGTATGTTATCAATCTTGATAATTGGGTGACAATCTGTTCCTTCTGGTGTAGCAGATTTGTCGTTGTAACCACCTCTAACTACGAAGATTAGGAGTGAAGCGAAATCCTCAGCAGTTTTATAGCTTCCAGAAGCTTTATTACCATCCCAATCCATATTAAAGTCAGTAAGAGGAATAGTAACAGTAACCCACTTGTCTCCAGTATCATAGCTGCCACCATTTGTTACCCATGGCTGGTAGAGAGCTCGTGGCCATCCATCGCCAGCGTGGAAGTAGGTGTTGTTTGCTTTAGGGAAGCCATTAAGGCCACTATATGTAACCTTATCGCAACCAGCAAATACAATCTGCATAGGAGCAGACATCCAAGGGTTGGATGAAGGAATAAGCATTTCAAACTTCAAGCTCTTATTAGCGAAATCAGTGAAGTCAGCCACATCATTCAACTTAGGTCCATCAGCATCGAAAGTATTATTCGATGTACCTGGCCAATACTCAAATGAGAAGTTACCATCGTTCCAGGCGCCGTTAGCCCCCATATCGGCATCTCCAAGCATTAGATAGTTGCCTTCAAGTGATGTTTCGTCGCTCTTGATAACCTGATTGTGCCAGCCATGGTTTCCAAGAACATTAACACCATTCCAAGGTGTATCAAAATCGAAGAGCATACCGCGAGTATCCATATATTTGAAAGCAGCTCTTGTCTTTCCGAACTTAGTGCTAACTTTAATATAATCCTTAGGCATATCTTCAGGAACGATGAATTTAATATCAGTTTTAGAAATCGACTTGATATTACTGCGAGGAATAACATAGTTGTCGCCAACATTGATGTCTAATGGATAATTGTCGTAATCCAAGAAGTAATCACCAATGAGTGTAACTTCCTCACCAGGTTTTGCCCATTCATTACTCATAGATGAAACTATAGGTGCAGGAATGGTCACCTTGAAATCGTATTTTACAGTATCGTTGCTGGTAGTGATGAAATAAATCTTATCGCTAATAGTTGTAGGTATAGTCTTAGGCACAGTTAAAATGATAGAATGATCTGTGATATAACTGGTATTAAGTACAGCCTTCTGGTCATTGAAGTTTATCTGTTTGATACTGCGAAGATTATTACCGATGATGCAGATAGGGTTGTTCATTGAAGCCTCTACGAGCATAGAGTCTTTCTTTGACACATCTACAGGACGAATATAACTGATGGTAGGTATTCCGCTGGTTGATTCATACTTGTCTGGTTCATCTGAACAAGAAGTAAAACCTGCGCCAATAGCTGCAAGTGCAACCATCAATGTCCATTTTTTATTTTTTATGTTCATAATTGTTTTTTCTAAAGTATAAACTATTAATAGCTGTATGTGCTTCTAACATCTACATGAATAGGTTCTGCACTACTTGACAGGTTAGGGTTAAGAGTTACATCTTCTGTTGGATAAGGAAGAATGAAACTTGCCTTTGTAACATTAGGTATTGGAGTTTCAGCATCGTATTCAATATCTTTTGGATCCCATGTAGCTCCACCACTTTCGAAGTATGTTTTGTAAGCTCCATCAACATTCCATACAGCGTTACGCTTCTGTGCCTTGAGTTCAGCTATACATGCATCAGCATCGTAGTAAGCTCTACGAACGAAGTCATACCAACGGTCGCCTTCGCCTGCAAATTCAAGACGACGCTCTTTCCATATATCATCAAATGTAAGAGATGTTTTCTCTACATCTGTAGGTACTGAGCGCTGGTGAACAGCATTGAAGGCTGCAAGAGCATCAGCATCAGTTGTTTTACCCATAAGAACTTTTGCTTCGGCAAGAACGAGGTAAACGTCGGCAAGACGAAGAATATGTGTAGCTAAAGCACTTGCCATACGAGCAGAAGACATGCCCATTTCAGCGATATGGTCGGCATCGTCGCCATAGAGATGCTTAACGTTGTTACCACCGCAAGGACCTTGCAACTGTCCCGTTGCTGCTTTGTTATATTTTTTGTCGTAAATGAACTGCAGATAGTTCAATCCTTTCTTGCCGTCTGCCATAGTATGGTCGCGCCAGAAATAACTATATGTGTCGCCTGCCATCATGATAGTAGCCTTACGACGTGCATCTTTATCGGTACGCTTAGAAGGATTATCCTTTGGATCAACGCCGAAGGCAAGCATAAGGTCGTAAGAAGGGCCTCCCCAGCCACCCCATACATCACCATTCTCGTCGAAACCTTCTATAGCAAGGTCACTTTGAAGAGAATTCTGGCAAGTCCAGTGTGCACCAACAGTCCAGCGCCATGCAAAAAGACTTTCATCGCTGTTGTTATTGCTTCCACGGAAAATATCTTCGTAGTTAGGCATCAATTCGCGTCCAGAGTTGTCAACAACATCCTTTGCGTAAGTAGCAGCTTTCTGAAGGTCGTCATTGTTGAGTTGACCGCTGACACCAGCCTTTGTAAGATATACTTTTGCCAAAAGTCCCTCTGCACAATAGTAGTCAATACGTCCACTTGTACTCTTGGTCTTAGGCAGCAGTTCCATAGCTTTCTCCAAAGTCAAGATAATGTAGTCATATACATCACTTTTCTGTACTTTTTGAGCGGTGTTATAGTCACCTTTAGCCAAAGTTTCAGAGTTGCTATGGATAATAGGTACATCTCCAAATGTACGAACAAGATAGAAATAAGCCATAGCCTTCCATGCCAGACATTCACCCATGCACTGTGCTTTTACGTTTGCTGAGGCTTTAGCATTGCCAAGTGACTCATAAACGGTGCTTGCATGGGCAATTACCGACCATAGTGAGTATGACATATTAATCAAGTCGGCATCAGTACCGTTAACGCTAAAGTTCATATAAGGGCTGCTTCCCCAATACATATTACCAGAGAACACCTCACCAACTTTTATGAAACCGCGCTGGAAGTCATACCAAGGAGAATTGTATAGATAGTTGACACCTGATATGCAGGCATCATCAGAATTGTAGTAATTTTCTGTGTTGTAGCTATCTACAACTGGTTTGTCCAGAAAATTGTCGCATGAAGTCATACTGAAGCAAATCAGTGTGGCTGCTGCGGCGTATTTTATATTTTTTATTTTCATAATGATACTGTTATTAGGTTTTAGAAGGATACATTAAGACCGAAAGTGAATGTAGTAGGGAGTGGGTAACGACCGTTGTCCAAACCACTTACGTTTGCACTCTGTGTAGAAACACCAACTTCAGGATCGTATCCCTTGTAGCCACAGATAGTGAACAGGTTTGTAGCATTCAATGTCATGCGGAGATTACTCATGTGCAATTTATTAACAAATGTTCTTGGGAATGTGTAGCCGAGGGTAATGCTCCTAAGACGAAGATAAGAGCCATCATGTATGTAACGGGTACTCCAAGCATCGTTGTCGTTAGGGTCGTTGATAGATGCACGAGGAATAGATGTTGATGGGTTTGCAACAACAACGTTAGCAATATTGTCATACCAATTGCCTGTGGCATTGCCATCAGCAGGCGCCAAAATAGCACGGTCGTTGATTACTTTAAGCTGATTCTGCCATGCGCTACTCATGTGCGAAAGTTTCATTTCTGTGTAGTTACCGATTTTGTTACCGATAGTACCATTGATGAAGATATTCAAATCAAAGTTCTTGTAGCGGAAAGTGTTGTTCCAACCAAAGGTTACCTTAGGAAGTGGAGAACCGATGTTTGTCTTGTCGTTCTCATTGATAACACCATCACCATTCACATCTTTGTATTTCAGGTCACCTACGTATGTGGTGTTTGAACGGTTGTATTTTGTTGGGTCTTTGCTCCATGATTTTGTACCATCAGCATTTGTTACAACAGGGTTGTTCTTCTGTAACAAGTTAACAGGAGAGTTTACAAGGTCATCAAAATCTTTGTACACGCCTTCTACTTCATAACCATAGAAGTTCCAAAGACTTTCTCCTGGTACGGAGCGTGAAACAGCGTCTGTCCACTGACCATAACCAACAATGGCAGTACTACCTGACAAACTCTTCAGTTTGTTATGGTTGAAAGAAAGATTGACGTCAGAGCTCCAATCAAAGTCCTTAGTTAAGATAGGACGTGTCTTTAATTCAATTTCAAGACCGCTATTCTCAATATCGCCATAGTTACCCCAAGGTGCAGCAAGAGCAGAGCTACTGTTTCCACTTGTACCCATAATAGATGGCAAGACGAGCTGCATCAACATGTCCTTAGAAATCTTCTTATACCAATCAACTGTAAGGTTAATGCGATTATTGAGGAAGCCGAGGTCGAGACCTATGTTCACCTGTTCTTGTGTTTCCCACTTAATGTCGAGATTCTTTAGGTTTGCAGGACGATAAGAAAGACCTAATCCTGTTTCCATTGTTGACATAGCAGAACCCCATTTGTAGCCACCGATGTTAGCGTTACCTGTCTGTCCCCAACCAAGACGCAGCTTACCATTTGACAACCACTCGCCAGTAATGTTCTTAATGAACTTCTCATTAGAGAAGCGCCAAGCCACGGCAACAGAATGGAAGCCTGCCCAACGTTTGTTAGGACCGAAGTTAGAACTTCCGTCATAACGATAAGTATATGTTGCTAAATATCTGTCGTCGAAGTTATAGGTTTCACGTGTGAAGAAAGAAGCCATAGAAGAACTTCCCCAACCTTCGCCAACCTGTGGCTCTGCTGTACCTAATGCAGGGTTGTGAACTTCGTCACTTGGAAGTTTTGAACCAGTAAGAAAAAGGTAGTCATAGTTTGATTCCCAGCACTCTTGACCAAGCATAGCTGTGATGTTATGCTTGCCGAATTGATTTGTGTATGTAAGATAGTTGGTTAGTGACCAGTAGTTTCCACTGTTCTTCTGAGTACGCGCACTATTCTTGTCTTGATACCATGTGCCGAGATGTATTACTGGCTCATAGGTGTCGCCCTTTGATGCGTTTATATCGAAGCCCAACTGAGCATGCCATGTTAAATGCTTTATAGGGGTTACATCGGCATATACACTACCATTTAGTGTTTGGCGTTTGAGAAGAATCTCGTTCAGCAAAGCCTTTGCGATAGGGTTAGGATTAGAGAAGCCTTCTTTTGATACGCTTGAATAGCCACCGTCGATATTGTAAATCTGAATGTCGGGTGGTGTTACCAGAGCGTAATTGATAAGTCCTTCTTCACTATCAGCTTGTTTAAGGTCGTCGTGTGTTTGTGAATATGTTGCGTTTACACCTAATTTCATCCATGATTTTAGCTGTGTGTCAAGGTTAACACGTACAGAGAATCGCTTGAAGTTACTTCCGATGATGGTACCATCTTGATTCATATAGTTACCTGATATGAAGTATTTGGTCTTTTCGTTACCGCCTTCAGCGCTAATGGTGTGTTGATGCTGAAGAGCAGTTCTAAAGATGGCGTCTTGCCAGTTAGTACCAATACCAAGAATTGAAGGGTCGCTATATACAGGGTCAGGCTTTGCAATCTCGCCTTGATTAGCCAAACTGTTATAATACTCTGCGAATTCTCGGAGGTTGAGATTATCAAGACGGTTATTCTGGCGCTGAACAGTTAGCTGACCAGAATAGTTGAACTTGGCCTCACCAGCCTTACCTTTCTTTGTGGTAATTAAAACAACACCGTTTGCAGCCTGCGAACCGTAGATGGCAGTTGCAGAAGCATCTTTCAGTACTTCTATGCTTACAATGTCGCTTGGGTTGAGAGTTGCCAATGGGGAGATTGTAGAGTGAGAACTGTTTCCTAATTTATCTCCAAGTCCATAGGAAGCGCCACTCGTTCCTCCTCCTTGCCATATAACACCATCGACAACATATAATGGGTCGGCACCAGCATTGATAGTGCTGATACCACGTACATTTACAGTAATAGCAGAACCTGGAGCACCAGAAGTCTGTACAGCGTTAACACCAGCGATACGACCTTGGAACGCTTCATCAATGTTTGTCATTGGTGTAGATTTAAGGGTTCTCTCGTCAAGAGATGCTGAGGCTCCTGCAAGGTCGCTTTTCTTCATAGTACCATAACCAACAACAACAACTTCGTCAAGGTTCTGGTTATCTTCTGTAAGCGTGATGTTTACATTGCTTTGGTTTCCTACTTTAAATGTTCTTGTGATGTAACCAATGTAAGAAACTTCTATTGTTGCGCCAACAGGTGCATTAATAGAGAATTTTCCATCCATGTCTGTAACAGCACCATTACCGGTTCCTTTAACCTTAACAGTAGCGCCGATGATTGCGCCCTGTGAGTCGGATACAGTACCAGTAATCTTTTTCGTCTGTTGAACAGACATAGACAATTCAGCTTTGTTAGTAGCATACATTTGCGGTGAAAATCCAAGTAGCGCTAAACTACATATTCCCGCAAGCAATGTAATTTTATTGTCTTGCTTCATAAATACTTGATTTATTAGGTTTATATTATTAATAATGTATATATTTATTTACATGGTTTAAATACGTGCTTTTATTCGCATGTGTTTTTATGATATAAAGCAGCTTAATGTGTTTAGTCATGTCTTAGCATACTTTTATCGGTGCAAATATAGTAAGAAAATAAAACTTGTGCTAATATTATTTTACCAAATGATGATACTATTTTGCTTTTTCAAAAAAATATTTGTGTTTCGTGTTTTTTTTCTATTAGAATAAAAGAAAACCAAGAAAACATCTCAAAGCATGGTGATGCCTTTGGCATCTATGCAAGAAACCGCCTTTGGGCTTATGAAAACAAGTTTTCATCGTCCAAATCGTTTTCTCTGCACTATCGCAAGCGATAGTAACATGCTTTGAGAGAATAACACGGCACTTTGTGCCTGTAAAAACCCTAACCAAGCGCATAAAACCTTGCTACTTAGATAAATTCAAAATTAAATAACTCAACATCGCACAAAGTGCGACCAATTACTTCCCTTCGGTCTGTGACCGTTGGTTCGTAATTTCAAATTCCTAATTCGTAATTCTATATGACGTTTCTTTCTGGTTCATCTTTCTTCCGCGAAGAAAGACGAACAATGATAATAAAAATAGCAAAGTATTATTATTTATCAAAAAAGTATCATTCTTTTTGGTTGAATTTACATATCTTTGCATGCTGAACGAGGTACCTTCCTTAAGATTTAATAATTAAAACCAAACAAATGCGTAGTAAAAATCAACTGTTAATGGGAATTATTGCAGTTATCTGTTTGTTCTCGTCGTTAGTGGCAGAAGCGCAGATAATTGGCAAGAATATTATTGTTTCTGTTGTACCTGATCACAAAGATTGGAATTATAAAGTTGGTGAAACAGCTGTTTTCACAGTAAATATACTTAAGTCATCTACATTATTAAATAATGTGGCGGTGAGCTATGAGGCTGGTCCTGTGATGTATCCTGATGTGAAGAAAAAAGCGTTGTTGAAGAATGGAACTATGACTTTTTCTGCAACAATGAAGGAACCAGGCTTCTACCGCCTTAAAGTAAAGGCTACTATTGCTGGAAAAGATTATGAAGGCTGGTGCACAGCTGCTTTCTCGCCAGAAAAGCTAAAGCCATTTGCTCAATGTCCTTCTGATTTTGATGAGTTTTGGTCAGAAGCTTTGAACGCAGCAAGGAAGAATGGCTTGAATATAACAAAGCGATTGTTGACGGAGCGTTGCACAGAAAAAAGTAATGTGTATGAGGTTAGCTATTGTAACGATTCGTGGAACAGTCGTATGTATGGCATACTCACCCTACCTGTGAAGCCTGGCAAATACCCAGCTTTGCTTCGTGTACCAGGTGCAGGTGTTCGTCCTTATTCTGGTGATACTTATACTGCCGATGGCGAATGTATTGTTCTTGAAATAGGCATTCATGGTGTTCCTGTAACTCTTAGTCAGAATATATATGATAATTTGATGGCTGGTGCATTGAACAATTATTGGAATACAAACTTAGATAATCCAGATAGAAATTATTATAAGCGTGTTATTACTGGTGCTGTACGTGGTGTTGATATGATAGCGTCATTACCTGAATGGGACGGAAAAACATTGGGCGTGACTGGAGCATCACAAGGCGGTTTCCTTTCTCTTGCCGTGGCAGCACTCGATAAGCGAGTAACATTCCTTGCAGCCGTTCATGACGCTATGTGTGATTACGAGGCAGAGTGTCATGGTAGGGCAGGAGGGTGGCCACATTATTTCTATGGTGAAAAGAAAAACGCATCTCATAATGTTCAGCGCATAAATGGTGCCCGCTATTATGACGGTGTGAACTTCGCAAAGCGATGCACCATACCAGCATGGTTTTCTTTTGGATATAATGATGATGTAGTTCCGCCTACTTCGGCTTATAGTCTTTATAATATTTATCCAGCTGAAAAGAAATTATCAGTATATCAGCAAACTGCTCATTTCTGGTATCAAGAACAATGGGATGAATGGCAAGAATATATTAGAACAAAACTTTTTAAATAATCTTATATACCTATGATAAACCTAAAAAAAATACTAACTATAGTTTTCTGTATTGTTTTGAACTTAAATATGAATGCAACTACTCCTGCTCAGAAACTCATAAAAAGATTGCAAAAACTGCAGTTGAAAGGCATAATGATTGGTCATCAGGACGACCCTGTATATGGTCATTCTTGGAAGTGGGAGAGGGGACGCTCTGACATAAAGGAAGTATGTGGCGATTATCCAGCTGTAATGGGTTTCGATCTTGGTAAGAAGGAACTTGGTTGGGACAAGAATCTTGATGCCGTTCCTTTTGACCGTATGCGTGAGGAAATAATTGCACAATACGAACGTGGCGGCATTGTCACTCTTAGCTGGCACCCTGACAACCCTGTAACTTTGAAAACAGCATGGGATTTTTCTGGTGATGCAGTAAAAGCTGTTCTTCCAGGAGGCGAACAAAACAAGCGATTTAATTGTTGGCTTTATAATATTGCTTCATTCATAAAATCGCTAAAGACAGCTAATGGAAAGTCTGTACCTGTGATTTTCCGCCCATGGCACGAAATGGGTGGTGGCTGGTTCTGGTGGGGAGCTAAAGCCGCAGACGAATATAAGCAACTATTCATTTACACTCATGATCAATTAGAAAAAAAATATCATTGCAATAATATCGTTTGGTCTTATTCACCTAATGGCGGTTGTGATGATTATATGAAGTATTACCCCGGCGACGAGTATGTTGATATGTTGGGTATTGACATATATGAATTCGATAAAGATAATGCCAAATATATAGAACTAACCAAAAGCAGTCTTGCCGAGATAAGTGCAATAGCTGAAAAGCATAATAAGATAATGGCGTACACAGAAACAGGTTGTCAGCAATTGCCTTATAGCGATTGGTTTACGACTGTTCTTTGGCCAGCGATAAAAGATTTCAAAATGAGTTATGTTCTTTTCTGGCGTAACGCATGGGATCAGCCAAAAGAAACTTATATGGCTTCGCCTGGACAGCCAACAGAAGACGATTTCAAACTTTTGTATAATGAGAAGAATAGTCTTTTTGTTAATGATATTAAAGATGTAAAATGATAAATATAGAGAAACATGAAAAATTTTAAAGAAAGAGTAGCTCGTTTGCGTGCTCACCATGAAGAGCTGTTGAGTAAAGTGAATGTTCCCGAAGAGTGGGGGAACGGTATTTATACACGTTTTCAAAACCCTATTCTAACAGCACAACACGCTCCTCTTGAGTGGCAATATGATTTTAGTGAGAAGGATAATCCCTATCTCATGAAACGCATAATGATTAATGCCACCCTAAATTCGGGAGCAATAAAATGGAATGGCAAGTATCTGCTTGTTGTTCGTGTTGAGGGTGCCGACCGTAAGAGCTTTTTCGCCGTTGCAGAAAGTCCTAATGGTATTGATAATTTCCGTTTTTGGGACGAACCAATAACAATGCCCGAGGATGTTATTCCTGCAACAAATGTTTATGATATGCGCCTTACTGCCCATGAAGATGGATGGATTTATGGTATTTTCTGTGCAGAGCGTCATGACGACTCACAACCAGGCGACCTCTCTGCGGCAACGGCAACAGCAGGTATTGCTCGTACAAAAGATTTAAAGACCTGGTACCGCTTGCCTGACCTGAAGTCAAAGAGTCAGCAACGAAATGTGGTTCTTCATCCTGAGTTTGTTAATGGTAAGTATGCCTTCTATACCCGTCCTCAAGACGATTTCATCAATGCTGGTTCTGGTGGAGGTATTGGCTGGGCTCTTGTTGATGATATAGAACATGCTGAGGTGAAAGAAGAGAAAATTATAAACAAGCGCAATTACCATACTATCATGGAAGTGAAGAATGGCGAAGGACCTCATCCAATAAAGACAAACCGTGGATGGCTGCATTTGGCTCATGGTGTTCGTGCCTGTGCTTCGGGGCTTCGTTATGTATTGTATCTGTATATGACTTCGCTCGACGACCCTACACGTGTCATTGCACAACCAGGTGGCTATTTTCTTGTTCCTCAGGGCGAAGAATATATTGGCGATGTGATGAATGTTACGTTTGCTAATGGCTGGATAGCCGATGATGACGGCAAAGTGTTTATCTACTATGCTTCTTCTGATACTCGTATGCATGTGGCTACATCAACAATAGATCAGCTCGTTGACTATTGCATGAACACACCAGAAGACGGCTTCACATCGTCAGCGAGTGTTGAAACAATAAAGAAATTAGTGGTAAAGAATAAATCAAATTTGTAATAAAATAAAAATCATAAATAAAACTTGTAACTAAAAATTATGGCAAAATTAAAAGAAAAAATTGGCTATGCGTTAGGTGATGCTGCTGCTGGTGGTATCACATGGAAAATCATGTCTATTGCTTTTCCTGTGTTCTTTACCAACGTGTTCGGACTTACCATTGCTGATACTGCTACTTTGATGCTGGTAGCACGTTTGTTTGATGTTGTTACCGACCCAATGATGGGTGCTCTTGCCGACCGCACACAGAGCCGTTTTGGAACTTACCGTCCTTGGCTCATCTATGGTGCTATTCCTTTCGGACTCATTTTTGCACTCTTGCTTTTCACCCCCGATTTCGGTCCTGTTGGCAAGCGCATTTGGGCTTATAGCCTTTATTTAATGATGATGGCTGTCTATACTGCTGTGAATGTGCCTTACGGTTCACTTCTTGGTGTGATGACCGATGATGATAATGAGAAAAACCAATTCTCGTCTTATCGTATGGTAGGTGCTTATGCCATGGGCTTCATAACTCTGCTTTCTTTCCCTTATCTGCAAAAGATGGTAGGTGGCTCTGATGCCCATCAGTATGCCGTTCTTGGTGCTGGCTTTGGTATTCTTGCCGCAGCTATGACATTAGCTTGTGGCTTGCTCACAAAGGAACGTCTAAAACCTGTTCGCGCAGAGAAATTTTCTTTTAAGCCATTTGCCGATTTGTTTAAGAACAAACCATGGATTTATCTTACCCTTATCGGTATTGGTACCAACTTCTTCAATGGTTTCCGTTATGCAGTAGCTGCTTATCTGCTTACCTATTGCTTGGGTGGTGATATCACTATTAACGGACTTATCATCAACTACACAGTATTCATGACCTTTGGTGAAGTTACTTGTATGATTTTCGGAGGCGTTTCTCCAAAGTTCACCGAGTGGATGGGTTCTAAGAAAAAAGCCTTCTACGTAGCTACACTTATTTGTATTGTGTTCTCTGTAGCTTTCTTCTTCGTGCCTATGGATGCATCTTACATCTGGGTAATGATAGCTCTTGTTGTGCTCACTTCTGTTGGTGTAGGCTTGTATTCACCACTATTGTGGTCTATGTATGCCGACGTTGCTGATTATGCTACAGAGAAGAACGGAACTTCTTCAACAGGACTCATCTTCTCATCAGGTACAATGTCGCAGAAATTCGGTTCTGCCATTTCTGGTTCTCTTGTTGCTTTGCTTCTTGGTCTTGCCGGTTTCGTTTCTGGTACTAATCCAGAGACAGGTGAAACAGTAATCACTATTACCAACGAAGAATCTGTTCGCCAGATGATCTGGTGCCTGTTTTCTATTTTCCCTGCAATAATAGCATGCTTGATGATTTTGCTTGTTGCTAAATATCCAATAAAAAAATAATATGCAAAACAACGAATTCAAGAACACGGTTAGAGAACTCCTTGAGGAGAATATCTTAAAGTATTGGATAGAAAGAGTTACCGACCATGAAAATGGGGGATATTTCGGACGTGTGGATGGACATGATTTTGTTCATTCACACGCCCCGAAAGGAGCTGTGCAGAATGCCCGTATTCTATGGGCTTTCTCTGCCGCTTACCGTGTTCTTGGAAATGCTGAATATCTTGATGCCGCCACAAGGGCTTTAGATTATTTTCTTGATAATTTCATAGACAAAGAACAGGGTGGCGTTTTCTGGAGTCTTAACTATATGGGCAAACCTCTTGACACAAAGAAGCAAACTTATGCCATAGGATTTGCAATCTATGGTCTTAGTGAATATGCACGTGCAACAGGTTCTAAACGTGCTCTTGATTCAGCCATAAACTTGTATTACGACATAGAGAAAAAAGCCTATGACAGCAAGGGAAACGGATACATAGAAGCTCTCACTCGTGAATGGCAACCTATTAAAGACATGCGACTGAGCGATAAAGACGAAAATGGAAGTCGCACCATGAACACTCATCTTCATATTATTGAACCCTACACAAATCTCTATCGAGTGTGGAAGAGTGAAGACCTAAAGAAATCAATTCTAAACCTTATTGATATTTTTACAGAAAAACTGCTGAATAAAGAAACCAATCATCTCGACTTGTTTTTTGACGACGAGTGGCATGGTAAGCGCAATATCGAAAGCTATGGGCATGATATCGAGGCGAGCTGGCTTCTTCATGAAACAGCCTTGGTACTCGGTGAAAAGCAGGTGCTTAACACCATAGAACCAATTATTCGTAGCATTGCCAAAGCTTCCGACGAAGGATTACGTCCTGATGGCAGTATGATTTACGAGCATTGGAAAGATAATAACACCTATGACCTTCAGCGCCAGTGGTGGGTGCAATGTGAAAGCGTCATTGGCCATGTTAATCTTTATCAGTATTTTCAAGATGAAGAGGCTTTTGTCAAAGCTAAACAATGTTGGGATTATATACAAACTAATCTCGTTGATAAAGAAAATGGAGAGTGGTATTGGGCTATACTCGATGATGGAACAACAAACCGTAGCGATGATAAGGCTGGCTTCTGGAAATGCCCATATCACAACAGTCGAATGTGCCTTGAATTGATAGAACGAGAATTTTAAATTACTCCCAAGTAAATTTCTGTGTAAAAAAGAAAACTTCTAACTCATTTAAATAGTAAAGAAAAACACGGCACTTCGTGCCTGTAAAAACCTTATACAGAATAAGCATGCAATTACGATATAATAATTTCGTTAGGGCTTTTCGGTGCAAAGCACCGAGGTTTTTCTTCTAAATCTCAGCACAGGCTTTTACTGGTGCTCCACAATTATACGGAGAAAAGAACAGCCGTTAATTACCGCCAATGGAACGTTAATTGGAAGTTAATTGAACTTTTAAATATTAACGATATAATTTTTCGAACAAAGCTCTCAAGGAACTCTACGAACAATTATACGGAGAAAAAAACAGCCGTTAATTACCGCCAATGGAACGTTAATTGGAAGTTAATTGAACTTTTAAATATTAACGATATAATTTTTTCGAGCAAAGCTCTCAAGGAACTCTACGAACAATTATACGGAGAACTTTGTGGAAAAGAGTAGCCGATAATTACTGCCACTGTGTAGCTGGCTGTTCGCGTTAGCGAGGATGTTCCTCTGATCAGCGGGAAGAATTTGTCAATTTTCATTTAGCGAAGCTATGCTTCGCGCTGGGAGAGGCTTATCGTTAAGCCACCCACTCACTCTCCTTTCACTTTCCTATCATTTTCGTCTCACTCTCGCCTTAGGCTCGCTCTTGACCGAAAGTGATCCGACAGTGATAGGAGAGTGATCCGACAGTGATCCGGGCCTAAGCCGAGAAAAATCACTCTCAATTTATTTTTTTTGACCACAAATTGCCCAAATCTATCGAATATTTTGTTGTAAAGAAAAAATGTCTCTATTTTGCTTGTCATACAAAAAAATATTATATATATTTGCATATCCCAAAAACTTAAAACCATGAGTTTGAGACAAACGATAATGTCGATTTTATTTCTTTTATTCCTACTGAAGTTGAAAAGATAAAGATAGAAAGTATAAAAGGAGGGATTAGAAAAGTAAGAGTTGTTAGTAAAAAAGAAGAAATAAGTTTCCTCTATGATTTTTTCTATAAGCATGAAAATAAAATAGAAGGTTTTGCATTTTATGCTGTTTTTTATAAGATAACTTTTTATTCTCAAAGAGGGATAAATGTTTTTTCGTTTAATAATGGTAATGGTATAATATATGATGGTTTAGATAATAATACATATTATTATTTAAATGCGGATAATGGAAGTGTAGTCATAAACAAATTCTTTTAGTGTCAAGTGAATATAAAGCGGGCGCAAAAAAAATCCCAGCCTCCCCTTTAGAGGGGAGGGGGATTTTTTTTTATTATTATTATCTTGTTTTAGATAAAATTGCTATCTTTGCATCGCAAATTGCATAATATATAATAACGTTATAAATTTTTATGAGTTTTTTTACATTGTTTATTACCGTATTGCTCACGGCGGTAGTTTTGGTAGTCGGCGCCTTTGTCGTTGCTAAACTTATCGGTCCTCGTTCATACAATCCGGTAAAAGGAGAACCTTTTGAGTGTGGTATTCCTACACGTGGAAGCAGTTGGATGCCTCTGCATGTTGGTTACTATCTCTTTGCTATCCTTTTCCTGATGTTCGACATTGAGACTGTATTCCTGTATCCATGGGCAGTAGTAGTTAAGCAGTTTGGACCACTTGCTCTTATCAGCATTGGTTTCTTTCTGGTGGTATTGGTATTAGGCCTTGCTTATGCATGGCGGAAAGGAGCGTTGGAATGGAAGTAAGAAAACCACACATCAAGAGTATTCCTTACGACGAGTTTAAGGATAATAAAACTCTGGAGAACATTGCCAACGAACTTAATGAAGGTGGAGTAAACGTTGTTCTCGGTAGCTTGGATCAAGCTATCAACTGGGGACGAAGCAACTCTCTGTGGTCACTCACTTTCGGTACTTCATGCTGTGGTATCGAGTTTATGGCTGTTGGTTGCGCTCGTTATGACTTCTCTCGTTTTGGTTTCGAGGTTACTCGTAACTCTGCACGTCAGGCCGACCTCATCATGTGTGCTGGTACTATTACCAACAAAATGGCACCTGTTTTCAAGCGCCTTTATGATGAAATGGCTGAGCCTAAGTATGTTGTTGCTGTTGGTGGATGCACCATCTCGGGTGGTCCTTTCAAGAAGAGCTACAACGTGGTGCGTGGTATTGATGAGCTTGTTCCTGTTGATGTTTATATCCCTGGTTGTCCTCCACGTCCAGAGGCTATCCTTTACGGTATGATGCAGTTGCAGCGTAAGGTAAAGGTTGAAAAATTCTTTGGTGGCGCTAACCACAAGATGACTGCTGAGGAGAAGGCTGAGAGTATGAAGCTCGGTGGACTCCATGGTCTTTCTAACGAGAACTTCTCAGGCGAGAAGATTGGTAACAAGAAGCCAATCATGGTAACAGGTGCTCCAACCAAGGAGCAGGTAGAGGCTTTGGCTGAGGAGCTTGCTCAACTCAACGAAAGCGAACAGAATGTAAATAAATAAGGTACGAGAAAATGAAATTAGAAAATATTGAATTCGGTTTTGACAACTTCCTCGCAGAGATGAAGAAGTTGAAGAATGAGAAGCATTTCGACTATCTTATTACCATCATTGGTGAGGACTTCGGTGAAGAAGAAGGCCTGGGATGTATCTACATTCTTGAAAATACTCAGACACATGAGCGTATCAGCGTTAAGCAGCTTGCAAAGAAGGTGGGTGAGGAGTATGTTATTCCTTCTATCTATCATGTTTGGGCTGATGTTAACCTTCTTGAGCGCGAGGTTTTTGATTTCTTCGG
>OCVV012888025.1_pt1 | contig 53636 bp, 50 predicted proteins | sample 1539721 | NCBI WGS metagenome assembly OCVV01 (sample SAMN02144230, study PRJEB22623) | gut metagenome | biome: sheep rumen | host: Ovis aries | place: New Zealand
AAGACTCGCTCGCGAGTCTTGCGCGCCGGATTCGGGTCTGCTTCAGCAGACAAATTCCTGTCCGAATCCGTGCGCATCCTCGCGGAGCGTCTAACGCAGTCGGAGCTTGTACTCCGACTGCGTCAGACAGACTTCCTTGCCATAGAGCGGAAGATATACTGGCTGATTGGGGCTCTGTAAACCAATCGTGTGAAGAAGATAAATAGTACATTACCTACAAGGCACATTGCAAAACCAATCCAGGCTCTCTCAGTAAAGGACCAATTCCCAATGACTTCTAATACCCATGTACCCATCTGGTTGTGCTCTAGTTCCATGGGATTCCCCAGGAGAGAATACCCAAAAGCCCAGGTAATCAAAAATGGGATAAAGGAAGCCCAATAGTACTTATAAGTCAGCCCATTCATGATACCAATCAGCAGGGTAAATCCACCAGCAAATAAAAGGGTATAACCCATAACACTAGTAAGTTCTGGAGTCTTTTGGATACCAATCACACGAATCACCACTGCGATTCCATACATGCTAAGATTCATTAGTACGGTAAGGACTACGGGATAAGTGAAGAAGAGCTTTCTCTTCTTAGGAGAAGTTAAAACCATCTGAGACATCCCTAAAAGCATGCTGCACTGCATAATAAACGAACCAGTCAGCATGTAGAAAACGGAAAATACAGTTACTGGCGAGCCCTTTCCTTTGTCTGGCAGAATAATAAACTGGGTGATATCTAATCCAATACCCAGGATCATAAATAAGGAGCCAAGGATCATCACGGTCTTAAATCGTGGACTTAAGGGCCATAGTTTCAAATAATTCTTAAGATTCTTCATAATAACTCCTCTCTCCTTTTCTAAGGCTTGTAATCAGTAAGAATCCCATCAAACCAGCCCCAAGGATTCCTAAGACTACCATGGTCCACATAGGGACTAAGAAAATCATCAAGCCTAGAAACATGGATGCATATAGTACAATCATACCAAGCATCATATTCCACCAAGCCATCATAAAGGCTCGGCTAATCAGAATGCCTGCCGCAACAAATCCTAGAATTGCGAAGAAATACAATACAGCCTTCGCTTCCAATCCCCGGAATTCATTCAACGCGGAGCATACCGTAATCACATAGCAGATTCCCACATATAGAATTTTCCGCAGAAACTCTAGTATAACAGCATGCTTCCACACTTTAATTCCCCTGGTACTTGTCAAGAAAAGATTCATCCCATGCAGTCTCTTCCCTGACATACCGCTCATATAGAGCACATCTAAAAGGACCTCTAATCCTGCTGCTAAGGACAGAACAAAAATACAAGCCACAAAGGTAAAGCCCTCTGCTTCTTTCCCTCCTCTTACTAGAATGGAAAGGAACATGCCAAGTGCAGATAGAGGATAGACAAGGAAAGTGATAAGACGAAAGAGTCCCGTGCAAAAGACCAGGTAATATCGAAGGCTATTTTTAGTACGTCCATTCATCGCACCCTCCTACTCGCCTAATTTCAGGCCCGTATAGGTCTTCATCAGTGCAACAACTATCTCTGTCAAATTCGGTGTCTCAATGGCAGCTCCACAGGACTCTGCCAGATCTATATCCTCTCTACACATGATGCCATCAATACCAAAGGAGGATCTGTGGGCGCCTAGAATCTTATCCTTCAAGCGGTCACTCTGGTCTGCATCTGCACGAACCATGATGTACTTCTCCTTTAGTTCCTCTGTAAAGCCCTGCTCTACAATTCTGCCCTCTTCCATCAGGATCACATAATCGGTGACATTCTCCATGTCTGCAATGTTATGGGTAGAAAAGAATACAGACTTCTCACCCTCCCCCTCTTCGATATAGTCACGAATCAGGTCACATAACTTGTCTCGCATTAAAGGATCCAAGGGAGATGCTGGCTCATCCATAATTAAGAGATCCGTATCTCTCGCCAGCACCGATGCAATCTCAAGCTTCATCCGATTACCATCGGATAGCTTTGATACCTTCTTCCATCCCTTCATTCCCTGATCGGATGGGATATTTAGATCCTCAATCAGGGTCATGAATCGATCCTTATGAAAGCCATCAAAGAGAACTTCATTGGCAGTTACTACCTGCTTAATGGACCACTCTGGCATGAAGTAATCGCTGGCACCGGTATAACCAATCCGCTCTCTCATAGCCTGATTCTCTGAAAATCCGCCGGCCTTCTCTGTTCCGAAGAAGGTTATCTCTCCCTTATAGTCCATGCGTATACCAGACAGGATATTTAGAAGGGTGGTTTTGCCAGCTCCATTCTCTCCAATCAGTGCCGTTGCATATCCCTTGGGCACTTCTAGCTTGGGAAGGTCTAAGGCAAAGCTCTTATATTTCTTACTTATATTTTTCCCATCTATAACTCTTTCAAACTCCATAACAATCCCTTTCTTTTGGAAATATAAACCGTGTTATCCTATATGTCCTCACGGTTAATTGTAAGAAGCATCTGTAGGGTATCCATCAATTCCTGATCGGTAATCCCTGCCACATCAGCAGCCTTAATGGCTTCTGATAATGCCGCTTCTACCTTTCTCATCTGTTGCTCCATCATCATCTCTGTATCCTGGGGATTCACGATGTAGCCCTTGCCCTGTACTGCAGAGACTAGCCCTTCCTCCTGGAGGAGTTCATAGGCCTTCATGGTTGTAATGACGCTAATCTTTAAATCCTTGGCCAAGGAACGAATGGATGGGAGGTAGCTACCCTCTTTGATCTTTCCATTCATGATCTGTTCTCTGAAGTCATCAGCAATCTGCTGATAAATTGGAACGCCATTATTCTGTAAGATTTTCAATGTCTCACCACCTTTTTATTTCGGTACCAACTGTTTATATGTTATATATACAGTGAGAACAGTTGAATGTCAATAGGTTTTTATAAAAAAACTCCGGCCCAGATAAACTGGACCGGAGTCAAAAATCATTTTATTTTATTATTCTAATAATTAGAACTTACCTGCCTTTGCTGCTTCTTCAACTGAAACGGCTACAGCTACGGTTGCACCAACCATAGGGTTGTTGCCCATACCGATCAGACCCATCATCTCTACGTGAGCCGGAACGGAGGAAGAACCTGCGAACTGTGCATCGGAATGCATACGTCCCATGGTATCGGTCATACCATAGGAAGCAGGACCTGCTGCCATGTTATCCGGATGAAGAGTACGTCCGGTACCACCGCCGGATGCTACGGAGAAGTAAGGCTTACCAGCTTCGACTCTCTCCTTCTTGTAAGTACCTGCTACCGGATGCTGGAAACGTGTCGGGTTGGTAGAGTTACCAGTGATGGATACGCCGACATTCTCATGCCACATGATAGCAACACCTTCCTGTACATCGTCAGCGCCATAGCACTTTACAGAAGCACGAAGGCCTGTAGAGTATGGAGTCTCAGAGATGATGTTCAGCTTAGCTTTCTTATAATCATACTGAGTCTCAACGTAAGTGAATCCGTTGATACGAGAGATGATCTGAGCAGCGTCCTTACCAAGACCGTTCAGGATAACACGAAGAGGCTTCTGTCTAACCTTGTTAGCCTTCTCAGCGATACCGATAGCACCCTCAGCAGCTGCGAAAGACTCATGACCAGCTAAGAATGCGAAACACTCAGTATCTTCCTCTAATAACATCTTACCAAGGTTACCATGGCCAAGACCTACCTTACGGTGATCAGCAACAGAACCAGGAATACAGAAAGACTGAAGACCTTCACCAATTGCTGCAGCAGCATCAGATGCACGACGACAACCCTTCTTGATTGCGATAGCAGCACCTACAGTGTATGCCCACTTTGCATTCTCAAAGCAGATACCCTGAATGCCTTCTACCATGTGATATACGTCAAGGCCTGCATCCTTTGTGATCTTCTCTGCTTCTTCGATATCCTTGATACCGTTTGCGTTCAGAGCGGCATTGATCTGTGCGATACGTGCCTCATAGTTTTCAAATAAAGCCATTATGTATCTCCTTTCCTTAATTACTCTTTACGAGGATCGATGAACTTAACAGCGTCATCAATACGTCCGTACTGACCCTTAGCCTTTTCCCAGGCTGTGTTAGGATCATCACCCTTCTTGATGAAGTCAGTCATCTTGCCAAGAGATACATACTTGTAACCGATAACTTCGTTGTTAGCATCCAGAGCCATGTCTGTTACGTAACCTTCAGTCATCTCCAGGTAACGAACACCCTTTGCTTTCGTACCATACATCGTACCAACCTGAGAGCGAAGTCCCTTACCGAGATCCTCAAGACCAGCACCTACGGAAAGTCCGTCATCAGAGAAAGCGGACTGTGTACGACCGTAAACGATCTGCAGGAACAGTTCTCTCATAGCTGTGTTAATAGCATCACAAACAAGGTCAGTGTTCAGAGCCTCAAGGATTGTCTTACCCTGAAGGATCTCAGCAGCCATAGCTGCGGAATGAGTCATTCCAGAACATCCGATGGTCTCTACAAGAGCCTCCTCGATGATACCGTTCTTAACATTCAGAGTAAGCTTGCAGGCACCCTGCTGAGGTGCACACCAGCCTACACCATGAGTAAAACCGGAAATATCTTCAATTTTCTTTGCATGCACCCATTTTCCTTCTTCAGGAATTGGAGCAGGTTCATGCTTTGCACCCTTAGTAATTGGGCACATGTTCTCAACTTCTGCTGTGTATTTCATTCATGAACTCCTTTCTTCGATCATGGGATCAAAGATATAAAACTTCGATTCCAGTACACACGGAAAATATTATCACATAAAATCCATCCCCCGTCTAGACTGCTTAGGGAAATTTGTTAAAAAATATCGACCAAAGGCTTATCTTATGTCTCATCCTATATCAGGGGGTATCTACCAGCGGGTATTTCAATCTATAAATCCTATTCGTGCTTCTCTACCACATGATCCTTATCCTTGAAGATATGGTGTGGAGGAATGACTCCACGTACACAGGAAACTGGGTACACATTACAATCTGGGCAGATTACTGTGCCAGGATTTAATACAGAGTTACAGCCAACCTCTACATGATTACCAAGCATGGCACCGAACTTCTTCAGTCCTGTCTCAATCTCTTCCCCATTTACCTTATCCTTTACGACAACCAGAGTCTTATCAGACTTTACATTCGATGTAATAGAACCTGCACCCATATGGGAGAAGTAGCCAAGGATAGAATCACCTACATAGTTGTAATGAGGCACCTGAACATGGTTAAAAAGAACCACATTCTTAAGCTCTGTAGAGTTACCAACCACACAATCATTACCAACAATGGCATTGCCGCGGATGAAGGCGCCAGGGCGAACCTCTGTATTTTCACCAATGATACAAGAGCCACAGATATTAGCAGCATCGTAGATCTTTGCAGACTTTGCAATCCAGATATCCTCACCCTTCTTCTCATAGATTTCAGGATCAAGGCTTGGTCCTAGCTTCTTAATAAAGGCACCGATCTCTGGCAATACTTCCCAGGGATATGTCTTTCCATCAAATAATTCCTTCGCAATTGTCTGCTCTAAGTCATACATATTTACGATTTTTACTGCTTCCATAACTGAACCTCTTTTTCAACTTGGTTTACATTTCCTAAATCAGGCTGGCGAAAAACGCCTGCCATGTAATCTCACTCATACAAAAGGATTACAGGTCTCTTACTTCGCCTCTTCCTCTGCCCGCTTCTCATACTGGGCATCATTAAAAATCTGGAAGATAGCGATCTGATCCGCCTTGTTCTCGGTTAATCCTACGAAGATACAGCCATAGAAGTAGCTGCCATCCTCTCTCCAACGAGAACGAACCACCTTCAGACAGCACTCAACACTCTGGCCATCTAGGCTAAGACGTGCCTCTAATACAGAGCCAATCATAATCGGCTCTCTAGAAATCAATCCGACTCCACCCTTGCTGACATCCCGAAGGGAAGCTTCAATTGGCTTACCTGGGCCATCAGGGGTGATTTCTTTCATATCCAACTGGATATCTAGATGGGTACGACCGAATCTTCTATGATCCTCATGAGCTGCCTCATCTAACAGTTTCTTACTCTCTTCGAAGATCTTATAGTCCTCTACTTTGATTTGCTTGTCTTCCATGTCCCCTTCTCCTTCCTCTGCTTGTCTCCACGCGCGATTCTGGCTTTCAGTTCCTTTTCATAGAATTGGGCATCTCTCAGGAACACATTCTGTAGTCCCTGTGTGGTGCCATTCTTCATGACATATTCCGTACGACGGCGGATGAATCCCTCAAGTTTCTCCATGTATTCATCCGTTGTGATCTCTCCCTCCGCCACTTGGTTCAGTCCCTTCTCCCAGCTTGCAGTAAGCTTAGGATCTAACAGGGAGCTGATGGATCCATTGACGATGTCGTAGATGATCTCCCCTGATAGTGTCGGGGTAATAATCTGTGTCTTTTTATTGAGATTGAGATAGCGATTCTTGACCAATTTGGCTAGAATCTCAGCTCGGGTAGCAGAGGTTCCAATGCCCTGGCCCTTAATCTGCTCTCTTAATTCCTCATCCTCAATGAACTGACCTGCATTTTCCATAGCCAGAATGATAGATCCGGAATTATAACGCTTTGGAGGTGAGGTCTCACCCTCTCGGATTCCAAAGGAGGTAAAGTCAATCTTCCCGCCCTTCTTCAGGGTATCGAAGAAGGCCTTGGTGGCCTCTGTGGAATCCACATTGTCCTCGTCGCTATTCTCTGTATTGTCCTCACCGTCTTTACTCTTATTCTGAGAGGCCGGCTTGGTAATATCCCTTTTGGTAAAGGAATAATTCATCATTCCTAAGTATCCATTTTTCTCAAGATACTTTCCAGATGCAAAGAACTTCTCGCCACCGATATCCACTGTGAGATTCACCTTCAGATACTCTGCAGGAGATAGGAAAATTGCAAGGAATCTTCTTACAATAATCTCATACACATGGGCGCTGACTGGCTTCAGACTCTGGATGGCATTCATACCCTGGCCTGTAGGAATCACCGCATAGTGGTCCGTAATCTTCTTATCATTGGTGTACTTGGTCTTCTCAATCCCCTTGTACATCTCCTTGTCCAGGATATAGTCTGCTACCTGCTTCACACCAGGCAGATTCTTTAGACCACGGATATTCTTATGGATTTCCTTGGCCACAGCGGTAGAAAGCACACGGGCATCGGTACGAGGATAGGTAACTAACTTCTTCTCATAGAGCTCCTGGATGATATTCAGTGTCTCATCTGGGCTAATCTTAAAAAGCTTGGAACAATCACTCTGTAATTCTGCTAAGTTATAGAGCAGGGGAGGATTCTTCTTCTCCTTCTTTTTCGTGATCTCTGTTACCGTTCCCTGAATGGGCAGAGCCACATTCTTATTCTCGTCAAATGTAAACCCTGCCATATTCCCAGCGCTTACGCCATCTGTTCTGGTAACAGTTGTGGAATCGGATTCCGTCTGGCCCCCTGCAGGGAAAGTCATCTGACCATCTAAGCCTACGGCTTCTGCCTGGTTCTTCACATAGGAAATCAGGCCAACAGCATCCTTTTCTTCTTTAAATCCATTCTCCTTATAGAGAAGTGGGGAGTTAAAGTACTTCGAACCCTCGACGGCCTTCCACTCTGCAGAGAGCAGAGGTTTTACATCTTGGTTTACATTGTCATCCGATGACTCTGCTGCCACATCGGCGACCACGCGATAGAATGGAGTCTTCTCAAAGTCCCTGATCTCTCGCTCACGCCTCACCACCATTCCAAGGACGCATGTCATAACACGGCCAACGGAAATCACGGCGAATCGCTCATGGAAAAAGGAAGCCATGGCATTACCGTAGCGAAGAGTTAAGAGACGGGAGAAGTTAATACCCATCAGGTAGTCTTCCTTAGCACGAAGGTAAGCGGAATCCGCCAGATTGTCGTAGTAGGAAAGTTCCTTAGCTTCCTTAATACCACGCTTGATCTCCTCCTCTGTCTGGGAATCGATCCAGACACGACGCTCTTCCTTATCGTGAACTCCTGCTTCCTGACGGACCAAGCGGTAGATGTACTCTCCCTCTCGTCCCGAGTCGGTACAGACATAAATCTTACTCACGTCCTCTCGATTTAAGAGTCCGGATACAATTTGAAACTGCTTACTTGCGCTAGGGATGACCTCATACTTGAAGTCCTCCGGTAGAAAAGGAAGGGTGTCTAAGCGCCACTTCTTATACTTCTCATCATAGGCCTCTGGGTAACTCATGGTAACTAGATGGCCCACACACCAAGTGACCACGATATTCTGTGACTCCATGTAACCATCGTGATTTGTCATCTTTTCCGAGAAGGCCTTAGCAAACTCACGCGCTACAGACGGCTTCTCCGCGATAAAGAGGCTTTTACCCATTAGAGCTCCTTCATATCTACCAGTACCACTGAGGCATCATGATTGGCCAGATTTTTAACCATTGGGTCAAATTCTGTTGCCGAGAAGAGATAGATGACCTTCGCCTTGATACGGGCCTGGTCCATATTTTCCACCAAAAGCTGATAACGGCTGTATGGAAATTCCTTCTCGTCCCAATTGCAGACAGCCACGATATTCTCACGAACCTCGTTCTGTCCAACGATGTCGATGGTACCCTTCTTACCAATCCATGTGCCCATTTTCTTCAGGCGAATTGGTGTCTTACCTACCATATTCATTAGTTCCAGATACTCGCTGCAGACCATCACAAAGTCTGGCTGAAGGAATGCATCCAGATCTGGAGCAATGTACTTGTCATAGAAATCCCCAGGTGTCATCACCTCGAGAGCGGATGCATGAGGATAAATAAATGTAAACCAAAAGCGAAGGAAGTGGTTACCGATATGGTAGACACCCTTTTTCGTATTGTCCCAGCCACCTGTCTCAAAGGAAACAGCCTTCTCGATGACATCAAAGGCAGCCAGATTCTTCATGTAGACACTGATCTTGGCACGAGAGAAGCCAGTGTCCTTATAGAGGTCATTCAGCTTCTCATTGCCTCGGGCAATGGATGCTAGAATGGTATTGTAAACTGATAATTCTCTCAGTTCATTTAAGAGAAATAGGTGGGATGCATCATGAAGTGGTGCATCCGGCTTTAGGATAGTGTCGATCACATTATCACGAATGGACTTCTGACCACTCCACACCTCAAGGAAAGCCGGGATACCACCAAGGATACCATAGGTCTTCACTGCATCTGGTACAGAGAAGCTTGGGAAGGTACGAACCACATCTAGGAAGGATACATCTCCCAGTTTGATTCGCTCATTGATCTGCTTTCGATAGCTCCCCACAGTCTCATCAAAGTCTCGAACCACCCAGGATAAATTAGATGCTGCAAGGACAATCATCACTGGACCAGGATAGAGTTTCTTCGCCTTAAGGCTCGTAAGCGCTGACAGGATCTCTGTATCACGGCGAGCTAGAAACTGGAACTCATCCAATACGATTACCAGACGAGAACCATCCTTAGAACGCATGCGACGGAAGCCCTCTTCGTAGGACTCTTCCTTTAGAACCGAGCCAAAGCGTCCACGAATCTCTTCTAAAAAAAGACGCTTCTGTTCCTCTGGGGAGATATCTCTACAGCGATAGTAGAAGGCATCCTTATCCTTAATAAAGGTGCGGATGAAGTCCTCCTTACCAGAGTAACTGGTCCCGTAGAGCAGAACTGTGGTATTCTGATGCTCCTGATACAATTTTTCCATCTTCTTTTGTTCGATGGTTCTAACCTGTGGCATACTAGTGCTCCCCTGTTTTCCTATTCCTGGCTTGTTGTTGCGTTGCAATTATATAGCAAAGTACAGCCTTTTATTGCCGTACAATTCTTCATACAGACAAGATATATTATAGGTATCTACTAGGGATATATCAAGAAAATAAATGTTGATTTAATGTAGAATTGATTTAGTTTCGAGGCAGCTATCTTAAGATAAGTAGCATGTGAAATTTCGATTCTTCCATAAGAAATGGGGATATAGATTTTTATTTCATAGAAAAAACCGAGCAATCACGATCCGGCGCCATTACATGAAAAGTATGGTCAGGATTGAATCGCTCGGTTTATCTTTAACAAAATGGATTACTTCTTAGTGGGATTACTTCTTAGTGATGTAGCCCTTGGCTGTCAGAAGTTCTGCGCAGAGAACGCCGCCGCCTGCAGCTCCACGAATGGTGTTATGAGACAGGCCTACGAACTTATAATCAAAGAGAGAATCCTCACGGAGACGTCCGATGGATACGCCCATACCATTCTCATAATTAACATCTAACTGTACCTGTGGACGATTGTCATCCTCAAGGTACTGGATGAAGTTCTTTGGAGCACTTGGAAGATTCAGTTCCTGAGGTGCGCCCTTAAACTCACGAAGCTTCTGAATTAGCTGCTCCTTGGTTGGCTTCTTCCTGAAATTAATAAATACAGTTGCTGTGTGTCCATAGAGAATTGGAACACGGATGCACTGGGAAGTAATCTTAATGAAGTCAGCTGGCTTGATCACGCCATCCTCAACCTTACCCCAGATACGGAGTGGCTCTTTCTCGGACTTCTCTTCCTCACCAGAGATAAATGGGATGATATTCCCCTCCATCTCAGGCCAATCCTTGAAGGTCTTACCTGCACCAGAGATTGCCTGGTAAGTAGATACAACTGCCTCATATGGTTCATACTCAAGCCATGCAGTGATGGCTGGTGAATAGGACTGGATTGAGCAGTTTGGCTTAACTGCGATGAATCCACGCTTGGTTCCCAAGCGCTTTCTCTGTGCCTCGATGACCTCAGCATGATCTGGATTCACTTCTGGAACGATCATAGGTACATCTGGAGTCCAGCGATGAGCGGAATTATTGGAGACAACTGGTGTCTCTGTCTTCGCATAAGCTTCTTCGATTGCCTTGATCTCATCCTTAGACATATCAACAGCAGAGAATACGAAGTCTACATCCTTCGCAACTTCCTCTATTTCATTTACATTCTTCAGTACCAGATCCTGTACGCCTGCAGGAATTGGGTTCTCCATCTTCCAGCGGCCCTCTACAGCTTCCTTATATGTCTTGCCAGCAGAACGTGGGCTTGCTGCAACTGTGGTTACCTCAAACCAAGGGTGGTTTTCAAGTAAAGCGATAAAGCGCTGACCAACCATTCCAGTTGCTCCAAGAATGCCGACTCTTAATTTCTCATTCATTTTGATCTCCTCTTTCATCTTTTTCTTTTCCTTTTTCCTGTGGACACATGGGGGCGGATAGTTCTTTCTCAGCGGATGCACCTCGAGCAGATGATTGTTCTGTATGACAGCTTACCCGATGCGCTAGTCTGTTTTGATTCAGACTACATTGCAGGTGTTCTGTCCGCACTACACGTACACATGTCTCCATATTGTGACTATCATAGGAGTTTCCTCTCAAAAAAGCAAGTGAAAATGCTTCATTACATGAAAGTTTCTGATTCAATACAATAGCCTACTCTATTATGAATCATGTTTTCTTCTCTTACAAGTGCTTATCACAATTTGTAGGGATTCTGCTCTACTGATTAGGTTGAATATACGATGATGTTTGGAAATCCAGGACTTGGTTTACATTTCTACATACAGTCCCCGAAATAAAACTGCAGTACCTGTTCCACCTGAATATTATCAAGTGGTTTACTCTTGGACTCAAAAGTACAAATCAAATTGTGCCCTTCCAAATACCCATTCTCTATATATTTCCGATTCTTGAAATGGTATTTCTCAATATATTCCTCGTCATCCATCTTGCCATAATGCTCAAGGTACCAGGTTTCCCCTGTGACGGGATGGATAATCGTAAAATCCGGATAACAAGTTCCATCCGTCAAATCAAGTCGGCATTCATAGCGGTAGGGAATCCCCATACGGTAGAGAGTGTCTGCAATCATCCCCTCTGCTTTTGAACGAACGAGATCACCTTTGATTGTATGATGAATTAGGTTTTCTGGATAAGACTCATTTTTGTCATACTCCTGAGTTTGCCATCTGTTCAACTTGTCTGACAAGGTTCTAGAATATGGAATTAACTTCTGTAGTTCTTCTGACTCGAGCATTTCCATATGATGCAGATTGCTCGGATATGTTGAGATGATTTGCAAGTATGCTCGGACGGCTCTTAGCTCAGTTCGAAGTTCAAGAAGCCTCTGTTCTAACAGAAATTTCAATGCCAATTTCTCAGCCAAGGGTCTATTCTTTTTCGATATGTAAGTCCTCTCTTTTCCACTTATCCGATACCACCTCCAATAATCACCTGTTCGAGTTATCGAAAGCCTGTCAGGAGGATACTTTTTCAATTCCTTCTCAATCTTTTTGATTTTATTTTCAAGTTCTGAAGGCAGTTGGTCTGTAATGTAAACTCTTTTCATTTGGATTTTCCTCTCAGCTTGGTTTTCCCCCTCTCAGGAAAATTCCTGGCTGAATCACCCTGCAAAATTTCCTCTCAGCCCCGAAGCTCACCTAAAAAGAAAAAGAGGCCCAACCGCTAACCAGCGGCCAAGCCTCTTTAGTATGAAATCCGAAATCAATCTCAGCAATACTATTATTCTAAAGGATTCATGAATTTAATTAACACAAAATAAAGTCATATCTGCAACTTACTGTAGCAAAACATAACAAAACAATTCTCTACATCATGTTTCACAGTACAACAGCTGTAATCAACTGTCAAATCATAAATGCAGGCAATCATCATCATGCTCAACAGCTGCAATCAACTATAATCGCAAATCAATCCATGGCTCCATCAATCCATGGCACCATCAATCCCTCAGTGCAGCCCTGCACTTCTCGATTTCCTGAGCCATTGCTTCACGTCCAGGGGCACCAATGGTCAATCGGGTATCTACACAAGTCTCCATGGAAATGGCATCATAGATATCCTGATCAAATACGTCACTAAACTGATGTAACTCTGCAAGGGTCATATCATCGATTGGCTTATGATTCTCGATTCCATAGAGCACAACCTGACCAATGATACCATGGGCATCACGGAATGGAACACCCTTCTTTACCAGATAATCTGCTGCATCTGTAGCATTGGTATAGCCATGACGTGCAGACTCACGCATCTTATCCTTACGGAAAGTCATGGTAGACAGCATGCCCTCGAACAAGTCGATGCAGGCATCCGTTGTGTCCATGGCATCGAAAGCAAGTTCCTTATCCTCCTGCATATCCTTATTGTATGCCAGAGGGATTCCCTTCATTGTCGTAAGCAGCGCCATCAGTGCACCATAGACACGTCCAGTCTTACCACGAACAAGTTCTGCAATATCTGGGTTCTTCTTCTGAGGCATAATGGATGATCCTGTACTAAAGGCATCATCAATTTCAACAAACTGATATTCATTGGAATTCCAGAGGATGACTTCCTCAGAGAAACGAGATAAGTGCATCATCACAGTAGACAGTGCAGCCAGGTACTCAATGAGATAGTCTCTGTCACTGACGCCGTCCATGGAGTTGGTAGTTGGTCCATCGAATCCTAGAAGTTCTGCCGTATAGTTTCTGTCCAGAGGATAGGTGGTTCCAGCGAGAGCACCAGAGCCAAGAGGACAATAGTTCATTCTCTTTCGGATGTCCGCCATACGCTGTCTGTCTCTATAAAACATCTCAAAGTAAGCACCCATATGATGAGCCAGAGTGATTGGCTGAGCTTTCTGTAGATGGGTGAATCCAGGCATAATGGTATCTATATTCTCCTCCATGACACGGAGAATACACTCCAATAATTTCTTCAGATACTGGTCTGTCCCTTCCACACGATTTCTGGTGTAGAGACGCATATCCAGCGCTACCTGATCATTACGAGAGCGTCCCGTATGCAGCTTCTTACCCACATCTCCGATACGGTCAATGAGATTAGCCTCCACGAAGGAATGCACATCCTCATAGGCCTCTGTAATCAGAAGTTTCCCTGCATCCACATCCTTTTCGATTCCATCTAAGCCGGCTAGGATCTGGTCTCTCTCCTCTTCCGTGAGGATCCCCTGCTTTGCAAGCATCTTCACGTGGGCGCGACTTCCCTCCACATCCTCATGGAAGAATCTCTGGTCAAATCCAATCGATGCATTGAAGGCATACACCTTCTCATCCGTTTTCTTGGTGAAACGGCCACCCCATAACTGTGCCATGGCAATCTCCTGTCTTTTTTGTAATCTTTGTTTCTTTTATTTTTTTCTTTTTTCTATAGATAAATGTAAACCGACCAGAACATTTCTGCAAGAAGGTTTCCATGTATTCATCGTAGATTGGAAGCCTTATTCAGCCTCTTTTCCTTCTAGAAGAAACTTCGTTCTTCTCTTTTTCATCATGCTCTAAGGCAAGTCTTTTTCTTCTCTCTTCTGCTTCCCTCTGAGAAAACACGCATCCGCAGAAGTCCTGACGATAGAGTCCATATTCCTGAGATAACTCAGTAGATCTCTTAAAGCCATTCTTCTTACGAAATTCCGATGGCAAAAACTCTACGCCATACTTTTTCGCCATCTCTTCTCCAATGGAATTTAAGAGGACAGGATCCTTCATGGGACTTATGGTAAGGGTGGTGGTGAAATAGTCTAGTCCCAATTCCCTTGCTTTTATAGCTGCTTCTTCGAGACGCATACGAAAGCAGACCTCACACCGGGCACCACCTTCTGGTTCCTGTTCAAGTCCCTTTACCTCTGCATAGTAACGGCTTGGTTCATATTTCCCTGCAAGGAAAGTCACAGGATTAGAAAGAGGCATCTCTCCAATCAATCGGGACAGTTCCTCCTCGCGATAAGTATACTCCGACTCTGGAGAAATATTGGGATTATAAAAGAAATCGGTAATTCGAAAATACTGAGATAAATACTCTAACACATAGCTACTGCAAGGTGCGCAGCAACTGTGAAGAAGCAGGCTTGGTGTACGATTTGCTTCCTGATTCTCCGCGATAATCTGCTCTAGTTCTTTCTGATAGTTTCTCTTATTCAATGCTCGTACCTACTCTCTTCCTTCAGAATATACACAAAATCTCCCAGTTAAAAACCGGGAGATCTAAAATCACATATGCATATACATGGCGATTACTCCTCATCGCTCCAAAGGAGGAAGAGAACCAGTGTCAATACATAGATCAGACACATAAGAATCATAAATACTGGCTTATTTACTGCGAAGCCAGCAACCAGCTGAGCCACTAAGGCAATACCATGTACAAATACCGGCACCTTACGAAGTAAAGCAACCAAGCATACCTCAAGAATCAGAATGGAGCATACTGGCACGATTGGAATCGACAGTACCTTCATACTGATCACAGATACCACAATTGCAATTACTGCGAATCCAAGAAGTAGGTATAATGGATTCCTTCCAGACTTTGCCATCTCTGCGTAGGATTTCTTCATCTTATATCTCCTGACTAGCCCATCCATATGAGCCATACAATCATTGGAACTATCTCCAAGAAAAGTCGTTTAAAAAAAGCTTCGAATCGGATTCGAACCGACGACCCCTTCATTACGAGTGAAGTGCTCTACCAGCTGAGCTATCGAAGCAAACAAGGATATTATAATGGACTCGCCATTCGAATGCAAATATAAGTTCATAAATTCTTTCTTTTCTTTAGATTTCTTTTCGAATTTTCATCTTGTCTATAGCCCCAGCCCTTGGTACACTTCAAACAGCTTTTACAATTCTTTTTCATGTACCCCCCGACATGAATCTATAAAGGCAAGGTCACTACAACTGTCTTTCAAATCACATCGAAAATGATCCAAAAGAATTGATGAAAAACAAATCAAACAATGTAATCCACTAGAAAAGAGGACCATATGACACAAGGCAATGCCGCCGTAGACTATAGTCGCCTGGTACGAAATCAGGTCGTAAATCAAATCCATGAACCAGAATCAGAGTACATCCTGGATTCTGTCCCAGAGGACTTATCCTTCGATGACTTCACATCCTATATCAAAAATGCTCTGCAGAAGGACTTTCCTGAAGCCAATATCGAGATCACAGAAACCATTAAGAATAATGACCTATGCCTGTCCGGCCTAGTGATTCGTGAGGACCAGATCAATATCTCTCCTCAGATCTATCTCAATGATTTCTACTCTATGTATCAGAATGGCACCAGCCTGACAGAGATCTATCAGAGGGTTTGGCAGATGTATGTGAATAGCAGAAAAAGGCAAAGTATAGACCTTAGCTTCTTTACGGACTTTCCTAAGGTTAAGGATCACATCATCTTCGACTTAATTAGCCAGAAGAAAAACAAGAGATTATTAGAAGACGTTCCTTACATCCCTTACCTAGACCTGGCCATTGTCTTTCGTTGCTTACTGGATTGGGACGACCAGGGCAGATCTAGCATCCTCATCCGAAAGGATCATATAAATCACTGGCAGATTACAAAGGATGAGCTTTTAAAGCTGGCAAAGAATAATACTCCAACCCTACTCCCTGCCCACATTCAACCTATGGTAGAGCTCTTGGAAAGTATGCTCCCAGAGGAGGAATTGGATGAAGATGCCCTTCCTATGTACATTCTTTCCAATCAGACCCACCTGAATGGTGCTGCAAGTATTCTCTACCAAAATGTGCTGAAGGACTTTGCAGAAAAGCAGGGGAAGGATCTCTTTATTCTGCCATCAAGTATCCATGAGGTGCTTCTGGTACCAGTGATCCCAGACGCCGATCGAGAAGAATTAGATCGAATGGTGCAGGAAGTGAATGCCACCGAGGTCTCACAGGACGAGATTCTCTCAGATCACGCCTACTACTATTCTCGAAAGATGAATGCGGTTAGTTATTAGAGCATTCCTTCATAATAGATATTTGCATTAAAAAATCCCCCTAAGTGAGCAACGTTTTGTGATCTACGTTGCCTACCTACGGGGGATTGTCTCATTAATGATTGTTATATTTTTACCTTATAAAAAGCATCATTTATTACTGCATATTATTCTTATATTCCTTCTGAAGTTCCTCAGCAACTCGAGCTGCCTGAGCCTCCATCTCCTCTGGAGTCAATGCTTGCTCAGTCAGATGACCATCAGCATCCGCATGTGCCTCTGCATTCTCCATGGAGCCATACTCATCTACAACCTCATCATGCTTTTGCTTTAAGAAGGCCATGAACTGCTGGTACATGAGAAGTGTCTTCTGCTCTAGGCAAGAGAATACAACCGTCATACCATAGTCCTGATTCTCATCTAGCCAAGAAGATACTGTTGTAACTGCAATTGGAACAGCCTCTTCAAGTGGAAATCCAGATAATCCAGTAGAGATTGCCGGGAAAGCAATGCTATGAATGTCATACTGCTTTGCCAGGTTTAAGCTATTGGTATAGCAATCTGCCAGTGCCTTCTTATCCTCTTTGGATACCTGCGCTGCTGTAGTACCTGGAGCGCAGGTAGGACCAACGGTATGAATGATATAGTGGCATGGGAGGTCAAAGCCAGGGGTGATTTTAGCCTCGGATACCTTACAGGATTCTAACTGATCCAGTGCTGTATCTAATCCTTCACCTGCTGCCTCATAGATGGCATGATCCACACCACCACCATCAGCAAAAAGTGGATCTGCAGAGTTTACAATACATTTGATTTTTAATTCTGCAATGTTACCAGGGGCAAAGTAGATACCAGCACGGTCCTGGTCCATTTTTTTATCTGTAGCTAATACTGCATCAATGGCATTCTTACGAACACCAAAAGTTGTGGTAAATGGATTGATGAGGAGTCCCTCTACCTTATCCATCTCCATTAAGCGGTGAAGAATCGCCTTCACTGACATACCAACCAGTGGCTGAGGATCCTTGGCATTGGCAGCCTCTGGATCTGTGAAAACAGGTAGCATCTTTGTACCATCTGGAGTCTGCATCAGGCGAAAGAGCACCTCGCTCTTATGATTGGATGCCTTCTGTCCAGTTTTAATCTCAACAGGGAGAAGCATGTCTGCACCTTCATGACAGGACTGGAGAATTGCACCTAGAACCTTCTCCCAATTATCCTTTGTATGTTCCTTATTATCCTCTAGGATTGCAGCCTTTAAGCCCTCATTAATCTTAAACTTATCTGTTTCCTTCATTCCTATCATTCCCCAATTCCAAATTCTATTTCTAATGAACTAGCATTCCTTTTCGTGTGAAGTAGATCGCTCACACATTTTTATTATAGCAATCTGGACTTTTAAGAACAACCAAAGGCTTGGGATATTTCATTCTGTTCGAAGGAGTTCAAAGGTGGACTTGTTATAGCGAATCAGTCCTTCCTTTTGCATCTTGGATAATTCACTGGACAGAGCGCTTCGATCTACGGATAAGAAGTCCGCTAGCTGCTGCCGGTTAAATGGGATGTCAAATACCTGGCTGCCTACCCTGTCATGGACCTCTGACAGATAGCTTAAGAGCTTATCTCTCGTGGTTCGTTTGGACATATGGCGAAGCTTTCCAGTAAGACGACGATTCTTCTCAGCAATGATAACAAACAGATTCTGAATGAGGCGATTATGATAGTCGCATCCTGTGGTACAAACTGTCAGGAGATGATTACAATCCAGAAAGAGCACATCCGTATCCTCAGCAGCAATCACATAGTAGAGAAGAGGCTCACTACCCGGCGTAGCATATGCTTCTCCGAAGATATCTGGTGCCTCCACTCTCTGCATGATGCTTCGATTCCCCCAGTAGTCCTCTCTCTCCACAATGATGGAGCCTCGAATCAGCATGGCGAATTCCTGTAGCTTGTCTCCCTCACTTAGGATGGTCTCACCCTTAGAGAAGTGCTCCTGTCTTGCAGATAAGCAGTCCATCATGGAAGCGATATCCTCTCCTTTGATCCCCTGGAAAAGAGGTGATTTCCCTACGATTTCTTCAATTCCCTTTTCAATCTTCATAGTAATTATTCCCTTTATAAATGTAGACCATCTTATTTCTATTTCTGTCATCTTTCTTCATTAACAGATGCAGTTTTTCTCTGCAAATCAAGACTCGCTTAACATCCATCACAACATCTCTCGCTAGAAAATAATGTTGAATTTACAACATTATCCTCTTCCATTCTACTATATTTCTTTGCAGAAAACTATAGGATTTCCCTGACACCAGCGATAGTTCTATTACTCTATTTCTGCACCAAACTATAAAAACGGTTTATATTTCTCATATGTCGAGAAAAATGCCTTGTTATACTACACAAGTATGAATTTTGTGTTCAAAATGTGAACCAAGTATGATACTCTAAAAAAGATATAAATTAAGTTTACCCGTACGGGGAAGGAGGATTCATATGTTTTGTGAAAAATGTGGGGCTGAGATCCAGCCAGGCATGACCAATTGTCCAACTTGTGGCGCACCTGTAGCACCTCAGGCTGCACCTCAGCAGGCTGCTCCTCAGCAGGCTGCTCCTCAGATGAACTATCAGCAGCCTCAGCAGCAGTACCAGCAGCAGTATCAGCAGCCTCAGCAGCAGATGTACCAGCAGGCTCCTCAGCAGCCAAATGCAGCTGGTGCATACCTCAAGCGTCTGATTGATACTTATAAGGTAGTATTCAAGGATCCAATCGGTATTGGCAAGCAGTTCGTACAGAGTGGCGATGCCGCTTTAGCAGCTGGCTTCATGTTACTCCAGTCCATTCTGGTTGCATTCTTCGGAATGATTGTTGAAGCTCAGACCTATGGCAAGGCTTATAAGTCTATTATAGGTATTGCAAGTGTATTTGGCGGATCTAAGGGACACACTGGTTTTGAAGCACCATATGCGAAAGTTTTCTTCGGGACTCTGCTTTTCAGCCTACTCTTCCAGGTAATTCTGGTATTATGCATTTTCCTTGCAATGATGATTATCAAGAATAATGTAACATGGCAGCAGGCTGCTGTTCTTGCTTCTCTTCGTAGCATCACAGTTGCTCCAATCGTTATCATCGCAATGATCCTTATCCTGATCAACCCAGTAGCAGGTCTCTTCGTGTTCTTCGCTGGTTCTATCTGGGGTCTGATTCTCATTGCAATCGATTTGCCTCTGTATAACACCCCACAGAGCGGTCTGGTATACATGCTTCTCTTCATCGCAATTGTCGTTGCAATGATTGTTAAGCTTCTTCTGATGACTAAGGTTGGCTATAAGTTCTATCTGCCAGATGCTCTTTTAAATAACATCGCTAAAGATTTACCTGACCTGAAGAAGAGTTTCAGTCTGGATTCTTTATTAGAGGATCTCTACTAATTCTTAATTTAGTAGTGAAGTGAGAAGGAAGGAATCTTTGGATACTTCCTTCTTTCTTACAGATACAAGTGAGAGGATATATGAAAAATTAAAAGGAGGATTAAAATGTTTTGTCCAAAATGTGGCGCCGCCATTGAAGATGACGCAAAGTTCTGTCCTAACTGCGGAGCTTCCATCGAGGCACAGGCACCTCAGGAAGCAGTTGCACCTGCACCTCAGGAAACAGTTACACCTGCACCTCAACCTCAGACAGGCTTTAACCCAGCAGGTGCTCAGCCTCAGCAGGGATTTAACCCAAATGCCGTTCAGCCTCAGCAGGGATTTAACCCAGCAGGTGCTCAACCTCAGACAGGCTTCAACCCAGCAGGCGCTCAGCCTCAGCAGGGATTTAACCCAGCAGGTGCTCAGCCCCAGCCGGGATTTAACCCAAATGCCGCTCAGCCTCAGCAGGGATTTAACCCAAATGCCGCTCAGCCTCAGCAGGGCTTTAATCCAAATGGTGCTCAACCAGGATTCAATCCAGCTGGTCAGCCAATGCAGGCTGCTCCAAAGTCCAATTTCGACTTCAAGAAGCTTCTGAAGAATAAGTTCTTCATCGGTGGATTGTGTGCAGCCCTTGCAGTTATCGTTCTCTTAATCGTACTTGCTGTGATGCCTAAGAAGGTTGATCTGAATAAGTACGTAACCATTAAGACAGAGGGATACAGCGGAGCAGGTAAAGCTACTGCTAAGTTCGATAAGAAGAAGTTCGAAGCCGACTTCGATGGTAAAATTAAACTCACAAAAAGGGGAAAGGCCTACTTCACCAGCGAGTATGGTGCAACCTATCAGGCTCTTGTAAATTCAAGTGTTTCTGACCCTTATGTTCTTATGATTGAGGACTATATCTCTGGTTCCTTGAATAAGGACTCTGCACTTACGAATGGCGATACCATCAAGTATAAGTGGGATGTTGATAAGACTAAGATTGAGAAGCTCTTCAAGGTTAAAGTAAAGTGCTCTACTGTTGAGCATAAGGTATCTGGCCTGAAGAAGGTTAAGACGAAGGACATCAAGAAGGATCTGAATATCAAGTTCGAAGGTGAAGATGGTGAGGGCTATGCTTACTTCGATTCCGATAAAGAGTATGGTATCTACTTCTCTCTTTCTAAGTCTAAAAATTTAAAGAATGGCGACGAAATCACTGTTTCTCTGGACAAGGATAAGATTCCACAATTCATCGAAAAATTCAAGTTCCTGCCTAAAGAAACAGAATTTAAGGTTACGGTATCTGGTCTAACACAGTACATTGCTAAGCTTTCTGACATTACTGATGATATGATGACAGCTCTGCAGAAGCAGACTCAGGACGAAATCACAGCGGACTTTTCTTATTCAGATGGTACACTTCAGAATCTTACTTACGCTGGATGCTATCTCCTGACAGGTAAGGATAGCGATTATGAAGACAACTATCTCTATGTTGTATACTCTGCTACTATGACTCCAAATGATGCATCTATCCCAGCAGTAACCATCTATCTGCCAGTTCGCTACACCGATGTTCAGACAGACGGTGAGAAGTTAGTCAATCTCGATAGTGGTTATGTATCTGGTTACTCTTCATATGATGACGGAAGTCACTGGTACACATCTAAAGGTTACTTCGATGGTGCTGAGATGTACAAGGAGATCGTTACCGAGCATGTTGACGATTACAACTACGAGGTCTCTGATGGTCTGACCCAGTTCGGAGCATAATTAGAGAATGCAAACCAATCTTTTGATTAAACGATATGAACTAAACCTATAATCGAAGCACCCCATGGTAGAATGCAAATTTTGCCGTGGGGTGTTTTTGTTGTATATCCAACATACTTCTATTCCCTTACTCTGTATAATAAGAAAAGCGATAGGGAGATTTTTGCCCTATCCTTTGTATGTATGAAATGAAAGATGAATGTATAAAGAGGAGTATCACATGGTAAGACAGATTATTCATATCGATGAGGAAAAGTGTAATGGTTGCGGTATCTGTGCAACTGCATGTCATGAGGGTGCAATTGATATCGTAGATGGGAAAGCGAAGCTTACCAGAGAGCATTTTTGTGATGGCTTTGGCGACTGTCTGCCAGAGTGTCCTACCGGGGCAATCTCCTTCGAAGATCGTGAGGCTCCAGCCTATGATGAGGCTGCTGTAGAGGCTGCAAAGCAGGAAAGAGAAGCTGCTAGAAAGTCTCAGCAGAATCTCTCCATGGATGACATGGATGGGGAGGATGCGTTCCGTCAGGCCATGGCATTATCCTTTGTATCTGGTGTGCCTGGCGCACGTCCTACAGGCTGTCCTGGTTCTATGCTTCGTAATCTCGAAGCCGAACGCGCAGGCAGAGGACAGAATGTATCCAATCGTCAGGAAGAGACACCTTCTAGTGCAGCATCTTATATTCCATCGGAATTAAATAACTGGCCTGTACAGATCAAACTTCTCCCGGAGCGTGCTCCATTCTATCAGGGTGCACACCTCTTAATCGCTGCTGACTGTACTGCTTATGCCTATGGTAACTTCCATCAGAAGTTCGTAAAGGATCACGTGGTCCTCATCGGCTGTCCAAAGTTAGATGACGTGGACTATACCGATAAGCTGATGCACATTATCCGTGATAATGACATCCAGTCTATTTCGCTGGTTCGTATGCAGGTTCCATGCTGTGGTGGATTACAGCGTGCAGCTGAGACAGCTCTGAGAGAAAGCGGCAAGGATATGCCTCTTACTATTACCATCGTCACACCAGACGGTCATCTTCTGTAATACAATTACAAAATCTGTAGCTTATCCTTGTCCTTACAGGACAATATTTTTACTAAGATAGGTTTATCTCCATAAACAGATCCTATGAACATACAAAAGGGAGCCGGTTTTATGCCGACTCCCTTACTTATTTACCAGTTTTTCTTGGCTTCTCTTGCTAAGGCTCGCATCTCTTCTGCACTCTTTCGCACAGTATCTGTAATCTCTGTTCCTCCCAGCATACGAGCCAGCTCAGAGACTGCATCCATCTCAGACAGACGCTTTATTCCAGATACGGTCTGGTTATTCTCCACCTTTTTCTCTACCAGATAGTGGTAGTCTGCCATAGATGCAATCTGTGGCAAATGGGTGATACAGATCACCTGATGTCTCTTACCAACCTGAGCCAGTTTCTCAGATACCTTCTGAGCAGTTCGTCCGGAGATACCTGTATCGATTTCATCGAAGATCAGAGTATCGATATCATCCTGCTCCGCTAATACGGTCTTAATCGCAAGCATGATTCGAGATAACTCACCACCAGAGGCGGTATCCTGCAATGGTTGCATTGGCTGTCCTGGATTCATGGCAATCATGAACTCGCAGTCATCCACACCATTTGCCGTAAAGTGATCCAACTTGGCAAAGTGCATCTCGAAGCGGACGTCTAGGAAGTTTAGATCCATGAGAGCCTTGGTTACAAGCTCTGTTAGTTCCTTGGCAGAGGTCTTACGGCAGGCAGTTAAGCTTAAGCAAAGCTGCTGCAATTCCTCCTCCTTTTTCGCTAAGTCATTCCGGAGACGATCGAGATATGCATCGTAGTCTTGGAGCTTCTCTAAGCGACTCTCCTTCTCCTCTAGCTGATCCAGCACAGTCTGGATGGTATTGCCATAACGATTCTTTAAATCATTCACCAGATCCAGTCTCTGCTCTGTCTCTTGGAATTCCTCCTGATCGAACTCCATAGCATCTCTATAATCTGCCAGATCTCTTGTGAGATCAGACAGCAGTCCATCGATATCTGTCAGGGAGGATAGGATATCCTTCAGTCCCTCTTCATCGAAGGATGCTACCTGTGTTAATTCTGACAGGGAGCGTCCCACCAGGTCTGCTGCCGCATTATCCTCTGACAGCATTCCTTCGATACGGTTGAGAGATGCAGCGATCTTCTCGCTATTTTTCATGAGCCGATAGCGATTCTCCAGTTCCTCATCCTCACCGATTTTCAGTTCTGCAGATCGGATCTCTTCAATCTCATGCTCTAAATAGGAAGCCTCCCTCACCTGATCGGATGCGTCCATCGTAGCATGCTCTAACTCAGACTTCATCTTAGAATAATCACTGTAGGCAGTACTTACAGCCATCTTAAGCTCAGTGAATTCATCTGTGGCTACCTGTCTTAGAGCCCCTTGATGCTTTCCTGCCTGGGACTGGGCAAACTGGTCTAAGAGCTCCATATGCTTCTTCTTATTCAAGAGAGACTGGTGCTCATGCTGTCCATAGATGTCTAAGAGCAGCGCCCCTGCTTCCTTTAGTTTCATGGATGGGACACTCTCTCCATTAATCTTCGCCACTGCACGGCTGCCTGTCAGCTTACGAGACAGGATTACCTGGTCATCATATGGCTCGATCTCCATCCCACGGAAAGCATCCATCTCCCCTGGTGTCATCACGGAGAATACCGCCTCAACTAAGGCTGGCTTTTCTGGATCTCGGATCATCTCCTGAGATGCTTTGCCACCCAGGGCTAGTCCGAGTGCTCCTAAGAGAATGGATTTACCTGCGCCTGTCTCACCTGAGAGGATATTCAGCCCCCGGCCGAATTCAATTTCCTCGTGCTCAATCAGTGCTAGATTGTCTACTGTCAGGCTTACTAACATGCCTACTCCTTCTACTCTCTTCTCTCTGGGGCTTCCCACAGACCCCTTTCAAATGTAAACCAAGCCCTATCAACTGCTCACGTCTCTCATTCTTTTTTCTCGCAATTGGTAGCCCGGTCTATCTTTTTCATCAATTACCTATCTAATAACTGAGATAATCTACCCATAACAGAGACGGTATCATCAATCGAACGAATGGCACACATAATGGTGTCATCTCCTGCGATGGAACCTACGATCTCTGGGAAATTCATATGATCTAAAGCAGCTGCCACAGCCATCGCCATACCAGATACTGTACGGATCACCAGGATATTCTGGGCATTATCTACAGAGAGGTAACCCTCCTTGAAGATACTGATATACTTCTCTGTCAGATCCTCTTTGGTCTCCATATAGGCCACATAGCGAAGACGTCCATCAGACAGGGCTACCTTGGTTAATTTCATCTCACGGATATCACGAGAGACCGTCGCCTGTGTGGTATGAAATCCAGCATGTTCCAACTCTTCTGTGAGTTCCTCCTGGGTTCCAATCTCTTTTTTCATAATGAGATCCAGGATCTTATTCTGTCTCTCTGACTTTGATAATGACATCTTATTCTCCTCTTAATTTTCCTGGAGCTTGGTAGAGATACGCTCTAGGAAGTTCATCTTACTCATACGAATGAGTTTTGTTACCCTCTTGGATCGGCGGACGGTTACATGATCCCCTCGCTTTAATTTCATGCGATGAGCACCGTCGAAGGCAACGGTAGCATGCTCTGCCATATCCTCATGTCTCGCACCTAATTCCACCATAAGTCTGTCTCCTGCATCAATAACAACCGAGCGAGAATTCAGGGTGTGTGGATTCAGGGGATTCAGTAGGATAACCTTCGTCTTGGGATCCACCAGTGGTCCATTGGCAGATAGATTATAGGCAGTAGATCCTGTTGGTGTCGCCAGGATCATTCCATCGCAGTTGTAGGAGTACAGCTGCTGCCCATTGATATAGACAGTGAGATTAATGATATTCAGCCCATCTCCTGCAGTAATGACAACATCATTTAAGGCGTGGAGATATTCCTTATCATCATTCAGCTTACCAGAGAGCATCATGCGCTCTTCAATCTCATAATCATCCTGAAGTAATCGATCGATGGCATCGAAGATACTTGTGTCATCTAGCTCACAGAGGTAGCCCAGATGACCGCGATTTACACCAATGAGAGGGATCTCCCTCTCTCCAATTCCCTGGGCACAGCGCACGAGCGTTCCATCTCCACCGATGGAAATCACGCACTCTGTATCCTCTGGGATAGGCAAATAAACAGGCTTACTATCATCCTCTGGATCGATATAGACATAAGAAGATGCATGTCCGCCCTTTTCTTCGATGGTTTCAATAATGGAAGCAATGAGTCCCATATTGTTCTTGTCCTTATTTCTCGTCACAATATAGAAATACTTCATGGGCTCACCTCCAATTCTTTCATACACACATCCAATGTTTCGTTCCTTTTCCTTTTTCTTTTTTTCTATTTCCCCTTATCTTATTTATCTAAGGTATTATGCGCTAATTCTACAATCGCCTTAATATCTGCTTCGGAAATGCCCTCAGTTGGAGCATCGTAGACTTGATCTCGGTCTACCTTGATCTCATTGCCCTCTTCATCCAAGACACCCTCTGGCATATGGGTGCGAGCGATGTACATAAGGTACTCGATATTGCCCTCTGGTCCCTTGATTGGGGAGTAATCCAGGCCGAGAACCTTGAATCCGTGACTGGCCGCATAACCTGTCACCTGACGGATGACATCCTCATGGACCTTTGGATCTCTTACCACACCCTTCTTACCTACATTCTCCTTACCAGCCTCGAACTGAGGCTTAATCAGGCATACCATATGGGCATCCTCTGACAGAAGCGCATGGGTAGGTAAGAGAATCTTAGTTAAAGAGATAAAGGACACATCCACAGACGCGAACTGGATTGGCTCACCGATGTCCTCAGGTGTCACATAGCGAATGTTGGTTTTCTCCATACATACCACACGAGGATCCTGGCGAAGCTTCCAAGCGAACTGGCCATAGCCTACGTCCACAGAGAATACCTTCTTGGCGCCATTCTGCAGCATGCAATCCGTAAAGCCACCAGTGGATGCACCGATGTCCATGCAGGTCAGTCCCTCTAGGGTAATCGGGAAGGAATTCATCGCCTTCTCTAACTTAAATCCACCGCGGGAGACATAGGGCATTGGCTGGCCGTGGACTTCGATCTCGCAGTCCTCTGGGAACTTCATTCCCGCCTTATCCTCTCGATTATTATTCACGAAGACATTGCCTTCCATAATCATAATCTTCGCCCTCTCTCGTGAAGTAGCCAGGCCACGATTCACTAAGAGCACGTCCAAACGTTCCTTCATAAATCTATTTCTCCAAAAATCTTACTTCGAATACGTCTCACAACGGATTCTGGGTCAATTTCACATAATTTCTGTAGTTCTGTCACAGTACCCTGATGGATGAAACCATCTGGAATGGACACATTAAAAAGCTTCGCTGCATCTGGATTCTCACATAGGAGGTCTGCCACATGCATACCCATGCCACCAGACCGGACATTCTCTTCCATGGTGACAATCCAGTCGTAGTCCTGACTTGCCTCCCTGATATAGTCACAGTCCAGAGGCTTGGCAAATCTGGCATTGGTTACAGTGACTTCAATGCCCATGTCTAAAAGCATCTCTCTTACCTTCACTGCAGTTGCTACCATACTACCAATAGCAAAGAGGCAGATGCTTGGCTTTTTTAACTCTCCCTTTTTCGGTCCCTGGAAGAGGACCTCTGCCTTGCCAAGACTGATCTCTGGTCGCATCTCATGCAGTCCATCATAGGCCTTTCCCTTGGGATAACGAATTGCAACTGGTCCGTCATAATTCAGGGCGAACTTCATCATATCCGAGAGTTCCCACTTATTCTTAGGCGCCATCACTACCATATTTGGAATCGTCGATAGATAGGATAAGTCAAAGATTCCCTGGTGGGTTTCACCGTCTGGCCCAACCAATCCAGCACGATCAATGGCAAATACCACATGAAGATTCTGTAATGCCACATCATGGAGAATCTGATCATAAGCTCTTTGCAAAAATGTAGAATACACAGCAAATACAGGCTTCAGCCCAGAGGCTGCCAGACCTGCTGCAAATGTCACTGCATGCTCCTCGGCGATTCCCACATCAAAGAATCGATCTGGGAACATATTATGGAATCTCTTTAAGCCTGTACCATCCGACATAGCAGCTGTCACTGCTACTACCTTGGGATCGCGATCTCCCATCTTACGTATAACTGTAGAAAAGACGTCTGTATAACCAGCTACCTTCTTCACACAGAGCGGCATACCATTTTCAATTTCAAATGGCGCTGTACCATGGAAACGAGATGGATGTCGCTCCGCTGGCTCATAGCCATAGCCCTTCTTGGTCATGACATGAACCAAAACAGGACCGTTAAATTGCATGGCCCGCTTGAAGATGTCTGTCATGGCTCCTACATCGTGACCATCCACAGGTCCTAAGTACATGATTCCTAGTTCCTCAAATGCCATGCCTGGAATCACTAACTGCTTGATTCCGCTTTTGGTCTTACGGATATGAGCAACCAGCTTGGTTCCATAGACTGGAATCTTCTCTAAGGATTGAGTGACATTATCCTTTAATTCGGTATAGCCTTCACTGGTACGGAGTGCTGCCAGATGCTTGGACATACCGCCCACATTGGCACCGATGGACATATTATTATCATTAAGGATGATGACAAAGTTCTTCTTCAGCATAGCGGCATTATTGATTGCCTCATAGGCCATGCCCCCAGTCATAGCACCATCACCAATCACAGAAAAGATGTGATTATGCTGGTGATTTAACTCCCTAGCCCAGGCCATACCCAGTCCAGCTGAGATAGAAGTAGAGGAATGCCCAGTGTCAAAACTATCGCAGCTTGACTCTTCCCTTTTCGGGAATCCAGATAGACCATCCAACTGACGAAGGGAATCAAATTGATCCTTACGACCAGTCAGAATCTTATGGGTATAAGACTGATGTCCCACATCCCAGATGATCTTATCCTCTGGCAGGTTGCAAACCAAATGAAGGGCTATGGTGAGTTCCACTGTGCCTAAGTTCGATGCTAGGTGTCCACCTGTCTTTGCAATATGTGTAATCAAAAATGACCGGATCTCCTCTGGTAATTCCCTTAGTTCCTCAGGGCTTAATTTCTTAATATCATTTGGTCCCTGAATCTTATCCAAAACCATATGTTATTTCTCCCGATGTACCAGGAACTCTAAGAGTTTGGTTAAAAAGCGGTTCTCATAAGGCAGTTTTAAGAGCTCTGTAATTCCCTCATCTGATAGATAAGTCACCTCTGCCTTGGCACGATCCATTCCCTCGAAGGAGATGAAGGTAACCTTCTGATTCTTACTGTCCTGACCGATTTCCTTACCCAGTACAGCTTCATCCCCCTCCACATCTAGGATGTCATCCTGGATCTGGAAAGCTAGACCAATCTTATGTGCCACACCTTCGATGATACTTACCTGCTCATCGTCGGCTCCGCCTAAAATCGCACCAATCATCATAGCAGCCTCAATGAGAGCTGCTGTTTTCATAGAATAGATGAAGTCGATACGGTTTCTAGAGATACCGTTCTGCTTCACTTCTTCAACGTCAGCTACCTGACCGCCTACCATACCGTAGACACCGGACTTATTGGATAGAACCTTCAGGGCTCTCACAATAGCTGTAGCGTCAAGAGGAGCCTCATCAAAAGCCTTCAGGGCTGTCTCATAGGCAAAGTTCAGTAAGCCATCACCAGCCAGGATACCCATGGCCTCACCATACTGGGCATGGGTGGTTGGATTCCCTCTACGAAGCATATCATTATCCATTGCCGGTAGATCATCATGCACTAGAGAGTAGGAATGAATCATCTCAATGGCTGCCATAAATGGTTCTAATGCCTTAGACTTTCCGCCAAAGAGTTTATAAGTCTCCTCCATGAGAATTGGACGCACGCGTTTCCCACCAACTAAGATGCTATAGCGCATAGCCTCAAATACAGTTTTCTGGTATCCCTCTACCTTTGGTAGATACTTTACTATCACACGATCCACATCGGATGCACGATAATCCAATTCCTTCTGAAAATCCATAATAAACTCCTCCCTAAGGTTATTCTGCTGAATCCAATGGGGACAGACTACCGTCTCCGTTAAGCTTCAAGACTTCTTTTTCTACGCGGTCAATACTCTTATTCGCATCCTGTAGGACATGAATACCTCTCTGATAGAGGAAAAAGGACTCCTCTAAAGGTAATTCTCTATCATCCATTTTCTGAAGAATCTCTTCTAACTCCTGGAAGTTCTCTTCTAGGGTCTTTCCCTTCTCATTTTCTTTCTCTGTATTTGCCATAGTACCCTCTTATTCTTTCATCCAGTCTAGTTCCAAAGCCTCCACACTGGTTACCTGGCTATGGATTTTTCCATCCATCAAGCGAATGTTAATGGAATCCCCTGGCTTAACATCTTCTACACTTTGGATATGGTTTTCATTTGCATCTGTAGGATAACCATACCCAGCCTGAAAGCGTTTCAGGGGAGACATGCCATCTAGCTTACCAGCTATAATAGCAAGCTTAGAGCGGCTATCTCTAATGCGATTCTCCATCAGATCCTGCATACGGTTATAGGATTCTAACCGCTGACGATTCTCACGGATACGAAGCTCCATCTTCTCACGGAGGCGATCCTCCATATCCATAAGGGACTGTCTCCGATCCGACAGAACACGCTCAGGGCTATGGTACTTCAGTGCGGCTCCATAATGATCCGCCTGATGATGGGCCCAATCGATTCGGGTCATCATCTGCCGGTTGAGTCTCTCCTGGTAGTCCTTAAGACGATTGTCAATTCCATCGATCTCAGCCACTGCTAATTCAGCGGCTGCCGAAGGGGTAGGTGCTCTTAGATCTGAGACAAAGTCTGCAATGGTAAAGTCCACTTCATGGCCAACTGCAGAGATAATCGGGGTCTTGGCATTGAAAATGGCATATGCCACTTCCTTCTCATTGAAGCACCACAGGTCCTCAATGGATCCGCCGCCACGACCTACAATAATCACGTCTAAATCCATCTCATCAAGGGTCTCAATGCCATGTACAATGGACTCCTTAGCTCCATCCCCCTGTACGAGAGCCGGGTAGAGAATCAACTGCACATAGGGATTTCTCCGGTGGCTAATCTGGATGATATCTCGGATCGCCGCACCTGTAGGTGCAGTCACTACACCAACTCGCTTGGTAATTGCAGGAATTGGCCTCTTAAAACTATCATCGAACATGCCCATTTCTGAGAGTTCATTTTTTAATTTCTCAAATTGGAGATAGAGATCCCCGCTACCTGACTGTTCAAATCTCTTGGCATAGATCTGATACTTACCATCGCGGGCGTAGACGCCGACTCGTCCGGATACCACGACCTTATCTCCATTCTTCATTGGAAATGTAAGGCCCGTCCTCCGATCACCGGCAAACATAACACCTTGGATAGCTGAAGTAGAATCCTTCAGCGTGAAATAGATATGACCGGAAGTGTGATACTTTAGATTCGAGATCTCTCCCTCCACGGACACGTGCTGTAAGTGCACGTTGTCCTGGATGAGATCCTGAATATATACATTGATTTGACTGACTGTAACTGTCTTCATTATCCTATCAGCTTTGCAAGCACACCATTAACGAAAGCAGATGAGTTGTCCTCACCGTACTGCTTTGCCAGTTCAACAGCTTCATTGATCGCTACGCCTTCCGGTAACTTCTCGTAACGAACCTCATAGACAGCAAGACGAATCAGTGAGAGATCCACCTTCGCCATACGCTTGGTTGTCCATCCCTCGGCCACATCATTAATCAACTGGTCGATCTCAGGGATATGCTCAATAATTGCATTGCTCTTCTCCTGGATATACTGGGAATCGGCACCGTCCTTAATTGGAGGGTCCATCTCCTGTAGAAACAGGCTTACCTGCTCCGGCATACTGTCTCCTTCATGGAAATCTGCCTGGAAAATTGCTTTAAAAATCTCTTCACGGATCTGTCTTCTTGTCATGGTACTAATTCCTTTATCTAAACCTCAGGTTTTATTTCATGCTTACGTTGGAAACCTTAACGTCAACAGCCTTCACTGTTAAGTCTGTCATGTCCTCTAGGGTATCCTTAACCTTCTCCTGAACCTGCTCAGAAACCTTCACAATGCTGTGCTCATAATCCACAACAATGATCAGCTGTGCGGTTACAGAACCGTCCTCATTACCAATGACACGAACAGCCTTATTCACCTTCGCTGCGCCAGCCTTTGCTACTGTCTCTCTCGTCAGTCCACCATTTAAGCAAGCAACGCCCTCAACATCTGTTGCAGCAAGGCCAGCGATATCTGCTAAAACCTGCTCTGTTACTGTGATGCCATTGTGAATTTTGTAATTCTTTTCAGCCATTATGATTCCTCCGCTTAATTCATACCATCGTATTTTTGCGTTTGTATTTCAATATCAGTTCTACTGCAGATGAGACTATCCGCAATTTATAGAATTCATTATAACACATGCCATCCATCCATTGCATGAATTTTTATTCATACCGCAATGCATCGATTGGATTCATCTTCGCCGCCTTATTGGCTGGGAAGTACCCAAAGAAGAGGCCGATGGCCATAGAGAATCCTATAGAGATAATAATTCCTGAGATGCTTGGTCGTGCTGGATATCCTAAGATATTAGAGGCTGTGATTCCAAGGACCATTCCTAAAATTAGACCGATGAATCCTCCAATAAGGCAGATAATCATAGCTTCCACGATAAACTGCACCCGAATCGAGGAATTCTTGGCTCCAAGAGCCTTTCTGGTACCAATCTCCCTGGTTCTCTCTGTAACAGATACCAGCATGATATTCATAACGCCGATTCCGCCAACCAAAAGGGAAATTCCAGCAATAATAGAGATTGCTGTGGTGATCGTTCCTAAGAGGGTAGTCAGCATCCGTACCATGCCAGACAGGGTCAGGGCGGTAACCTTATAGGAAGCATTGTTCCTGTAATAGGGCTCGAAGAAAGTGGTAATCTCCTTGGACAGCGCCTCTGGATCCACTCCCACACCTGAGATTACCTGGACATATTGGAAGCTCTCCTCCTTGTGAGAGATCTGGCTTCCTGTCCGAAGTGGCACATAGAGATACTTGGGGGCGAACATAGAGTACTGGGACATGGAGCTATTATTGGAGTAGACACCACGGATCAAGAGATCCACCTGGTTATTTCCTACAGTGACCTTTGTGGTCTGTCCCACTGCATTCTCAGCACTTCCGTACAGGGTCTCAGCAGTAGACTTCTCCATGAGGCACACCATGCTTCGATCCGTGAATTCCTTTTCCGAGAACATAGCTCCTGCATCCATATCTACTTTATTGGTCACGAAGTAGCCTGCACTAACTCCTGTTACCGATACAGATGCAGTCTCTCTGTCAATCGTAATACTTCCCTGGCCCACAGACTTCATGGCATTCACCGCATAGATCTTATCACCGAAGTGATCCGCCATGTCATGGATCATATCACTAGTGATGTAGTCCTTTTCCTCTGCATCCATGAGAGATGCCTTACCAGATGCCCCTGAGAAATGTAGACCGTCAATCTCAATTCCAGGATCTCTCTCACTTGACTCAGAGCGAGGAGCGATGGTGACATATACATCATTTGCTCCCAAAGACTGCATATTCTCAGATACCGAATTGGTCAAGGAATTTCCCACTGTAAAAATTGCAATGACAGATGCAATTCCGATGATGATTCCAAGCATGGTGAGGAAGGATCTCATTTTATTGGTCTTCAGGCTTCGAAGGGCCAGTAATATATTCTCACCTAGAAGCATGGACAGCCTCCTCTCCTACGATATTACCATCACGAATAGAGATAATACGATCCGTCTCAGCAGCCAGTTCTGGAGAATGGGTGATTAAGACAATGGTCTTACCCTGCTCCTGATTCAATCTATGAAAGAGGTCCATCACCAGATGACCTGTTTTGGTGTCCAGTGCACCTGTTGGCTCATCCGCTAGAATAATTGCCGGATCATTTGCCATAGCTCTTGCAATAGCAACACGCTGCTTCTGTCCGCCTGACAGTTCCTCTGGTAGATGCTTTAGCCTCTCTCCCATCTCAACCAGTTCTAAGAGTTCTATTGCTCTCTTTTTTCGCTCCGCCTTAGAGACTCCTGCATAGAGCATTGGGAGTTCCACATTTTGAAGAGCGGTGGTCTTGGGGATCAGATTATAGGTCTGGAAGACAAAGCCGATCTTTTGATTCCGAATCATAGATAGGTCATTATCTGTAGCTGCTTCCACATCAATTCCATCTAGGTAATAGCTTCCCTCTGTTGGTCGATCCAAAGCACCGATGATATTCATTAGGGTTGATTTACCAGATCCTGAGGGGCCAACAATAGACACAAACTCTCCTGGCATCACATGAAAGGATACCTTATGGAGGATTTCAAGTTCATTGGGCTGTCCGATATAGAATTTTTTTACGATATCCTTTAAGGAGATAATTGGCTCTCCCTGGAATCTACGACTTTGGTCCATATTTATACTCCCCCGGCAGATCCCATCATATTCATCAGTTCATCCACAGAGTTATTAGAGTCTGACTTTGGTACAAGGACATAGTCATCCTTGGAAAGTTCCTTAGACTGGATCTCCATGTAATAGGTTCCTTCGAGACCAGTGGTTACGGTTATCTTCTTAAGGTGTGTGTCTCCACTGTAGGTCTTCGTATACTTCTCTTTCGTGGACTTGCTCTCTCCCTTTTTGTCAGAGGATGGGGATGTCATCTCCTTGGCATTTTTATCATCTACCACTTCAATATACTTCTGTCCCTTATCATCTGTCTGAACAGACTCAATTGGAACGGACCATACATCCTTCGAAGAATTTGTAATGATACTCACCTTAGCATTCATTCCAAGGCGTAGACGACTATTGGCTTGATTAAGAGCAATCTTCACATTATAGGTCGCCTTACTAGATCCGCCAGACAGACTGCTTAAGTCTGTTCCAGACAGACCGGAAAGAGCGCTTAAATCACTTCCACCAGAAGTCGCCTTAATTGCCACCTCTGTTACCTGTCCCTCTAGTTCCTCATCTCGTGTGGCATCTGTTTTAATTCTACAGGGCATGCCAACCGCCACATCTGCAATATCATATTCATCGATCTCAGCACTTACCTGCATGGTATCTACGCCCTCAATGGTGGCAATGCTTGTACCGAAGTAGGTGTCTCCACTATTCACGCGAATAGCTGTGACAGTACCTCCATTACGGGTGGTGACTGTAGCCTTCTTCATCTCATCATCTAGAGCCTTCACCTGATTCTGTAAGGTTTCAATGGTTCCATCATAGGTGGTAAGCGGATTGCTTCCACTGCCTGTTAATTGTGACAGATCCAGACCGGATGTATCACCACCGCTTTGTAGAGTTGCCAGAGACTGCTGCATGGCATTCAGCTGTGTCTGCTCTGTATTCACCAGATTCTCCTGGCTTAGGATCAGCTGCTGATACTGGATCGCATCTGCATTGGTTGGAGTAGATGCATAGTTGGACTGATAGGTATCCTTCATGGATTGAAGTGTCGCCTTGTCTGCATCTAATTTTGCCTGCTGGCTAGTAATAGACGCGCTCAATGCATTGATGGCTTCCTGATTACGAGCCGCCTGGCTGGATGCAGATTCATCTAATGCACTTTTGGCATCCTCTGCCGCTTTCTTAGCATCTGCCTCTTGTTTTTTTAGCGCTGTTATCTGTGCATTCAGTGTCTTCTTTTGCTCCTCTAGATTCGAGGTATCCATAATCGCAATGGTCTGATTGGCAGTAACCACATCACCCACTTTGACTTCGACAGACTTCACCTTAGATCCTGTCATCGTAGAGGTCACATTCTCTGACGCTGTTGCCTCGATAGTGCCAGAACCACTCACAGATGTTACAATGGTTCTCTTCTGTAGCCTCTCCGTTGTAATCTGATCTGTCTCTTTGGATGCGTCCTTCTTTTTTATAAGGCCTGCGATAATCAGGCTAGCTATAAGGACTCCTGCAATCGCCACTCCAATGATTCTCTTTTCCCTGGACTTTTTCTTAATATCACCCATGTATTGCCCCATTCTTAATCAAAAAGACTCATCATTTCATTAGTTTCCGAGTCGCCTTATAGATTTCATTTCCCTTATCTTGATTCTTAAAGCCCTTCACCAGCGCTGTATTATAGACTTGCTTATCCTCACTCTCACGGAAGATGCGATAGATCTTCGTATAATCACTTGGTGCCAGTTTCAGTCCGCTGACCGCCTCTCGGATCTCAGACTTCTCCTGTGCTGACAGGGTCTTCTTGACTGCAGGTTTCTTCACCTCCGCCTTGATTTTTTCAGCAAGCTTCTGTTTTGTATTATTATCTTTTGAAGCATTTGTCTTGGGCTCTTCTTTTTCTACCTTTGTTTTTTCTGCCTTTGTTTTTGCTGCCTGCTTCGTATCTGTTTTCTTAGCAGTTGCCTTGGTCTCTGCCTTCTTAGTCGTCTGCTTTACAGTCTGTTTTGGTTCTGCCTTCTTAGTCGTCTGCTTTACAGTCTGTTTTGACCCTGCTTTCTTAGCTACAGCCTTCTTAGAAGAAGTCAGTGCAATCTGCTCTCTTCTTGCAAAGTGTATTTTCTTGTCTAGGAAGTCCTGCTGATTCCAGAAGTCTACAATGGCATTAAATCCTGTATCCTTAGATACGACGACGAACTCTTCCTGACCAGATTCTGCCACCAGATAACCAGACAGGGCTGACAGCTGAAAGTCCAGGTAATTCTTACCCGTCTTTTCCACATGGATATAGCGCAGTCTCGCCCCAGATGTAGCCACCTTAATATGGAGATCCATAGGAATCGTAGATGCATTCTCACTGTAGAAGAGAATCACTTCATCCTCTTTGGTCAGATGCTCAATTCCTTCCCATCCTGCATAGTGGACATTTTCATAATCAATTAAATAAACTGCCATCTCAGTTTTCCTTTCTTTTATTAAGCAATACCTTATAAGCAAGGATTGCAGATACAGTCTTACTATCTTGGATCTCTCCCTGATAGATTAGTTTCAATAGATCCTCTAAGTCCCATTCCTCCAAATGAATTACTTCTGCCTCATCTAGATTCTGCTCTCTTTGATTGGTGAGATGCTCCGCCAGATAGACATCAATAAATTCATTACAGAAGGCAACGGTGGTTTTTAGTTCTAATAGTTTTTCTAAATGTAGGGCTTGATAGCCTGTTTCTTCTAACAGCTCTCGACTTGCTGTCACAGAGGAGTCCTCATGAATAGAGTCTCTCGCACCAGCAGGAATCTCTAGAGTCCATCGATCCAGTGCAGGTCGATACTGTCGAACCATAATCAGCTTTCCCGAATCCAGAACTCCAAGGACTGCTGCTGCGCCCTTTCGATGTGCTACAAAGTCCCAGGTCTCTTCTTTTCCATCCGGTAGGACTACCCGATCCTGATAGAAGTCTACAATTGCACCAGAATATACCAATTCTCTTCCGATTCGTTCTACATGTGGTCCAAGTTTTTTCTCTTCCATATCAATCCCCTATATTAAACTATATAATGATCTTACTTTTAATAATAACAGAGAATGTGCTACCCAATTATGAATAATGTGTAAAAAAGAAGGCAACCAGCCTTAGCTAGTTGCCTTCTTATCTTCCTGTTTTCGTATGCTTTATTTAGCGTAATCTGTAACCCGAGATTCTCGAATAACATTGACCTTAATCTGTCCTGGATACTTCATCTCTGCCTCGATCTTCTTAGCAACATCTCTTGCTAACAGAACCATACCAGCATCGTCGATCTGATCCGGAACAACCATGATACGTACTTCACGGCCTGCCTGAATTGCATATGACTTCTCAACGCCCTTGAAGCTGTTGGTAATCTCTTCCAGCTGAGACAGACGCTGTGTATATGCTTCCATTGTCTCACGTCTTGCACCTGGACGAGCAGCACTGATTGTATCAGCTGCCTGTACCAGACAAGCGATGAGACTCTCAGGATCGCAATCACCATGGTGAGATGCGATGGCATTGATTACGATTGCATCTTCCTTATACTTCTTGGCAATCTCAACACCAAGCTGTACGTGAGATCCCTCTCTCTCACGGTCAATAGCCTTACCAATATCATGCAGGAGACCTGCACGCTTAGCCATACGTACATCTTCGCCGACTTCTGCAGCTAAGAGTCCACAGAGTTCTGCAACTTCGATGGAGTGCTTTAAGCCATTCTGGCCATAACTGGTTCTGAATTTCATTCTTCCCAGCATCTTAATCAGTTCTGGATTTAATCCATGAACGCCAACCTCAAGTGCAGCCTCTTCACCGGCTTCACGAATGTCATTGTCCACTTCTCTCTTTGCCTGATTAACCATCTCTTCAATTCTTGAAGGATGAATACGTCCATCCACAATCAACTTCTCCAGTGCTACTCGCGCAATTTCACGACGAACTGGATCAAATGCAGACAGTACGACTGCCTCTGGTGTATCGTCAATGATTAACTCTACACCAGTTAATGTCTCTAATGTACGGATATTTCTACCTTCACGTCCGATGATTCTACCCTTCATCTCATCATTTGGAAGCTGAACAACGGAAATTGTCGCCTCAGCCACGTGATCAGCAGCACACTTCTGAATTGCTGTGACAAGAATGTCTTTTGCCTTCTTGCCAGCCTCTTCCTTAGCATTCGCAACAGATTCCTTGACCAGCTTCGCTGCGTCAAGCTGTACATCTGCCTCTAAGGACTTGAGAAGCATATCCTTTGCCTGGTCCTTGGTAAGACCTGATATTCTCTCGAGCTCCTGTACTCTTTGCTGATGCAATTTATCCATCTCAGACTGTTTCTTACGAAGCGCCTCATCTCTCTGGTTCAATGCCTGCTCTTTTTTCTCACATGCATCAACCTTACGATCTAAGTTTTCTTCCTTAGACTGGATTCTGCGCTCGTTCTTAGAGATCTCTGAACGTCTCTCCTGGATTTCTTTATCCAGGTCATTCTTAATCCGAAGATTCTCTTCCTTTGCTTCCAGCAAAGCTTCACGCTTCTTTGCGTTACCTTCTTCTATCGCATCATCTACGATTTTACGTGCCTTCTTCTCAGCGCTATCGATCTTCTCTGCATCATTCTTTTCATGCTGAACATCTGATAATTTTTTGCCAATGAAGAACGCTACTACGAATGCTGCGATAGCAATACCTACTGTAATTACTACGTCACCCACAGGAGCACCTCCTCTATTCAGTTGTCTATGTACTTGATTTGTATTGGAAATTTGAAAATATCTATTAATATTATTCAACTTACAACAATTTTATTGTACATATTTAACGAGTTAAAGTCAACGGAAGTGGAGGAAATGAATTTCAAGATTTTAGGGCTCTTCTATTTCGTTTTGATAGATACGTACACATTCTGTAATATCCGATACCTCAAACCCTCTAGAAGCTAAGAAACGAAACGCCTTCGCCTTCTCCTTCTGCTTTTTCTCGTAGTCAGAATTTCCAAGGTCAAATTTCTTCTTATGAAGAAGTTTCATAATCTGTTCCTTAGGGTCGGTCTCATTCTCATCCTCCATCGCCTGATAGATTAAGTCGTCAGAGACGCCCTTCTTTTTAAGGTCTTGTATCAGCCTCTTCTTACTCTTTCCCGTCTGGTGATTGCGGATATAATTTCTAGCATATCGATCATCATCTGTATAGTGATAAGATGCCACATAATCCAATGCAACTTGAATAGCCTCTTTGGGATATCCTGAGTCCTTCAGTTTCTGCTCCAATTCAACAGTGGTTCGATCCTGCTCCTCTAGTAGATGCATGGCTTTCTTTTTCGCCCTTGGAATATAAATTTCCTTGAGTATTTCCTGAAAAGTCTCGTCACTTATTTCCTTTTCCGCTTCAATCTCAAAACGATGTATTTCCTTGTTATATAAAACAAAGCCTGTCCCATCATCGAGACAGACTTTGCTTCTGCTTTTGGATCGACGGAAGGGGATAATTTCACTTACATACATGAATCATTCCTCTTATGTCTATTTTCGGAAGGTCTTATTTTTTAGGTGTCTTCGTCTCTGCTTCTGCAGTTTCAGTTGATTGAGTCTCAACTTTCTCTCCATCCAATCCATAATGCTGACGAACCAAATTCTCAATCTCCTGGCATACAGCTGGATTCTGATGCAGATACTCCTTAGCATTCTCTCGGCCCTGGCCAATCTTCTCGCCATTATATGCATACCAAGCACCAGACTTATTCACGATATCTAAATTTGTTGCAATATCAAGGATATCACCCTCCTTAGAGATACCAGTGCCAAACATAATATCAAACTCAGCCTGCTTAAATGGAGGTGCAATCTTATTCTTAACAACCTTAACGCGAGTATGGTTACCAATAACTTCTCCACCCTGCTTAATGGACTCTACACGTCGTACATCCAGACGAACGGATGAGTAGAACTTCAATGCACGTCCACCTGTTGTAGTCTCAGGGTTGCCAAACATCACACCAACCTTCTCACGAAGCTGGTTAATAAAGATCACAATACAATTCGTCTTACTAATAACACCTGTCAGCTTGCGAAGAGCCTGAGACATCAAACGAGCCTGTAATCCCACATGAGAATCACCCATCTCTCCATCGATTTCTGCCTTAGGTACCAGTGCTGCAACGGAGTCCACAACTACGATGTCAACTGCGCCTGAACGAACCATTGTCTCGCAGATTTCAAGTGCCTGCTCACCAGAATCCGGCTGTGAGATATAGAGATCATCGATATCTACACCAATCGCCTTCGCATATACAGGATCTAATGCATGCTCTGCATCAATGAAGCCTGCAATACCACCACGCTTCTGAACCTCGGCTAAGCAGTGAAGAGCCAGTGTTGTCTTACCAGAAGACTCTGGTCCATAAATCTCAATCACACGTCCCTTAGGAAGTCCACCCTGACCTAATGCAATATCTAGGCTAAGAGATCCTGTTGGTACAGTCTCTACCTTCATATTCTGAGTGTTATCCCCAAGTCTCATAATAGAGCCTCTACCGTACTGCTTCTCAATCTGAGAAATCGCTGCATCCAAAGCTCTAAGACGTTCGTCCTTATTTGTTCCTGCCATTCTTATTCTCCTTATAATATTTATCAACTTGTTTGATGTATCATCTGCTCTTTACTGGCAGCTCGCAAACAGTTGTTCGATTCACTGTTCATATCCTAACCCACATCACATGCGTTGTCAACAGAAAAAGCGAAAGTTTGTTCGTATTTTTTTAACATCGATTTGAAGCGCTTCTATATCACATATTTTACCGTTTTTCCTTACACATGTAGTATCAAAACTCTAAAGATTTTCTATATTTTATTAATATTACATAAATCGAAAAATAACATGTCCCTTCTATCAAGATACTCCTCTACACCATTATGATCTCGCCCATGAAAAGGTTCATCTAATTTAAAAAAGCAGCTGGTAAGCCAGCTGCTTTCATACCAAACTTCGAATTGGTTTTTATTTAATTACGAGAGAACTCCTCTAGTTCTAATCCCTTATTACGATCCTTGGTCATATTGATAGACCATTCATTAACCCAAAGAAGAAGTGGATGTCCCTTCATATCCAGAACCTTCTTCATATCAGATGTTCCAGAGATACTATCCACGTCGATCTCATCTGGATTCTTAATCCAGCGGATGTACTCATATGGTAGATTCTCTAGGATAATCTCTACATTATACTCAGACTGCAGGCGGAACTTCAAAACGTCAAACTGAAGGACACCTACAACTCCTACAATAATCTCTTCCATGTTCCCCTTATATTCCTGGAACATCTGGATTGCACCCTCCTGGGCAATCTGATTGACACCCTTAACGAACTGCTTACGCTTCATGGAATCCACCAGACGGCAACGAGCGAAGTGCTCTGGAGCAAAGGTAGGGATACCTTCAAACTTGAACTTATCCTTAGACACCGTCAATGTATCACCAATCGAATAGATTCCTGGATCAAAAATACCGATAATGTCTCCAGCGTAGGCTTCCTCAACCATCTTACGGCTATCCGCCATCATCTGCTGCGGCTGAGACAGACGTACTGTTTTCTTACCCTGTACATGATATGCCTCCATACCAGCGGTAAACTTACCAGAACAAATACGCATAAAGGCAATACGATCACGATGATTCTTGTTCATATTGGCCTGAATCTTAAATACAAATGCAGAGAAGTCCTCTGAGAATGGATCCACCTCACCATGATCTGAATTACGGGGTAGAGGTGCACTCGTCATCTCAAGGAAGTGCTGCAGGAAGGTCTCAACGCCAAAATTGGTAAGAGCAGAGCCAAAGAATACTGGAGTCTCCTCACCCTTAGCAACTCGCTTCATATCCAATGGAACTGCTGCACCATCTAAAAGCTCTAACTCATCTCTTAAGGTCAGAAGAGCCTGGTCTCCTACCTCTCCTGGGAGGGCTGGATCATCAATGGCTAAGTCTAACTCCCTACCCTCCTTGGTACCCTTCAAAGTATCAGAGTAAAGCAGGACATTCTTAGACTTTCTGTCATAGACACCACGGAATTCCTTACCGGATCCTAATGGCCAGTTCACTGGACAGGTATCAATCCCAAGTTCCTTCTCGATGTCGTCCATCAGGTCGAATGGATCTCTTGCGTCGCGGTCCATCTTATTAATAAAAGTAAAAATTGGAATGTGGCGCATGACGCATACCTTGAAGAGCTTTCTGGTCTGTGGCTCTACACCCTTTGCTCCATCGATTACCATGACCGCAGAATCAGCAGCCATCAGTGTACGATAGGTATCCTCAGAGAAGTCCTGATGTCCAGGAGTATCTAGGATATTAATGCACATATTGTCATACTCGAACTGGAGTACAGAAGACGTAACAGAGATACCACGCTGCTTCTCGATCTCCATCCAGTCAGAGACTGCATGCTTTGCTGTTGCTTTACCCTTTACAGAACCAGCCTGGTTAATCTGTCCACCGTAAAGGAGGAACTTCTCAGTCAGTGTTGTCTTACCAGCATCTGGGTGAGAGATAATGGCGAAGGTTCGTCGCTTTTCGATTTCACTTTTTAAACTCAAAGTAGATTCCTCCATAAAAAATCGGGGCATTTTCACACCCCGATGTCATTCTTAAAACGCTATTCTTTAATATAGCCCAGGGGCTTCTCTACTGTCAATACTGTTTACTTGAGAACCAAGAAACTCTGGCCCCCTAGTGTCAATCTACCTGCATCATATCCTGTCTCTCCATAAGAGAATATTTTCTCCCCACAGAGGGCCTTCGCATCCCTCTTTGACAAGTCGAAGCTTCTCTCATCACCAGAAGGATTTACTGCACAGATTAAATCTCCACGACGGTAGACAAAGAGTGGATCTCTACTCTCTCCATGGAGTACTTCGAAGCTTCCATCCGCCTGCAAGTCTCTATTTTCATGGCGGAGTTTTAACAGATCCTTAACAAAATGAAGAAGCGATCCCTCATCTGCCAACTGGCTCTCCACATTTGGTGCATCCTTTTCATCCTCTACAGGTAAATATAAGGCGTCCTCGCTGGCTTCTGAGAAGCCAAGGTTTTTACCTCCTGTCCACTGCATTGGTGTACGAGATCCGGTCCGCTGGAAGCCACCCTCCTTGGAAGGGAGATAACGATACTTCATACCAATTTCATCTCCATAATACATAAATGGAACACCTGGCATGGTATAGATGAAAGCGAAGGATAGACGGCGCTCTGTATCATCAAGGGTAAAGTTGATCCGTGGGGTGTCATGATTACCAGTAATCAGGCTGATATACCCCTTTCCTCTAGCAGCGGCATAGCGACCCTCATAGTCAGCTAAGAAGGTGGTGATATCTCCATGTCCATCCTTACGGAAGTAACTATGGTCCTGCGTGAGGCAGTCTTCTCTCCATGGCTTCTCTGGGTCATGAGATGCATGCTCTTTATATAGCTTTGCAGTCTCTTTTTTCGACTCTAAAAGCACCCAGTCTCTATCTCCTCTTGGATTGGAATAGTCTCTAAAGAGAGATGTATAGCCACAGCCTGGATCATTCAAGGTGAAGTCCATATGAAATCCTGCATCGAAGGCCTGGAAGCCATAGCCCCACTCGGATACAATGGCTGCCTCTGGATAGTTTTGATCTAGCCAGCCACGGACATTCTGCCAGATTGCCTGGGTATACTTTTTATCCTCTGTATCATTTTTTACTAGAGAACTTGCCATATCTACACGGAATCCATCGCAGCCCAGGTCCATCCAGAACTTCATTACATCCTTCATGGCCTCTCGTGTTCCAATTGCAGCTGGAGAGTCCGGTGCCATCATCCACTTCTCATCCTGTCGGCCGAATCCATAATTCAGCGCTGGCTGGCAGTTAAAGAAGTTCAGAATATATGCTCCATCCCGGTCAGACTCCCCTGCTACATACTTAAAGTCTTTGGCTCCCTGAAATCCAAAATTGGTCCAGACATAGCGATCCGAGAATGCATTCTCTTCTGCCTTCTTAGACTCTAGAAACCATTCATGTTCCTCAGAGGTATGACCTGGAACCAGGTCCAAAAGCACATGGATTCCTCTCCTATGGGCTTCCTGAAAGAGCTGAATGAGATCCTCATTGCTGCCATATCGAGGAGCCACTTTCTTATAGTCTCTTACATCATATCCTGCATCCTTGAAGGGTGAGTCAAAGCAGGGATTTATCCAGAGAGCATTAAATCCTGTATCCCTGATATAGTCCAGTTTCTGTATAATTCCCTGGATATCTCCAATTCCATCTCCATTACTATCACAGAAGGTCTGTGGATAGATCTCATAAAAGCATGCATCATTTAACCATGTTGGCATTTTTCTTATCCTCCTATTCCTATCATTTATGTTTCGAGAAAATTTAGTTGTTTATAAAACCAGTTTTGGCAGATGAATCCTCATCAATCCACCTGCCAAAATACACTATCGAATCTTATGATTGTCAGTCTTATCCGGAATCACAAATCCAGCCCTTCTGAATCCTTCGATCTCTCTATCTCAGAACCAGGATACCACCATTACCGAATTCCGGTAGATCCTTAAGTATCTGAGCCAATGTCTCCTGATCTGTCTGAATGCAAGTTGCGATTAGAACCTTATTACTTCGTCGCATGACCCGATAACAGGTAGATGACGCATTCAGGGAGAAGTCATTCCCATCTGTATTTCCATTGCCATAGGTCTTACGGATATAAGATATCTCCTCATTTTGAAAAGACTTGGCATGATCCTCGGAATCAAACTCCACATATTCTATAGAGCATGAGGTTCCCTTGCCTGCAGCGGACCACCAGCCCGTGGCACCCTTGTCCTCGCCTCTTCCATCCTCTTGGCGTATTACCTGCAACTTGTGCCTAGAGCAGACCGTGGTGAATCGATCACCATCAATGGTTGCATCAAAGCATCCCGTGAGAAGTGTTCCAAGCAGAAAACACATGAGTAAGAGTAGGGCTGACTTTTTAATACTTTTCTGTTTCATCATGGATTCCATCCCCCCAGAAAAAAGCATCTCTTTACCCTATCATCTTATCATATTCTAAAAGATAAAAGACAGACTATTTCAGCACCGGTAAAACCGGGCCACCCAAGCGCTCCTTCACCCCTAAGTACTTCATTATGGTGGCAGACACCCCATTCAGTCCCTGGACATCACCACAGTTCTGCCCATGTACGATATTCTTACCATACATAAATAATGGATGGCATCTATTGGCACCCTCTTTCATAGAGAAAGTGGAGCGAGATGTCACAAAGAGGACATCCTCATCCTTCAGCTCTTTTAAGAGCTTAGGCAGATTCTCATCCAAGGCTTCCATATTTTTCCTTCCAGTCTTCACAGGATCTCCTTTCCAAAGGGCCTCCCCCCGAGATAGATCAGAAAACAAGAGACCATTAAAGTCATACTCCATAAAGCGAAGTGTCTTCTCCAGGCCATCCTGAAATCCATCAGACCTTTCGAAGTCAGTAATCCCGCGAGCCGCAAAGATATCAATGACCTTACCTACAGAGAATACATCCAAGTCATCATCCTTCAATGCATCCAGCATGGTTCGACCAGAAGGCTCCATGGAGTAGACATGGCGCTTCTCCTCTATATATTCGTAGTGGCCGAAGTCCCCAGTAAATGGGCGAGCAATCACCTGTCCCACCAGGAGCTTACCAAACAAAAGCTTTCGAGCAATCTCACAGTACTTATATAAGTCCTCCACAGGCACTACCTTCTCATGAGCCGCCAGCTGAAATACCGACTCCTGTGAAGTAAACAGAATGAGATCTCCAGACCGGGTATGAACACCTCCGAAATCATCTAGAACCTGACTTCCAGAATATGGACGGTTGACAATGACATGATGTCCAGTCGCCTCTTCAAACTTTTTAATAAATCTCTTAGGAAAACCATTTGGAAATGTAGGCATGGGTGTGCGTGACACTAGTCCCGCCAACTCCCAAAACACAGCGATGCTACTATGATCACTAGATAGTTCCTGCAAAGAAGCCACGGCATCTGGGGCAATCTTAGGGATATCATTGGGCCTTATCCCATCTAGAACTACAAGAATTGCTCTCTTCATCTTCCCTCATCCTTCTAATATATATTTACCTCATTTTTCCCTAGTTGTTACTATATCATAGATAAATACACATTTACACTTCAGTCGATAATAATTTTATGATTTTTTTAAGAATGTAGACCAAGTTCCGAATTGGGAGTAAACTCTACTCTTCTCTCTATCGCTTTTTGGCAAAGAACAAAGAAAATACCCCGTCTGATCTCTCAGACGGGGTACCAAGTTTGATTCTTATTTGAACTTTCTCTTACGAGCAGCTTCAGACTTCTTCTTCCGCTTTACAGATGGCTTTTCATAGTGCTCTCTCTTACGGATTTCCTGCTGAATACCAGCCTTTGCACAGCTTCTCTTGAATCTGCGAAGGGCGCTGTCAAGAGATTCATTCTCTTTAACGATTACAGTTGCCATATTCTCGAACCAAACCTCCCTCCAGCTTTTAGAATTATGCGTGTTACTGGATTGGTTATAAACTAATCAACGCACTTTAAGAAGTATACCGTCACTTTCTCAATTCGTCAAGTCTATTTTACATATCCACAGGACTTTTTTATAATCTTCTATTTTTCCACAAGAGAAAGCAGTTGTCCTCTCCATATTAGCCTAACTGCTCTTCTAAGGTCTCCTTAGCCTTTGCCAATGCAGCTTGGATACCTGCAGGATTCTTACCACCAGCCTGAGCCATATTTGGACGACCACCGCCGCCACCTCCAACGAGACCAGAGATTGCCTTAATCAGGTTGCCTGCATGAGCACCCTTAGCAATGACATCGTCTGTTGCCATAGCCATGAGACCAACCTTACCATCTGCTTCAGATGCGATAACGATTACGCCAGAACCCAGCTTATCCTTTAAGGAATCACCAAGGTCGCGGAGCTCCTTACCGCCAACGCCAGGAACATTCACAGCTAAGAGCTTCACGCCCTTTACTTCCTGTACCTGATCCATCACATCACCAGCTGCTGCCTGTGCTGCCTGTGCCTTCAGAGACTCATTCTCAGACTTTAATTCCTTCAGTTCTTCCTGCATCTTATTGATACGCTCAACCAGTTCTGCTGGCGTAACCTTTGCAGCAAGAGCTGCAGCGAAGAGCCTCTCTTCCTGCTTTGCATAGTAAGCAATCAGTCCATCAGAGGTAACTGCCTCAATACGACGAACGCCTGAGCTTACACCTGCCTCAGACAGAATCTTAAAGGAGCCTAACTCTCCAGTATTTCTTACGTGAGTACCACCGCAGAGCTCTACAGAGAAATCGCCAATCTTAACAACGCGAACCTTCTCACCGTACTTCTCACCGAAGAGCGCCATGGCACCAGTCTTCTTGGCTTCATCTAAAGTCATAACATCGGTGATTACTGGGATAGACTTAGCGATTTCTTCATTCACCATGTCCTCAACCTTCTTCAGTTCCTCTTCTGTCATAGCAGAGAAGTGTGTGAAGTCAAAGCGGAGACGGTCTGCATTATTATCAGAACCAGCCTGCTGTACATGGTCACCTAATACACGCTGCAGAGCACCCTGCAGTAAGTGGGTTGCTGTATGGTTACGAGAGATTAAGTCTCTACGCTTCTTATCAACTTTCAGATGAACCTCCTCACCTGATGTGATGGAACCCTTCGTCATATGACCAACATGTCCAATCTTACCACCAAGGAGATGGATGGTTTCTTCAACAACGAACTCGCCATCCTTACCAGTGATCACACCCTGGTCACCATTCTGTCCACCCATGGTTCCGTAGAATGGAGTCTCATCAACAATGATGGTACCCTTCTGCCCTTCTACAAGGGCATCTACGATCTCATCCTCTGTGGTAAGTACTGTTACCTTAGAGTCATGGTCTAACTTTTCATCATAACCACAGAAAGTGGATGTGATGGATGGGTCAATCTCCTGATATACAGAAGCATCTGTTCCCATGTAGTTGGTCTCCTTACGTGCATCGTGAGCCTGCTTACGCTGCTTCTCCATGCATGCCTCGAAACCAGCCTTATCATATGTGAATCCCTTCTCTAAGAGGATCTCAGCTGTGAGATCTACAGGGAATCCATAGGTATCATATAACTTGAATGCATCCTCGCCAGAGAGCTCCGTCTTACCCTCTGCCTTCAGTGCCTCTTCATGCTCAGACAACATCTCAAGACCCTTATCGATGGTCTTATTGAACTGCTCTTCTTCCTTAGAAAGTACCTTCTTAATGAAGACCTGCTTCTCTTCTAATTCTGGATAACCAGCCTTAGAGGACTGGATGACAACATCAGCTAACTTCTCTAAGAAGCCTTCCTTGATGCCAAGCATTCTGCCATGACGAGCAGCACGACGAATGAGACGACGAAGGACATATCCACGTCCTTCATTGGATGGAAGGATTCCATCAGAAACCATGAAGGTTGAAGAACGAATATGGTCAGTGATCAGACGGATAGAGATATCATCCTTCTCATTTTCCTTATATGTCTTACCAGCCATCTTACAGATTGCTTCACGGATAGCAACCATCGTATCTATATCGAATACAGACTCAACATCCTGCATAACAACAGCCAGACGCTCTAAGCCCATTCCTGTATCAATATTCTTCTGAGACAGCTCGGTATATCCCCCATGTCCATCACCCTCGAACTGGGTGAATACATTGTTCCAGATCTCCATGAAACGGTCGCCTTCACCGCCCATGACATCATCTGGACCAGTACCATACTTCGCACCACGATCATAGTAGACCTCAGTACAAGGGCCACAAGGGCCAGCACCATGCTCCCAGAAGTTATCAGAAGAGCCATCTGCATCACGGCCAATACGCATGATACGATCTGTAGGAAGGCCGATTTCCTTATTCCAGATCTCGAATGCTTCATCATCATCGATATAGATGGTTGGATACAGGCGCTCAGGATCCAATTCCAAAACCTCGGTTAAGAATTCCCAAGTCCAATGAATGGCCTCCGTCTTAAAGTAATCGCCAAAAGAGAAGTTACCCAGCATCTCGAAGAAAGTCAGGTGACGCTCTGTCTTACCAACATTCTCAATATCACCAGTACGTACACACTTCTGACAGGTTGTCACTCTGCGTCTGGGAGGAATCTCCTGACCAGTAAAGTATGGCTTCAGTGGTGCCATACCTGCATTAATCAGTAACAAGCTGTTGTCATTGTGAGGTACCAATGAAAAACTCTTCATTACAAGGTGTCCCTTGCTTTCGAAGAAGTCCAGGTACATTTTTCTTAATTCGTTTACTCCGTACTTCATGGATTCAGATCCCTTCTCAATTTTATTATTATCAAGGCAAATAGCCAAAGTTGATTATAGAATATTCATTTTTCCTTGTAAAGATAAGGAAAGGCGATCATGGATTCAGACTCGCCCTTAATAGCACTGGATTATGATCAGAACTTTTAAATCCCAAATCCTGTGTCTTAATAGACTTCACAGTGATATTCTTAGACACGATGAAACCATCGATGCTGTAATACTGGAAATTCGTAGGGTCCGCCCCCTTATAAGCACGGTCTAAGGATCGGCAGCTTGGTACGGAGGTATCCATCAGCATCTGGTAGTCAGAAAATTGATCCACATCCAAGATCCCAGCTTTCCACATGCCGTCCAACTGCTTGAAGTTAGACATATCCGCATTGGAGAAAGTCTGATTAAAGTCACCTGCAGCGATGACATAATTTCCCTTGGCAACCTCAGCATCTAACAGACCTTTTAGCATCTTGGTCTGCTTGATCTTACCCTCGCCAGAGTCATAGGCCTCTAGATGGAGATTCACCAGTACCAGTTCCTTATCAGAGCCTTCCACCTTGACACGATCCACCATAAGACAGCGCTTCAGATTACCAACAGACTCTGGCCAGGTATATGGGCTGTAGAGCTGATAACGAGTAGAATCCAATACCTTCACATTGGAATTGGTAAGGATACCTGCATTCACCTTACCAATTGGTGGAATTGGATAAGGGATGAATGGTACACGATAGTTATAAGCAAAAGTAGAATCATCCATGGAGGATATGCCCTTCAGCACCTCTGCCTCATCTACATCATTTGATCTGTGAGAATTCACATCTACTTCCTGGAAGAAGGAGAAGTCAGGATCCAGCAGTGCTGTCTCATGGGCGATTTGTCCCATATTATCCTGCACGCGCTCTAGATCTGCAGTCTTCACAGAGCTGCCGCCATCCATGAAAAAGTCTGCATTATCTCCCAAGGCGCCGTAGCCAATATTCCAAGTCATCACAGAGAATTCCTTACTGGTAGCCATAGCATCCTGAGAGGAGATACTCTTCTCTACCTTCAGAGCTTCAGTATCCTTAGGATGGAACTCTGTTGCAGACAGATAGCCTACCAGGCTTCCTGCCAGGATTACTAGAACGAGAAGCAGGATCCATGCCACACGCCAGATGCGACCGATGACGCCCATATCACTCCAGTGATGGAAATGTAAACCACCCTTTTCTCCCCTGCCAGAAGCTCTTCCTTTGCTTCCCTTGGAAGAGAAGGAAAATCTCTGATTTCCTTTCATCTTCTGGATATTCTTTTTGTCTTCTTCGGAAAAATAACCCATACAATACCTACTCCTTTTAAAATTTAGTTATATGCTGCTTATCTATTGATCCTTGTAGTGATTGCTTCCCTTATTGCTGGCTTTCCCACAATCGATAACCATTTATCTACGTCTGTCATCTGGGATCTCAAAAACAATCCCTTCACGATCCACGTCAATGACCTTATCTCGAAAGCGAATAATCTCTGGGTCTTCCTTTAGATAAGGAATCAAATCATAGTGTCCAAAAAGCTTCATAGGGAAGACCAGGTCACTTGGCACATGCTCTAGGAAGTACTTGAAGCCCAGTTTGGCTCCAGCCTGACCTAAGCGTTGATCCAAACTAACAAAGGCGAGATCAATATGCTTATTCTGAAGCTTCTTCAATTCTCTCTTATAGTTGGAACCGCTAAGATGACTGTATAGCTCCTGCTCCACGCCCCAATTGGTCCAGTTCAGATCACCTGCGTGGTAGATGGTGATGCCCTCTGCCTCTACTAAGTAAGCGACGCCGGTGGTGTTGGGATTCAATGTATAAATCGTAAGTCCCTCAATTTCATAGTTCTGTCGAAGCCCCACTCTGTGGATGCGATGGTTAAAGAGGCCATGAATTCCATACTTGGCCTTCGTCTTCGTCATAAATCCCATATCCTTAGGAAGGATAAAATGGCTATCGGATCGCTTGCCATAATAGGAGAAGATTTCCTCACTAAAAGCATCCTTATTGCCATTGGACACGAAAAAGAACAGCCTCTTATCCTCAGGGAGAATCGGCATCTTCCCATGGAGATAAACCGGTGGCTCTGAGTCCATTAGCGCATCCTTTGGGATGTAGTCAAATACTAAAATTGTCTTATTGAGTTCCACCACGAAACAGTCGTGATGGACAAAGGTAACACGTATCATAAACTTACTTTCTTTTAAGTCTTCTACACACTATTTTTTATTATATCATCTGAATTATCATTCCTCTAGACTATTCTCATTTTTTCCATGGTCTATGCCTTAACAGAGATGCTTTTTCATGGTAAATTTGTAGTGTATGAAATCTACGAGGAGAACTTATGAAAACCATTCAAAATCAATTAATGCTCTACAAGTCCAGATCCAAGTTAGCACTACACCGCACACTGTCTACCCTTAAGTGGATCATTTTGTCCCTGATTGAGGGAGCCATTCTAGGGGTCCTTGGTACAGCCTTTTACTACTGCGTCACCTTTGTCACAGGACTAAGACAGTCTCATATTGAGATCACCTATCTCTTACCTGTTGGCTCTCTTCTGATTCTATATGTCTATCACTTAACGAAGAGAGATACCCCTGGTGGCACCAACCTGGTGTTGTCTTCTATTCGAGAGGATAAGGATGTCCCACTTCGTATGACACCCCTCATCTTCTTCTCCACTGTCTTCTCCCATCTCTGCGGCGCTTCTGTGGGCCGAGAGGGAGCAGCTCTCCAGTTGGGTGGCAGCATCGGTGCCAATATGGCAAAGTTCTTCCATCAAAGGGGTGGAGATCGAAAAATCATGATCATTACTGGAATGGGGGCAGCCTTCTCCGCACTCCTAGGTACGCCTTTGACTGGTGCGGTATTCGCTCTAGAAATCACCTCTGTTGGTGTCATGTATTACCCAGCCCTGCTGCCTAGTGTCATCGCAGCTCTGACAGCCCATCAGGTAGCCTTGCTCCTCCATCAGCCGGTAGTACATTATTCTATTGGAGAGATTCCTGACTTTGGTTTTCTCACTGGATTACAGATTGGTGTGGTGGGCATTGTATCCGGCGCTGTAGCCATCCTCTTCATCCTATCTCTTCGTCTCGTAGAGAAGGAGTCAGGACACTGCCTCCACAATAAGTATATCCGTGGCCTGATCCTAGGAACAATTCTTCTAGGACTGACCCTCATTACCAATGTCTTAGAAGGGACTCCTCAGCAATACAATGGAGCAGGTATCGATATGATTAACTTAGCCATCCGAGGTAATTCTCCCTGGTATGCTTTCCTGGTAAAAATTCTATTTACAGCCTTATCCATTGCTGCAGGTTATAAGGGTGGCGAAATTGTGCCATCCTTCTTCATTGGAGCCACTTTGGGATGCGCTATTGCTCCTCTTATTGGTCTCTCCCCAGCACTCTGTGCTGCTGCCGGAATGGGCGCTGTCTTCTGCGGTGTTACCAATTGTCCTATGGCGGGTCTCCTCTTCCTATTTGAGCTCTTCGGATTCGAAGCCATGCCATACTTCCTCTTAACCATTGCAATCAGCTATGTGGTATCCAGCTATGTCACACTCTATAAGACCCAGCACTTCCACTTTGCTAAGTTCAAGGGAGATGATCCTCTGCAGCACGGAGGACGATAGACGATAGTTGTCAAGACTCGCTCGCGAGTCTTGCGCGCCGGATTCGGGTCTGCTTCAGCAGACAAATTCCTGTCCGAATCCGTGCGCATCCTCGCG
>OCVV011355814.1_pt1 | contig 53621 bp, 41 predicted proteins | sample 1539721 | NCBI WGS metagenome assembly OCVV01 (sample SAMN02144230, study PRJEB22623) | gut metagenome | biome: sheep rumen | host: Ovis aries | place: New Zealand
TCGATGTTTCCGGGGCGGGAGTGCACAAGTGGTAGTTCGTTCTACCAACTGTGCTAATGCCCCGGATACGCTTTCATCAGAATCATCTCCTGATGCGCACCTATATTAGCATAAAAAAGGTCTGAAGTCAATATGACGGATGAAATTTCTCTGAAATCTCAGGCGCAGGCTCCGGGCGGACGCTTTGCGTCTCGTCCTTGCATCCTTCTGCGGGGATTGGTATAATTGAAGGAGACTGCCCCTTTAAAGCATCTGCGGTAAGGGGTGAGCCGCTGAACCCAAGAAGGAGTTTTTATGGACAGAGGAGATACGCTGAAGCTGTACGCACAGGAAATCCTGAAAGAGCGGGAAGCTTTTCTGACGCAGTGCGCCGTCCGGCAGGTCCGGCCCATCACAGGCCGGATGACGCCGCAGGAAAAGAAGGAATACCTGCACAGCCAGGCGTTTGAAAATACGGTCTACCAGATCCGGCGCAGGGACAAGGTCTACCAGGCCCTGCTGCGCGGGGAGCTGGCGCTTGACTACCACCAGACGGAGTTTGAACTGTTGGAGGACCTGATCAAAAGCGAAGCGGAGCAGGGCCATCCCATCAGCCTGCCTTTTTTGCGCTCGGTGGAAAAAAGCAGGCTTTCCCTACCCCGTGCCCGGGCGGCGCTGGGCCTGATTGAAAAGCGGGTGCCGGAGCAGTTTTATAAAAAGCAGCTCAAACGCCTTTCCGTGATGGCGGACGAAAAAGTGGAGCACTATCTGCTGCACGGCTCCCTGACCGCCGCCCTGCCCAAGGAACAGCGGACGGGCCAGGTCGCCGAGAACGTGCAAAAGCGTCTCTTCGCCCACGGGATCAGCGACGAAGCCGTGCGCCAGGCTTTCTTCCCCCAGACCTTGGCTCGTGTTTTGACGCATGAACTGGAACACACTTATCCGGAGCTCAAGGCCTGCGGCCGCGTCGTCGATCCCGCGGGCGTCCCCCTGTCGTCCCTCATCGCGGAAGAAACGGAGAAGGCCGCTCGCCAGCTCTGTGCGGAACTCCGTAGACGGTACCCTAAGAAAAGGATCTCCGCGCTCATCGCCCAGAACGACTCCGTCCGGCGGCTTCAGAAAAAGACGGATGAGGAGGCGGCGCGGGAGCGCAGGCTGCGAGACGCCCTGCTCAGCGCGGTCCCGGAGCACTACCGGGACCTGTATCCCCTGGCCCGGCAGATGAAGCGGCATTTTTACCTCCACCTCGGGCCCACCAATTCCGGGAAAACCTACGAGGGGATCCAGCGGCTCAAGTATGCCCGGAAGGGCATCTATCTGGGGCCCCTGCGCCTGCTGGCCGCGGAACAGTTCGAGACCCTGAACATGGACGACGTGCCCTGCTCCCTGGTCACGGGGGAAGAGCAGATTCATGTGCCGGGTAGCCGGGTGCAGGCCTCCACCGTGGAGATCGCCGATCTCAAGGAACGCTACGACGTCGCGGTGATCGATGAGTGCCAGATGATGGCGGATAGGGAGCGCGGCGGTGCCTGGACAGCTGCCGTGCTGGGCCTGTGCGCCGACGAGATCCACGCCTGCGCCTCCCCGGACGCGGAAGGGCTGCTGACGAGGATCATCCGGGAATGTGGGGACGACCTGACCATCGTGCGGCACGAGCGGATGACCCCCCTGCAGATGGAAAAGGAAGCCTTTCACTTCCCCGTCTCCGTGCGGCCCGGCGACGCGCTGATCGTCTTTTCCAAGGCTCGGGTCCACGCGGTGGCGGCGGAGCTGCGCAGCAAGGGCTGCAAGGTCTCCCTGGTATACGGAGCCCTGCCGCCGGACGTGCGCCGCGACCAGGCGAGGCGGTTCCAGCAGGGAGAGACGGAAGTGGTCGTCTCCACAGACGCCATCGCTATGGGCATGAACCTGCCGATCAAGCGGGTCGTTTTCCTGGAGTCTGAAAAATACGACGGGGACATCACCCGCACCCTGACCGACGCGGAGTTTAAGCAGATCGCCGGCCGGGCGGGACGCTACGGCATCTACGACATCGGCTACGTGAACGCCTACGGCTTTAAGGCCCTGGTGGCCCAGGCCCTCCGAAACCCGCTGCTGCCCATCACCGAAGCCGTCATCCGCTTCCCGGAATCCCTGCTGGGCATTTCCCTGCCCCTCACGCAGATCTTGAGTCAATGGATCATGATGCAGGACAAGGGCTGCTTTTCCAAAGCCTCCACGGAGCGCATGGCGTCCCTGGCCGCGATGCTGGAAACCCCGCGGACGGACAAAAATCTGCTCTACCGCTTTTTATGCATTCCCTTTGACGAGACCGACCCGGACCTGCTGGCGCGCTGGAAGACCATGTACCACGCAGAGGCCCGCCATGAGCACGCGCCCGTGCTGAGCGAAATCCCAGAATCCCTGGTGCCGGAGGACTGCACGGTGCCGATGCTCGACGGGCTGGAAGCGGATTACCGCCGCTGCGACCTGTATTATAATTATGCCCGTCTCTTCCTCCCGGAGCCCGATCAGCTGCTGGGCGAAATCCAGCGCCGGAAGGACCTGATTTCCCAGGGCATCATTCACATCCTGTCCACCCAGAAGCTGAACGCCAAAACCTGCATCTCCTGCAAAAAGAGGCTGCCGTGGAACTGGCCCTACAAGCTGTGCGACCTGTGCTTCCGCCGCCAGACGGGCGTCCGCTATGCCCCGCAGGGACAGCGGCGCAAATCCGGCTACAAAAAATAAATTATTTTTTTATAATTCGCTGTAACGAATCCGGGACATCTCCGTCTAAATGATGAGTCTGACAGAAAGGAGGTGAGGATGTGGCGCGGGAAGAATTTGAGAAGCTGTACGAAGCCTGTTACATGAAGGTCTTCTCCTATGTGATGACCCTGGCCGGCGACCGGTCGCTGGCGGAAGAGGTCACGCAGGAAGCCTTCTTCCGGGCCTGCGCCAAGCAGGACAGCTTCCGGGGCGGTTCGGATGAGGTCACCTGGGTATGCGCCATCGCCCGGAACCTGTTCCTGGACGAAAGGCGAAGGCAGGCCCGCCACACCGCCGTGCCGGAAGACCTGCCGGACGCAGCGGGCAGCATCGAGAAGCTGATAGCCGACAAGGATTCTTCTTTCCGCATCCACCTGGCTCTCCACGCCCTGGAAGAGCCGTTCCGGGAAGTATTCGAGCTTCGGATCTTCGGAGAGCTGAGTTTCCGTGAGGTCGGCCAGATTTTCGGCAAAACCGAAAACTGGGCCCGCGTCACCTATCACCGCGCCAGGCTGAAGCTTCAGGAAAGGATGGAAATACAGTGAATAAAGACTGTGAAGTGGTCCGCGATCTTCTGCCGCTTTACGCGGACAACGTATGCAGCCCCGGCAGCCGGGAGCTGGTGGAAAGCCACGTCAAGGGATGCCCGGAATGCCGGAACATCATGGCCAAGCTGCTGGACGGCCGGATCGAAGAAAAGCTGCACATGGAAAAAGTAGACGTGCTTGAATACGGGGAAAAGCGCTTCAAGCGCCGCACCGCCACCGTGGGCTCGGTGACATCGGGGATGTTCATGATCCCGATCCTGGTCTGCCTGATCATCAACATTCTGACAGGCTCGGGGCTCAGCTGGTTCTTTATCGTGCTCGCCGCCCTGGGCATAGCGGCTTCCCTGATCGTGGTGCCGCTGACCGTGCCGGAAGACAAACTGTTCTGGACCTTCTGCGCCTTCTGCGTCAGTCTCATGGTTCTCCTGGCCGTGGTCTGTCTGGTTACCGGCGGAAACTGGTTCTGGATCGCCTCCAGCGCCTCCCTGTTCGGCCTGAGCGTGATCTTCCTCCCCTTCGTGGTCCGGGCCAGGCCCGTGCAGAAGCTGATCCGGGGCGTCAATAAGCCCCTGCTCATCCTGGGCGTGGACGCCGTGCTCTTCGTCCATATGATGAACTGCATCACCGGGCGCGCTGGACTGATCTTTAAAAACGTCCTGCTTACCGCAGGCGTCATCGCCGGAGCCGTCATGATTGCTCTGATCATTCTGAGGAAAAGAGGTATCCGCAAATGAGCCGTTCTGTATCCAGAATTCTTCTGATTATCTGCTTCATCGTCCTCGTCGCCGCCGTCCTGATCAGCCTGAAGGATGTGTTCGCCTTTACGAGCTATCATTATGACAACGCGGACAAATACACGGCCGGAGGTTCCGAAATCAACGGAACCGTGCGCAGCCTGGACATCCACTGGATCAACGGCAAGGTAACATTTGCCAGTCACAACGGAAACACGGTCTTGGTCAGCGAAACCTCCGACAAGCCCATCACCGGGGATCTCCAGCTGCGCTGGTTCCTGGACGGGGATACCCTGCGCATCCGCTTTGCGAAGGACGGCTTCTGTCAGGCGGCCTGGAACAACCAGCAAAAGGAGTTGCTGCTGACCCTGCCGGAAGGCATTTCGTTGAACGATGTGAGCATGACCGCCACCTCCGCCAACCTGGCGATCCCGTCCCTGCAGGCGGACAGCCTGAAGCTGACCACCACCTCCGGGGATATCAAGGCTCAAGTCAGCGCGGGAACGATCTCCACCACCTCCACCTCCGGCGATCTGGACTTAACGCTTTCTTCGGAAGCCCGGAGCATCCGGTGTACCTCCACCTCCGGCGGGATCCGGATTGTGGGAAAGAATGCCGATCTCCTGGAAGCCGTATCGACCTCCGGAAACATCTACATCACCGCGGAAAATGTCGGCGAGCTTAAAACCACCTCCACCTCCGGCACGGTTCAGGCGGACGTGGCCCAAATGGGAAACGGCCAGCTCTCCTCCACCTCCGGCAATATCTCGGTGAAGGCCCGGAAGCTGGACCGCTTGACAGTTCATGCCACGTCCGGCAGCATCGCCGCCTGGCTGTCTGCCGAACCGGGATTTACGGCCAACGTGAAAACCACCAGCGGACGGTTTGAATACGGCCTTGCCCTGTCCCGCAGCGGCTCTAACTATGTGTGCGGCGACGGCAGCGGCTCGGTCACCCTCCAGACCACCTCCGGCGACGTCCGGATCGATCCCGCCCAATAAAACAGCGCTTGTATCTTTCCGGAAGATGTGGTATGCTGATTCCGGAAAGGAAGTGATTAAGTGAAGAAGATTATTTCCAAGGCGAAGCTGAGCAAGAAGGCCAGAAAGAAGCTCAACGCCGAAAAGCGCACGACCTGGACTTTCTCCCCGGTCACCCGGCGGGTGGAAAGCAAAAAAATCTACAACCGAAAAAAAATCTCCCGGACTGATCAGGAAGACGGTTCGGGAGATTTTTGATAGAGTTGTGTAAATGGAGCTCTGCGGGGTCCTCCGTGCCTGCGGTCATTCCGGCACGCTTTCCAGCTGGTATTCCCGGTCCTTAATAATCATGGCGGTCAGTCTGCCGCCCTTTCCGCAGCCGGTATCAATGCAGATGACCCCGGTTTCGGGCAGCGGGAGCGTCTCACCATAGGCCAGGGTCTCCGTCGTTTTTTCATCCCCGGCGAAATAGGTGGGCTCCTGCAGGGCGATATGGCCGGTGATCGTCAGGGGGCCAGCATAGCGGTTTTTCTTCACCACGTTATGATCGTGGATCATGGTCTGGGGATCGTTAGCCTCGATGGGGTCCACCAGAAGGCCGGCGTGCACGCACTGAAAGCCGTCCCCCTGATAGTATATCTGGCAGCGCTGGTCCAGCCAGGGGATCGCGTTTTCCATCCGGTCCCCGTGGGCCTTGAAGGAAGCGACGGTCGTCCCCCGTCCGACCCGTTCCCAGACGAAGCGCTGCATCAGCGTCAGCTTCGGGTTGAGCAGATAATCCTCATGATTGCCCCGGAGCAGGACGAAGTCTTCCTCCATCGTGCCGGCCAGCTGGCGCACCGTGCGGAACACCTCGAAGGAATCCGGCCCCCGGTCAAACAGATCGCCCAGGAGGATCAGCCGGTCGTCCCCGACGAGCTTGACTTTTTTGAGCAGGGCGTGAAACGCTTGACTGCAGCCATGAATATCCCCGATGATGATGTTTCTCATATCTGCGTCGCCCCTTCCGTCCGCGTCATCCGCCCGTTCTCGATATGGAAAGTATAGTCACAGATCGACAGCGCCGCCCGGCGGTGAGTGACGATGATGCAGGTCTTTTCCCTCATGGCGGAAATGTTTTTCAGCATTCTGGCTTCCGTTTCCTCGTCCAGGGCGCTGGTCGCCTCGTCCAGCAGCAGGATCGGCGCCTTGGAAAGCAAGGCCCGTGCGACCGCCACGCGCTGGGCCTGCCCTTCCGACAGGCCGACGCCGCGTTCGCCCAATACGGCATTCATGCCGACTTCCCGGACGACATCCTCCAGGCAGGCCGCCCGGACGGCATTCTGCACTTCCTCGGGGGAAGCGTGGTCGGTAAACATGGTCAGGTTCTCATAGACAGTACCTGAGCGAAGGGTATTTCCCTGCGGCACGTAGGCAAACAGCGAGCGGGTGGCCTTGCTGACCGGCACCTGCCTGTCCCCCTGTTCAAAGAAGACGCGGCCTGAAGTGGGCCGGTAGATGCCCAGCAGCAGCTGGAACAGGCTGGTCTTTCCCCCGCCGGAAATACCCGTCAGCGCCGCAAAGTCGCCCCGGCGGATGGTGCCGTTCACGTCTGTCAGCACGCCGTCCGGACCGTCCTCATAATGAAAGCAGAGTTCCTCCATGCGGATGGCGTCGAAGCTCTCCAGCTTCTGGCCCTCTTCCTCCTGCGGCAGGTCCAGCACCTCCTGCAGGCGCTCGGCGGAGGCGATCACATTATACGCCTGGCCGACCAGGCCTACAGCGTTGGCCAGCGGGGCCTGTACGCGGCCCACCAGCTGGATCAGGGCGGCCAGGGAACCGTAGGTAAACGACCCCTGGTAGATCTTATAGCAGCCCCAGAGGTTGCAGATCAGCCAGGAGAGGTCGAACATTCCGCTCATCCCGTGATTCATCAGGACGGACAGCTTTCCCCTGCTTACCTGCTCGCGGCTGAGCCGCTGCCTGCTTTCGTCCATCTGCCCGATCGCCCGCTCTTCGGAGACGCTGGCTTTTACGACCCGCAGGTTTTCCAGCGTTTCCTGGGTGACCGCGTGCAGCGAGTCCTCCGCCGCCTGCATCCGCTTGTGCCGGCGCTTCATCGGGTTCCGAAGCAGGATCATCATACCGCCTCCCGCCAGGCCCGCTATGATCATCACCGGCACAAAGCGCCAGTCCATGGCAATCAGGATCGCGGACGCCCCGATAAAGCTGATCGCAATGCCCAGCAGGGAAGGCAGGAAGCCGATCACACCCTCTTTCACCACGCCGACGTCGGAGAAAATGCGGTTGACCAGCTCTCCGCTGTGAAAGGGCTTGACGGACGCGTATTCCTTGCCCAGAATCGCCTCTGTCACCCTGGACTGCAGCGACAGCTGCATCCGCGCGGAGGCCTTGTTCCGAATCAGCGCCTCCAGCATCGAGCAACCCTGATAAAGCAGGATCATTGCCGTCAGGAGGATCCCGTTTCGCAGCAGGGCGGATGAATCCCCCGCCGTCGCTCCGTCGATCATTCCTTTGGTGGCCAGCGGAATGCTGAGGGAAAACAGCGACGTCGCGGCGCACAGCAGGCAGATGAACGTCAGCTGCCTGCGGATGCATCCGGACCAGCGGATGATGTCCCTCAGGGCATGGCTTTTAAATATGGTTCTGACTTTCTTTAAATTCTCCATCTCAACCTTTTGACCGAATTCAGCCGGTGATCAGATTCTTTTCCCGCAGCATCGCGACGCACTGACGCACGTCCTCCCGAAGGAGGTCCTTTGGAGCTTCAAAGCGTTCGCTCAGCTTTTCCACCAGCGCCTCCTCGGTGGTTTCTTCCTTCAGCAGCTCCAAAATCGCCGCCCCGGTTTTATTCAGCTTCAGCGCCCCGTTGAACGACACCTCGTCCCCCATCGGCACCGCCACGATCTTATCCCGCATCGCCATGGTTTCATAATGATCTTTCAGCTTCATACTGTTCCTCTTTTCAGAAAAAATCCTTATCCGCCGCTTCCCGATATATCCGCATCAGGAGACGGCTTTGTCCGTTCCTTTTACGTCCGCTTTTTTATCCAGACCATCGCAAAGGGAGTCCCCCTGATGGATCGTTTCAGCCGGGTGATAGGTGGATACCATCTTCTGTACCTGTTCTTTGATGTTCTTCTTGTTTGTATAGGCGCTGTTCATCAGGTCTTTTAACTGCTTAAAGAACAGGTCGGTGTCAAATGGAAGCGGGTTGCCGATAAAAATCAGGTTATTCTCCGTCTTCTTGAGGCCTTCTTCCGCCATCAGCTTTTCTTCAAACAGCTTCTCGCCTTCCCGAAGGCCGGTATATTCGATTTTGATATCTTCGTCGGGGACAAAGCCGCTTAAACGGATGATGTTCCGCGCCAGCTGATCGATCTTCACCGGGCTGCCCATATCCAGCACGAAGATCTCCCCGCCCTTGGCGTAGGCACCAGCCAGCATCACCAGGCTGACCGCCTCGGGGATGGTCATGAAGTAGCGGATGATGTCCGGATGGGTAACGGTCACCGGGCCTCCCTTTTCGATCTGTTTTTTGAAAATCGGGATGACGGAGCCGTTGCTGCCCAGAACATTGCCAAAGCGCACGGCGACAAACTCCGTGCGTACGTTTTTGAAAACCCGGCCGCTGCCGTCCTTGTCGGCGCATTCCACGCCCTCGTGGGTGAACAACTGGGGAATTTCGCTGGCGGCACCCATCTTCACCTTTTTGTCAAAGGATTGGATAATCATTTCGCACAGGCGTTTGGAAGCACCCATGATGTTGGTGGGGTTGACCGCCTTATCCGTACTGATCAGCACAAACCGCTCGCATTGATGCACCATCGCTGCGTACGCCGTCTTGTAGGTGCCAAAGACGTTATTCTTGATGCTCTCGCAGGGGCTGTTTTCCATCAGCGGCACGTGCTTGTGCGCGGCCGCGTGATAGACGATCTGCGGATGATACTGCTCGAACACATCGAACATCTTCCGGCTGTCCCGGACGGAACCGATCAGCACGGTCAGCTTCAGGTTCGGATATTTTTCTTTCAGCTCCAGCTGAATATCATAAGCGTTGTTTTCATAAATATCGAAGATGATCAGCTGAGCCGGATCATGGCCAGCGATCTGCCTGCACAGTTCCGAGCCGATGCTTCCTCCGCCGCCGGTCACCAGAACGGTTTTTCCCTGAATCATATTGAAAACCCCGGTCATATCCGCCCGGATCGGTTCTCTGCCCAGAAGGTCCTCTACGGACACGTTCCGCATCCGGCTGACGTTGACCTCGCCTGAGGCCAACTGATAAATACCTGGCAGCTGCATCAGCTTACAGCCGGTTTCATTGCAGATCTGCAGGATGTCCCGGCGCTCAGCCGCCGTCGCGGAGGGAATCGCCAGGTAAATCTTCTCGATATGATAGTCGCCGACGGCTTTCATGATCTCGTTTCGTCCCCCGACGATCGGGATTCCATCGATATAACGATGCCATTTGTTAGAATCATCGTCGATGATGCAGACGACCTGCTCCGTATTTTTATGGGTATGATTGATGTCACGGAGGATCGCCTGTCCCGCGTATCCGGCGCCGATCAGCATCACTTTTCGGCTGCTGTATTTATTCGCGGTGCCAAAGGCCATATTGATGACCCGGTACGCAAAGCGGACAGAGATCGTAAACAGAAACTGAAAGCTGGCGCCGATCAGGTAATAGCTGACAGGCATTCTGCCCTGGTTGGACATGCTCCTGAAGAGGATCGTGATGCCGACAATATGAATCAGTGTGGTAACGGCGACCGACTCGATGCTTTTCATCAGTTCCATGTAGCTCGCGAAACGCCAGATGCTCCTGTACTGATGGAACAGGCTGTATACCACCACACAGATTACTGAATAAAACGGAGCGAAGCGTATATAAGGATCCAGATAGACATGCGGAATCTTGGAATAGGTGCAGTCGAAGCGGAACCAGAGCGCCAGGAAATATGCGGCCGCAACGGTCACCAGATCCCATAAAACCAATAATACTGCTGTGATTCTCCACGGCTCTATGATTTTCTTCTTTGCCATAGATCATCTCTCCTAAAAAGTAATCATTGGATCGTTTCGCTTCGTGTCCGGCAGACTGATATTACTTCACATATTTCCCGTCCTGATAGCGGACAATGCCTTTTCCTTCCCGGGTAACGCCAAGCGCATCAAACAGTCGGTCTCTTCTTAGAGCGACTTCATGCTCAGTTTTTAATTTTTCCATGTTTCCTTTCCTGCGCAGGCCTTTCCTCAAATACCGAAAAGCCTGATGAAGCCAGGCAAACGGACGCAAAATTGGATATTTCTTTGCCGCCTTCCAATTGATCAGACCGCGTTTCTGCAGAAACAGAAAAGTCCCTTTGACAGTTCGGGCGCTGGTCAAAAAGTTTTTGCTGACCATGCTGTCCTCGTCTGCTTTCTGTTTTCTGCCAAAATTGCCGCATTGGAGAATATATTCCATAAATCGCTCGCAGACAGCCGGATCCGCATGGGCGCAGAAGCGATGCTCAGAAAGTCCCAGGTAGATTTCGCACATCCTCGTCGTGATAACGGCCAGTTGCTCGTGACCTGTCCGCCGGGCCATCTCCTGAAAGGAAGGCCACATTTCGTCCGGCAGGCAGCGGTTCACATACATCATCCAGTCGATAATCTGCTTCAGCCCCAGGCCTTCTTCCATATGATAGCTGATATGATCCAAAAGCACCAGTCCGTTAATATCGTCCGGCAGTTCATGGGAAGAGCTGATATGATCCAAAATCAGCTGATCCAGCAGCGCCGCCTGCTCCTGATTGTTCTGTATCGCAAAAAACGAGTGTACTTCGATCTCGATGTCGTTTTTTCTAAACTGCCTGTGCCGGCCGAAGTCCCTCGCTACTTCGCCGGTACTTTCAATGTATCCGTTTTGAAGCAGTTCCTCGCAGGCGGCGGCGTAATCCTTCCGATGCGGCATGATGTCGATATCCCCTATCGAGCGGTATTCCGGATGGGGATAATATTTTGCTGCTGATGTACCCTTCAGAATCACGTAGGGTACCGAAACGGGCAGGGCTGCCTGTTCGTGCCGGTAGTTGACATTATAGGAAATCTGCTGATAAATCTCCCGCTGCCACACTGCACGCATCTTTTCCGGCATTGTCAGGGACGAAAGCACGCCTGCGGGCAGGGTACTGACGGCATGATGCTTCAGCTCCCGAAAAACCTCCGGGTCCACAGACGCTTTCCCGGTATTCCACAGGGCGCATTTGATCACGTCAAATACTTTTTGATAGGATTCCAAATGAAAATCCTGCATATTTAAGCTTTCATGACAAACGTCTGCTTGATGTTTATTCATCTTCAAAAAAATAAAGCTCTGATAAGAACTAATACTGATTTACATCTGACCCATGCGCATCTGTGCATGGGTCAAATGTAAATCAGTATAAAACCTGGCGGCATAAAGCCGCCAGATTTCATTCAGTGGTTCTAAAATTGAAGAGATTTTTGAAATTACTTCCAGAGCAGCCCTTTGGCCAGAGCTTCCTTCACGATGGTTTCTTCAGAGCCATTCGCCGCCGTGATCTGGGAAATAATCCAGGCAGAAGCGCTGTCACTGCAGTTGAATGTTCCGATCCCGTCCACATAGAGCAGCTTCTGGCCTTTGTCGTCGGAGTAGAAGTTGAAAGCGCCACCGGTTACCATTTCCGCCTGGTTATCGTTCAATTGCATCCGTTTCGCCATGTTGTTGTTCCTCCTTGTTTTTTGTTTTTTTATTCCGAAGGCATATCAAAACCATTCAAGATCTTTCGCCTTCCGTTGGTTGATACGCATGGAATGACAGGGTGGCAGTTCAGAATAAAACTTTTTTTTAAAAAATTCTGTCAGCACTTTGATCGGTCACTCAGTTCACTTCCGAGATGTACAGCTCCTGGAACTGCGGGTCATAGATCATCGGCTCTTTCCCGGTCGTCACATAGTAAGCCGCATTGACGCCGGCATCCTCGCCGCAGAAATTATAGCCTTCCTGATAATAATGCAGATCGTCCTTCATCATGCCTTTATTCAGGAGACCCGACAGCGTCATGGATACCAGGACCACATCCCGGTTTTCTTTGCAGAAACGGGTCTGATACGCCATCATGTTGACAAAGTCCTCTGAAACAGGATTGGAGTTGCCAATACGGATCAGGAAGCACTTCTCAATTCCGGAGGAAAGCATCTCGTCAAGCATATGACCGAACTGCTCATTAAACCACTCTTCTGTCTGCTTTACATCTGTTTCGCCATGGCACCAGATCATATAGCGATGACGGATCGTGTATCCGTTGCTCTCCAGCCAGCTCACGCAGGCATTCAGACGGGAGATCGCATCCTCCAGGCGGGGGGTTCCCGGCTGCCAGTCAGCCAAAGAGGTGGCGCCTTCACTGGCAGAAACACAAACCACCGGCACCTGACCGTTGTGAGTATAATAAGCGTTGACGAAGGAAGGCACCAGACCGCCCGTCTTCTGCTTTCTGTCGTCGATCGCGTCGGTCACGTTCTCCGATACACCGAAGGTTTTATCAATCGGGTACAGCTTCGTAGGATCCGTGATGGCCCGGAATTCCCAACCGGCCCCATCAATCACTGCCGGGGCATCTTCAGGATGGTCTTCCGTCATCTCTCCCCTGCCAGCCATGTTGGACTGTCCCATGAACATCATCACATCCACCTGCTTGCTGGAAGGAACGGCCACTTCCAAACGCTGGAGCCTGTCCGCCAGGTTATCGGAAATTGAGTTAATGTCCAGCTTGGTTACCGTAGGAATCATGATGCTGGTTCCGTTGATTGCGTTGTCGTGGCCGTGGAATCGGAAATAACCGGTTTCCGTGATCGGAACGACGAGCATGGTCGGGTGATCCACACGGGAGGTGCTGATCCAGTTCATGTTCTGGTCAAACAGCACATATTTGGCAAACTGGGAAGACTTTGTGATGCTCACCACCACGACCTGGCCGCTGACCACTGGGATGAAGCCGCTCATGAAAGAGCCTTCGTCGTCCACAATATCTCCCGTCAGCTGACGATAGCCCTTATTCATTACAAAATCCGGGTCATTCTTGTCAAACAGGTCAATCGTTTCAGAGGACAGATAGTTTTTGTTGAATGCGACTCGGTTACCATTCACGACCGAAATGGCCGGAAGAATGACCTTACTGATCTGCTGATCCGCATACAGAGTAGTAGCGGAACGACGGTAGATGGAAGCCATGTTGATAAACATACGGTTGTTGATGGAAATGCGGATAAACCCAGGTTCCGTGATGGAAACCACCAAATCAGCCACATCCAGCAGTTTCACCGTCTTCTGCCACTGCTTTTTCTGATTATACAACGCATATTTGACGAACGGTGAGGTCATGGTGCTGTTCAGATCCAGCACGATTGAATCGCCTTTCTGTACCGGGATAAAACCGCTGATAAAGCTGTTGTATTCATCCACAATTTCGCTGGTCTCAAATACATAGTTTTTCCTATCCTGGAAATCAGGATCCTGACGGTCCAGAACATCGACCCAGTCTTCAGACCGGTCTTCCTTTGTGGTCTGAACCATCACGTTTTCATTCTGCTGAGAGACCACGATGGTATCGTCGTTCTCATCTTCTGCCGCGGTACGGCCTTTTGTGCGATAGATCGTAATGGTTTTCTCATATTCCTGCCCGTATACGGAAAAACGAATATAGCCAGGATCAAAAATACGCACCGTCAGTTCAGTCAGGTCGAAGCTTTTAAAGGTCGATGTCCAATCCCTGTTTTCATCGAACAGGGCATACTTGACAAAGCGGGAGTTTTGCGTGCTATGAAGATTCAGCTGCATGATATCTCCAGGAGATACAGGAATATAGCCAGTCATAAAGCTGTGCTCTTCATCTGTAATATCACCGGTAGACTCAATAAAGTTATAGCCCTCAGTGAAATTGGGGTCATTCATATTAAACAGATTCTCGTCTGACACTTCCTCAGCGGCAGACAGCACCGGAATCGCAGCAAAGAGCATCACGCAGACGGACAGAAGCATCAGCACGCGAAGCGGAACGGTCTTTTGAGCGTTTTTCATAGCAAACCTCCTGAAATATAAATCAATGAACTTTCAAACTGAACCAGTCGATTATCCCCTGAGCACCCACAGCCATTTGAGTCGCTTTCTTTTTTCAACGGCTTCCAACCCCAAATTGATCAGATAGACAATCAATACGGAGGCCGCGAACACCGTCAACCACTTGACCACCCAGTTTTCCGGAAAACGGAGTACACTGTATACATCCAGCACCAGAATATGCCAAAGGTACAACCACAGACTGTGGGAAGAAATAAAGCGAACCAGTTTGGATTCATACAGCCGGAGACGGACTCTCTCACAGAAGGACAACAGGGCGAATGAGCAGCCGACCCCATAAGAAAGATAATAGAGGCGCGCAGGATATTTCGCGTTCTGTACCGACTGAAACGACCCCTGCGTCAGGCGGTAATAAACCGCCATCCCCACGAAAACCGCCAGCGCCCCCGCAGCCACCCACAGATGCTTCTGCCGGGACAGCCGATTAGCTAAAAAACCAAGATACGTTAATCCCACGGCATAGGGAACGAAATCATAAAACGTGATCATGAGCAGCTTACTCTCGGTTCCGATTTTCAGATGGTAGGCCAGCTCATACAGCGCATATGCGGCGGCGACACCGGCCCAGATCCACCGCTTCTGCCCGAAGCGACAGAAAAAAGGAATCATCAGGGCGCTATACAGATAGATCAGAATGACCCACACGTATTTGATGCCATACTGCGTCAGAAGAAAGGAAGCAGCATAATACCGAAATGAACGCGCTTCTCCTTCCGAAATAAATCGGATTAGAAAATAAAAAGCAAGGAAAACCCACGTCGGAAAAACCAAACGCTTCACCCGGGACAGATAGTAACCCTGAAGCGGCTTTCCGGCTTCCAGCCGCCGGCTGTAAGCCCTCTCCCCCAGCATGGCTGACAGGATCACCATCAGGGGCACATCAAAGCATCGAAGCATGATCACCCAACCAGGGGGGCCAGTATGAGCGGCAACGATGCCCGTCAGGCCAATGACTTTGAGGAAATCAATGTACCCGATTCTGGATACCGCGTGATGACTCTGATCGTGAACAGGTTGCGACGGCATCCGCTCACATTCCTTTCAAGTAAAATGCTTTTCCTGCATGGCTTATTATATACAAACAGGATAAAGATGTCAATTTATTACCAAAAAAACGAAACGTTCCTTTGCAGCTGCGTAACCTGTAGAGACTTTTTACGCTGAACGCAGCCTGAGGGAAGAATCCGGCGTTATACCAGCCGGCGAATCCGGCCGAATATCTTGTTTTTAGCGTAAAGGAACCTTTTAGTTTTTCGGTATACTAAGTAGAACAGAGCGTTCGGTACCGTTATGCAGATCAATGCTCTGACGATCAGCTGCGCCAGCAGCCCGCTCAAGGGAATCGCCGCGCAGATCCCATATGTAATGAGGCAGGCTATTAATACCAGCAGGCTCTGTTTTCCCTGATACAAGTAATAGTCCTTTATACGCTCCATCGAAAAATAGTGCTTGAACACTATACTCACAGACCAAAGATAATTGCATAGAAACAGCGAGATAATCGTCGCAATGACGATACCATATACGCCAAACAGTTTACCCAGCACAATATTCAGTACCAGATTCATGGCCGTCTCCGCGATGGCGCGATGCCTTTGTTCCCACCAAAGACCGTTTGCAGAGGTGTACAAATACCGGATTTCTCCCAGCCTAAGAAGATAGAAATATAGGCATAGCAAGCAGACCACAGGAAACGGCAGCATCATTTCAGGCCCCATCCAAAGCTGCATAAACGGCTGGAACAGGCACAGCAGGCATACGGTGCACCATCCGCCCAGCCACAAATACACAAAATCGAGTTTTTTCATCTCCTCGTAATTTTCTTCTACACTCCTGGTTGCGACATGATTCCCAATTCCGCCCATAAAAGAAGCGCTGACAATGTTGACGAATGCAATAATCCCTGCCAACACGGTATAATAGTTATTATAAATGGCCGTCATTGTCAGCCCTAAATAGGCGGAAATGCAAATGCTGTCAAGAGAGTTTCTGGTAACAATGCATGCCCGCTGGACAAATGTCCCGGCTACCACCTTCCTGATGGAGCCTAGCTCTTCGGTTGACAGTTTTCCTTCCGCATGGTACTGCGGATAAAGTTGATGAACCCTCCACGCGGTCCAAAGATTGGTAACGACAGTAAACAGAGGCATCAGAACAGCAAAACAATAATAATTCTTGGTCAGTAGCAGGGCCAGAACCTGGCAGATCAAAAGCATCAGCCTGACGAAGGAATTGATCGTGCTTTTGATGTTTCCTTGCTGATAAACCACAAGAATCGACTCAAGATAGGAATATAGGAAATAGCTGACCACCGTATTTGCCAGATAAACCAGATAAACCGCTGTCAGATTGATTTCTTCCGGGTAAGAGCCTTTGATCAGGTGCCCAAGAAACGGGGTGATTGCAAGGCCCACTCCCAATATGGTAAGCCCGATCACCCGGTACGCCTTTTTGTAATAGGCAAGCAAAGCATTGATTTTGGCAGTATCGCCCTCTGATGCCGGCTTATACATATGATAAACAACCGCGGTGCTGAAACCAAGCTCTGTAATGCTCAGAACAGACAAAATCGCCGAAAACAGACTTCCAAGCCCCAGGTATTGGGCTCCAAGCGTATATTGGATGACTGTTTTTTCAATGAAGGGGCAGATCAGGAGTATGATCTTATTGGCGAAGCCCGCAATCAGATTTTTCTTTCCATTTTGAATGACGTCAATCTGCATTACTCGTATTCGATCCTTTGATAAACTTTCCTGTCTTCTTCGTTAATCATGAAGAAACAATAGTGGATAGGCGGGAAAAACCTGCGTTATCTTTTAAAAACACTCAGGATTTCAAGCGGCAAAGCAAGTAAGCTTCTGCCAACGCGAACTGCCGGGTTTGAAACTGGGATATAGTTGTTTTTCTTATCCTCTTTTTCAGACTGCAGCTGTCTGCATAAAAAATCGCTGAAGTCCCGGCTTTCGTAAATGTTTTTCACGCTAAAGCTTTGCTCAAAATCAGAGGGAGTGTCAAACAGATCCGGAATCAGATGATCTTTCGTATACTGATAAAATGCTTCCAGCGTTTCCTGTGTAAAGGGAGGTTCCATCCCCAATGTCACGTTTCCCTGCGCCATGCCGATCGCTGACTGTCTAATCGCCCCATGATATTTGCCGGCTTCTGTCAGCCCTTTCTTTATGGAAATGCAGCAATTCACAAACGATTCTCTGTCCAGATTGCTTGCTCCCTGCAGGCTTCCCTGATTGCCGATACGATAATTAACATAATTTTTATCAAGAAAAACCATTCTTTCGGCCAGAGCGATCGCCATACAAACAAAATAAGCATCATTGCATTTTCTCACCGCTTCAAAGCGCAAATGATGTTTATCAACAAAGCTTTTAAGAAAGAGCTTATTCCACGGAAAAGCAGGACACTTCCAGAAAAACTGCTCTCCTACGTCTTCAGCAGAAAAAACGCCCTTTGGAATGTGGCGTCCCCAGAACAGCGACGCATGTTTGAACTGCTTCAAGCTGTCATCATATTTTCTAAAGCCAAAGATAACAATTTCAGCCTGATTCTTTTCTGCGCAGCGGTATGTGTTCCGCAGCATATCCGGATCAAAAAAATCGTCAGAATCCAAAAAAATAATGTACTTTCCGGTAGCCTGTTCCAGGCCGTGATTTCTGGCAACACCAGCATAAAGATTCTTCTGCTGAAGGATTTTGATTCGACTGTCTTTTTCCTGATACTGCTTCAGAATATCTACAGAACCGTCCGTGGAACCGTCATCCACAAAGATAAATTCAACATTCTCTAAGGTTTGATGAATCAAAGACTCGACACATTGATTCAGATAACGTTCTGTATTATAAACCGGAACAATAACAGAGACTGCGACCGACATAGATTTTTTCTCCATGTGTCTGACCTCATCCTACTCTTAGTGCTTATTCGTCAGGTATTGACCATTCTGGTAAGTAACACGGCCCTTTTTCTCTCTTGACACACCAATCGCGTCAAATAGTTCATTGCTCTTTCTGCTGCTTTGAAATTCCGCTTTGAATTTCTTAATCGGGTTTCTTCTGAACAATCCCTTTATCAAATATCTTCCCGCCTGATAGAGCCACGCCACGGAACGAAGGGCAGGGTATTTCTGAGCCAGCTTCCAAGTCATCACGCCGCGTTGCTTTAGTGTTATGATTTTCGCCTTTAAGGAAGGGGTTGACAGCAGAAATTCGCTGGTCTGACTGTCTCTTTCCTTTTTCCTGCCAAAGTTGCCGCATGAAAGGAGGTAATCCATAAAATCCGCGCATAAACTGTCGTCTATCTGAGCGCACCACTGATGTTCAGGAAGCCCGAGATAGATTTCACACATCCGGGTCACCGTCTTCGCCAATCTCACATGCCCTGTTTTTTCAGCCATCTTCTCGAACTCTGGCCATCGATCATCAGGAAGGCATTGATGAACGAACATCATCCAGTCAATCACCTGACGCAGTCCAAGTCCGCTTTCCATATGATGATTAATGTGCTCAATCAATGTTAAGCCATTGATCAAATCAGGCAGAACATGGCTCTCGCTGATATTATCAATAATGAAGTCATCCAGTGCCTTTACTTCTTCCTTATCATCCCGTAATCCATAAAACGAATGAACCTCAATCAAAATACCGTTTTTTGTAAAGCCCCGGTGCCGGTCCAGATATTGATCCACAGCATTGGTATGTTCCTCATATCCATGCAGTAGCAGCATTTCACAGACCTTCCGATAATTCTCGTGGCTGGCCATAACATCGATATCGCCAAGCATTCGGTATTCCGGATACGGGTAATACTGAGCGGCTGAAGTACCTTTTAGGATCACATACGGCACAGTAATCGGGAGTGCAGCCTGAGCTCTGATGCATTTCTGATAACGTGCAAGCGCCATAATATTATATTTTTCCCACGCCTGGAACAATTCCTCAGAAAGACCTAAATCCATCAGGACAGGCCCTGTCAGCAAAGCAATCGCCTGCGTTTTCATTTCTTGGAAGACCGCTTCGTCTGCGGATGGAGAGCCAGTATCCCAGAGAACTTTTTTAATTACATCAAATAACAGCTGATTGTCTTGCAGGACATCTTGCGCCATTTTATTTCTCCCGTGCATTGAAACAAACCTGTTTTCTTTTGTCAGCGCTTTTACTCACGCATTCTGATCAGGGTGGTGATGGAATCCATCGCCTTTTCGTCGTCAAATTTTCTGGCAAACAGCCTTCCGGATTTTAACAGCATGGGGATGTCCTCCGGATGAAACTGGTTTTTAGCGTCCTGCCAAGTCGTAATTCTCATCACGGAATGATATTCGTCCACAGGATCATAAACATTGTTAAAAAAAACAGAATGATAAAGAATAGTATGAAAGCACACTTCATCGGCGCAGTAAGACCAGCGGCACGCTTTCATTATTTCCCGGGAATGTTCCAGAAAGAGCCTTGCCAGCCCGTCTGTGATGCTCCAGTTTGCGTAGCCCTTATGGTAATAGCTAGGCTCATGCTTCAGTCTGTTGACGCCTACGATCTTCTGCAGCTTCAAAAGTGCTCTTCCAGTATGCAGCAGCATTTTCTTCCACAATGTATCACAATCTCGGCTGTATTTTTTCCAAAAATAGTAGTATTTGATCCGGTTTTCAAACCCCTGGCGATGATCAAAACCGATAAACTCTTTTCCACGATTTTCGGCAAAAAACTGATGAATTCTATCCTGTGTCTTTAACGGAAATTCTACTCCGACAAGAAGATGGTAATAATCATAGGTATCATAATTTGCAGCCTTTTCCAACAGATTCAGCACGCATTGTGTCTGGGAAGAATGCCCCCAATATACAGGAATGCTTGGAATAATGATCAGCCTTGATTTCTGAACGCACTTCTTCAGTTCATCCACAGGAGGATTCTCTGTTTTTTTATCTATATGTAAAAAAATATCATTATCTTGATAGTCTATATCAGAAAGGAGCATCTTTAGGACATCGAATCGGTGATGTGCCATGATCAGATAAGCGAATTTCATTTGCTCAATACCTTTCGAAGCAGTCAGCAGCAATGGCTTTATCTTGCCAGAAGCCGTCTTGTAACAGGAAGTTCACCAAATCCCTGATCACTTAAAAAACGAAAAACCAACGTCCATCGGTGTATAATATCCTCTGTAATATAATATGCCGAACAGCACCATCTCAAGATAAATCGAAAGATAAACAACCGTTTCATTGAAGCCAATCTTCGAATATTCCGGTACATTCAGTTCAAAAGGCGTTTCACAAACAATTGTTTTAAGAAACAGCAAAAGAAAAGGAAATACCATAAAATACAGAAGCATAACATTTCTGACAAAAATATCATACTGCTGAATAGCTCCCAGGGTAAACGCGATAATCAGCAGGTAATAATCACCAAACTTCTTAAATTTCTTTGAGTCCTTAATATTCCGGCGTACATAAAGATAGAGCAGCAGAATCAGTATGATTTCGATGAAGTGAATAACTCCTCTGTATACTTTAAACTCCGTTCCCCCATTGACAGCGTAGGTATTGACTTTTCTCATCAGAAGCTCTATCACCGATAAATTGCTGAACCGAGATAAAAACCGGATTGCGTAATCCTGGAAGGTATAAATCAGTCCGGAAAAACCTACGACAATCCACTTCGGCATCACATTGCACAGCAGGACCAGAGCACGTAACAAAATCAGCATGGCGACGCTCGTATGAAGCCCATACAAAAGAAAATATGCTGAAAAACATATGATTTTGTTGGCATTCCGTACCAGATCCATATATAGGACATAAGAACAGAGAACATAGGCCATCATATTTCTGACCCCTGAAATCGTTCTGAAATCCAGCATAATCAGCAGATAGAAAAAGCAGAAAGATAGCTTCCAGTCTTCAATATTTCCGCCGACATCTTCCGCTGCTAAGACAATGATCTTGGTCGCCGTTGTATAAATGATGATCCCCGTGATCACGGGAAGAAGCGCATCCACATGAAACTGCCCGATCAGATAGGCATAAATCAGATAGATTCTCGACCCGTCCGAATATTCCCGGAGCATTTCATTCGTCGAATCAACATTGCCGAAAACAACAGATTTAAAATCATAATTTCTCAATATCCTCAGTGCCTGATAATGCCGGGTCAAGTCCCATGTAGGCGGAGGGGTGTAAAAAAAATACAACGACGAAATGCAGACTGCTGAAAAAAGCATATACCGCCGCAGATACTGTTTGGGAACCGAAAAGCCTAAAGCCCCAAACGCCAACAACGTAAAAGTTACGACCATTGATTGATAACTCCTCAGCGGAATACATTCTGCTGTGATCTGTTGATCGGACCTTGATTTATTGAAGCAGCCTCAGCCGACACCATAAATACATACACAGAACCGTATATAGCCGGCGGAACAGGAGCTGGTAAATCACGTCATCCTGCCATTTGTACAGATGAATCGGTTCATGAAGAATCTGGCGAAGGCTTTGGAGACGCTTTCTGCAAGCTGACAAATCATTCTTCTCGTCTGTCAGAAATATGTAGCGGCGTACAGCATAGCACAGAGATCTTCCGATCATCTGCATTCCATTGACCACTTTGCGGCGTTCCATGAACGCTTTTGCAAACGCAAGATTCTCCAGGTCATTTTCAAAGCACTTGCGTGTACGTCGGACCGAAAGATCAGATTCTCCGGTATAATACACATAAATCGGACGATTCACAAAAGAAACAGTACGACAGTACTCCATATACTGATAATTGAAATACTGGTCTTCAGCCGTGACCATATCTTCCCGGAAAAGAAGCTGGTGCTCTCTGATAATGTCCGCAAGGAACATTTTCATGCATGGTGAGTTAGAAAACTCCCTCAGGAGGCATAAATCTTCCTGAATCGTTCCACGAAGTTCCGAAAACTGGTCTTCTGTCAGTACATGGTCCAGTTGTTTGTTCAGGCTGATGTCACGGTACCCGCACATCGTGAAATCCGACTTTTTCAGCGTCATTTCTTCTATTAATGCTTTGACATAATCCCGGGCTATGGCGTCGTCGCTGTCCAGAAAGCATAGATAGTCCCCGCTTGATTTCAGAATCCCTATGTTTCTGGCGCTGCTTGCCCCGCCATTGCTTTTTTTGTAGCAGCGGATACGCTGATCCTGCGCCTCCATCTCCGCTACAATCCGCGCACTGTCATCAGTTGAACCATCGTCAATAACAATAATCTCCAAATCCGTATAGGTTTGCTCCATCACAGAGCAAAGACAGCGTCGAATTGTTTTGGAAGCGTTGTACATAGGAATAATCACTGAAATCATACTTCAATATAAACCCTCTTCTGTTCAATAGAAACATCAGATCAAGCCATCACCGGTTGATCAATCGATTCGCTTTTACTGTAAGGCTGGGGGAAATCAGTGAGCAAAGGACAAAAAGCTTTGCAGAAGGAGAATGATCCCCCCTGATAAAGGATCTCCAGTACTTTCTGATGTTGTCCATCACCAGCGCATCATAACGGCAATCATAATGCTCCATTTTGCTCATCGTCATCATGCAGTCATATACGACATACTGTTCGGCCAAGCTGAGAAGATCAGGGTATTCTTTCCGGATAAAATCAACCTTTTTCAAGGAAGCTTCGATACGGTCAAATTCGCGTTCTGAAAACGCCTTGTGAGAGATGCTCTGTCGGTTAAAACGATAATAGTAAAACACCTGATCTGTAAAAGTAACAGTAGAGGCCTTCTGAAATAAATCATAGATAATAAACGCGTCTTCAAACACTTTTCCAACAGGAAAACGAATGCCATTAAAAAGGTCCGCGTCAAAAATCTTATTTGTCACAGCGTTCAGTACGCGTTTAGAATATAGTACTTCAGCAATTGCATCATGACGGTTGTATACACATTCACCTGGCACCGCTCTTGTAAGATAAACTTCGCCGTCGTTCGTCATCATTTTGACTCCTCCGACTGCGATCTGCGCTGAGTGCTTCTTCTTCTGGTTTAGAAGATGCTCAAACATATTTAAATCAATATAATCATCGGAGTCCACAAAGCCGACAATATTAGCAGAAGCTCTATCCAAGCCATAATTCCGGGCATCGGAAAGCCCCCCATTGGGCTTTGTATAAAGTTTGATCCTGCTGTCGCTGTCTGCGTATTCCCGACAAATCTTCTCCGACTGATCCGTGCTTCCGTCGTTCACCAGAATGATTTCAATATCCCGCAGCGTCTGATTCAGCAAGCTTTCCAGGCACTGCGGAAGATATTGTTCCACATTGTAGACAGGTACAATCACAGATAAACAGGGGGACATATAGATCACTCCATGCTTGATTCGTTGGTCAGGGTAGTATTTTTCGGATGCTCACTTCGTTATACTTCATCATATAAACATTTTCATCATATTCGCCGATTCGTTTCTCATTTATTTTGCCTTGCAAATTATTCCTGATCAGCTGAATATGATCGCAGCCTGCTTCATAAGCGTGCGGATAGCCGCCCCCAAACCGCGGATTCACTTCTGATATATAGTATTCTCCATTCTTCTCAAACAGATCAATATCAATTTGCCCTCGGAAACCGGCTTCCTTGACAAACTTTTCAATCAGTTCAAACAGGCTGTTTTCTTTGAAGCTGACAGCCTTATCCGTTTCTCCCGCCCGCATTTTGATTTTCTTTTTCGTAAAAATAGAAACTACCTCTCCGGAGATCAGATCAATATACACATCCGCTCCAATTTCCTGACCATCCAGATACTCCTGAACCATCATATGATCCTGGTGAGAGGTAAGCAGACGGACCGTTTCCCAATCGTTCGCTTTTGATAGATTCAGCGATGCAGATCCCTGGACCGGTTTCACAATGACCGGATATGTCGCTTTTTGAGCGGCAGCATCCTGGTAAAACGCCTCCGGATCATCCCATGACTGAGCGCAGAGATAATGGTGATTTTTCAACCAGCGGTACATCTGCATCTTATCCAGAGACATCTCGCAGAGCTCAAAGGGGCTTCCGATAACCGTTGCGCCCACGCTTCTGAATGTCTCCTCATGTTCGGCAAGCAGGCTCAATTCCGGGTCGATCAGGCTCAGCAGACCAGTAATCTTTTCCTTTTTACAGATATCCAGAATCACATCCAAATAGTCGGGCGCTGTAATAGGAGGAACAATATAATATCGATCCGCTTCGTAAATGGCAGGCGCCAGAATGCTCGAATCAGTAGCGATCACTTGACCGGTGCCAGACCATGCGCGTTTAAAATACTGGACGATTTTGTTTCTTGTACCAACAGCAAGCAATAAAATGTTCATTTTCCGTCATCCCATTTTCTTAATGCATCAAAGAACAGCGGCGTACCGCCTGTGTGTATAAAGAGGACGTTTTTTCCTCGGATCTGATTGTTTTTCAGATATTCCGTCATTCCATGAAACGCTTTTCCGGTATAGGTTTCATCCAGTGGAATGCCATAGGTCAGCAAAACCTTTAGAATCGTTTCCTGAATGGCTGAATCGGTCTGTCCATACCCATTCGTCACATATTCGTCGACGAAAACCGTGCTATCCTGTATCGAAGACAAAGACACTTGGTTCCCCATGTATTCTCTCACACTTTCAAGAACTATATCTCTGCCCCTTGGGTTCTTTCTCGCAATACTGATTCCGATGATATCGCATGAAGCGTGATGCAGCAATTTCCCGCAAATCAGTCCTGCCTGCGTGGTACCTGTCCCGGACGCAAGAAAAATCAGATCAAATGTCGTTCCATTGGTTTTCCCATAATCGGCAATTTCATCGTAGCAATTCACATAAGCCTGGGTTCCTGTGATACCGTGGCCACCGCCAGGTATAAAATAAGGCGTTTTTCCCTGCCGCTTCAGGGCCGCGATAGTGTTTTCAATCTGATCATGGACTTCTGACACGTGTACAACGCTGATCTCTGCATTGTACAGTTTCATCATCTGCTGATTGTATGAGACACCGAACGCCTCGGCAGGCGCAATCACATGGCAACTGATTCCCCGCGAAGCGCACATATTTGCAATGACTCTGCAGTGATTGGAACTGCTGCTGCCATAGGTCACAACGCAGTCATAGGAGCCGGCATCGATGATCTGAAAAAACAGTTCCGCCTTTCTGGCTTTGTTTCCGCCAAAGCAGAACGGAATCAGATCCTCACGTTTGATATAAAGCTGATTGCCTTCTATGGTTCCCAGCTTCTGCAGCGGTGTTGTTCTCATTCTCCTATCCTCGAAACATAGTCCTCCAGCTCGTCAAAGCTTCTGATCCTGGCAGCCACACCCCGGTATCTGTCGTCCCTGTCTATCAGACAGGCGTGCAGTCCCGCTGAAATCGCCCCCTCATAGTCGTTGGTCCATTGATCGCCTACATAAAGGCATTCATCAGGATGTATATTCATCTTCTCGCACAGCCACTCAAATGCTTCATGCGCCGGTTTCCAATGATTTCTCGGTAACTGACCTGTGATGCATATCTCATCAAAAAAACGGTTCAGCTTCAGCAAACAGCATTTATTTTTCTGCGTCCACACCCCGCCATTTGTTAAGAGTGCCAATTTCCATAGATGCGGTTTGTTCAAAAAAGCCTCCGCATCTGGGTAAAGCTGTATCTGCGCATTGCAGGTGCGATAGATCCTGACAAAATCCTCCAAGGCTCCTTGGTCCAGAGCATAATGCCCGATCACATGCTGAAAAACAGCCTGATCCCCTTTTTCCATGCGGATACGATGCATATACGCTTTGATATCATCCTTTTCTTCAGGATTGATGGACATTGCGATTGCATCATAACAGGAATCAACGTAAGACCGCTCGTCGTACAGCGTTCCATCCAGATCAAAGCCGACGCATTTAATCATAGAAGAATACGCTTTCCCAATAGCGGATCATTCGTGTATTCCAACGCGGCTGGACCGGTTCCTGCTCTCCGAAAAAATGCTCTTTCAGCATCAGAAGAGGGAAATTTACTCCAGCGCCAAGACTGTGCACCTGACTTCCGCAAAAGCGAGCGTTCAGATCAATCAATTTTACCGAATTCTCTCCAACAATAAATTGAAGGTTGATAAAACCGGAATGGATGATTGTTTTACCAATGCGCGAAGCCAAATCGATCAGCAGATCATTCTTTTGTACGGTTCCTTCGATTACTATTCCAGTGGAAACCCTTGAACGAAGCCGCGGAACACACGCTGTCACGCTGCCGTGATTGAGCAGAAGATCGACGCTGTACTCCTGGCCCTGCAGATATTCTATGGCGAGCATCTCGCTTTTGGGTCTGGTTTTCACGAACAGATCAAAAGGAACAATGTGTTTGTTGTTTTCCAATGAATCAATCAGTATTTTTTCCTTATCCGACAAAACTGTGAACCCCAGGCCGCCGTGACTACTCGACGCCTTTACACAGAATAATTCCTTGTTCTTAAAGAACTCGTCGTGAATCGCTTTTAACTCTTCAGCCGTATGATAGGGAATATACAGCGGAACGATTTCCGGAAAATCATTCTGCAGAAATTCATACATCTTTCTTTTATCGGTCAGACAGTCATAGTGGTCGCTTTCGGGAAGCGCTGTCCACGTGCCGATGTCGTGATCATGAAAAAGTCTGATTTCATCCTGCATCGTCGGGATGACCGCATCAATTTTTCCTTTCTGAACGATGGATCTGATATCATCCAGGTATGCGCTTTCCTTCATCGAATGTACCTGATAAATATGCTGGCAGTACACGTTTCCGGCTGATTCCGTACGCATATCGGTGCCGGCCAGTTCAACGTCGTCCTGACCCAGCAGACACTTCATGACCCCGATTGCAGTAGGTCCCCCCACAGCGGTGACAAGCACTTTGATTTTATCCATGATGGCTCCCTCAGAATCATTGACCAAGATATAATTCGTCAGCCTTAAAGATTCGGATAAACGTTTTGAAGATGATTTTTATATCCAAAAAAACGTTAAAATGCTCTACATAGTCTATATCGTACTTAAACCTGTCATCCCAGGGAGCAGACGCGCGAACCTCCTCCTGAGCCAGTCCGGTTATGCCCGGTCTCATCTCAAAGCGCTTTTTTGCCCACTCAGGATAGTTTTCAAACCCCTTGTATGGGTGATAAACGACCGGAGGCCGGGGACCAACAATACTCATGTCCCCCAGCAGAACATTTATCAGCTGCGGCAGTTCATCTATACTGGTCTTTCTGAGAACACGACCGCTTTTTGTAATCCGGGGATCCTTCTCCGAGAGCACCTTGACGCCTTCGCCAATATGCTCCGCATTCTGTACCATGGTTCTGAACTTGATCAGCCTGAATGTCTTCCCACGATATCCCAAACGATCCTGAAGAAAAAACACCGGTCCCTCGGAGTCCAATTTAATCCAGATGGAAAAGATCAGAAACAGCGGAGATAAGAGAAGCAAGCCCAAAGTACTGGCTACAATATCAAAAAGACGTTTGATCAACAGGTTCATTTTTCTCATGATTATTCTCCGCTGTACAATGAATGTAATAAAGAAGCATCATATAAATATCAGATTATTTGAAGCAGGACCGAATGATCGAAATTACAACCTCCTGGTCCTCTTCCGTCATCTTGATATCGCTGGGCAGGCAGATTCCTCTCTGAAAAATGTCTTCGCCGACCCCGGTGGAAATGAAATCCCGGTCTTTGTAGAGCGGCTGCATGTGCATCGGCAAGGATACTTACCTACAATCTAACTTTTTCTGGCGAAGTATGTTCCAGTATTCTTTCATTGTTTCTTCGGTCAAACCATTTTTGTCAAAAGAAGGTTTAACTGTACATGTTTTTTTTCTTTTTTCTTTATATTCTTCTATTGAACATATATAACGCGCAGGAACGCCCCCATATACTCCATCTGCTACACTTTTATTTACCAGAGAGCAAGCGCCGATAATAACGTTCGGACCAATTACTACATTTGGCAGGATCGTTGTATTTGCTCCAATAAAAACATTATCTTTCACGTCAATACAGCCGATAAGTTCATTGTATTGATCAGCATCTTCAAGCCTGTTTAAGATAACGTGTATTGCATCATGCGTAACAAACAGAACATTTGACGCTACACAAACATTGTCTCCTAAGGAGATCAATCTAGGATATAACGGGATTTTCCGTCCCATAATTAAGCAATTATCTCCGACATGGAAAAATATGTGATGCTTTCTCAGGTAGTTTGCTCTTTCAAACGCCCCTCCCTGTAAACACATTCCGATTGTGTGCCTCAATCTATACCAATCCACAATACGGCCTCCAATCCAAATGGCATATCCTCTGTAATACTGCAAGCTTTTTCACTATTTCAATCATTGAAGCACTCAACAATCGCTTCTATTACTATATTCTGTTCCTCTTCCGTCATCTTGATATCGCTGGGCAGGCAGAGTCCTCTCTGGAAAATGTCTTCGCCGACCCCGGTGGAAATGAAATCCTTGTCTTTGTAGAGCGGCTGCATGTGCATCGGCTTCCAAATAGGGCGGGTTTCGATGTTGTATTCGTTCAGCTTCGCGGCAATCTCATCCGGACAGGATTTTCCGGACTCGTGCTTCCAGGAGGTCTCTGTGCCGGTTCTGATCTGCTCGCACATGGCTTCCGGGTTCACCGTCAGACAGGAAAGCCAGAAATTAGGTTTGCTTTGCGGAAGGTACGGATTCATCTTCACCGGAAGATTTTGGAAACCCCGCTCGTAGCGGCGGTAGATTTCTTCCTTGCGGGCCCGGTGCTCATCCAAATGAAGCAGTTGTCCCCGGCCGATCCCGGCAACGACGTTGGACATCCGGTAGTTGTAGCCCAGTTCCTCATGCTGATACCAGGGCGCCTTTTCCCTGGTCTGCGTGGACCAGAACAGCGCTTTGTCCCGCTTAGTCTTATCTTTGGTCACCAGCATGCCGCCGCCAGAAGTGGTGATGATCTTGTTCCCGTTGAAGGACAGGATATTGTATTCCCCGAGAGTCCCGCATTTTTTCCCTTTGTACTCAGAGGAAAGGGCTTCCGCCGCGTCTTCGATCAGGATCGCGTGATGACGCTGGCAGATGTCCTGGATCTCATCCATTTTAGCGGGCGTTCCGTATAAATGGGCGACAACGACCACCTTCGCGTCCGGGTATTTCTGAAAGGCCTTCTCCAGGGCGTCCGGATCCATGTTCCAGGTATCCGGTTCGCTGTCCACGAACACCTGCACGCCGCCCTCATAGGAGACCGGGTTGACCGTGGCGGCAAAGGTCAGATCGGAGCAAAGCACATGATCGCCGGGCCTGACCCCCGCCAGCTTCACCGCCAGATGAATGGCAGAGGTACCGCTGACGGTGGCGAAACTAAAGCATCCGCCGCCCAGGTACGTATTCATTTCATCTTCAAAGCCGTCGCAGTTAAAACCCAGCGGGGCAACCCAGTTGCGTTCAAAGGCCTCATGAATAAAAGCCAGTTCCTCATCGTGCATCGTGGGACTGGCCAGCAAAAGCCGTTTTTCAAGTCTTTTCATTGTATGTGCTTGATCCTCCTAAAATCAGAGCGGAACGGTGCCTCCGCCGCTCATTCCTTTGGGCTTTCAGAGGCTTTCTCCGCTTCATCCTTCCGGACCAGCTCGTAGCCCACCCAGACGTTTCTCTGCACGTTGTCAAACTCAAAGGCCACGCAGCAGCGTTTGCGGCCGCGGTCCATCTTGACGACCGTACCGTGCATGTTTGCCCAGGCGGGATCGTCCACCTGGCAGCGGTCGCCCACCTGCGCCAGACGTACCTTGCCCAGGACACCGTTTTTTTCTTCCATCATTCTGGCGAAGGCCAGGTCTTCCCCGTTCAGTTCCCCTCGCCCAAGGACGCGGATGATGCCGTCGATTTGAAACCGGGGCACGATGGGCTCCTCCGTATAGAGAAACAGATAACCGGGCAGCCAGTCATGCCGTACTTCCTTCGGTACGCCTTTCACCCATTTCAGCTGCTCCACCTGCGGATGAATACATTTAATATGGTAGAATTTCTCAATGATAAAAGAAATCAGTCCGCAGCGCTGTGTTTCGCAGAACAGGCAGTAGGCGTGCATCCGATTCACCCATTTCTTGATACGTCGATCCATCCCGGCCTGGCAGGACCGGGATGGATAAAAATTCCACAGGGTTTCTCCCGAATCACGGCCCGCCTGAGCCGGCGGATTTCGGGGAAACTCGATACAGCTATGGTTCAGAACTTGGGCGGCCTGCCAATCCGGTCAGTGCCGATGCCGTCCCGATTGTCAGGGCATTGGTTCTTCTTCCGCGTACAGGAAAGCCTTCATGGCCGCCGTATTGGCCTCGTAATCCACCAGATGGCCTTTGGTGCCGGCGACGATGTCATAGGGATTGTGGAATTCCAGCGGGAACACAGCGGTTTCCAGGGAACTGAAAATGTCCACCCCTTCCCGGGCGGCGGCGTACGCCACCCGCGCCAGGGTCAGCGAGATCCCGATGATTTCCTCCTCGCTCAGGTTGTGATAGCACATTTGGAAAATAGGGGCGATCAGCTGGCGGAGAAAGACCTTGTCGTCGTCCGTCACGGCGTCCAGGTTGATCGCTCGGCGGTTGCCCAGACGGTTCGGATACCCCGTTTCCTCCGTGTAGAACATAACGTTGTCGGCAATATCCAGCGCGACCCGGTCGAAAAACGCGGCGACGACCTCCAGCTCGCGCAGACAGCAGTTATACACAGAATCATACTGAAGCCATCCGTAGCCCACGGCCTGTAGGCCGTTGACCCGGGTTTCCGGTCCGTACTCGTTCAGAAAGTACTCCTGGGACAAAAGCTCGATCAGCAGCTGGCTCAGGACACCGGCTTTGGCCTGTGCCTGGATGTTTTCCTTCTTGGAAGCCACCATGCCGTTCAGGGCGTTTCTCTCTGCCCGGGTGATGTCCAGCTTGATCCCGCCGAAGCGGTCGATCATCGTCGCCAGGTTCAGGTAATTCAGGGACATGAACAAATCGACGTCGATATGAAAATTGTCCTTGAACACCTTCAGCGTTTCCTCCGGACCGCCTTTGCGGTACGGCATATCCATCCGCTGGAGAACATCGTAGCCTTGATAATGTACAAAGGTATCCCATGTCAGCATCATCAGGCGGATGTGGCCGCGCACGGGATCCATGGCGACGATCATCATGGTGTTGCCGGCGTTTCCCCCGCTGTTGTTCATCCCCTCGTTGCACATGAGGAGGAAATTGACCCAGTCGCCGTTTTTCTGCTCCCCGCTCTCGCTTTCAGTAAGGCCCGGCAGCGGGAAAAGCCCCACCGTCAGCACCAGCACAAGAAGCAGACAGGTTCTTTTAAGCAGCTTTACCCGGTTTTTCATTCTCAACCTCCTCGATCTCCAGCAGCTCAATGGAAACGGGGTTTCTGTTCTTGTCATAGCAGCTGGTGATGATCAATTCGCCGTTTTCGTCGTAACGGCCGGTCCATCCTGCAACGCCGTTCTTGTTATCGGTCAGTTTGTTATAGCGGTCCACATACCTTTCGGAAATCAGCCTTCCCTCCTGGTCATAGCTACGCTCCACGCTCGAATAACCGTCGGCGCAGTTGGTCTGCGCGTAGGCGGCGTCATAATAGCCTTCCCAGACACGGTTCCCCTGATCGTTCAATTCGTATTCCAGGATCGCGTAGCCGTCCGTGGTCATCACCGGCTCGCCCGCATTATCAATATAAGTGACGGTATGAATTCTGGTGACCGGATAATAGAGCTCCGTGATGCCCCAGGCGCCGTTCTTGGCCGCAACCGGCTCGTCCCGCTCGTCCAGATAATAGCTGAAGTATTTTTCCACCTGATTGGCGTCAATCAGGTCGTAGTCGTAGCGGATGCTGACATATCCTTCCTCGTTCCGAGCCGGAGAACCGTTTCCGTCCAGCCAGGTTTTGCGGGACAGTTTTCCGAAAGCGCTGTATTCTTTTCTAAAGCCGTATTCCCCGTCCACTGCCATGCCTTTTCCGTCCACGCCAAAATAACGGACCTGGGATTCCATGCCGCGGCTGTTATATTCCCGCTGAACGGAGCAATAGCCTTTGGGCCCGATGACCGGACGGCCCTGGCTATCAAAGTACTTTTCCTCGATGACGCGGTCGTAATGGTCATAGGTGAACAGGGCATACGGCATGCCGCCCACATCCTTGCGGTTTTCGTTCGTCACGCGCATGACATAGGTCCTGGCTGCATCGTCCTCGGAAACCAGCTCGCGGCGGCTGTAGCCGTCGACCGTCACAGCCGGACCGCCCAGCTCGTCCACGAAGTACTCCTGACCGATCCTTCCGCTTTCCGAATAGGTGATATAGTGGGAAGCGTAGCCCGACATGTTGTTGATGGGCCACTCGAATTCATTCAGGAATTCCTCGCTGATCAGTCGGCCTTCGTCGTCAAAATTCCGGCGGACGGAAGCATAATCGGCGCCAACCGGAATCACGCCGATCGCCAGGGTGTCGTAAAAGCTTTCCGACAGCTTATTGCCCAGCTGATCATAGGTGTACTTTGCATAAGCGTAGCCCAGCGTCGTGTCTGTCAGGTTACCGCGGATATCGTAGTAGGCTTCTTCCGTCACGTTGCCCAGGCTGTCCAGGGCCGCAGTCTTTTTGGCGTAGCCCTGCTGATTGGCGCAGGGCTTACCGGCCTTGTCAAAATAGCTGATGGAGGTTTCGCGGCCGGCCAGGTCGTAGGTATAACGGACCTCGGCATAGAGCCCCGCGTAAGAAGTGACGTACCCCAACTGATCGTAATACTTGATGGAGAGCACTCGGCCGTCCGCGTCGATCTTCCGCTCCAGACGGGCGTACTGACCGCTGGTATGGACGGCCGGCTTGCCCTGGGAATTCAGCAGACGCTCTTCGATGCAGTAGTTCCTGGCGTCATACGTAAACAGAATCTCGCAGTAGCCTTCCCGGCACCAGGTCAGTTCTCCCTGCTTGTTGTAGTAGGAACGGCGGATCAGGTTGTTCCGGTTGTCGTAGGCATAGCCGACGGCGCTGTATCCGGTGGTCAGCATCACGGGCTGGCCGCCCTCATCCAGGTATTCTCTCAGAACGATGCGCTCCCGGTAATCCCAGGTATTGCGCTGGGTGGCGTAGCCCAAGGTGCAGGCAATCGGAGAATCATCCAGATCCAGGAACGTTTCGGTCAGTACCAGGCCGTTTTTATCCACCGTGCGGAGCATGGCGGTATAGCCTTCACTCATGTAGGTGCGCTGATAGTTTTCGTCCAGGTAGTTCAGGCGGATGACGTACTGATTGTCGTCGTATCCATACTCCAAAGCGGAATAGCCGTCCTTGCTCAGGGTCGGCCGGCCGGAGGTGTCCACAAACGTCTTGCGCCAGACTTTTCCCTGATCGCTGTATTCATACCGGATGCCCGCATAGCCGCCGGAGATAATCACTGGCAGGTCCTTGGTATTCAGATAGGTTTCGCTGATCATGCGGTTGGTGTCGTCATAATCATATTCGATCGTAGCGTAGCCCATCGCTGTTTCCACCGGCTGAAGGGCTGCGCTTAAGTACTCAATGCGGACAACACTCCCCTGGGCGTTGTAAGCAATACGATGCGCGTTGATTCTGTCCGTCAGAGAAGCGATGCGACCGTCCTTATCCAGGTATTCGCTTCGAACCACATGACCGTACTGATCATATTCCCGCTGCCATACGCTGAATCCCTCGGGCAGCTGAACCAGCTGGTCATTAGCATCCAGATACCGGACCTGCAGGGTATTGCCGGCATTGTCATACACATAGGCGATGGCGGAAAAACCCTTCGCCGTCATCACGCGCCGCATACGGCCGTCCAGATAATTTTCCTTCACCTTGCGGTTTCGGCCGTCATAGCTGTATTCCACGGCGGCATATCCGCCCTGGGTCGTTGTGATCTGGTCGTCGCGGTAATAGACGGTGGAAATACAGTTGCCGGCGGCATCATAGGCATGAGCGGTCCGGTCATAGCCGTCCGCCAGGACAGCGGGCACATTCTCCTCGGTATACCAGGCTTCCTCCAGGGGGTTGCCGTTGGCGTCCCGCTGGTAGGTCACGATGCTGTACCCATCGGACTGCAGAATATAGTTGTCGTCCTTTCCGTAATAAGCGGTGCGGATCAGGAAGCCCTGGGCATTGAAATCCTGCAGCATCCTGGCGTAGCCGCTGCTGGTCACCATCAGACTGCCGCTTTCATCCAGGAACTCCTCGGACAGAAGATGACCCGTTTCGTTATATGCACAGATCCGCTGGGCAAAGCCGGCCGTGGAAACCACCGGCTTGTTTTCCGTGTCGTAATAGGACTCGGTCAGCACGTTGCCCAGATGATCGTAAGTATAATAGCGGGAAGCGTAGTCGTTACGCAGCATGAATGGATTGCCGTCCTGGTCAAAATACCGCTCGCTGAGCAGGCGGTCTTCCAGGTCATATTCACGCCGCATTTCAGGCGCTCCGGCGGTCACGCGGGTAATATTTCCATCCTCGCCGTAATAAACTTCGTGAACCAGATTGCCGCGCACGTCATATTCGCGGATAAAGGAGGCGTAACCGTTGATGTTGCTGGTCAGCTTTCCTTCCTCGTCATAGTAGGATTCCGAAAGCTGATGGCCCTCCGTATCCCAGAGATAGACGGCCCGGTGATATCCTTCATGCACAGAAACCGGTTCCAGTTTGGCGCCAAAATAGGAGACGCTGGTCCGATGGCCCATATAGTCGTACGTCAGTTCCTGGCGTGCATAACCGAAGGTGGTATCCGCCGGCTGACGGTCCGCCCCCAGATAGGTGACGGCTGTTTTCATACCGTTGACGTCAAATTCCTGGCTCAGCACGGCGTAACGCTCAGGGTTTACAATCAGACTGCCATCGGCGTCGTACCGGGCTTCTTCGAGCATATTCCCCGCAGCATCGAACTTCCTCTCAAAACGGGCATAGCCCTCGGAAGCCACAAAGACCGGCTGATTTTTTTCATTATAATAGGCTTTGAACAGGAGATTGCCCGTCCGGTCGTACCGCTGTTCAAACGAAGCATAGCCCTGTGCGATGACGACAGGGTTTCCTTTCTCGTCCAGATTGGTGATACCGCTGTTCAGGCCGGTCAGGCTGTCATAGGTCATTCTTCGCGCCGCGTACCCGCCGCCGATCAGCACAGGCTTCCCGTCCGCGCCAAAAAACGCTTCATAAACCACATTGTGTTTTTCATCGTACATCCGCTCGACGCGGGCCGCTCCGTTGACGTTTACCGGCTGGTCAGCCGCGTTGAGCCAGGACGTCGCGATAATGTTGCCATCCAGGTCGTAATCGTAATAGACGGTGGCATAGCCGTCAATCTGTGTCAGAGCGGAGCCATCTGAACCAAAGTATTTTTCCGCTATCTGGTGATCTGCGTAATCATAGCGGTGAACCTGGGCCGCGTATCGTCCGCCGGCGGCGGTCAGATGGCCTTTTTCATCCAGGGTAGCTTCCCAAAGAAGTCTCCCCGCCTTGTTATACTCGCGAAGCAGGGTCGCGTAACCGTAATAGCTGGTAAAGGGATTGCCAGCTATATCATAATAACGGGCGGAGGTCTGTTCACTGCCGTTATAGCTGTATACAGCAAGATGTGCGCCGGTTTCGATCGAGGTTGCGGGGCCGCCGTCCACATCCAGAAATTCTTCACTGTACAGCAGATGGTGATGCGGGCCCCCGTAGGTCATCGCCCTGGCATAGCAACCGTACGTGCTTTGGCAGGGCTTGCCGAATTGATCATAATAAGCCTCATACGCAGGCGGTTCGTTAGGATCCTCTCCTTCATAGCGGTAACGAATCTCCGCATATTGGCTCTCATCATCCCGGACAGGCTTCCACTCTGAATCCATAAATATAGTGCTGGCAATCTGTCCGAACGAGTTAAACGTGTTGACATAACCGGAATATCCGGCTTTTACCTGAATCAGCTCCAGATCTGTACCAAAATATTTTTCCTGGCGGTGCCGTTCTGTAAACAGCCTCCATTTTTCATTGTTTTCCTTTTCGCCCACATTCCCGTGATAGAACAGATATTCGATCCGCGCATAGCCGTTCAGACACATGGTGTACTGATCCACTGTGTCATAATAGGTAATCCTTAGATCATAATCCGGCCCTTTATACTCATATTCCGCCATCGAATACCCATAGGTGGTCATGGTCCGGTGGTCATCCGCTCCGTAATAGATTTCATGAAAAAGGTTGTCATCCGGATAATAATCTCTGGTTACCTTGGCATATCCGTTCAATACCTTGATCAGGTTCCCATCAATGCCCCAAAAAGCTGTTTCCGTCAACCGGTTCTTCTCATCATATACATGCGTGACCGTCGCATAGCCATCCGAGCATAGAATGGGTTCCTCATCAATACCGTAATAATCGGTCCGCAGCAGATTCGCCGAATCATCATACTGATTCACCTGATGATGCCAGCGGGAAGCGCCCAGAACGGGACTGCCGTCAGCAGAAAAAATTTTCCTGTCCAATATCAGCAGATCATAAGAGGTATTATCTTGCCCATCTTCAGGAAGCATCATATCCAAAGCCAGGTATTCCAGCGGAACATCATGCGTCACATATCCTCTGGCTGTATAAACCGTTACAATGATCGCTCCGCCTTCCGGACCGATCAGCAGCTTACCTTCGGCATCCAGATACCGCTTGGTGACCGTCATGGTATCATCGTTCTGTTCATAATCATATAGAATCTGCGCGAAGCCGCCGGTAGGCCGTGTCAGACGGCCGGAAGCGTCAAAATACTCCGTGGCAAGAAGCTCCTGGCCCTGCCAAGTATCCCGGCGGTAGCTGTAGCTGCCTGGAATAGAAGCCCTGCTGCCGTCGGCCGCGTACCGGTCCTCCGTCTGTACCTGATAACGTCCTGTCCGGTCCCTGTAATAGGTATATCTTGCCCAGGCGTACCCCGTATCCGTATCAATATAATTTCCGTCCAGGCCGTAATAGACTTCCGAAAGCAGATTGCTGTGGACGTCCCACATGTACTCCGCCCGGTAGAAGCCTCGGCTGTTCAGCGCCGGCTGCCCGTCCAGGGTATGCGCTGTCTCACGAACCAGGTTGCCCGCTTCGTCCCACTCGCAGTCCGTTTCCGTCATGACCGGAAGAGGAATCGACTGCTCCCCTGCCGCGCCGGCGGAAGCGGAAAGAAGGAAAAGAAGAATCAGAAGCGAGGGCAGCTTCGTCAGAATCTTTAACTTCATCAATTACACCCGTTACCCTTTCTTTGCCAGCTCGGCTTTTTGACCATCTTTGGCACTACTCCGGTAATCGTATTTGTGATAATACTCACTGTAATTCTTCCGGCTGTACAGGCTGTCCTCGTTCAGCCTTTCTCCATAGAAGACGAAGCCCAGCACATCCATGCCGGTCATCTTCGCGGCAGACAGCGCTTTTTGGATGTCCTGTACATCCGAAAATTCCTGCCGGGTCACCAGCAGGCAGCCGGCGACCTGCGCGGAAACGGACAGCGGATCAGGAACGATGTTGATCGGCGGCATATCCAACAGCACCAGATCAAACTCTTCCTGCATGGTCTCCAGCAGCACGCTCATCTGATGGATGCTCAGAAGCTCCGCAGGATTGGGCGGGAACTTGCCGGCGGGAAGGACCATCAGCCTTTCCCACTCGGTCTGAACCAGGGCTTTGCGCCATTCGCAGTCCCCAATCAGGGCTTCGGACAGGCCGGGCTGGTCCTTTGCATACTTAAAGATTTCCTGCTGGCGCGCTCGGCGCATATCGCCGTCCACCAGCAGCACGCGCTTCCCGCCCATCGCGCAGGAGATGGCCAGGTTCGCCGCCACGGTGGACTTGCCTTCGCCGGCGATGGCGCTGGTAATGACCACCGCCCGCTTGTCCCTGGCAGCCAGGGAATACAGCAGGTTCATCCGGAGCTTGGCGTACCTGTCCAGCACTTCCATGCGAGCGCTGTCGGAAATCAGAAAGGTCCCCGGATCCTTGCTGTCCGTTCTGCTGCGGCGGATGGACGCCAGCACCGGCTGAGTGAAATTGTCCGTCAGGTCCTTGACGCTGGAGATCCGGTGATTCATCAGGAACAGGAACAGGAGCAGCGCGCCGGACAGGGCGATCCCCGCCAATGCGCCGAAGATCCCTTTCCGGACCGGACGCCGGCTGTCGGGCATCAGCGGCGGAAAAGCGTAGTCGATGATCTCGATATTACCAGCATTCACCACCCGGATGATCTCCTGGGGGGCCGTATCCAGAACGGCGTTGCAGATGTCCGAGGACATCTGGGCGTTCGTCGTCGTACAGTTGACCCGCAGGACGCCCGTACCGGAAACGGAGCCCATGGACAGGGTGCTGGAGATAAACTCCGGAGTGATTCCGGGATACTGGGGGGCCAGCCGGTCCGCCACCACATCCATGACCTTGGCGCTCTTGACCACGACCATGTACGTATCCAGCAGCTGAACGGCTGAATTCAGGTCGTTGGAGCTGGTGTACTGGTAATTGATCAGATTGGGGTTGCCGTTATAGACATACATCGTGCCGTACGCCGTATATGTATCCGTTTTCATGCTGACCGTATACATATAAAACGCACCGAACCCAATCATGGCGCAGATGATCATGATCCACGCTCTCTTTATCAAATATCGGATCAACTTCAGCAAGTCGATCCGAGTTTCCGCCTTTTCCATGCACATACTCCTGAGGCCGGCCTGTCGGAGGTCCGGTTGAATCGTATCTTGGGAATGTCCTGTTTTTTTATACATTCATCCCCTTATATTATAACATCCTAAACCACATTCGTCTACTTTTTTCTGTATTTCCTCTACATTTTTTCTGTCAATTTTTTATCCTCCAGTCCCATGGCCATAAGATGAAATAATAATTGCCACAAAGGAAAAAATCGGATATAATAAATTCACTTGAATCAACCGGGAGGAACCTGTGTATGGACAGAAGGGAAGAAATCATTGCTTTACAGAATATGATCATCAACAACCGGGCGAAAACGAAGCTCCAGCAGACAGGAGAAGATCTCTGGGGTCCGGCCCCGAAGCTGAGTCTCGGCGTGCCGCCTCAGACGGAAGGAAGCGGAGACTTCGGCGGCAAGGCCCCTTCGGGCAATCCCTTTTTCAGCCTGGAGCAGAGCACGGACGAGCTGATGCGCCTGGTGCAGGAGAGCGCCGATTCCCTGGAAAAAATGACGAGGGAGCTGGAGCGGAAAAACCAGAAGGGCACCGGGGCCCTCCCCGAGGTTCCGCTGCCGGAAACTCCGGTGCTGAACAGCCAGATTCCAAAGGCAGAGCAGCAGACCCAGCCGGAAAAAGCGGAAGAAACGCCGCAGCCGCCTGAAAAGATCGAGGATCTCAAGGCGGAGCTTCACGGATATATCGGCCTTGATACCATCAAGGCCGAGGTCGACAGTCTGATCAACTATGTGACCATCATGCAGAAGCGCAAGGAAGAGGGCCTCCCGACGCCGGACCTTTCCCTGCACATGGTGTTTTCCGGGAACCCCGGTACCGGCAAAACGATGATCGCCCGTTTTATGAGCCGGGTCTACCGGAGCCTGGGAATCCTTTCCAAAGGCCACCTGGTGGAGACGGACCGCAGCGGCCTGGTGGCCGGCTATGTCGGCCAGACCGCCATCAAGACCAGGGAAGTGATCGAGAAGGCCAAGGGCGGCGTCCTTTTTGTGGACGAAGCCTACGCCCTGACCAACCGAGGCGGGGAGAACGACTTTGGTCAGGAAGCGGTCGACACCTTGCTTAAGTACATGGAAGACGAGCGGGACGACCTGATCGTCATCGTAGCCGGCTATACCGAGCTCATGAAGCGCTTCGTCAACTCCAACCCGGGCCTCAAATCCCGTTTCAACCGTTTCATGGAGTTCCCGGACTATACCGTCGACGAGATGCTCGGCATTTTCAACATGCGCTGTGAAAAGAGCGGCTACATCCTGGCCGACGACGAAGCGAAGGAAACCCTGCGCAGACGCATCGAGAACGATTCCAAGGACGTGGACGGCTTCGGCAACGCACGCGGGGTACGCAATCTCTTTGAACGGGCCCTGGCCAGACAGGCCGACCGCCTGGCCGCCTTCTCCACCGTCACCAAAGAAGACCTGATGACCCTCACAAAAGAGGACATTGAAAAAGCCTAAGCGCTTCGCTTACAGAGTGAAGAGTTTACGCTCGCTTCGCTCGCAGAGTGAAGAGTGAAGATAGATTTGGTTTTCACTGCTCATAAGACAAACTCTCATCTCCACTCTCCACTCTCATCCAGGACCTGCCGGCCCGTTCTTCGGTGAAAACTGTCCACTGGACAGTTTTCCGGGCCCTCAGAACCCTCCTACCTCCTACCTGTTTAAACCTCCTACCTGTTTAGAAGGGAGTTTCGCTTATGAGAAAGACCAAGATCGTCTGCACCATCGGCCCGGCCTGCCGGGACCGGGATACCCTGATCCGGATGATTGAAGCCGGCATGAACGTCGCGCGTCTCAATTTTTCTCACGGCAGTCATGAATACCACGCCGAAACCATCAAGCTGCTTAAGGAAATCCGTCATGAGCTGGGGGTGCCCCTGGGCATCATGCTGGACACCAAGGGGCCCGAAATCCGTCTGAAGGATTTTGAAGGCGGCTCCGCGATGCTGGAAGACGGCCAGCGCTTCGTCCTGACCAATCAGGAGCGCATGGGCGACAGCACCGGCGCCCAGATGACCTTTGACAAGCTGCCCCAGAGCGTCGTTTCGGGCAACACCCTGCTGATTGACGACGGGAAGATCGTGATGCAGGTGGAGGAAACCACCGAAACGGAGGTCGTCTGCCGCGTCATTCACGGCGGCAAGGTGTCCAACCACAAGGGGATCAACGTCCCGAACGTCCATCTGGACATGCCGGTCCTCGGCGAAAAGGACAAGGAGGATCTGCTCTTTGGCATCGAGCAGGATGTGGATTTGGTGGCTGCCTCTTTCGTGCGCTGCAAAAAAGACGTCCAGGATATCCGCAAGTTCCTCAACTACAACGGGGCGCACGACGTCAAGATCATCTCCAAGATCGAAAACCGGGAAGGCATCGACAATTTCCAGGAAATCCTCTCCGTTTCGGACGGCATCATGGTCGCCCGCGGCGATATGGGCGTGGAGATCGAGTACACCAGGCTCCCCGGCATCCAGAAGTCCATCATCCGCCAGTGCTACCGCGCGGGGAAGATGGTCATCACCGCCACGCAGATGCTGGATTCCATGATGATGAACCCCTCCCCCACCCGCGCCGAGATCACCGACGTGGCCAATGCCGTGTTCGACGGCACCAGCGCCGTCATGCTCTCCGGGGAAACCGCCGCCGGGTATTACCCGGTGGAGTCCGTCCATACCATGGCCGCGATCTCCGAGCAGGCGGAAGAGGATCTGGCAGTCCTTCATCCCGAGCGGATCGAGGCCTACGACGTCAAGACCGACATCACCAACGCCATCTGCGACGCCGCCTGCTCCGCCGCCCGGGACCTGAACGCCAAGGCCATCATCACCGTGTCCAAGTCCGGCCAAACCGCCAGGAACATTTCCAAGTTTCGCCCCACGCAGCCGATCGTCTGCGCCACGCCGGAGATCAAGAGCTATCACCAGCTCTCCCTTTCCTGGGGCGTGTTCCCCGTGCTGGCCCGATATCAGAAGGACTACGACACCCTGATGCTCCACGCCGTGGACTGCGCCAAGCAGATCGACATGGTAGAGGCGGGCGACGTGGCGGTAATCGTGGCGGGCGTTCCGCTCGGGTTTACGGGCAACACCAACCTGATCAAGATCGAAAACATCTCCTGACCATCACTTGATACGCAGAAAAATGCCCCTATGGCAGACCTTTCTCCGATTTTTGCTTGCAGTATCTGAAAAAGTCTGATAAAATATCTTTTATCCGATGTAATTCATTGATGAAACGGAGGCAATCTTTGTATGAAACGTTTTTTGCTGGCTGTCCTGATCGCCGCCCTGGCCCTCTACCCCTTCTGCGCTCTGGCCGCGACCAACTACGGCAGCGAATTTCTCGGCTATTTTGAACACGTGGTGAACATCCGCGCGAACCCCGGCGACCAGAAGGGCAACGTGGGCACCATCCCGGCCTATACCCCGGTCCAGCTCAAGCCCGTCAGTTCCGCCTACGCCGAAGTCACCTATCAGGGCGCGCACGGCTATGTGTACACCGGCCAGGTCATGGTCGCCCCGACGCAGAAGGACGTCGACCCCTATATCCTGACCGCTCCGGGCAACAAGGTCGTCTGGAAGCTGTGGACCGAGGGCGCCGGCAGTTCCGGCTCCATTCCGGCCGGCACTCCCATCCTGGTCACCCAGATTTGGGGTGATTACTACCGGGCCTTCACCGCCCAGCACGGGGACGGCTACATCCATAAGCGCGACACCGTCGAATCCGTGAAGGGCGTCGCCCTGACCGGCTCCGTCTACAGCGACGAGGATGCCAACGTATACGAGCTGCCCTTTGAAAACGCTCCCGTCAAGACCCTGATGGTCAGCGAGCAGCTGTACAAGGTCGTCCAGCAGCTCAACGGCTACTACCAGATCAAGCTGGAAGACGGCACCGACGGCTACGTCCTGGAGGGCGACGCCCAGCGCAGCACCGTGAGCGCTCCGGCCGCAGCCACCACTGCCGCCAACACGCAGCAGACCATCACCATCCCCGCGGTCACCGAGCCCGCTCCCGCGGCTCCCGCCCAGGAAAACGCACAGCCGGCTGTTGAAGAGCCCACGCCCGTCCCCGAAGCACCGAGCAACAAGGTCTACATCGCCCAGGTCAACCAGGCCACCTCGTTCTATACCGCCCCGAACCGCGGCAACGAGACCATGGAGAGCATCACCAAGTCCGCCGTGGCGGTCGTGCTGGTTCCCTCTGAAAACGGCTTCTACTACTGGGCGCAGAAGAACGTCTATGTGGACAGCAGCACCGTGGACATCTGGGAAGCGACGGAGCGCGACGGCTCCTCCCTGATCTACTGCACGGTGGACGTTCCCCTGCTTCAGCTGCCCGACGCGGCGGCCGGCAAGCTCGGCTACACTCTGGTGGGCGGTCAGGCCTATGATGCCCGCTATGAAATGAACGATTACTATGTGGTCCCCGCCACGGCCGACGGCCAGCTGGGCTTCATCATGAAGTCCACCGAGGGCGTGTTTGAAGTGGCGAAGTCGAGGACCGTGGACTAAGGTTTCCTGAAAACACCGGGCGTCGATCATCATCCCGCCCGGTGTTTTTCTCTGTCTCCCCCTGGGGAGCCCATCCCATCCCCTATGCTCATTTTCAGTTATTGGAGGATCATCGAATGGCATGGAATATTCTTTTGACCTCGCTCAACGCGACGGACAGCAATCTGCCGGTACGGTATTTTTCCCTTCAGAAGGAATTCGGCTCCGATTACTGCGACGCCCTTTTGGACACGGAGGCCGGCATCAAAGCCGCACTGGCCCGGTTCCACATTGACGAAGTGATCGTGATCGGCGAAGCCGGCACCTGCAATCACCAGGAAAGCGGACTTACTTCCGTGTCTCTGAGCCATGGGAGAAGCCTGTATTCCGCCGACAAGGCCTCGTTTTCCACCTACGAGCTCCTTTTATACCGCCTGGCGATGTACGCCGACGAGCTCGCTCCGGATACAAAGGAACAGGACGAGCTTCTCCTTGAGGAAGCCCGGGAAAAGCTGATCCGTTTCATCCAGAAATATCAGGAAGACACGGCCGACCTCAAGGACAGGAAGTTCAACCGCCTGTTCGACGCCCTGGCCCAGGACGACCAGGCCTACGCGCGTTTTGAAAAGGCCATTTTTGATGCCCATCCGGAATTCCAGGATTATTCCGTCTTCGTGATGCAATGGGTCAAGAACTATTTGTACAGGGAGCTCAAGCCCACGGCGAAGCTGGAGCTGCTGCCCGTCAATGAAAATGTCAGCATCCGCTTTATTCCGGAAAACAAGATCGAAGACGGCAAGCAGTGGGTGGAAAGCATGATGCAGATGGAAAAGTCCATCGTCACGGATCAGGAGGACGTCAACCTCTTTGTCTCCCTGAGCAGCAATGACGCCGCGGACACCTTCATCGTCCTGAACATGCTGAACATTCTCGTTTCCATGCCGAAAAACAACGTTCACCTCCAGAAAATCTTCACGGTGCGGCCTCTGCAGCGGTGCATGGCCGGAATCATCCGGGACGATACCAAGGGCTACGGCGTCACGGAGCTGTTCCATTCTATCCGCGCGTTCCTCAAATACGGCAAGGCGGACATGATTGCGGACCTCTGGGAAAAGAGCGGAGAGCGTAACGAGAGCATTGCCGGCATGGTGTACGCCATGCGCCACGTGGATGTGGGCCTTTCCATGTGCAACATCCCGGAGGTGGAGGACGGCATCCTGCGCTTAAAGAAGCTGTTTAAGGATGAAAAATTCTGGCGCGAGTCCGGCTACTACGGCATGATGTTCAGCGTGATCGCCGAAAGCATCCGGGAAGACTACGGTCCCCTCTTATCGGGTGACAGCGACATCAGCTTCATCGATCTGGTCAAATGGGCCTACCGGCATCAGTTCTACCAGCAGACGCTGACGCTGATCGAATCCAGGGCCCCGGAGAATCTGGTGAAAACCGGGATGTTCTATTACTGCAACGATGAAAAGCAGGTGGACCAGGTCACCCGTCTGTTCGCCAAGCAGCGGCTGGAGCTCAAGCCCTACGAATTCTATAAGATGGACCAGATCGACCACTATTTCATCAAATCCTACAACCGTTCCGCCAACAAGGGCGGCGGCCGGGACGATGATCCGCAGCGGTCCTTTGCCATCCTCCGGGCACGGTCCCTCCAGAACGACGACCCCGCGCTGATCACCGGCTACACCGCCTGCGACAGTGTGGAAACGCTGCAGAACATCCTGTTTGCCTATTACCACATCGGCTATGTCCGCAATAAAATCAGCCATGCCGAGACGGGTGTCATCACCGAGAACCGCCTGATGACGTCGGCGGACGACGAAAGCTCCGCTCTGGTCTGGATGAAGGACGGCATCGACTACTTCATCGACTGCTATGAAAAAGCCATGGCGGAGGTACAGAATAAGCACCCGAAGGTCGTTCTCATTACAGGCGACGAAGTGCGAAAGGCCGCCGACCGTTTGAAATACGAAAAATATAAAGAGGGAAACAAATAAAGACATTCCCAAAGAGAAGGGCCCTGCAGCGTTTCAGCGCTGCAGGGCCTTTTGCTGAGGTTTGTTTTTGCTCCGGGTGATTACTTGTTGTCAGCGTTCACAGCCTGCGCGGCGGTGCGGCCGGAAACGAAGATCTCGACGATCGCGTTGCCGCCCAGACGGTTGCCGCCGTGGATGCCGCCGGTGACTTCGCCGGCTGCGTACAGACCGGGGATCGCCTCGCCGTCCGCGTTCAGCACGTGACGGCTGGTATCGACCACCAGGCCGCCCATGGTATGGTGGGTGGAGGGAGCCATCAGGCGGACGATCAGGTCGGCGCCTTCCAGGTCATAGGTAGCGGGGTTGTAGGAGCCGTCTTCATTCTTTTCGACGTTGCCGACGCAGCGGGAGGCAATGGCCTTGCCCACGTCAGGATATTCGCCCTGGCCCATCACAGCGGCGTCATAGGCCTTGACGGTTTCCAGCACGGCGGCGGGGTCCACGGTCACACCGCTCATTTCGGGGCGGGCAAACAGCTCGGTGAAGGCTTCGACAGTGCCCTTCACATGGTAGTAGCGGCTTTCATAGTCCTCCGCAGCCAGCTGCGCGGAAGGCGGGCCGGGGATGCGCTCGGTGGCGTTATAGATTTCCAGGAACACGCCGGGGGTGCCGTTGACGACCATGCCGTTGCGGAATTCCGCCAGGGACAGCACGTCGCGCTCGGAGCCTTCGTCCACGAAACGCTTGCCGGTGGCCGGGTTGACCCAGACGGCGTAGTTGCCGCCGCCAAAGGCCAGGTTGCCGTTGTCAACCCAGGAGATGGGCATCAGCTGGGTGAAGCCCAGGCCGGTGGTCGCGGCGCCGACTTCCTCCGCCATTTTGATGCCGTCGCCCTGCAGGGAGGAACGGTTGGTGGTCTTGGTGGAGCTGGTCAGGTATTCGGTGGACCAGTAAACGTTGTTTTCCAGCACCATGGGGATATTGGCGGCATAACCGCCGGTAGCCAGGATGACGCCCTTGGTGGCGTGAGCGGTTACCTTGGTGCCGTCATAGCGGACGGCGTTGACGCCGGTCACCCTGCCGTTTTCGACGATCAGGCTTTCGGCGGTGGTGCGCTTCATGATCTGGTTCTTTTCATTGGCCTTGAGCATGGTGGTCATCGGGGCCATGAAGTAGCTGCCCCAGCGGTCGGCGTAGAATTCGGTCTCGCCGTCGCCGTCGGTATCCACGTTCGCGCCCTTGTACTCGTTTTCACGATACCACAGCGCGCCGATCAGGGTGGGCTGGGTATCTTCCGCGAACAGGGAGCCCTGGGCTTCCAGCCACTCCTTGAGGCCCTGGCCGCCTTCGATGAACTGCTTGACCAGGTCGACGTTGCCGTACATCCACTGACTGCCGTCGGCGCTGGGACGCAGGCCGCCGTAGTAGGTCTGGAAGATGTGCAGGTTCAGCGTGGAGAACAGGGCCAGCTGGTTTTCCGGGATGCCCGCGTCCAGCTTGGGCTGCGCCCAGTCGAGGTAGGCCTGAATCTCGGCCTTCAGAGCCTGCAGGGTGGGCAGGTATTCCGCGTGGACGCCGTGCTTGGACAGCTCGGCCGCGTCGCCCGCCACGAACTCGTGGGTCTTGTAGTATTCGGTATCAAAGGGCTCTTCGCTCCAGTTCAGGATCATCTTGAGCTCGTTGATGCAGCCCTGAACGGACTTGACCTTGTCGTAGGTTTCGCCGTTGAAGGCATACACGCCGGTGGTTGCGTCCGGATCCGCGGGATCCCAGACCAGGTAAGGCATCACGCTCTGGTACTGGCCGCCGGACACCAGGGTGTTGCCGCCGACTTCCGCGTTCTTTTCGATGATCAGCACGGTGCTGCCGTCCTGGGCAGCCTGGGCCGCCGCGGCGATGCCGGCGCCACCGGCGCCGACGATGACCACGTCATAGGTCACGTCGATGTCCGCCTCGGGCTCGTGGGCGACGGTCGCGGCTTGGAAGGCCTTCATGTTGGTGCAGCCGGCCTGCTCGGCAGCTGCGTTCACAGCGGTGCGGAGCGCGCGGCTGGAGAAGGTAGCGCCCGCCACGGCGTCCACGCCGGAGCCGTTGGCCGCGATCATGTCCGCGATCATCGGCGCAAAGGCGATGTCGCCGACGTAACCGGTTTCCGTGGACTTGACCACTTCAACCCCGGTCAGCGCGGTGTCGGAGAAGGTGACCGCGAAGGTGCTCAGGCCGTTGTAGCCCTCGCCCGACGCTTCATAGGTGCCGGGGGTGAAGGCCAGGGCGGCTTCTTCCGCCGCACCGGGCGTCATGGAGGCAAAGGCGTCGTTGACGGCGTTGACGATGGCCGTCTTGGTCAGGGTCGCCCCGGTCAGGGCGTCGACCGCATCCAGCGTCAGGGGAGCCTGAGCGCCGATGAAGCCCTTGATCTCTTCGGGATCCAGCGCGCGGGCGCCGATGCCCGCCGTTTCGGCAAAGCCGTCTTCACTGATCTCAAGGGTGGCTACTTTCCCGTCCTCCGTAAAGGAGACGAGCACTTTGACAGGGCCGGCAAAGCCCTGGGCGCTGGCTTCCAGCACAGGCGCTTCGGCAGCGGCAAACGCCGTCATGCCCAGCGCCATGCTCAGGGCCAGCAGCAAGGAAACAAGCTTCTTCATACTGTTTTCCTCCTTTTATCCCCGCATATCTCGTGCGGATCAGAATAACACTTTCATTTTACAGAGGAAATCACCGCTTGTCAATACAAAGAATGAGCAATCAGCGGCCGGAAACACGTTGGATATGGGAATTTTCATCCCAGATTCATCCGCTTCCGGCCGCTGATTTCGTCTGTTTGTTCCCCGTTTATTCAAGGATATTGGTCGTTATGTAGTCAACGCCGAGGTCTATCATCCGATCCGCGTCTTCCAGCGTGTTCACGGTCCAGACGTTGACTTCCCGCCCGATGCCGTGGACTTTTTCGACCAGTTCCCTGGTCAAGGCGCTGTATTTGATGTCCAGATCGAGGCGGTATTTCTTCAGCGTCTCCACCAGCCAATCCTCCGCGGCGCTTACCAGGAACTGGGCCCGCTGGTTTGGCAGGAGCTCCCGGATGCAGATCATGTTAGGCAAGTCGAAGGAGATGAAGACCACCTGGTCCAGATGGCCCTCCTCCCGAATGATGGCGATGATCTTTTGAATGTCCTCCGGGGCGAAGTGGTTCTTGAGCTCCAGCACCGCCGTTTTTTCATACTTTTTGCAGATCCTGATATATTCCCCCAGGCTGGGCAGGATCAGGTCTCCCCGGCCCTTCGTGCCGTCGGTATCGATCAGGCGGATGGCCCGCAGGGTGTCAAAGCAGGTCTCCTCCACGCTGACCTCGTCGCCGGAAACCCGCTTGGTGTTGTCGTCATGGATGATGATGAAGCGGCCGTCCGCCGTCCGGTGGACATCCGTTTCGATGCCAAAGTAGGTATGATGGCCGGCCGCCACGAACGCGGAAGCCGTGTTTTCCTTTTCCAGCCCGCTCAGGCCCCGGTGGGCGATCATAAGCGGCTTGTTTTTCTTTTCAATGCAGATGGTTCCCATGGTGGATTCTTCCCCTCTCTCATGTACTCAAATGATGTATCCGGCCGGGATCACTTCATCGCGGCCTTGCTCATGCCGGTCATGATGTATTTCTGCAGAATCAGGAACAGGAAGACGATCGGGATGATCGCCATCACCGCGCCGGCCATGATTTCGTTATAGTTGGAAACGAACTGGCCCGCGTACGTCTCCTTGAGCCGCTGCACGCCCACGGCGATGGTGCGGCTGGCCTCCGACTGGGTGACCATCTTGGGCCAGAAATAGCTGTTCCAGCCGTTGATGAAGCTGATGATGCTGATGGTGATCAGCGTGGGCTTGCACATGGGGCACAGGACGTTGACGATGGTGCCGAAGCGGCCCAGGCCGTCGATGCGCCCGGCTTCGATGTAGCTGTTGTCCACCGCCATAAAGTTCTGCCGGAGCATGAAGATAAAGTAGGCGCTCACCAGGTTGGGCAGGACTACGCCGGTCCAGGTGTCGATGGCGTTCAGGCGGGCGATGATCACGTAGATCGGCACGAAGGTCACCTGAATGGGCACCATCAGCGCCCCCAGCACAAACATGAACAGGAGGTTCTTTCCCTTAAAATCCCCCTTGGAAAAGCCGTAGGCCGCCATGACGCCGATGGTCAGTTCCCCCAGCATCATGATGATGGTGGTCACCAGGGTGTTGATCAGATACCGGCCAAAGGGCGCTTTGTTGAGCACGTTCGGATAGTTTTCCCACACGAACTTGTCCGGCCAGAGGGTCGGCACCGCCCGCATCAGCTCGTCCGAGGTTTTCAGGGAGGAAATGATCATCCAGTAGATGGGAAACAGGGAGATCAGCACGATCAGGATCGCCGCGGCGTACTGGGCGCAGACTCTGTAGACCCCGTGGGCAATCTGCAGATGCTCGTCCGCCTTCACGATGGGCGAAATAAAACGCATATAAAGCCCGCAGACCATGACGAAAGCCACGATGATCAGGGCGATGACGCCGAAAGCGCTGTAGTTTTTCGCGATCAGGTTCAGGTCCTGGTGGAAGTTGTACTCGACAAACCCGGGGATCTGGCGCGCTTCCTCCAGGGTGGCGGCCGTCCCGCCCGCCAGGGCCGCATGCCGGTTCAGCGTCGCACGGTAGGAAATCAGCCCAAAGCCCCAGCAGAGAAAGAGGACCAGGGCGATCATGGTGAGCAGAACCAGCAGATCGAAAAAGCCGCTCTGCCGCATCCGCCGCCAGTGCCCCACTGCGGGTGGTTTTTCCTTCATCTGCCGGAGCCCGTCCTTCCACATCACAGGAATCGGCAGAAGGATCAGCGCCGCCGCCGGGATCAGCAGATAGTATTTAAAGCTGCCCGCCGTCTTCAGGGGGATCAGCACCAGCGTCAGGAACAGGAGCGCGAAGCCGATGATCACGCTGACCGTTCCGATTTTCTTTTGCTGGTCAAGCTTTCTGAACATGTGGTTCCGCCTCCTTTCTTACGCGTCGTAGTTGACGTTCCGGTTGGAAAAACGCATGGTGGCCGCCGTGCATACCAGCAGGATCACGAAGAACACCAGCGATACCGCCGCGCCGCGGGCGGTGTGGAAATCCTTGAAGGTCAGGTTGTAGATCCACTGGACCATCACGTTCGTGGCGGTGCCGGGACCGCCGCCGGTCATGACGTCCACAGACTGGAACACCTTCATGCTGGCGATGAACGTGGTGACGAAGAGGAACAGGGTCGTCGGGGCCAGCAGGGGGACGGTGATAAAGCGGAAGCGCTGGATGCCGTCCGCCCCGTCGATGGCCGCTGCCTCGTAATAATCCTGGCTGATACCCTTCATGGCGGACAGGTAGATCATCATCGCGTAGCCCACCACACGCCAGGCCGTCAGGGTCAGGATGCCGGCCAGGGCCGTATTGGCGTCGATCAGCCAGTGGGGGCCCTGGATGCCGAAGAGGGACAGGGTATAGTTCATGATGCCTTCCATCTGCCCGATGCCGGTGGCGATGCTGGAGTGCAGAATCCACTGGAAGACGACGGCGCTGGTGGACACGGCGATGTACTTGGGCATAAAGACGATGGCGCGCATGGTGTTGAACATTCTGGTCATACGGTTGAACAACAGCGCCAGCAGCATGCCGCCCACCAGGGTGATCAGCACCTCCCAGAACATGTAGACCCCGGTAATCCGGAGGCTCTCCCAGAAATAGCGGGTGCCCGCTCCGTCAAAGATCCACTGGAAATTGGCCAGGCCGATAAACTCCTGCTTGCCGGTGGTCAGCACCGACATGTTGGTAAAGGAGATGCGCACCAGGTCGATGACCGGGTAATAGACGAACATCAGGAACAGAAGCAGGGCGGGCTCGACAAAGAACAGGTCCTTCATCCGCTCCCAGCGCTGGATGCGCATCATCACGCCGTTGAAGATGAGCACCAGGCCCAGCAGAAGGATCATGACGGCGTAGTTCATGATCGCGCTGACCGGAGCGATCGGAATATCGCCCTTGACGGACAGGAAGTAGGTGCCCGCCGCCGGGATGTCCAGCGTCACGGGGGCCAGAACCTGCCCTGCGTCAAAGGCCGGGGCCATGGCGGAAGAGACCTCCTGGCCGTTTAAGCTGTTGTAGAGCACCAGCCTGCGCTCGTGCGTCGGCAGGGAGGACATGGCGTACACCGTCAACGTGCAGGGGCCTTCCACGGTGGTTTTGAGGCTGCGGTATTTGCTGCTGCCCGCGCCGGGGAACTTGACCGCCTTGGTCATCGTCACCCCGTTGTCCAGCGTGACCGGCTGCGCTTCTTCAATGACGGACGTCTGCCTGTCCTTGGTGGCCGGAAACTGGAGGGAGCCTCCCTTGAGCGCCTTTTTCGATTCGCCCACGTCAAAGGCTTCCGCGCTGATCAGGTCATCCGCGGAAAGGGAAGCGTAGTACAGATGAACGCCGCTTTCCTCCCCATCCATGTCAAACGCGCCCGTAATGCCCGTGCCGGCGCTCTGTGCCACTTCCCGCGCGATAAACACCTGGTCGGCCATTTCCGCCAGCGGGGCGATCTGCCAGTCCCCCGCCAGGTAGCCGAACAGGCCGACCGCCGCGATCAGCACGCCCAGGACGATCAGCAGAAGGCCCGTCCTGCGCTGCAGGGGGGAGATCAGCCTCCGCTCCCGCGCCCTATCTTCCCGGATTCTCACAACGTCTCTCACCGCAGACTCCTCTTCATTCAGGCAGCAGGCCGCTCCGCAGCCGGGCGGGCCAGCCCGCTGTCCATCGTTTACTTTTCAAAGGGGAGAGGAAACCTTTCCTCTCCCCCGGTTTTCAGTGATAAAATTTCTTACTTCGCGGCGTCCAGTTCAGCCTGGATTTCGACGGCCAGCTGGTCCAGCGTATCCTTGACGGGAGCACCATTGTTGTAGATCTCCGCCAGGGCGGCGCGCCAGAGGTTGCCGCAGTTGTTGTAGGCGGGATTCTGGTTGCGGGGGTTGATCCACGCAGCCATCTTGATGATGGGATCCATCGCCGGCTTCTTGGCCAGGTATTCCTGGTACTCCGGCAGGTTCACGACGCTGCCGCGGGTGGGCAGGTAACCGGTGTTGTCCGACCAGTAGAGGTTGATTTCGGGGCTGGCCATGAACATCATGAACTGCCAGGCCGCGTTCTTTTCCGCCTGGGAAGCCTTGGCCGGGATGAAGATCGCCGCGCCGCCGACTTCGCTCTTGAAGCTCTCGCCGTCGCTGCCGCCCGGCAGCCAGGCCATGCCGACCTCAAAGCGGGCCGCTTCGTCTTCCAGGGCGTTCACCCGGTTGACGTAGGTGGTATACAGGGAAGAGGTATGGAACACGCTGAACGCGCCGCCGGCGATGAACAGGTCGCGCATGTTGGAGGAAGCGCCGGAGCCGTAGGCGTAATAGGCGTAGCCCTTGTCGATCCATTCCTTGATCTTGGTGTTCAGCTCGATGCTCTTTTCGCTGTTGACGTCCGTCTTGCCGTCCTCGGTGACGATCTGCACGCCGTTGTTCTTGAACAGCATCTCATGATACCAGTAGTCCCAGCCGCCAAAGACGGTGCCGTAGCGCTTGGTGGTGCCGTCCTCGTTAAAGAGGGTGGCCTTTTCCAGGAAGGCTTCCATTTCGTCGATGGTCTTGGGCATTTCAATGCCTTCAGCCTCGGCGGCGGTCTTGTTGTAATACATGCACTGGGTGGAAATCAGGTAGGGCAGGCAGATTTGCTCGTCGTCATAGCTGGTGGAAGCCAGCAGGCCCTCGCCGAAGTCCTCGACGTCGTACTCGAAAGCGTCGATGTAAGGATCCAGCACCTCGCACAGGCCGGCCGCGCCGTAGGCGGCGGGGTAGGAGGTATTGCAGCAGACCAGGGCGGGAACGGCGCCGGCGGCATCCGCAGCGCGGAAGGCGGTGTCGATGTCCGCGTAAGCGCCCTTGTAAACGGGAACCACCGTGATGCCCATGCCGTTTTCAGCGTTGAACTTGTCGACCATGTACTTGATCTGCTCGTCGAACTGGCTCTCGTGAGCATGCCACCATTCGATGGTGATCGGTTCCGTCACATCGTACTCGGTAGCGGCAAAGGCAGAGCAGGCGCTCAGCGCCATCACCGCGCACAGCAGAAACGCAAAGAATCTTTTCATCCCGGAAATCCTCCTTATCATTGTTGCTGGCAGGCCTGAATCTCCTCAGCCTTGCCGTATTCTGAAATTATTATACCAAATGGCACAGCTTTCGTCAAGGATAAAAAGAATTTCAGCTCACGCATGAATGCGTGAGCCTGTTGGCGGGGG
>OCVV011360574.1_pt1 | contig 53589 bp, 61 predicted proteins | sample 1539721 | NCBI WGS metagenome assembly OCVV01 (sample SAMN02144230, study PRJEB22623) | gut metagenome | biome: sheep rumen | host: Ovis aries | place: New Zealand
GTGAAATACCGCGAGAGCGGCAGGGGCGTAATCCTCGCAAACGCGGATTCCATGAGCGGACTGACGGAGAAGATCGCAAGCGGTGGCATGACCGGCATCTCCAAGGTCGACCTGTTCACCGTGTCGAGCGGCGTTGTGTCTTTGATGCACATAGCGGAAGACCAGTTCGGCTACAAAATCGGAACCGATGAGAACAAACAATGGGTCAAAGAGCATTGGACTGAGTTTGAGTTGTCGCAAATCGGCGGTGGCGCTTTGTCCAAGAACGCAATCCAGCGCGGCGACTTCAAGCAGTTGCCGAGGCTCTTGTTCGGCTTCATGCAAGGCGCGAACAGGGCGGCTCTCGGCTCGCAAATCAACAAGATGGGACTGTGGAAAAGAAACCACGGCGCGGACGTGAAAGCCTTGCGCCAAGAGCTTTCCGAAGCCAAAGCCGCAAGAGACGAAGCCAAAGACGCCTATGACGAAGAGCAAACCAAGGAAACTGCGACCGCGTACATGGAAGCGGAGGCGAGATACCTTGATGCCGAAGCCAAACTCAACGACTACAACCGCTTCGTCGTAGCCGGCGGGAAGGCAATCCCCATCAACATGGCGGCTGGGTTAATCGCCCAAGGTTTGTTCATTTCGCTCATCAACGAGATGATGAAGCACATCCGGGGCAAGAAGGACAAGGACGACTGGGAGTTCGTCAACGACCCGATTCTGTGGTTGCTCAACACCGCGAAGACGATTGGGCTGGATTGGCTCCCGTTCGTCAATGCCATCACCAGCGCTTTGCTCGGCTCGTTCGAGCGCGATAAGAACGGCAACATCAAAGTCGGCAAAGGTTACGAGATGTCCGTGCCGGTGGTCGAGATGGGCAATACGTTCATCGACATCTTCAACAGCCTGAAGGAAGGAAACGTGGAGTGGTGGACGATTGGCACGCTAGCCGGCGATATGCTGGGCGTGCCCGCGAGTTTGATTAAGGACTACGCGAAAGGCGCTATCCGCCTGTTCGACCCCGCGATGGCTGAGAAGATGGACAACGTGCTTTATGGCTCGTCCTACAACTCCGCCAACAAGACGTATTCCGCCTTCTTGGACAAAGGCGATGCAAGAAGCGCGAAGAGCATGCTTACCTCAATCTTCGCCCAGTACAAGACGGGCTATGTCTCCGACAACGTAGCCGATAAGATCGTCAGGCTGGAGATGAGCGGTTTCGACATCGAAGTGAAGCAAGCGATGACCTCTTACGTCAACGCGGACGGGGCGACAGTCTCCCTAAACGCCAGCCAAATCACCGCCTTCAAGACCTACTACGCGCAAGTGGACAAAGCGGCGCGCGAACTCATGTCCACTGGCGAATTCCAAACCGCCACGCAGGAAGAGCAAGCAACCCTTCTCAAACGCATTTACAACGCATACTACGGCTTCGCGAAGGCTAAGGTGGTTGGGGAAGCCGACTCGAAGGTTTCTGCGCTTCTGGCGGGCACTAACGGGAATGTCGCCATCGGCAAGTTCCTGCCCATGCTTTCCAAGATTTCATCCATCAAGGCGAACAACGCAAAGTCTAGGAAGGACTTGGTGCTCGATTACCTGCGCGGTAAGTCACTCTCCAAAGCTGAGAAAACGCTGTTGCTCTATCTCGCCGGCTATGGCTTGAGCGACGATGCCAAGAAGACGGTGAAGGCGTACCTCTCCATGAAGGGCATGACACCCAAAGAAGCGGCGGCTTTCTTGGGCGAGAAGTGATTTTCCCCTATTTTTCCCCTTTCTTTCCCCTTTTCGATTGTGGATAAAAACAAAACCCCGAGCAATTCGGGGTTTCTTTCTGAACGGAGCAGGTGACGGGAATATCGTCAGTCAGTCCATTCCGTTCAACTTGGTTCATTTGACGATCGCCCTGCTAGCAAAGGACTTGGAGCGATTTCAATTTGGTATCATTCGGAACAACTGGGTTCAACGTTTTCGTCGGATTTTTCCCCCTGCTCAACAGGCGGATGACCGCGCATGGCTTGGATTACGCGAGCCTCGGCTTCCGTGAGGCTCATCCTGTGTTTGCGTGGCTTTTCTTCGCTTTCTTCCTCGATTTCGATGCCGCCATTTTCAGCAATTCGGAACAGGACTGCGAGGCATTTTGACGAGACGCCGTTGCAGTTTATTTTTCTGGTCGTCATGTCGATGGCGACCAAACTGGATTGTCTGTTGTATTGGAGAGTCCAGTATCCTTTCTCCTGCTTGAAGCCGTAGTCCTTCGGGTCGATGCCCGGCTTCAGGTAAAAATAGGCTGCCATGTGATTTCCCATCATTCATCCTCCTCGATTTCGATGTATTGCCACGATTGCGGCGCGCGCTTAACTCCGAACTCGCTTAGTTCCTTCGGCTTGTCGAAGATTACGAGGTCGGAGATATGCCATGCGTATGCTTTCCCCTCTCCTATGTAATCCTCTAATTTCCGCTCCGATAGGCAACTTTCTTCGCGAAGTTCCCAAGGAGCCAGAGATTCGGTTTGGAATTCGCAGTCCCCCTCCCCATCAAAAGAAATGTCAACAGAATCTTCGATTTCCTCGACTTTCCTCAGCGTGAATTTGGCTATTACTTTGCCGTTGAGCACGCATGAACTATGCGGCTCGATGTTTACTGTTCTATTCGGATTGTGCATCTCCCTCAGCGTGATTGCGTAGTACATTCCGTTAGAAACCACTCTTTTGTCAATTAGGTAGGAATTATGAGGATTTGTGCACCAGATATACACATCCATCGGCAAGTTGCATTTAGGTGCGGTTTTGCGAATCTCGATGGTTTTATAGCCATTGAGCATCATCACCACCCACTTGGGGCGGATTGACATTAAGATTGCTTTCACCACTCTATCTCCTCTCGTTTCATTTTTTCTATCTTGACAATAATCTTTGTATTTCCTTTTTTAAATTCCAAAGTTGCTGTGATGTCACCTATCGTCGGGTCGATGAAGCTTTTGGCACTTTCCTTGGCTTCTTTAAACCCAGATTTCAATAGATAACGGTATACATCTTCTAATTTTCCACTCGGTTCAACATAATCGCCATTAGTGAATTGCTTATACCTTTCATATTCTTCTTCGGACATTTCTACGAACAATTTCATACTTTCTCCATTTCAGTTATCTTGAAGAACCTTTCAATCAAATGGTTGTCTTTGATGAATTTCTTCGCGCTCTTCTTCGATGGGAATTTCGCGGCTTTCGATGGGTTGATGGTGAACCCCCAAAACGTTTGCTCTTTGCTTTTGCTTGGTAGCAAGAACCATCCTTCCACTCTAGTAGATTCAATGAGATAGGTTTTCATACTTCCACCTCTTTCTCGATGTTTTCTATTTCGCGCCAAAATGCATAATCATCCATGCACATCACAAATAAAGGACATTGAAGGCAACCTTCTTCCTGATTGTTGCATATCTTCTTGCACTCCGAGATTGTCAGGTCTTTGATTTTCTTTTTCATTTCTCCTTCTCCTTTTCGTATTCTTCGAGCATTTTATTAACTCGCCCGATCCATTCGCTTTTCCTAGTCGCTTCTTCTTCCTTGTCCTTTGCGGCAAGGATGAAAGCGAAAAAGACGAGAGAAACAATCGGAACTGGAATTTGAACCCATGCGAAATATCTCCACACGCCCCAGTCAAAGTCGCTCTCAATAGTCCCAATAAAGAAGATCGCGACAAGCACAAGTTCCACATAGGCTATGCTAAGAAGGTATAAAAGTGCTTTTTTCATCCTTCCTTCTCCTTCCTTTTGAGCACGGCTACCAAGGCGATAGCACCGATGTTGATAAGCGCGAGCACGCTGATTATCCCCAGCGACCACCTTCCCAATAGATCGTTATCCGTAAGCAGGGAGAGATAACCGAGTGCTGCCGGAACGATGTAGAGGAACGGAGCGAAGAACATGGCGGTCTCGATTTTGTGGGTCATTCGAGTTCCTCCTTTGTTAACGCCCATGTTTTGCCGTAGTCTTTGTATAAGTGAATACTATCATACAAGCCATCATCGGTTTCTATTTGGAAGAAGCAATCGGTGAACCTTAGAAAACTCGGGCTTTGGTACTCAATGTTGTTATGCCCGTCGCTTATATAGACACCATCCTTCATGGCCTTGAACAGCGTGATTAAATCAATGCCTAGCTCTTCCTCAATATCTTCGAGTTTGCCTAGTTTTTCAAACGCGCTCCTAATGATTTGGTCATGGAGAGAGACGCCGTCTTTGTCAACATAACTCCAATACTGCCTTTCATCGGAAATCATTGTGTATTCATACTTTCCTTTGTCTCTAAGATTGTTCGTTTTTTCGGTGTATCTTTTCATAGCAACTCGAATTCCCCTTCCTCGTTCAGTTTCGCGACATAGATAAGACCGTTATTAGTCCATATCGCGCCATAGACTTTGTAATAGCACTTATGTTTGGCACATTGATTTTTCAACGCTTCTTCAAGGCAATAATCTATGTTTCTCCCATGCGAAATGCCGCTTATTTTGTCAAATTCTTCGGTAACAAACTCATCGCACAATTCCTCAATGGTGTCGGCTATTCTATCTCCACTATTTCTTGGCATTTGGCACTGTTTTCCGCTTTTTTTGCTGATGTAAAAAACGCTCTTTCCAGTCTTCGATAGACCTGCAACTCCAAATAACTTTCCGTACCAAGTCCTGATGTATTTCATATCTACCTTCTTTCCCTCTCGTCAATGACATCCTTTATTCCGTTCGATATAAGGAACGCGATGAACGAAATGATGATGATTAGCGTCGGGACGCACCCAACACATAGAAGCACAAATGCCCAAATCGGAATGTTAATCATGCTTGCTCCTTTACTGCCTTAATTGTTTTCTTTTCATGGCTCTATTCGCTTTGATTCCCCTTTTCTCGCCTAATTGCGTTCTCTCTTCGTCACTCAGCGAGGCAACGAACATCCTGCTCGCTAATTTAGCTTCTTCCGGGGTTACGCCTTTGAAGCCGACCATGATGGAAGGCGGAGCGGGGAACTCTTTGTCTATCTCCTTCCACACATGAAGCGTGTGCTCGTGCATGTTCACATAGTCTTCCTCTTTGGGGTGGTACTCCACGCAGCACTCGTCAGGACGGAAGAAGATGTTCTTGGCGAGACACATGGTATCCCAGTCGGGGGTTTTCATGTTCGACCCGACCGACAAATGCTCCCAACCAATACCGCGTGTGAAGTACACGAGCCACGATTTTCTTGTGACTGGATCGTTGAGTTTCGCGCCAATCCTGATGATGTCGGGTTGGTTGATGTGGAACAGGATTTTGAGTTTCCTGTTTTCTAGGATTTCTTCTAAGTCCCTCATTTCAATCTCCTTTGGTTACGCTTTCGGGAGTCGTTTTATCAATTCCGTCTCCGTTTCGTCGCTGGCATGGCGGGCATAGGTGTTCAGGAACATCTCGGGAGAGTGCCCGAGCCTCCTCGCGGCGGCTTCGATTTCCTGTCCAGTCACGCATACGCTCGCCAAGCGGGTCGCTTGGATGTGTCTGCTGGCATGGGGATTGATTTTCCTCACCCCGGCGATGTCGCAATATTTGTAGAGTCTTCTCCTGAACGTGCTCCTGCCCATCGGCTTGCTCCTGTCCAGTTCGAAGAAGATGAATTCTTCATCCGCGATCCCGATGGCGTCGATGTACTCGGCGAGCATGTCGGAAACGTCTTGGCTGAGCAAGACTGTTCTGTAGCTGTCGTGGGTCTTGAGCTTGTCCGTGACGAACGTTCCCTGTCCGGGGAGTGTGAGCGCCTGCTGGCAAATCTTTATTTTGCGTTTAGCCCTGTCGAAGTGCTTGGGTTGGAGTGCTAGGAACTCGCCCAGCCTAGCCCCGCAGGACAGGAACACCGAGAACATCACGTAATCGCGCCTATCGGTTATGCAATCCATGAACCGGCGCTCTTCGTCCGTGCTCCATACAACGCGCTCGGTCTGGGCGGCTTTACGCGATTTTATTGGGTAGAGGATAACATCGCAGTCCTGATACGTCACCGCATCGATGAATTTCCGCTGATACGCAAATTTGAGCAGGTCTTTCATGCGCGCAACGGCTTTGGACTTTTTGTTGTCCGAGAGCCTGACATCGCCGACCATCGAGTTGTACCAATCGTCCATCGCGCTTTGGGTGAAGCAGTCCTTGATTAGCTTCTTGCCGAAGGTCGGCATGAAATCGACTTTGTAAATGCTTTTGTCCGCCCAAGCGGTAGACTGATTGACCGTGTTCGATCGCATTTTGGCGTATTCCGCCAGCAAATCGTCGAATAGGGTCACGCTCATTTTGTTCAAACCTTTTGAACTAATGAACTCTGCCTTTGCGCGTTCGAAGTCCGCTTTGGCGGCTCCGAGGGTGGCATATCCCTTCTTTTTGAAGTGGGAGAACGAGCCATCGATTTTTACCTTGGTGTCGATGCCCCAAGTGCCATCGGAGTATTGCGCGAACGCACCGCGCCTTTTTATCGTTTCCATGTTCGCTCCTTTCCCGCTAGAATATAAAAGCGGGCTAAATCCTGAATTGTTGAGTGAGATCGATTTTCAATGGTTTGCCTAGCAGGGGAGGGGTGTTGGTAGCGCCCCTCTTTTTGCTTCCGGCTTACTTCAGTATGTAATCCTCGATGAAGCGTATCGTCTTCTCCATGTCTTCCGAGGTCATGTGGCTTTTCAGCTCGTCCAATTTCGCGCTGAGCGCCTCCTCCATGTCGTAGTCCTTCATGGAGCCTTTCAGTTCGCGGTAGACCACCTTTGCGAGAACGGCGACCAACTGCTTTTCCTTCGGGGTGTCGATAGACAGGATTGAAGACTGGCTTCCCGCGTTCACTATAGATATTTCTATATGGTCGCGCAGGCGGGCGTATTCCTTGGCGGTCAGGGTCAATTCGTTGTTCCCGAATTCAGGGAACACGATGTACCCGTAATCGGAACGACCGAGAAGGAAATCGCTTGTGACGTTGAAGAAGGCGGTCAGGGTCGAGATGTGCTCCTGCCGGAACGGGCGCTTGCCGGTTTCCAAGTAGGATAGAACCGAGTTCGAGATGCCCACAAGCGTGGAGCATTTCCTCAATGACAGCCCTGCTTCCTTCCTCAAGGTTTTCAGCCTGTTCATCCAAAACTCCTCCTTTCTTTTCGCTTATCATGTTAAAGCAAGCGCTCGCAAAACGCAACCAAAAAGTTAAAAATGATACCAAAAAGTAAAATATCCACTTGAAATATGTTCTCAATTTGCTATCATTTTTGCGAGGTGATAAAAATGCAATTTGTGAACAGAACCCGACTTATGGCAATCATGGCGGCTCAAGGCATGAAGAAAAAGGAGCTCGCCGAAGAACTGTCGATTACCCCTCAGAATCTCACGTTGAAGATTAAAGGCACGCGCGATTTCAAGGAAAGCGAAATCAGCGTTCTCCGTGGCATTTTCGGCGTGAATATTTTTTTCCTTTGAGGTGCTGCCAGAATGAGGACAAAAGAGCAACTGCTTAGATTGCCGGCATGGACGTACCGCGAGGTCATGGAATACCTCGGGGTGAAGTCCAAGACGACCGCGATCCGCATCAAGCAACGCGCGATATGCGAGCAAGCCGGCTCCGTCCCGTTCGGAGCCAAATACGCGACGACCGACAGCGTTCTCGCTTTGTTTGGAACCACGAGGGAGGCGGAACTGAGCCTTCTGGAAAGGAACGAAGACAATGGCTAAGAAGAGAAGCATCAGACGCGTTTACGCCACCGAAGCGGAATGGCTGGATGCCAAGAACTCCACTATCGGCGGAAGCGAAGCCGCCGCCATCATCGGCAAATCGAAATGGCTCACGCCCGATGATCTTTACAACAAACTCACGCGCGGAACGGTGAAGTCTGTTTCCGTCAACGAGAAGATGGAGAAGGGCACTGCTGCCGAACCACATATCCGAGCGATTTTCGGGCTGGACTTCAAAAAGCGCTTCCGGCTCCTGAAGATGCCGACCAGCAAAAAGGTCATGTACGTCAGGGCGGACAAGCCGTATATCTCCTGCTCCCCCGACTCCATCGCCGTCGATTTGCGAACCAAGAAGCGGTGGGGCATCGAATTCAAATACGTGGAGCTGATAAAGAACGAGGACAAGAACGTTTGGGAGGGTGGCGTGCTTCCCGACCAATACTTCTGCCAATGCCTTCAATACCTCGTTGCCATGCCCGAGTTGGCTGGGGTGGTGCTCTTCGCCCACTTGCAGTACTTCCGGCACGACGACTCCCTGAACGAATGGGTGTTCGACCACGCGGTCGACAAGCCGTTCTTCATCGTCAAAGACGATGTTTCCCTTCAGGTCGATTTCCTTGAGCGCAAGGAGACCGAATTCATGGAGGTCAACATAAAGGGGCGGAAACGCCCGAAACTCAAGATTTCACTTGCATAGGAGGAAACCATCAATGAGTGAAAAAGTGGAAGCGTTCGAGTTGGAGACAATCTCGGACAAAACGACTGGCGTGCTCGCGATCAAAGACTTCGAAGCCACGCTCGAGACCGCGAAGCGAATCGTCGCGGAGAACCCAGTCCCCGTCATCGACAATGACGAGGCGAAGAAGGAGGCAAAAGCCTTCCGAGCCACCATCAACAAAGTGGTCAAAGCCATCGACCGCCGAAGAATCGACACCATCGCCGATTACACCCAAGACTTCGCCGACAAGTGCAACCAAATCAAGGCGCTCCTTGACGATTTGCAAAAAGGCTACGGCAAAGCCATCACCGACTACGAAGACTCCCAAAAAGCCGTCGTGGCGGACACCGCTCCGGCGAAGAAATACACCGCAACCATCAAGTTCACGGACGAGAAGCTAATCAAGAAACTGACCGACTTCTGCCTCAAGAACAACTGCGAACTGACCATCAAATAAGGAGGAAACATGGAACAGCAAAGCAACGCGTTGCCCGCGAATACCAAGAAGGAAATCGCGAACGCAATCGGAAATTCCGGCATCGCCGACTCCATCCTTGCATCGTTCAACAAACTCGCCCAACAGGGGCAACTCGTGTTCCCGAAAGGCTATGCCGTCGGCAACCAACTGAAACTGATGTACGCGGAAATCTCCCAGAACGGGAGCCTCGCGAAAGCCACACCAATCTCCATCGGCGAATCGCTCGCCAACGCCACCATTCAGGGCTTGGAAGTCGATAAGAAGCAGGTCTACTTCATCGTCTACGACAGGAAGATGACCATGTTCCGCAGTTACTTCGGCGATGTCGCGGTAGCCAAGCGCTCCGGGCTTGTGAAGGAAATAACCGCTCGGGTCATCTACAAAGGCGACGTATACGACATCCAAACCAATGACGAGGGCAAGGAATACGTCCAAGGACACCGCACCTCTTTGAAGAACCGCGACAACGAAATCGAAGGCGCTTATGCGTGGGCGGTTCTCCCCGATGGACGGCGCGAGTACGTCATTATGACTTGGAAGGAAATTCAGAAGAACTGGAGCAAATCCAAAGCCCCGCAAACCCAAAAGGACTTCCCGCAAGAGATGGCGAAAAGGACGGTAATCAGGCGCTTGGTCAAGATGCTGTTCAATACCGCTCCTACCGATATTGCAGACGAAGCGAAAGCAATCATCGGCTCCTACAACAGAACCACGAGCGATGAGTACGTGGAGACCATCGACTACTCCAAGGGCGGTCAGGCTACCACGGTTGGCAACAACATCATCGACGATGATGAGAAGCCGGAAGAGCCGATTCCGAGCGAGTCGGAAAAGCCGTTCGAAGACGACGATCTTGACGAAGAAGCGCCGTTTTGAGCGTTATGAGTTTTCGGGGGTTCTCACCAAAAACCCCCGATGAAATCAAGAGGAAATACAACCATGAAATTAGAACTAGAGAACGGGACAATCCTTGAAGGAAACGACATGGTGACCGTTGACATCCACGACATCGCCGATGCGCTCCTCAAATGCAAATCGGTCGAAGCGAGAAACAAAGAGCTGGAGAGGGAGAACGCGGTTCTCATCGACGCCGCCGAGTCCAATTCCGTCCTCCGCAAGAACGTTGACAAGACCAAGCGCGTAGCGAAATTCCAGCGCACATCATCTCAGTTGTTCAGAAAAGCGTCGCGCTCCCTTTGGAAGTACCTCGACATTCGGGTTGGAGAACTCAGGGAAGATGGGATGAGAACGCTGATGATCATTCCGAAGGGCGAGTTATCAGGAGGGGCAATATCCGTGTTTATCCCCGCCGAGCACGCAGTACCCATCGAAGCCGTCTTCAAGCCCGATGGCACGTTCGCGAACCGCGCCGATGTGTTCGCAATCCTTCAGGCGAAGGAAGCCGAGCAAAAAGCCCAGCTGGACTTCGACCTCGATGACAAGGAGGAGTAAGCGATGCCCCCCTTCAACAAGACCGTCTATAACCCAGCGAAAGCCCCTTGCAAGGACTGCCAAAACCGCCAAGTCGGATGCCATGCCGGCTGCGCGCCATACGCCGAGTTTCGGAGCAGGGTGGACGAATTCAACCGCCAGCGCCGAATCGCAACCAAGTCCTACGTGGACGAATTCATCACCAAGAGGAGGTAAACATGCAGAAAACCAGAAGGATGCTCTCGTCCGAGATAATCAAGTGCGATGGCTTCATCTCCATGTCCGCCGCCGCCCAAGCGCTCTACGTCCACCTCGTCCTGTCCTGCGATGACGAAGGCTTCACATCCTCGATCGAGCTGTGCAAGTTCATGGCTCACGCCACGGACGAAGACGAGGAGATGCTCGTGAAGCGCAGGTTCATCCTGCAAATCCCGAACGAGAACGGGAAGGTCACCATCATCAAGCATTGGTTGATGAGCAACTACGCCAAATCTGGCATCGTGCAGTCCCAATTCACCGAACGCTCCAAGGTGTTCGTCAAGCCGAATGGGAACTACACCTTAGACCCCGAGGAAGGCAAACCGCTTCCCTCGCACGCGTCCGACGGACACGCCCGACGGACGCACCCTGCGGACACGTCCGCTACAACTAACTCAACTAATTCAACTAATAGAACTAAAACAACTAACTCAACTAATAGAACTAACCCAATAGGTATTGGTCAACCACCTATCACGTCCACGTATGACGATGACGACCAGCCATTCTAAAAGGAGAAATTATGAAAAATTCTTTAATGAAAAATCAAAAGATGAGCCCACAGGCTTGGAGGCTGTTCGACCTGCTTACCGCCGCCGAGGAATACGGACAACCCGCTGACTTGAAAACGATTTGCGAGGAACTGGAGATGCCGTACACCGCAGCGCTCTTCCAATACCCATCGAACTCACCCGAATACAGACATGTCTGGAATCTGGTGGAGGAAATCAACAACTCGCTCGAAGTCGATAAGTGCGTGTACCGCGCGCCGGGATACAAATTCCGCTTGGCGAACAAGAGGGAGTGCATCGAGACATACGTAAAGCTTCGCAGGGAGGCAATCCGCCTCCACAACAGGGCGGACGTTTTGAAAGCCAAGATGTATCGGAACAACCAAGGCAAACTCCTCACCAACCAAGACAAGCCGATGAACGATAAGGCTAAGCCGTTCCACGAAGCCTTTGCGGAAGGGGAGAGATGAACGGGCTGAGCGATTTCAGGTTTTTGGGGATAATCGCCGACTCGTGCGCCATGCGAAAGTCCAAGACCAATGCGGACGCCATCGTCTCCAAATTCACCATCGCGGTGCGCGCCAGCAAGAACGGCATGAGCCGATTCCCAGTCCTCGCCTACAACGAACTCGCGGAATACGCCAACGAGACGTGCCGTGTCGGAGCCAAGGTGGCGGTGAAGGGAACGATTGTGTCCGAGGACGTTCCGAACCCCGGCAACAAGCGCGCGATCGTGAGAACGTACTTCGTGGCGAGCGAGATACTCCTGATTGCGAAGCCCACGCAGAAATCCCTGACATCATACGCTCGGAGGTTCTCCGAGTTGACCGAACTGTCGCTGATTAAACCGAAAGGAAGGTACATACCGAAGAACGAAAATGAAAGAGCAAGACCGAGAGATACTGACCGCGAAAGCGGAGATGAAGCGGTTTAAGGAAAAGGGAAACCGCTTCGGCTACAAACAGGCGAAGGCGCATTACGAGCGCCTGCTAAGAAAGAAAAGACTCAATGAAAGGAGCGCGACATGATTGCGAAAAAACTATTCGTCCCATCCGTTCCGCAGGGCAAGGCGCGACCGAGGGCGACCGCAGTTGGCGGGTTCGCCCGCGTATACACGCCATCGACAACCAAACTCTACGAGAACCTAATCAAAATCGTCTACCAGCGGGATTACCCGAACGAAAAGCCGACTTCGGAGCCGATTTCGCTGGAACTGGTCTTCCGCTTCCCGTACCCGAAGTCCGCGTACTGGGTGGTGAATTCCAAGCACAACGGGGAACTCCGCTCCGAATGGAAGGGCAGGAAGTTTACGTCGAAGCCCGACATCGACAACCTGATGAAAGCCGTCTTTGACGGATTGAACGGGGTCGCCTACAAGGACGATTCCCAAATACGGCACGTCTCCGCCTCCAAAGTGTATGACGAGAAACCCGGGGTCGAAATCACGATCCTGACGGAGCCCTGCCATGCCGAGAGTGAATGAGATTCTTCTGGGCGATGCCTACGAACTGATTAAGACCATCCCCGACAAGAGCATCGATTGCCTGTATACGGACATCCCGTATGACATTCCCGGCATACACAGTGGCGCAGGATTCCTGAGCGAACGGAAATTCAAAGACGAAATCGCCGTTTTCTCGGAAGGCGTCTCCGATGAGTTGTGGGACGAGGTCGACCGAGTGCTGCGCGATGACTTCAACATGTTCGTGTGGTGCTCCATCAAGCAAATTCCCCACCTGTTGCACCGCTACGCAACGGAGAAGGGCTTGAACTTCAACATATTGGTGTGGTGCAAGACGAACGCCACCCCGTTCGTCAACAACACTTGGAAGCCCGACCTCGAATACTGCCTGCACTTCCAAAAGGGCGCTCGACTGAACGACGGGATACATCTGAAATCCAAGTACTTCGTGAGCGGTACGAACAAGGACGACAAAAAGCGCTTTGTCCACCCGACGATAAAACCGCTCGAATTGGTGGAGCGCCACATTCTCCACGCCACGCAGCCCGGCGACATGGTGCTTGACCCGTTCATGGGGAGCGGGACTACCGCATTGGCGTGCAAGCACACGGGCAGGAACTACATCGGGTTCGAAATCGACCCCGAATTCTACAAAATAGCGACCGACAGGCTGAACGGGGTGGACGTTCACGGCACGATGTCGCTCTTGGACACCGACTTCGACAAGTTGGAACCAAGCAAACCACAGCAGTTGTCTTTATTCGATGAAACAGGAGGAAAAGAAAATGCCTAACCAACCAAACAACCAGCATGCTGGCGATGAGAAAGTCACGCTGACCATGACTCGGAACGAAGCGTTCCAGCTTCATCTCTGCATTGTCGCCAGACTCTCATCCGTGCAAACGAAATTCGTCAACGCCTACTGCCCTGAGGAGCAGGCGGCGGCTCAAAGCCTGATGGGCTATCTCACGGAACTGTCGGGCAAAATCTCGGAGGTGCTCAAGAATGGCGGAGAAAATTAAAGTCACCCCCGATTGCATCAAACTCCTTCCGAACGAAGTGCCGTGCTTCGCGGTGTGCATCCTCTACGATGAGAAGGTGATGAACCTGATTTTCTCGGAAGACCCCGATGAGAAGAAGTTTGTCGAATCTTACTTCAAAGCCATCACGGAAATCGCCGACTCCCACAAGCACTTCGGAGTGTCGAACAGCGGGAACTCGCTCGTTGTCCTCGTGGACGCCCGTGAAAAAGGAGCCGAATTCACCGCAATAGAAATCGTCAACGACTATGTGTCTAAAGGTTACGTAGCCAAAATGAGCAAGCGAATCGCAATCGCCGACGGGCGGTACAAGAAAGAGCCGTATGAGGGGTTCTTGGTCGAACTTCCGCCTTACGAAATCGAGCAGGAAATCATCAAACTCCTCGAAGACTACTGCTATTCGTGGAAGGTGACCCAGTACCCCCGCAACGAAATACTCTTCTACGATGGCGATTTGGGTGGCGGGAGAAGCGTCACCATCGCCGTGCAGGGCGGGCATGAACGCATTAGCGCTGGCATGAACAACGGCACTATGCACCACACTAAGCACGTGCGCGATTATTGGAAGGACGTTCTCGGCGGGCTGGAGAAGGACATACTGGAATGGCAACAAGACCACCCAAGCATAGCGAAGAAGAAAGCCCTAGCCTGATTTCCAACCACGCTTTGCGTAGGCTTGCCGAGCGCGCTGGCATCCGCGATCGAAAAACCGCCGAAGCCTTCGCCGAGGATGCTCGGGCGAACGGACTGCCCCCAGAAGCCTTCCAGTCTGGGACGGAACTGCGCGACTTCTTGGAGAGCAAGAGGCGAGGCAAGCGCCTTCTCATCCACCGTGGCGTGGTCATGCTGTTCGATGAGCGCGACCGAGCCATCACCGCGTACCCGCTGCCAGCCCCTTTGCTGGCTCAATATAGAAAGGAAACCAACCATGATTAACAACGAATTCAACATCATCGGAATCGCCGTCTCCGAGTATGAAAGCGATTCTTGGGGAAACCACGTGCTACGCGTGGAAATCGAGAAGATGGGCTCTAAAGAAGGAAACGTCTTCGAAGCCGAGGTGAAGGTCTACGGCAACAACCGCATGGTGGACGTGAAGCGCGCCATCAAGGGCGAGCAAATCGCCGTGAACGGGTATATCGACTTCTTCACCAGCAAAAAAGGAGCCCAAGTGCTTCGCTTGGTCGCCCAAAGGGTCTACGTACTCGGCGAGCAAAAGAAGCGCAGGGTGGATAGCGCGACGACAGAATCTCAGGGGTCAGCCGAACCACACCTTGCCGAGCGTGAGGAAGACTACCGCGTGCCCGATGTGGACGTGGTTGATGACGACCTCCCGTTCTAAAAATGTTCGTTCCGAACCTCGCCGACCTTCTCCGCGCCGAGTTGCTGAATTACGAACTTGCTATCCAGTTAGCCGAGTCTAAGATTGCCTATTTCTCATCGCGAATGGAGCGGGATAAGGGGCTTCCGATGGCGAAGACCAAATCCCGCTTCGTGTACGCGAAGATAGCGAAAGAGCGCTGGGAGACGTTTCGGGATGACGTTCTGGAAATCAAGAAATCCCTCGCTCAGGGCATCGATTCGGCGCTTGCTGCGTACCCGGCGCTGCACCGGCAAATCTTCTCGCTCTACTTTTTGGAGCAAGCTTCTATTGATGAATGTGCCGCGAAGACTGGCTTGACCAGTCGGCAGGTTAAAGCGATAGTCGAAAAGATAAACGGCGACCTCCACGAGTTATACCGCCCATGAAAGCCGTAAAAGCCCATTACGGCTTTTTTCTTTTCCCGCTCGTCAAAATACCCGACCGCGTGTTAGAACGCGCCTATAAGGGCGCAAAAGAAAAGCCGACCCCTTGCAAGAATCACCAAGTCGCAGGGTCGGCTGGCGCAACGGGGTCGATTCAATTCCCGTTGCGTTCCATATCGGCGCGAATCAAATCGCGGATATAGCGGTTTTTGGGTTTGTGGCGGTCGAGCCAGTCAATCAGGTCTCCGTCCTTCTTCTTGTGAAGCATGACGGTCACAACGGTCGTATTGGCTTTCTTCCACTTCGCGGTCACGGCGGTGCGGTTCGCCTTTGCCTGTTCGGGTGTCAGTTTCCGAGGGCGACCGCGTGATGCTTTCTTCTCTTTGGGCATAGCGATACCTCTAAGGGAATTATATCCCTTTCGTCAAATTCTCGCCAGCAGTGCGAGTTTGCCGTTGTGCAGGCGAATCATGCTCCGCACGATAGCGCTGTAGTCGCTTTCCTTTAGGGAAATGGTGTTCCCATCTTTGTCATGCCTCACAATCAGCACGTTGCCCACGATCGTTTCGACGACGTTCTCGCTCTTGTCGAGGGTGAAGACGGCGATTTTCTTGCGGTTGCTTTCCTTCAGCAAGCCCTCATCGTCAACGATAAGGTCGAGCCATTCTCCGTTGAATTTGCGTTTGACAATATCAATCGTGGAGCAGTCCAAATGATGATAGAAGGATTGAAGGTCGTTCTTGATGGTGGTGGGGGTGATGATGCCATTGTCGGTATCGACTAAGACGGCTTTGATGGTTTTTTGCTTTTTCATTTTTATCTCCTGAATTTCGTTTGATTGCCCCGCCTTTTGGGCGCGTGGCTTTCCCGTTGAGTGAGATTGATTTTCCTTTTGCTAGCCCATCAGTATGCCTCCTCCGAGTATTCGTAGAAGTTGAACCACGTCTCGGCTTCGGAATCCTCGACTTCGGCGAAGTATTCCTCGACTTCGCAAATGTTGTGGAACGTGTGCCCCAGCCATTTCGATACGGCTTTGAGCAGGGCTTTCTTCGTGGGGTAGCGGTTGGGGATTGCATCGTCCTCGCCTATGTAGGAGTTCCTGTATGCGCCATCTATGTAATAGCGTTCATCGAAGAAGATTCCATCAGTGTCGGTGTTGATGAAGATTTCGTTTCCTGTCTCCTCCGCTAGATAAACGAATTTCAGCCTTGGGAAGCATCGCTTTAAGAAGCAATCCCATTCAGTTATTGCGGGATGCCACTTCGTAGAGAAGACGAATTGGAGGAAGAGGGTTTCGCCCTTCATCTTGGTTTCGGGTTCGTCTAGGAAGTAGCATTGTGTCATGCCCTTCACGTACTCCTCGGGCATGCCAGCGAGCATGAACATGATGTCGTATTGGTTGTAATAATCGCGCCATTTTTTGCCGTCCTTCATTTCGCTGACGGCTTGGTCGTACAATTTTGCCAGCCTTTCGAGTTCGGGCTCATCGCCGTAGATGCAAATCACGTTGTCGCAAATGTTTGCCATTGTTATTTTTTGCTCCGTTTCTCCCGCTTTTTGGACGGAAGCGGGAAACCGTTTGGGGTGTTTTCAGAAGAGCAGGTCGAACGCTCTAACGATGTTGGCTTTCAGTCGTCCTTCATAGTCGGAATTCTCGGTAATCACCTCACGGCAGTGGGGGCACGCTTCGGCGATTCCTTTGGTGTTCGACCTCTCGGTGATGAAGATTGTCCGCTTGTTGTCCAAGGGCTTGAGGTTGTTGTAGGACATTAGGTCGCGACCGCTTTGGGTACTGAGGCACGATTCGGGAAGCCCCGTTCGCCCATCAAATAGGACGATATTCAATTCTTTCCCCGTTTGGTTTGTTTTGCGGTAGCATGCCTCGATTTCGTTTTTCGGGAGCGCGTTGTCGCCGTTGCTTTTGCTATAGCGCTTAGACTTGTCTTGCTCGATTACGAAATGGTCGTCCATGCGGATTAGTCTCCATTCGAAGTCGTTGCGGGAGCGCTCGATTTCGTCCAGCGCTTTCAAAATGCCGTTGATGGTCGTGTCGTGCTTCCAAAAAGAACCGCTTTGGTCGAGCCAAATATTGAGGGTTTTCTTCTCGGCTTTGCGGGCTTCGCGCTCCCCGCCATCAAGGGTTTTGTCGCACCATTTCATAGTAAGATGCTGGTCTTTGATATAGCGTTTTACGTTGAATTTACCGCTATATGCGCCGATTGTCGGGGCGGTGGCGATGCCGAGCCCTTTGTTGCGGATAATGGCTTTAAGCATGCCGACTTTCGCTTCGGCATCCGCGAAGAAGTCGGACATTGTAAGGGGGTAAGAGCCGTAGATTTGGGCTTGTTGCTTGTTGGCGACCGAGGCGGTTCGCATAAGTTCCTCGCTTTCTTCGGCGGTTTGCGCGCCTTCATCTTCCTCACCTTCCTCGGGTTCGGCTTCCATCGGGTTGCTTTCTTCTTCGGATTGCTCGCCGTTTTGGGCTTTTTCGCCGTCTTCGGATTCCTCGGATTCTTCGCTTCCTTCGGATTCTTCGCCGTTCTCTTTGGCTTCTTCGGATTGCTCGCCGTCCTCATTCCCTTCGGAATGGTCGTTTTCATCGGCTTCCTTTTCGCCGTCTTCGGCTTCATTCCCTTCGGATTGCTCCTCTTCGGCGGGCTTTTCGCTTTGCTGGTTGTTTTCGCTTTCTTCGCCAGCCGTACCGCTTCCAGCGTTCCGCCCGTTGCTCGGTTGCGGTGCTTTCGGGGTGGCGGGAACATACTTTTCGAAAATGGCTTTCAGTTCTCTAAAGAAGTTCGCGAATTCAGCCGAGAGCCCATAGGAGGTCGAGGAGTTGTATTTCGCGGTCTTCTTCAAGAACCGCTTTAGGGCTTCGACCATTTCGGCAAGCCCGAAGGGGGCTTTTCTAATCCTGAGCCCGTACAAGACCCATTCTTCGAATGATTTGGGGGCTTTGTATTGAATCAATGCCCGAGCGTTGGCTTTGAAGTCGACCCCGTGGAAGTAGTGGGCTAAAAGGTTCTCGATGCGTTCATCTTCGATGATGTTGGTCAATTCGTGGCTGATGCCATAAAAGCGCTGACATTCGACCATAAGGTCGGCGGGGGTGAGCATCGCGTGGCTTAGTTCGTGATAGCAAAGGGCGCGGATTGTGCCCTCTAGTTCTTCATCGGTCAAAGTCGCGATTTTAGGGGAAACGGCGACCGCAATGTTCGCGAAAGAAACAACGATTTGCCAGTGCTCGGGGTCGAAGTAGGAGGTCGAAGCGTAGGCGTTTAGGGTGACGGGAATGGTTGAGGCTTTCAAATAGTGCGCTTTGGGAAGCGTGGCGAGGATTGATTCGGCTTTGCCGTAAAGTTCTTTTAGGTTTTTCATTGTCTTGACCTCCCTTCTTTAGAAGACCCAGCCGAGGAAAGGCTTGTCCATTTTGACGATTTCGCCAGCCCTAGAAACTAGGGGATTCGGTAGCGGGGTTTTGCCATAGTTCGTTTCAAGGTTCAAAGTCATAATGACTTTAAAGCCATCGGCAATTTCGATTTCCCGCCCATTGTCTACGAACGATTTCCCGCCATCGGTCACACCTTGCAAACGCTGGAGGACTACTGACTGGTAAAGGTTCGCTTCATCTATGATGATGGGCTTCCCTTCGGTGATGGCTTGCCCTATCTCGGTGAGGACGAGGTCGACCCCGCCGTGGTCGTTGACCACGTTTCGGGTGAATAGTTCGCTCGGGTCTTGCGTTGGGCTGGCGATGATTTTGGGGCACTTGTAAAGTTGCTCGGCGAGGGTGGTTTTGCCCGTTCCCGCTGGACCGTAGTAGATTGCCAATCTTTGATTGATTTTTCCGTGGCTCACGGGGCACGCTTTCATCTCGGCGAAGATTTCGCGCCATTCGGGGCTCTTGAATTTCGGGGTCGCGCTGTCGATGATTTCAACGGGCATGCCGATTAGTTCCATTGTATTCACAATGAATTCGCCCGCTTCGGTTGCGTTCGGCAAGTGTCTCAGGGTGTTGATAAGACGGGGGTCGGGCTTGAATTCGAAGTCCTTGCAAAAGGTCATAACCTTTTGTGCTACCGCGTTGGCTTGTTGCATTTGGGCTTTCGAAAGCGTGCCATCAGCATTGGCGGGCTTCGCCTCTTCGGCTGGTTGTTGCGGTTGCGCCTTTTCTTCGGCTGGCTGGCGGTGGTGTTTGGCTGGACTGCCCAAAGCGATGCCCGCTTTAGCGAGGTCGGATGCAAAGTAGGCTTTTCCGTTGGTTTGCGCCCCTCGGACGAACGAGGCAAGCGCTGAAAGCGAAGCGAAGACTAGGTCGCGCCGAGTCTTGTTGTCGCCATCGACTTCGGCGGAGCGAAGATTCTTCACGGCTTCGCTAGCCGATTTCCCTAGGGTCGGATTGACGGGCGACCCAATGCCCAGCGTGAAGGTATCATCATCGTTGATGATGAGAACAACACCTTCGGGAGTAGTGATTCTTTCCATGTGTTTTTTCCTTTCTCAATCCCTTTAGGGATTGTATCGGCGGGGGAATCATTCCCGCCTCGGCAATATCTTCGCTCTATTATTTATTGCTTGCAATAGATATTTTTAATCTTGCTATTTATCGACATAGAAAACCCGCTATTTATCGCATTTTCTATTTATCCCTTTTTCTTTATTTCTATTTAAATGCTTATCCGTGAAGCGCAAACGGGGAAGGGAAGCGGGAAACATTATTTTTCATCAAAAAGCGTAGGCGATTCGGCTTCTAAATGGCTTCTTTTCCCTTGTCATGCTGGCATAGTTCCGAGCAACCGCACCGCAATGGCAAAAGGCTAGCAATCATCGGGCTTTTTCGCTCTAGTCAAGCAAGCGGGGGGAAAACAATGACGGGCAAGCGTTCCACGGCGGGCAAGAACGGCATGGGGCAAGGCGATTTGAAAAGTGAAGTCGAGCACCCCCACCCCTATGGCACGGGATCGCCGGGGGGCGGTCTTATAGAAATAAAGCTCCCACTTCAAATCCGCCCCAAATTTTCAGCCCTTCTATTTATATATAGAGTTCTATTCATCATTCGGTTGAATAGGGTGGTATCAGAAAAAATTTTTTCGGCAAAAATTTCGCTTTTTGGGAATTTTTATCCTTTCGCGTTCGCAAATTGCGAGCGATAATGTCCGCAGGAGATTTTTGTATCGATGGATTTGCAGGATTTGATGACTGGCTACGAGAAAAGGATGGTCTACGGCAAGCTGAAAAGCGCCGCCGACCTTTTGAAGGACGACAAAATGGTCGCCACGGCGGTCAAAGGAATCTTGGGAACCGAGGTCGAGAGGAAGATCGAGTCGGGCGAGGCGGTCAACATCCCGCTCGTCTACGATTTGCTCATCGACCTTTTCGCATACTGGAAGCAGAACCCCTCGAAAATCGATTTGAAGGTTCTCTCTTCCGTGTTGGGCGAGACGAAGGTCGAGGTCTCCGGCTCCAACGAGACGGCATCCGACGTGTTCGGCGGCATCGCAATCGCGAAAGGGAAGAAAGTTGATACCGATTCTGGACGGAAGGAATAAGCCGACTGGGAAGTTCCAAAGAACCCTCGCGGACGAGCTCCTGCCGGAATACGACGAAGACCTTGCGGTCATAGTCAAAGACGGCGAAGAGGAGATGGTCGTCCCCGTGTGGCGGTTCATCGAACGGCATCTCCGGCTGAAGGACAAAAAAGGTCGCTTCCGCCCGTTCGAGATCAACCGCGCCCAATGCCAGCTCTACATCGCCATCTGCAAGCGCAAGCGGCGGGGCAAGGGCATGCGGTTCGACATCCTGAAAGCCCGTCAGCTGGGCTTCTCGACGTTCATAGCGGCTTTGTTCTTCACCATGACGGTCTTGGTTCCCAACCAGACGACGGTCATCGTGGCGGACACGGCGGAGCACGCGACAAACCTGTTCCGCAAATACAAGTTCTACTACGCGAACCTGCCCCAATTCCTGAAGGACAAGCTCCCCACGCTGGCATCCAACGCGAAGGAGCTCATCATCGACTACGGCATGGGGCAGACATCCATCATCCGGGTCTTGGTTCAGGGCGAGAGCGCGGGTCGTTCCGACACCTGCCAATACCTGCACCTGTCCGAAGTCGCCTTCTGGCAGGACATCGTGGACACCTCAACGTCCATCCTCAACACCGTGGACGACGGCAACCCAGATTCCATCATCTTCTACGAGACGACCGCGAACGGCGTGAACGACTACAAGACGATGTGGGACGACGACGTTGTGAGCGGGGACGATGGGTTCGAAGCCCTCTTCTACCCGTGGTACATGGAGCCCGGCTATCGGGCGGACTACTGGGGGTTCGATTTGTTCGACTGGGAGCGGAAGCTCGTGGACGAACTCCATCTCGACCTCTCCCAGATCGCTTGGTACCGAGTCCAGTACAACAAGATGCGCGGCAACCTGCCAAAACTCAGGCAAGAGATGCCGAGCACGCCCGTCGAAGCCTTCATCACTTCCGGCAGTTCCGTGTTCAACATGGAGCTTCTGCTGGAGAGGAAGGCGGAGATAATGCGGAGCCCACAGCCGAAGCGCGGGTTCTTCCAGTTCAGGAAGTCTGTCAGCCAAGACGGCGGCGTGATAAACGTCACCGAGGCTCGCTGGGTGGATTCCGAGGTCGGCTCCGTCCGCATCTACGAAGAGCCCAAGCCCGGTCATCCCTATGTGGTGAACAACGACCCCGCGATGGGCGGGGACGACTACTTCGCGACGGTCGTGGTGGACAACTCCAACGGGAGGCAGGTCGCCACGTTCCACAAGAACAAATGCGACGCGGACGAGGCGGCTTACCAGTCGCTTCTGCTGGCGAGGCACTACAACGGCGCGCTTCTCAGCGGCGAGACGAACACCACGGCTTACCTGCTGAAGCTCGCGAGGAAATGCGGCTATCGGTTCATCTACCAAGACCAAGACTACGAAGCCCTGTCCGGCAGGTATCAGGACAAGCTCGGGTACAAGACGAAGCAGACGAACCGCCAAGGCATGATAAACACATTCGCGGAGGCGTTCCGCGACGATCCCTCCATCATCAGCGACTACGCGACCATCTGCGAGATGGAATCGTTCCAAGTCGTGAGGTCTAAGGCTTCCGAGTACGGCGGTCTCCCGAAGGAGAAAGCCGTAGCCACCGGCGGGAGCCACGATGACTTGGTGATGGCGATGTGCGGGTTCTTCCTTTGCAGGGGAGCCCAAAGAGCAACGGTGGATGAAGGGGCGGCGAAACGCTCCCAGAGCATCGAGAGCCTCGAGCTTGAAATCGAGCGGCGGCGCTCCGCCAAAAAGAGCGAGCAGTACAGGAGGAACGTGTTTCAGATATGGGACTGAAGGATTACAAAGTCTACAAACGCAACCGGCAAATCAAGGAATTCTTCGAAGCATACGGCATATCCGAAGCCGATTTGCGCTATCTCCCCGAGGCGCTGAAAGCCGTCAAGGAGCTGAAGAAGAAGGCTGACGAAGCCCCCGTTTTCCAGAAAGCCGTTCCATCCGAGGAAGAGAAGAAGAAATACAAAGAGAGGAGCGAGACGTTCGCGAAACCCGAGGACGTGGTAGCCATGTTCAAGAAAGATGCGGAGGAATTCTATCCAAATGGCAGAGCAGAGTAAGGCAGAGAGCACGGCGACGACCGTGTGCTACCAGCATTATTTGGTAGACAAGACCTACAAATCCTCCAAGGGGGCGAAGTGGTCTACGAACCTAGCAGCCATGATTACGCAGGCTCAGGACTTTTACAACGGCAAGCAGTACCCCGACGGCAACTTCAACAACGCAATCAGGGTCGCTTTGAACGCCTGCTCCTTCGCGGCGAACATCAAAGCCGGCAAAATCTGCGGCACCCCGATCTACATCACCTTCACGGCGGACAACCCCGACGTGGACTGCACCAAACTCCGCCAGTTTGACGAATACAACCAATCCAAGCTCCATCAAAAGACATTCAACTTCCAAGCCGCCCTCAACGGCTTCGTCAACGGCACCGAAATCGCCTACGTCCGCTGGGACGACGACGACATGACGTACAAAGGCATCTACAAGGGCGGTCTTTGCTATGAGCACATCGACCCGAGGAACTTCGCGGTCGCGAACAACCGCCTGAGCGAGATTCAGAATCAGGCTTGGGTGATGTTCTGGGGTCTCATGGACGCGGGAGCCGTGTGCGACCTAGTGGAAGGCAAGTCCGAGAAAGAGAAGAAGGAGAAGCGCGAGAAAATCATCAAAGAGGCGAAGGGAGCCGACGACAAGACGGACGACATCGAAGCCGCCCGCTCGCAAATCACCGTGTTCACCCGCTTCTTCCGCGTCGATGGGGAAGTCTGTTTCGAGTGCGCGACGGAAACCGTAGACCTATTCACGTACCCGAAGCCCCTGAACCGCAGGCTCCACGCGGCGAAAATCAAGAAAATCATCGACGACTACAAGAAAAACATCGATGAACCTTCGGAAACCGGCGATTTGGTGAAGGATTACGACATCGACCCCGAAGACCTCATCATGCAGAAATACGATTCCGTGAAGCTCTCGGACGAGGAATACGCGAAGGTGAAGGAGAAGTTCTCCATCTACCCGTTCGCCACCTTCGTCCCGTTCGTTGTGAACGGAAGTTTCTGGGGCAGGAGCGACGTTACCTCCATGATCCCGTGGCAAAAAGCACTGAACTTCGCGATTTCCATGAATTTGAAGTGCATGGAGAACAACGCGTACAACCCCGTGTTCGTCAAGCCCGACACCTTGCAGGGTCAGGTCATCACGAACGAGCCGGGGCAGGTCTACGTCGATTATTCCGGCTTCACGAACGGCTGGGGCATCAAATTCGGCGAGACCCCGCCTGTTCCAAACGGGCTCATCGACTTCGTTGACAAACTGTTCGGTTTAGCCCGCCTAATCGGCGGCTTCAACGATGTCATGGACGGCTCCGTGACGAACAAGGACATGTCCGGCGTCATGCTCCAACAGATGATTAAGCAAGCCAACACTTCGATCGAGCAGCAGCAGCAAATCTTCTGGGTTTTCAACGAGAACCTCGCGGAAATCAGGACGACATTCTACAAGCATTACGTAGACAAAGCCCGCTACACAGCTTCTTTGTCGGATGCCGAATACGACGAGAACGAAGAGGCGCGCGGCATGCTGTACAACGCCCTTCTGAACGGGCAGAAGCTCGAGACTTTGCCCAACGCGAAACCCGAGGACTTCGAGAAGCCCTCCAAGCGCACGAGGCTCTTCGAAATCAGCAAAGACGAACTCTACGGCGTGAACTTCGACATCGCCATCGAAGCCATGCAGGGCTTGGCGGACAGCAAGCTCATCGAGCAACAGATGTTCGACAACCTGCTGCTGAACGGCGGGATTCAGAACATCGAGCCGGAGCTCATCGACGCGTACTTCGAGTGCTCTCCGAACGTCAGCCCGAGGACGAAGGCGGCGTTCCGAGCCATCTTGGAGAAGCGCAAGCGCTCCCGCATCGCCCAGTTGGAGAACACTTTGGGCGAGGTCATTGGCAAGACCCAGCAAATCATCGAATACGCGAGGCAGTTGGAGAACACCATCGGGGTTCAGGGCACCTACCTCAAGAACCTCACGGCGGAGTTCACCGGCAAAATCGCCATGCAGAACAAAATCATCGGCGGCTTGCAGAAGGACTTGTCCACTTATCGCGAGCCGAAGGAGAACGGCGAGGCGAAAACCGCGAACGGCGCGCCCGCTTGATACGATTCAATCCGCTTTGCGGTTTGATAAAACGCTAGGCACAGCGCAAAAAGACCATCGCTAGGAGACAGCGTGAAAATCCCTTCGCAGGCAGAAGCGAAAAAACCCCCCGATTTCCATGACGGGGCAACGAAAGGAGCGATTATGGAAGACAAAGAGAAGAAGGTCGAAGCCGAAAAGGACGAAGACCTGAATCCAGACGACTTCGAGGAAGGCGGGCAACCGAAGGGCGATGACAAGCCCAAAGAGAGCCAAAGCGCCGAGAAGAACCCCGAGCCCGAGGGAAGTCAAACCGAGGACGAGGAAAAGAAACGCCGGGCGGAATTCGCCGAGCGCAGGCGCAAGAAAGAAGCCGAGGAAAAGGCTGAGCGCGAGCGCAAGGAAAGGGAAGCCCAAATCCGAAAGGAAGCAGCCGAGCAGGCGGAACTCGGTCTCATCACCAAGAACCCCTATACGGGGAAGCCCATCAAGGACGCCTACGACCTTGAAATCTACAAAATTCAGAAAGCCATAGACGAGCGCGGCGGAGACACCACGCGCGACTTGGCGGACGAAATCGCCGAGCGGGAACGCAAGAAAGCGGCTCAAGTCAAGAAGGAAGCCGAAGAAGCCAAAAAGGCTACCGAAGCGAACCAAACGCAAATCGCGGAGCTTAGGAAAGCGCATCCCGAAGTCAATACGGCTGAACTCGCGAAAGACCCCGATTTCATGGAGTTGGCTTACGAGAAAGAAGGGCGGTGGACACTGCTGGAAGTCTTCGAGGAAAACGAACGCCGGAAAGCGGCTAAGAAGAAAAAAGAAGACGATAGCAAAGCCGAAGAGCTTGCCAAGAAGCAGAAGCAACCGAGGGCGAACGGCAACGGCAGCAACCAGTTGGATGACAAAATCCAGAAAGCTGAGACCTACGAAGAATACCAACAGCGCTGGAACGAAAAATACAAGCAATAAGAAAGGAGCCTACCAATGGCACTCGCTAACACCAACGCCGTCAAATATGCCGAAATCACCGATGAGCATATTACCGACATCAAGAAGGGCATTGAGCTCTTCGTCAAATCCGAGGAGTACTGGGACAGGTTCGCCCATCACTCCAACGTCCCGAGAGGGCACAAGAAATTCCAGTCCCGCAGGCTGATTCGCCCGAAAGTGAAGTACGAGGACATCTCCCCCCGTGCTGAACTCGTGGCTCCGCGTCCCACCAAAATCGCCGTCGCGACCTTCGAAAAGTCGGTCGACAACTACGGCGACAAGGCTATCTACACCCGCGAAGACCTCCAGTATCACTTCGACAACACCCTCACCAACATCCGCTTAACCTTGCAGGAGATCGCGGTTCAGAAGCTCAACCTCATCAAAGGTCATGCCTTCATCTCCAGCCGCGCGACCCTGACTTGGGACACCAACTACCGCACCACGCTCCGCAAGGCGGTCAAAATCCTCCGCCGCAACGGCATCAAGCGCTGGGACGGCAGGCACTACCTCGTCCACATGACGATGGAAGAACTCTCCGCGTTCCGCATCGAACTCGCCAGCGCCAACGAAAAATCCGAGCGTCTCCGTGTCGCTTTGGAAGGCGTCGATACCGAAGTCGATGTCTGGGAAGACTGGATGATCTCCGTTCCTTGGAACGACGACCAGACCCTCTACAAGAGCTCGTCCGTGCAATACATGGTTCTCATGGGCAAGCGCGGCATCGACGGCGAATCGCCCGTTGACGTTGCGAAGCTCGAGGGCGAATCCAACATCGATGTCTTCGACAACGGACTCGGCTCCGGCATCCTCGAAGACGTGGATGGCAACTACACCACCGACGACAACAAGCAGCAGGGCTCCGTCGCCATCAACATGGACGGTCTCGGTGCCGCCGTGTCCGATGACCTCGGCATCCTCGTCTGCGAAGTCACCATCGGTCAGGTTCAGGGCTCCGCTCTTGCGAACCCCGCTGGCTTGACTGGCTATGTCAGCCACTCCGGCAACGAGCAGGAAATCACCCTCACCCCGGGGACTCACAAAGAGTTCGAAGTCGTCGGCATCCGCCACGACTCCACTGCGAACAAGGACTACGCTTCTCGCAACACCATCGTGTCCGTCCAAGTCAAGGGCGCTTCCGGCTACAACGTCGGCACCTCCGACCTCAACACGAACACTTGGTCTGCCACCTACAAGAAGACCGCCGCTGGCGATTCCATCGCTTGCGAGATCATCGGGTATGGCAAGAAAGTCGCCGGAAACGACACCATCATCGTCCGCATCCCGAACGAAAAGCTGTACTCGCTCACCATCGCGAGCACCGCTACCGCGAACTCGGACTAAGCATAACCTTCTATGCCGCCATCGGGGGCTGGGCGTAAACTAGCCCCCACCTTATCTCACTCAACAAGGAGCAAGCATGAAAAAGTACTTCATTATCATCGGTCGCGATTCCGACAAAGAGAACGCGAAGAAAGAGCAGTTCAGAGAATACCAGAAGGACGGAGATACCGTCTTGGTTGCAATCGGCATGAAGCAAGAAGTGCCGGAATGGGTCGCCAAGCGCGCCAAAGAAGTCGGCGATGTCGATGACTACATCGAAGTCGAAACGAACGAAGCCTGATAGCAAATAACGGAGGTTGCCGCCATGAAACTCAGCGAACTCGTCTACCAATGCGTTAAGAACGTCGTCTACTTCGACGATGCCTCTTTCACATACGAGCAATTCCTTCAGGGGAAGCATGACGGCAACCCCGACTATGCGACCAACATCAGAAACGTCTTCAACCCAATCAACGAGGCGATTATGCGCCTCGGGGATTTGGAAAAAATACCTTACTGCATCGACGAGGTCGTTGCGGTCGATGGCGCTTTTTCCAAATCTTCCCTCCAGCGGAACTGCCGTTTCATCTATGGCGTTGCCACCATGAAGAACGGCGTGGCTGTTCCTTTGAATTTCCGAATCATCGGGGACAGGGTTCATGTGGATAATGTGAATTACGGAGCCCTTCTCGTGGAATACAAAGAGGATATTCCCTACTTCGACGAGAACTCCTACAAATACGAATACATAGTGAATAGCCTCGGCGGCTACGATCTCGTGACTTCGCGCGACATCAGCCTTTCGGAGCACAACATCACCAACGCGATGTGCTCCGCCATCATCGAATACGTGAAAGGAAGCCTTGGCGAGCAGGTCGCGCCGGAACTGGCGAACATGCACATCACTAGGGCGGAGCAGTATTTTGCGAACATCGACACCGCCCACAGCCAACTCAGACAGCAATTCGTCCAAAGCAAAAATAAAATCGGGGAATAATCCATGCCGTCAAAAACCACTTTCAAGCATTACGACCTCTCCTTCCACAAACAGCAAAGGCTGACGATTTCGAATTTCTTGGGCGTTGATTACAACCCCGCGCAACTTCAAGTTGCAGTAAACCATGCGACCGACATGGAGAACATGGTCTACGAGAACAGGGTCACCCAAAAGCGCCGTGGCTACGAGCAGTTGGCGAAAATCAAGAAAGAACCCTATTACGTGGAGACGGAAAACGGGTATGAGCAAAAACTTAACGAACCGCATTTCAACGGCTTCTGGGCGTTCATCGGCGGTGACGGAGCCGAGCACTGCGTAGCCCACATCGGGAAACTGCTTTACATCGTAACTGGCTTAGGCAAGAACAAAAGCTTCTTGGACTGCCGCTTCACCCCGATTCTCAAAGAAGTTGAGGTCGGGCAGAACACATACAAAGTGGCTATCGAGCTGGAAGATTTCAAGTCGATGGCTTTCCACGGCTACCGCTGCCTTTTCATCGTCGGCGGGAACGCGCTGTACATCCTTCGGATAAACGGGAACCAGTACACCCTGAAAGCGGTGGAGGATTCCGACGAGACGTATATTCCCGTTACCACCATTGGAATCACGGATGCCGACAGCGCGGTGAACGAACGGCAGGCGTTGGACGATGTGAATATGATGACCCAGTACCGCAAAAACAAATTGGTTACTGGCACGTATATGGACGATGGCGTCAATCTCAGGACTACGCGGTTCTGGGATTATTCGCTAGACACCTCAATCAAACCCAAGAAATCAACCGACATCAACAACGTAAGAGTGAGGATCAACTCCCTCAAGGAGGTCTTGTGATATGGCAGGCTTTAACGATAGTTCCATACAACTTGAAGGTGGGGAAGGTGGTGGCGGAAGCAGCTCCCAATCGCTCTTCTCTGTTTCCGTAGACCAGACACCGACTTCGATAGACGCTTCGAAATCCAACTGGAACCAAAGTTCGAAAAGCGCGTTTGTCGGCGACGGACTCAGTTCCATCACACTGAAATACAACGGGAGCGAATATCGGTTCGCTTACATCAGAAAAGCGGAAATCTATGTTGGCGGAGTTCTTTGGAGAACCTTGACGTTTGGCGGTGGCGATACGCTGTGGCGCACCTGCAATTACGCCATCCTCACTTCGGAAGACGTCTCGGCAAACTGGGCTAAAAGGCAAATCAGCATGGGTTTGTACGATAGAACTACCTACGTTTCCGGGAACCCGTATGAGTACAGCGACGTTTCTCTTAATCAAGAGCCTTCTTTCACGACGAGCGGAACGAAAACCATCTCTGTGAAAGTTTATTATTATCTGTCAGCACGCTCGTATGATCATGCCTCTACGTTGGACAGTTCCCTGTTTACGTCCGAAACACTTGTGGCGGGGCGTGTCACGGTTCTCGCTCCAACAGTTTCTTCCATATCCCTCAGCGGCGGGAAGCGGAAGTTCTACGCTGGGGAGACGTTCGATTATTCCTCTCTTGTCGTCACCGCAACATACAAATACCAAGTCGATGGCGGAGTCGCGTATTCGTCCGAAGTGAGTGGCTACAGCGTTAATTCCTCATCTGTGCAAACGGTGATTGACATGGCTTTGTCCACCAGCTACTCCGCCACACCGCAAACGGCAACCGTGACTGTGACCTATAGCGGGAAAAATGCGTCCTACTCCATAACCGCGTATGGCATCGCATCTTACACAAAGCCGGATATTCTAAGCCCAAGAGGTGATTCAAATTTCCGCGTAGGGGAAACAACGTATTCCATAGACAACTCGACAATCACCTATGCAGACGGAACGACTGAATCCGCTGAAGTATCGGTTGTTTCTGGATTTAGACCCTCGACTTCTTGGATCGACGGAACATCCGCGACCCTCTCCATCACTGCAAGTAAGACGGGTCAAACAAAAACTTGGTCTTCCACCTATTACGTTTATCCTCCATTCAAACTCACCCTGAACACCGCGTCCGTCCAAAAGAACTTCGATGCGGACGATGAATTCAATTACACCAACCTCGTCGTGACTGCATACTACGGCAAAGCGGGAAATGAAAGCGCGGCTGGCACGGCTGTCGTGACACCTGATTTCGTCATGTTCCCCGACAATTCCGTTGGAGCGAATAAGACGGTAACCGTCGCCTATGGAGGCATTTCCGAGACTTACAAAATCAACGTCAACGGCTTATACGATCTCCAAGTCGATATTTCGTCCTACGGCGCAAATCTCCGCGTTCCGAAGAACGGGGCGCTTTCCTATGCAAATGCGGTGTTCCGCGTGAAGAGATATGTCTCTGGCGTGCTTTCCAACTGGACTACGAGCAACCTTCCGACCATCACCGCCGGGGAGCTCGACACATCGACGGCAGGAAACAAGACGGTGACGTTCTCCGCCACCGAAGACGGCGCGACGGTCACGAAAGATGTTCCCGTTGTCGTCTACACAATCTCTTCCATCTCCGTTTCCAACATGCCGACGAAGATGATTTACGAAGACGATGATTACCCAGTACTCGATTTGACTTCCTTCGCCGTCGGCGCGATCACCAGCGATGGGCAAAGCGTAACGCTTACCTATAATGCGGTGAACAACGGCTATGAAGTGCTCATCGACGGTGTTCTATGCGATGATGATGAAGTCACGCTCACCGACAGCGTTTCCATTGTGGTTCGGTCGAAAACCGAGCCAAGCGTTGCTTATTCAAGCACCATCACCGTGGCGCAGAAGCAGGCGGAAGCCGATGCTCCGCTCGTTGTCTCGGGAAGCCTTGTTTACGTTCAGACAGGGGAGAAGATCAATCTCTCCGGCTTCGTCGTTCAGCAAAAGATGAATGACGGCACTTATGAAGTGATTGACGACTACACCTGCGTAATCAGCGGGAAAGATGGGCTTCAATTCGATGATGAAGACGACACCAACGAATATTACGATTTGGTATTCTCCAAGAGCCCGTCCGCCGACACCACCGTGTCCGATGCCGTCTTCCTCGATGGCGTTTCCGCCGTCACCATCGACCCCCTTCCGAGAAACGTGTTCGACATCGGCGAAGACACCACCGACGTTCTCCAAACCCTGACTTGCACGGTTGACTATTACCACGCGCAAAGCCAGACGAACATGTCGTTCCGCTTCGGAACCGATTACGACCTGCTGAACAGGGAGTTCGTCCTCGCCGATGCGAACGGCAACGACGGAGCGGTCGTCATCAACATGACGCTCTACGGGAAGAGCAAGTCCGTCACCGTGTACATCAGGAAGGTATCTTCCCTTACGAAAGTGGCGGTCGGCACGGCGAATTACGATTACGACATCCACGATGCCCTTAATCCCGCTGGCAACAACTACAAATTCCAGAAGGTATACAACAAGAAAATCGACAACGTAGACACCTACGATGTTTCCGACTCCGATTTGTCCTTCTCGTTCTCCGGCGGGGATCAATCATGCTCCGCGAGCGATTTGGTTCCGACTAGGTCGACCGATGTCGTTTCCGTCACGGCTTCCTACACCGAGAACGGGGAAACCGTGTCCGCTTCGGCTTTCAACATCTCCGTTCTCAGGCTCAAGTCGGTGAACTTAATCAACGATGATGCGAATGTGGTAAGTGCAATCTACCTAGACAAAGGAAGCCATCTCGATTTGTCCGAGTACCGGCTTTACGTCCAATACAACGACAGCACCTCCTCCACTGAGTACGTCAGCGCGGCTTCCGCGCTTAGCCCCAGCGACGGAACAATCATCAACTCTGCCGTCTCCTCCGCGACTGCTTCTTATTCCTATCATGGCGACTCGGTGTCCACGACCTACGACATCCACATTCACTACGTCAGCGCAATCACCACGAACCTGACAAGCGTGGTGGACGAAGAATACTATGTCGGCGACACCCTTGATTTGACGAGCGTCACCGCCAGCAGGACTTATTCTTCCAGCGATGAGGAAGAAGACGGCTACCCGTACACGGAATCCTTCACCCCGTCTTTCGTCCTTGATTCCATGAACATCGCGGACGAATACCCGCTTGTGTCCGCTGGCTCGTATACCGTCTCATTTACCGACAATGGAATCACCAAGAGCGCTTCCTTTGCGGTTTACGCGGTGGTGCTTTCCTCCATCGCGACTTCCACAAGCGCGGCTTTCAAACCGTTCACCGATTACGTGGAAGGTCAGCGTTTGAATTTGACGGGTCTTTCCATCGTCAAGACCTACAACAGCGGGGCGACAAACACAATCGCTTACACCGACCCGATGGTTGAAGTGGTGGACGGCGACGGCGATGCGTTCTCCAAAACCAAGGAACTCGCTCTTTCTGACGATGACGTTGAGCTTTTCGCCAAGATAACGGAGAACGGCGTCACCAAGACCGCTTCAATCGGCACGCTGTCCGTTGCGGCGAATGAACTGGATTCCATCGAAATCATGTCCAGCAGCGCCAATAAGACGACCTTCACCTATGGCGACAGGTTCTCCATCGATGGCTTGATTGTGAAAGCCAACTTCACCAATGGCTCTTCCAGCGGCGTTGCTTTGGCTTCGCTATCCGTGTCCGGCGCAACGCTCGGGCATGTGTTCAATCCCACTGACGACCAGACTTTCGGGGCTATCGCCATCACCGTCTCCTACACGCATGGCGGGATTACGAAGACCGCTTCCTTTAACATCACCCTCGCCAAACCCGTCTTGTCGTCCATCTCCACCAACGCGACTTCGGATGCAGTCGTCACCCAGTTCGTTGACGGGGATGCGTACAGCGAGTCGGGTCTCGTGGTGGTAGGCACTTTCGCTAACGGCTGGACTTACACCCTTCAAAGCACGGATTGGAGCACCAACGCGACCAGCGTGCTCACCATCTCCGACGGCAATATCAACATGACCGGCAATTACGGGGCGAAGACCATCACCGTCTCCGCGAACAACCCGTTCGACTCCAACCAAACCGCAGTCACCACGACATACAGCGTCGACATTATGACGAGCGGGGCAATCGTCTCGGCGGTGCTGATGTTCGATTCGGACGTGGATTTCGAGAACTACACCGTTGGCGATGTCTTCAACGCGAGAGGCGCGTACTTCCACGTGACGGACATCGACGGAATCGAAAGCGATGTCAGAACGTTCGTGACGAACCCGGCGAAAGGCTCGGTGCTAAGGAGCGCTCAAAGGATTGAGGTTTCCTGCACCTACACCAAGACTTCCTTCACCACGACCGCCACGTACAAAATCCTTGTGTCCGTACCCAATGTCGTCTCCCTCACCGAAACCAACGATTACAAACTGGCAATCGGAAAATCCGATGGAACGCTCATCGAAACCATCACGCACGAAGAGCAGACGATTGCGTTTGGCAAGACCTACGATTCCGATAACAACGTCACCGGCGAATACTACCCGCTCTTCCATGAGAGCAAAATCGCGGTTGACAACAACCAAGCCCATTCGTTGACATACGGGTTCAACGTCTATACGGGCGTTGATATGGCTGGCGATTGCATTGGCTACATCGATTTGGGCGTTACCGCCTCCGATGGCACGGTCGTCCGCCAAGCCCACGTGGTTCTCTTCGACGACCCGCTGAACCCCATTGACGGGCAGGGGAATGTTGAAGTCATGTTCCCGCATTACGTAGCAGGTCTTTCCGATAGAATCAACAAGTGCCGCTTCGGTATCGTATACAACAACCGCCTGTTCCTTTCGGGCAACCCCGATTTCAAGTCCTGCGACTGGCACAGCGGTGCGGTCAACGTCTCTCAGGCGGAGAACTACGACAGGAACACCGATTTGGACTTCACCTATTTCTCCGATTTGGATTACTGCTTCTACGGCACGGACGACACCGCGATCGTCGGCTACGACATCTACCGCGATGGCGACTTAATTGCCGTCAAAGAAGGGAGCAGGTTCCAAGCCACCCTTTACCGCCGTTCCTACAAATTGATTGCGGCGACTTCTTATGACGGGACTTCCGTTCAGGCGGACACCACGCTGGCAGAAGAGGCTTTCCCGATGTTCGACATCAACGCGAACGGCGGGGTCGGCGGTCTTTCCAACCGCTCAATCCTCAACTTCGTCGGGGAAACCATCGTCGTCACCAAAGACGGGGTCAAGGCAATCACCAGCAAGGACAACGTTTACAATTCCGCGAAGTACTCCTTCGATGTCTCTTCCTACATCAACCCGCGCATTTCGAATGAGAACCTTAAAAACGCGTTCGCGTTCGCCTATGGCGAGAAGCTTCTTCTAAAAACCGAGCGCGGCGTGTACGTAGGGTACAACGAACTCCGCAACGAAGCAGGGGAGTACGAATGGTATTTCCTCGCCGATTTGCCGGCTGACATGTTCTTCGAGCATGATGACGAACTCTATTTCGCCAACGATGACGGCGAAGTGTTCCGCTTCCCCAAGAACATCCTCTCCTACCGCGACAAAGACAGGGACTTCATCGGGCAGGGCGGCGCTTACCTCACGATCGATGAGGCGAACAACAGAATCATCGCCGGCAACGCCTACGCCGACCAAATCGAGGCTGGCAGGGCGTTCCACCTGATTACCACGTACAGCCTTGACGACCCCGATTCCAGAACGCTCGTCCACTCTTCCATCGGCACGTTCGTCAACTCGAACTACCGCGCCAACATGATTGAGACGGGAGGCTCTTACGACGATACCGCGTACAACGGGGAATTCGACCCGTCCACCAACATCATCACCATCAAGAAGAGGAACTCCGACGGCTCCGCCGATTCGAGCGGGACGCTCGCGATCCAAGACCTTTACTACGACGGCAGGAAGGTTCGCTTCGACTCCATGCTTCCATCGGAATCGGGCGATTTGAACCTTTACGAAGATTACGTTTTGTCTAAGGTCGGCGACAACCAATATAAGATCGTCGATGGGAGCGGAAACGTCGTTTCGCTGAGCGACACGAACTCCATGAGAATGGTGTTCATTGTCAACGATTTGTCCGTGACGTTCATCCAAGACGTTCAGCCGTATGGCGAATCGGGTGCTAAATCGTTCTCTTTGCTCGGAGACCATTCACAAACGCTCGATTTAGTGTATTATAATAACCAATTAGGTTATTACTCCGGCGTTGTGACGACCGAAAACAAAGTCCAATCGTTCTATGTGACGGCACCTTATTCGATGGGAACCATCTCCAGCGTGAAAACGATTTGGGCATGGGTCATCACGAACGATACCAACCTCGCCTCCTACATGGACGTTGGCTACATTTCCAGCAGAAGGCAAGGCGGGTTCGAGACCATCGTCAAGTCGTCGCCGGCAAGCAGGGATTTGAATTTCGCGAACTTCGAGTTCAGCAAGGTGTCTTTCCTTAACGACGCCTTGCCCCACGTTTACACGAAGTACCGAACCCTCGCTTCCGTGAACTTCATCAGGTTCGCCTTCAAGAACGAAGAGGACAGCAACATAGCGCTTACCGCGATGGATGTTATCTACACGGTGAGCGGACTCGCGAAAGGAGCACACTAACATGCCTACCAGAGAAGAACAGGAACTTGAAACCCTAAAGGCTAATTCGCCTTACGCTTTGCCCGACGATGCCGCCGCAAGCGGCTGGACTACCGCCCAAAAGAAAGAGAAATTCTACGCTGGGCTTCTTTACCTTTACGAATTGTTCAAAGCGAGCCGTTCTTCCACTGAGGGAACCGTCAGCGAATTCACGCAGAAGGTCGACACCTTCACGAATATGGTCAATGCGTTCATCGAAGCGGACAAAGCTTCCAAGGACGGAGACAACAACGTAATCAGCGCGACTTACGCGAAAATCGCAAACATCGCGAACGGGACTATCCCAGCCGTCAAATACAAAAAGGGAGAGAATGAGACCGAGAACATCAACGCCATTGAGCCTCGGCTCATGGTTTTGATTAACAAAATCCTCGGCTACTTCACCGGCGGTAAAGCGAACAATGCTCTCTCCGCCGACAAAGCCACCTCCGATGGTGATGGAAGAAGCATCAAGACCACCTACGCCACCAAAACGGAAGCAGCTACGATCCAAACCGCAATCAACAACGTTCTCAACGGCGCTTCCACCGTTGCGAAATCTCTTGGCGATGGCAACGGCAACACGATTTCCTCCACCTATGAAACCAAGTCCGATGCCACCGCGAAAGTCGCGAGAACCAACCTCGTCTCCATCATCGGGGAAGCGACCACTTCGCTAAGCGGTTTGCTCAGCGCCACAGACAAGTCGAGGCTCGACGCTCTTTACGCCCTTCTCGGAGCGAGCGATGACGCTGATACGGTTGTCAACACGATCAACGAAGTGCTCGCGATTTTCAGCCAATACCCGGAAGGCGTTACGCTCACCAACGCGCTCGCTCTCAAAGTCGCCATCTCGGACATTGTTGATAACTTAACCACCCAAGATGCGACCAAACCGCTTTCGGCGAAACAGGGCTACGTCCTCAAAGGGCTCATCGATGCCCTTATCCCAGTGGATAACCTCACTTCGACTTCCACGACCGCTCCCTTGACTGCTAAACAAGGCAAAGTCCTGAAGGACTTAATCGACGATTTGGAGAGATGGTACCTCGCTTTGAGCGGTATCGCCGAGGACTACGATTCCACCTCCACCTATTCCAAGGGGGACGTGGTCGCGAACTCGGGCAACCTCTTCCGAGCGAAAGCGGATATAACCACCCCCGAGCAATGGACTGCCGCGCATTGGGAGTCCGTCACCGTGGTGGAACTCATAAACGAGAAACTCACGCGCGGCGACTACGACGCAACAACGGGAGTCGGTTACGCCGACAACGCCGACCAACTCAACTCCCCCGACTTCACCACAGACCAAGCGCCTTATCTTTACCGCACCAGTGGAGGCGACGCGGACATCGGCAACCGCGAGAAGGACACCATCGTGGGCGGCTCTTTGGGATGGAACCAGTTGTTGCAAAACCCTGATTTCTCCACTTCATCTGGGTGGTACGTTTCCAATGCGACCATAAGCATTTCGAGCGGAATAGCCACCATTACTAGCAGTTCCGATGGCAATGGCGAAGCATATAAAACCATCAGTGGCAAAGCCATTGTTGGGCATAAATACCTTGTGATAGCGAGAATAAAAACGCCTGGCGACATTATTGGCCTCCGCGTAGACCAAGACAATTGGGCAAACAGTTTTGGCGTAAATGTAGCGGCAACGCCAAACCAATGGGCGGTTTACTCTGCAATAATCACCCCAACGGCTTCCTCCGCCACCCAAAACAACTTTCACATCTACCCATTCCACAACACAACGGCGGGGGCGGAAGTGGAAATCGACTATGCCAACATAATCGACCTAACCGCCATGTTCGGCGCGACCATCGCGGACTACATCTACAGCATAGAAACCGCGACCGCTGGTGCTGGCGTGGCGTGGTTCAAACGCTACTTCCCGAAGCCCTATTACCCCTACAAGGCCATCGGCGGATTCCTCCACGTCAAACTCACCTCGCACGACATGGTGGGGTTCAACCAGTGGGACGAGGAAGTGGAATTGGGCGCTTTGAACGGGAACACAGGCGGGAATTACCCTTCGAGCAACTCCCTGCGCTCCAAGAACTACATAAGTGTTTTCCCAAGCACCACCTATTATGGGAAGATACCGACTGGCTCGTTCAATGTCTACCAATACGACGCCGACAAGAACTTCCTGTTCGGCTACAACGTCAGCGGCGTGCAGAACGGCACTTTCACCACCAACGCGAAAACGCATTTCATCCGTTTGGAAATCAACTCGACCTACGGCACTACCTACAACCACGACATCAACATCAACCTCTCTTGGTCTGGTTGGCGCAACGGCCAGTACGAAGCCCACAAGAAGTTCACTTATCCGCTCGACACCTCCGTCATCCTCCGTGGCATCCCGAAACTCGACGCGGACAACAACCTCTACTACGATGGGGACAAGTACCACAGCGACGGCACGGTGGAGGAAGAATGGGGCATCATTGACTTGTCCACTATTCCCGATTGGGTTTACGATAGCACCTACAGCCGTTGGTATACCGACCACCTTGCCGGACTCATGGCGCCGACGGCAGACAATAACACGAAAGGGGAATTGTTTTCTCCCTTATATGAAAACGTACCTGTCAACTTTTTACTTGGTTCTACCGGTAATTATATTTCTGGCAGCAATGGTTCAAGGCTAAGCGTCAAGAACGGTTCTTCCACGACCGAACCGAGCGGATATTTGATTTATCGCAAGAAAACCGCCACAACCTCCTCCGCCACCCCGTACCAAGAGACGCAGGAGGTGGACGACTTCGGCACCGAGGAATACGTCGTTCCCGAGCAGGACGGCGTTAAAGTCCCAGTCGGACACTACACCGAGTACCCCGAGAACCTCCGCGACAAACTCCGCAGATTGCCGAATATGCCGACCGTCAGCGAGAGCACGACGGCGACCTACGCGGTCAACTACAACGGACAGACGAAGAAATGCTCCTTCGTGCCCATCAACGACTGGTTGGCTGCGAACGGATACTCTGCTGTGGAGGACGTGTCGAGTAGTGTGACGTTGGAAACAGGAATAACTGCAACACTAAAGAAAGCGTATAAGCAAGGCAATGTGATGACAATGAGCCTTGTTCTGCAAAACACGAGTGGCGCTGAATTGCCGGCTTATTCTACTTTGTTTACTCTTGCAAGCGGGCTGTTCCCTACAAATCAGTACATCGTTGCGTATGTTGAAGCAAACAACCTGCTCAAGAGATTTAGAATTAACCCAAATGGCCAGGGCGGCATAGAATACGCTTTGCCTAATAACGGTGTTGTGTACATCAATATCTCTTACGCAGTCGCATAAAGGAGGACTAAAAATGATCGTAACCGAAACCAAGAACGGAATCACCCACATCTACTCCGACGAGGGCAAAAAGGTGCGTATGAAGGGCACTAAGTTCGCTTTCAACAACGCCTACGAGGAAGTTGGCAAAGAGCATGACTGGGAAGAGGTGGACGATGAATAAAGGCCCGATCGACTTCGATTCTCCTTTGGGCATAAGCAAACGCGAATGGACAAAAGTGTTAGGGGTCAACCTAGCACTTTTGCTTGTGGTCTACCTAATCGCTCTAATCTGCACCCTTTGCGGTAGCGATTTCTTTGCGCTTAGGTTTTACAATGAAGACCTAGCCAGCATTGAAACATCTCTCAGAAATCTAGGAATATACGCCCTAGTGCAAATTGCTTTCGAGACTATCGAGGCGACTTTAATAGTCTGCTATGTCGCCAAGTGGAAAATAAAGTTTTGGACGCCGATCGCGATATTTGCCGCCTTTGTCTCCGCCAATCTTATTTGTTGGGGCTTGCTTGGCTACCTTCCATCGTGGGTTCAATTCGTCAATTCTATTGGTATGTTCGTTGGCTTCACATTCTTGTATTGCCATTCAAGCAAAAGAGAAGTTCTTTTTGGTTTCATCAGACTCGCAATCGCCTTGGTCGTATCGTTCTTGCTTAATGGGTGCATAAATATATTCAGGATGCAGGCTATTGCCTTTTGGGATAGTTCTTTCAGTAGCACGATTGCGTTTGCATTGTGCGTTGAATATGACTTTGCACTAGTGCTTACTCTTGCGCTCCTTACTCTTGTCATAAACTTTGGCAAGAAAGGAGACGAACAGCAATGCCCGACAATCCGTACTGCCTCTGGTTCTTCCCCGACTACGATGAACTCGTTGCCGAAGAACTCTCCAACGAAGACGAAGACGAATAATCTTTCGCCGCAAGCGAAGAAGCGTTTACTCAAACTGAAAATCAAGGTAACAATTATCCAAACAACCGCCTTACTCGTTACTTCTCTCTTACCGTGGTTTGTTGGAAGACCTGTTGAATTCTCGCTGGTATTCGCTTCTTTTTGTTTAACCCGTTTCGTTCTTGGATTCAGCCATTCTTTGCACTTCAAAAGCGAGTTGGTCTGCGTAACCGCAGGCGCGTTGTTGTTTTGGCTTCTCACCTTCTTAACTCCGTCAATCGAAGTATGCGTAATTATGGCTATCGTATATGGAGCGGTGGTGGCGCTCGGCTTTCGCTTATACTGGGAATTGCATGATTTGCTTCTTTACCACAAGGCTGCAAAGCTCGATAGGTATGCCATGTTCTACACCGTGTTCAAGGGAAACACTACGTCGAAGCATATTTATGGCGTTATGAAAGCCAAAGGCTATCTTAAAGACGACATCGAAATCGTCCAGCTCTACATGGATCGCGTTAAAGTCGATGCAATAGCCATCGAGAAAAACTACTCAAAGCGCGTGATTGAAAGCAGATTAACCGGCATAGCGAACGATTTGTACGCTCGAAGATAAAAAACAATGCACTAATGCACTGAGTTAACGCTCGGTGTTTTTCTTTATATTTAGGGCAAAGAAGGAGGAGGTCGCGCAAATGCCCTTCAATCCATACAATCCATACAACCCATACGCACCACAGCCTAACTTCGGGAATTTCCTTCAGCAGTCCCAGCAAAACACATACGCGTTTGTGAATGGGATAGAAGGAGCGAGATCTTTTCAGATGGCTCCTAACCAAACCGTCATGCTCATGGATTCCGACAACCCGGTCGTGTACATGAAGCAATCGAACGGCATGGGTCAATCCACGATCAAATGCTTCAAATTGGTCGAGACGAGCGAGGATGAGCTCAAGCCGAAGCCAATTCAAGCGGATTATGTCACAAAAGCCGATTTCGAGTCCCTTGCGAAGAAGGTGGACGCCCTTCTCAAGAAGGAGTGATGTATGCCGAACCCCTTCAATGTCCTGAACCCCAATAACCCTATGCGCGCCTATCAAGGCAACATGGGCAACATTCAAACGCTGTATAAGTCGATCATGGGTAGTAGAGACCCCATGTCCGCATTTCGGCAGATAGCGTCGCAACACCCCCAAATGCAACCGATCCTCCAAGCTCTGCAGGGAGGGGCAAACCCTCAGCAACTATTCGCTTCCCTTTGCCAGCAGAAAGGGATAAATCCGCAGGAATTCCTGCGCCAAATAACTGGTAGCAATGGCTAATGCCTTGTTATAGAAAGGAGGAAGACAATGGAAACCACTGGAATCGTTCCAACCATGCCGGTCAACGGCGGTGACGGCTTCGGATTCGGCAATGGCGGTCTTTGGCTCTTCGCCATCCTCGCCCTTATGTGGGGCGGCTTCGGCAACGGCTATGGCAACAACCTCGGTTATCGCCCTGCCACCGCTGAAGACGTGAGCAATGGCTTCAACTTCAGCGAGCTTCAATCTGAGAACCGCGACATCCTGTCCGCGATCTCCGGCGACACCGCGAGCACCATCGCGGCTGTCGAAAGGGTCGGTGCTGGTCTCACCAATGACATCCACGACGTCGCCTTGAGTGTTTTGGACACCAAGTCCCATCAGCAAGAATGTTGCTGCAACATCCTTCGGGCTGTCGATGGAGTCAACTACAATGGCGCGCTCAACACCGCCGCCATCAACGCCAACACCACGGCTCAGACCCAGAAGATTCTCGATGCCCTCGCGGCTGACAAGATCGAGCGTCAAGCCCAGAGAATCGCCCAGCTCGAACAGCAAATCGCCCTTGCCGGCGTTGTTCGCTATCCGAGCGCGATGACCTATGGCGCTGGTCCTAGCCCATTCTGCGCCGGTTGCGGCGGAAACATCTAACCAAGCACAACATTCGCAATAGCCACTAAGGCAAGGCACACTGCCACGCACGCTTGGAAACTCCTCTCTTGGGGGCTATTGCAAAAAGCAGTAGCCCCTTTTTATGGGGCGGAAAGGAAAAAATATGCCTGCTTCTATATTTGCTATCACCCCGACCACGGCGGCAGTCACCGCAGGAGGGGTTCTCCCATTGACCACCATTGCGCGCCGCCAATGCGGTTGCGTGAATCAGCTCGGTTCGGACTCGATCATCCTTGAGAGGGCTGGTTATTACAAAGTAACCGCGACCGCGACGTTCAACGCCCCCGTGGCTGGAGACGTCACCATCAATCTCACCAAAGATGGTGTCGCCGTCCCTGGCGTCACCGCGACCGAGACCATTACTACCGCAGACACCGAAGTGCGCTCCATCGCAGTCAGCGGAATTGTCCGCGTGAATTGCGGCAGTGGCGCTGCGGTCTTGCAGTTGGTCAACGCAGGGGTCGCGATTGAGACTTCCAACGTCGCGATCGACGTGGAATATTTGGGGTAAAGCCATGCACACCAAATTATTGGAAGAAGCCACCCACGAACAGCTGAAATCGTTTTTGTTCGATCAGTTCAATGAACTAAAGGACACCATGCCCAAACTCTATCGCGAAATGGAGTGCGAACTCTATGAGCATATCCACGGAGAGCACTTCTCGCCGTGGAAGTACGATTGGGCAGTCTCCGAGCTCGAGAACGAGGACGGCACAAGGGGAGCGCATTGGAATGTCGATGACATCACGGCTTACGCCAAGTCCCACGGCGCGACATACAAGAACTACAATGAGTACGATATGGCTTATGCGATGAACATGGTCTATTCGGACTACTATGGTTCCGTGCCCGACAACCTCGAGTCTTACTTCCGGGTTGCGAAAGCCTTTTTGGAGGACAAAGACGCGCCCGAAGGGAAGGCTTGGAAGTACTGGAAAGCCATGCGCTAATCCGAAGAAACGGGACTCTCTTTTCGAGGGTCTCGTTTTTTTATATTAAAAAACGTTTTATTTGGTTATACTATAAATGCGAAAAGCGTTGATTCAGCATTTTTTGCACCGTCAACCGCCAACTAAAGGAGAAAAATATATGAAGAAATTGGCTTTTACAATAGTCGCTGGCGCTCTCATTTTGGGAGCGGGAGCAGGCTATGGAACTCATTTTGCTATCAGCTACCATGCGAACGCGGTGATGGTGAAAGCGGAAGAACTCGAATCGTCCTCTCAGGAAGTCGAACTCACCGAAGAAGAAAAAACCAAACTCCAAGCCCTCATTGCGGAGCTGAAAACCAAGTACGAGGAAATCAAGAACTTCCAAGTCGCCGGAACGACCGTCGGCGCGATTGCCGGCGCTCTCGTCGGAGCAATCGTCTCCGCAGTCCCCGCCTTGATGAACCGCTCCAACATCAAGAAGGCGATCGAGAACGTCGCCCTTTGCAAAGAGAACGTAAGAGCGGTCGAGGCGGTCGGCAAGGAAGTCAAAGAAGAATTCAAAATCGCCAACGAAAAATACGACAAAGCCATCAAGGTTATTGAAAGTCTGGGCAAGGAGCTGTCCAACTTGGAAACCAAACTAAATGGCATCGAAAACGACAACGCCAGTTTGAAGCAGGATAACGCGGAATTGAAGGAACTCATCATCGTTATGATTAACAACAACCCGACCTGCGTTGCCAACGGCGTCGCCGAACTCATCAATCAGAAATTCGGCAAATGAGAGGTGCTCCGATGGAAAAGGAAAAGAAACCGAAAAGCAAAACCCTCGCAAAGAGAAACGGGCTGCGAGCCGCCAAGTATTCTTTGAAGGCTGGCGCTTTCGCCGCTCCAGTCGTACCCATCGTTGTGGAAACCGCAATCAACTGGGACGAATGGTTCAACAACTCCAACGGCATCCATGTCGGCACCGGCTTCATTATGATGGTGATTTCCACGCTCCTAACCTATCTAGCGGTTGCGAAGAAAAAGAAACTGCTGGAGAAATTCTCCGCGTTCTGGAGCGTTGCAATCATCCTCGTATGCTGGGCTGTCGCCTTGCTGTTCCTGTCCTCAATCCTTCAGGAATTGGGCTTCCTGCTCCTTTACATCTCGTTCGGGGTCGTGGCAAGCGCAATCATGGACGAAACCGAAGACCGCGTCGTTGAAGCCAATCTCACCTTCTATGAAGGGCTTGTCGCGGAAAACGGGCTTGACAGGAAGCAGGAGAAGAAAGAGCAGAAGCGCAAACTCGCTGAAAGGGAAGCCAAGCGCGAGCGTGAAATGAGAAGAAGGGCGGTCGAATGAACAATCAGAAAATAAAAAATAAAAAATATTTCTTCATTCGCTTGTTTGGCGGGATTTTATTCTTACTGGCTGGCTTGGTGTTCGCAATCGTTTATCTAACCATGACTGGCTGGGATTTTATTCAGTTCTTCACAAACCCAACGGTTCTTCTTATAGCCCTTCTCGGGGTTGCCTTTGGGATAACACTCATATCTTTGGCGGAGGTGAAGTGACATGGACGAACAGCCAAAGACCTTTTGGGAGAAAGCGAAGTCCGCGTTCAACAGGGCTAAACTATCCCGCTATCTCAGTTTCTTCGCCGTCATCTCCGGAACGGTTATCCTCTCGCTCTACCAAGTCGGGTGGGATCCATTTCGGATTGGCTGGGAAGTCTACGTGGCGAACACCGCGCTTCTTCTTTTCCTTGGCATTTACGGGCTTTTCTTCGGCGAGAACGAAGGAGGCAATCTCTTCAAAACCCTTATCACTGGCGCGTTCCAAACGGCGCGCGACGAATTCCTAGACCGCGTTGACGACGTTGTTGACAAAGGCTATGCGGACGCGCTTCCCGATTACATCGTTTGGAGATACCAAACCGATTACGCCAACGCATGCAAGATGAAACTTATGTCCGTCCGCGTGTTCGACAGTTCGGTTCTCGACCTGAACAAAGACGACCTTGGGAGGCTCCGAACCGCGCCGCTCAAAGTCGGCGAGCATTATTACTCCCAGCTCAGCGAAGAGCAGTACCAAACCATCATCGACATTCAGGACGGAAAACTATTCGTTGATTACATCGACGACTACACCTTCTTCCTCAATGATGAAGACGGCGGCGGCGAACAGCAGGTCACCCGCGTTAAGAACACCCCGAAGCGCAAAGAAAAAATCACTTGGAAGCAAAGGCTGACTAGGGTGTTCATGATTCTCATCGTCTCCCTTATCCTCGCAGGCTTCTTCAAGAAGGCTTGGGAAGGCGGGGACGTGGAAACCGCGAACCGCGAACTCGTGACCCGTCTCACCGACTTGATCGTGTCGGTTGCGAGCGGCATCAACATCGCCCGCTTGCTGAACCTCGAGGATGTGTTCGTCCTGAAATTCAAAGCTTCGTATCTCGGATTGTTCTACGTCTCGATGGAGAATAAGTCCTTCGTACCAACGAACTATGAAGAGAAGGCGAAGAAGGAATACGAAGAATACGAGAAGAAGCAGGCTGAGGAAGCCGCCGAAGTCGTAGACCAGAACGTTGTCAAACTGCCGTTTATTGCCAAAGGAGGTAATTGATATGCCGAGCAAAGAAGAATACCTGAAGAACCTTGAAACGAGCCTGACGGGCGTTTCCCCGCAGAACTCCGCCGGTTCAGGAAGCGGTGAGGACACCACCGACTACTATCAAATGCTGAAAAGCGAAGCGTACAAGCAAATGCTTTCGAAGGAAGTCCAAGCCCACAACGCTCAGCTACAGGCTTTGAAATACACGCAGAACAGCCTGAGCGGAGCCGGCTATGGCACGCAGGGCATCAGCGAGTCGAGCCGATTAGGCATAAACAATTCCCTCGGCACGGCTTTGAAGAACGCCCAAGCGGAATACGAATCTTCTTTGCAGGGCATCAACCAGCAGAAGAAGCAGGCTTCCAATGACGAGTTCGAGTCCCTGACCACGTTGATGAGCGGCGCTTCCTCTTCCTCGCAGCTCGGCGAAATCCTCAAAGAATACGGCTATGCGGACATTGGCGAAGACGGCAACCCCATTTGGAACGAGAAGAACCTCGCAGGCTTAGACGCGAACACCCAGCGCCAACTCAAAATCATCTACAACATGTACGCCAGCGAACTGCAAAACAACGAATGGCTCTCCAACAACACCATCAACGGTGTCGGCTACCGCGATGCCGGCACCGCCATTCAGAACATTGTCGATTCCAAAGGGGACACTGGGCAGGTGTCAAACGAACTCCGCCATATCTTCTCGGAGGAATTCCTCAAAGGCAAGGAAGACGGGTACACCGTCAAATTGGTCAACAAGGACGATTCCGGCAAATTCGTTTACATGATTTACCGCAACGGCACTTGGTATCAGACGACCGCCAACGTGTACAACAACGCAAAGCAGAAAGAAACCCTCACGGTCAAGAAATGACCCACAGCGAAAGGAGGTAGACGATGCCTACCGACGAATATTCAAGAGCTGAATTCCTGCGTTCCCTTTTGAACCAGCAGAAGCAAATCAACACCAACGGCGGAAACCTGCTGAACCCAGCGATTCCGAACGATGGCTCGTTTTTGGGCGCTCAGGCTGGCATGGACACTTCCTTTCAGGGCGGGGCTATCAATTCCGATGTGCTTTCGTACAAGCCAGAAAAAGAAGGGAAGGGCACGTTCGAACAGGCAGTTGACAAGATATTCGGCTTTGCCGATGAAATCGCCGCTCAGTTTGGCGCTGGCTATGTCGGCGGCTGGGAAGGCATCCTCGATTTAGCCGCGACTGGAATCGGCGCTTTCGGTGATTGGACTGGTTTGTATTCCAGCGACCCGTTCACCCGTTGGGCGAAGAAGGACTTGGGGCAGGAAGCCGCTACCTACGTTAAGACGTTCCTTACCCCGTGGAACGACCTCCGCAACATGATTAACGGCGATTACTTCACCGCCGATTATTGGCGCAATCGCGGAATGGGAGCCGCCAACGTGCTTTCGCTTGGCAACGCATTTGAAGGGCAGGTCGACTTCCAAAAAGACCACGATCGCTATTATGGTTTCAATGACGAACTCGAAACAGGGGTCGGTCAGTTCCTCGGCGGAGCGGCTCACTCCATCGGTTTCATGCTCCCAGCCATTCAGACGGGTGGAGCGGCAGGCGCGGCTGGTTTAAGTCAAACCGGCGTGAAGGCTGTATCGCTCGGCGTGATGGGATTGGGAGCGGCTGGCAAAGGCTCCGAAGAGGCTCTCAATGAGGGAGCGTCCGCGGGCAAGGCTCTCGCTTACGGCGCGGCTTCCGGCGCAGTCGAAGTCGCATCGGAAATCGTTGTCGGCAAAGCGCTTGGTTTGGTTGGGTTAGGAACTGGCAAAATCATGGGTGTAGTCGGCAAAGGCGCGGCTTCGAAAACCGCGAGCGTTGGCTCGAAGACCTTTGTCAAGGAACTTATCAAGTCCATGAACGAAGAGGGCGTGGAGGAAGTCTTCTCCGCCGTTTTAGAGCCGTTCACCAAAGCGATTTACACTGGCGATGTCGATTGGGACAACACATTCAAGAGCCCTGATTGGTGGTTTGGCACGAACGGAAGGTTCAGCGAGTCCGTCTTCGGGCAATACGCTTCTGGCGCGTTCGTCGGCGGTCTTTCCTCCGGCATGTCCAATGCGAAGGTCTATAAGAAGGTCGGCGCGGACGGCTATCAGGTGGTCGCGGAACTGAACAACCTAGCGGAAGCGGATATTGCCATGCAAAAGGCTAAGGAAGGCAGTGCCAAGTACATCGATGCCGAACAGGCGCGCGGGGAAGCCATGTCCGCATTTATCGAAGCCGAAAACAAGTTCTTGCAGAACGCCACGACCGAGCAGAAGAAGGAACTCGCCAAAATCCTCCGCTCCCCGAACAACATGAGAGCGTTCGCCGAAGCGTTGGAATCGTCAGATGTGGATTCCGCGATCTCGGATTACATCAAGAAACATGCGGAAGACATCGGCACGCACGAGAAGGCGAGGGCGTATAATTTCCTTTCGGACATGCAAAGGAAATACGGAAGCAAGGTCAACATCGAATTCAGCGACACCAAGGCTAAGAAGGGCGCGTATAACCCGAAGACCAACACCATCTATATCAACCCCGACATTCTAAAAACCAAAGGCGGGAAGGTGCTTGTGCACGAGTATTTCGGGCATGCGCTCTCGGGCTACATGTCCCCCGGCTCCCGCGACATCTTCTACAATAAAATCAACGAGTTAGACCCGAAGTTCGTAAAGCAGGTCGAAGCCACTTATCCAGAATACAAGAATTCTTACGCCAACATGCGCGAAGAGGTCATTTCGCAGTTCCTAGAACGCTATTTCGACGAAGGGAGCGGCGCGAAGCAAATCAAGAACGCGGAAAGGATGTTCGGCGACAAATCGCTCCTCGGCAGGATTATGCAAGCCTTTGACAAAGGCGCGAAGAGCCAAAAGGAGAAAGCCATCGTCAAAGAGTATGGCAAAGTCCTGAGCGAGTTCCTCAAGAAGTCAGGAGACGACAGACTCATCACCGCCGCCGCCAAATCGATCGCTGGGTGGAAACTCTCCAACGGCGAGCAAATGCTCGCCGATAAGTACCCGTCCGTCTTTGACGTGCTGAAGAAGTCCATGTCGAAGAGACAGGCTGAACAAATGTTCGCCAGCAAAGAACTCGCTTCCTCGGTCGACTCGGAAGGCAACGCATTGTCGAAGGAGCAGATGGATTTCTTCAAAGACTCCAAAGTGCGGGACGATGACGGAAACCTTATGGTCATGTACCACGGTTCGCCAAATGCGGGGTTCACCGTTTTCGACAGCAGGCATTTCTCGGGATATGACGGGGCAGAGAGCTCTGGAGAAATCCATCAAGGAAGAAATGTAAACTGGTTCACATCGGAATCGGAAACCGCCCAGACATACGTCACAGATTCAAAGAACGGCTATTTGATCGACAAAGTTTCATCCGTGCAGGAACTAAGGGATTACCTTGCGGATTTCCTCAAAGTAATGGGTTATGACAGAAACGAGTCAAACTACAAATACCAAATCAAAGATTTCTGGTTCAAAAACATCTCTGGGCAGGACTTTGAAACCTCATCCAGAGAGCAATACGCCCTCGGAATGAACGGCTTGTGGAAAGATTTTGAAATAAGCGACACCAAAAAAGACGGATACAAGCAAGGCATCAGGATTATTTTGGAATATGACGATTGGAGTAATGACCACGTTGTTGACGAATACCATTACGTAAACCTTGAAGAAGCCAAGCGTGGACTTACTGGAATCTTCGAGGACGACACCGAAATGATGGGTGGAGGCGGTATCTACGATTACGAGAGCAGAAAATCGTTGTACAAAGTTTATTTAAACGTGAAACGCCCGCTTGTTGTGGATGCAAATTACAAGCATTGGAACGGCATTGATTTCAACAACGCCAGCGAATACAAAGAAGTCTCTTACGAAGAATTCAAAAACAACATCGATTTGCTGTCGGAAAACGACTTGTCGTATTTAAGGGATAACTACGTCGATTACGGCAACATCCTTAAAGAAGGAATGTCCATCGACGAGCAAAAGAAGGCGATCAAAAAGCATCTCGATGAAGCAAGAACTGTTAGCGATTATGAGCTTCCTGTCGATTCTAAGCTCAAAGGAAAAAACAAAGCGACGACACGCTCTATTGTTGACTACGCCGTATCGCAAGGCGATAAGTACGATGGCGTTATAATCAAAAACGTCAGGGACAACGGAGGGGCTAGCGGAATGGCTCAAAGCGGATTGTATTCCACCGTCGTCGTCACCATCGATTCCGCAAACCAAATCAAATCCATCGATAACAAGAACCCCACCGAAAACGAGGACATCTATCTTTCGAAGGAATTGGAGGAAGTGCCCGAGCACATCTCCGTTCTGTCGGCGGAAGACGTGAGGAGCGAAATCGACAATAACTACCTTAATGACTTAGACGAAGCCAAATTGAGCGCGTTAGACCAAAAGTTCGCGGACGACAAAGGCATCGACCTGTCCGCCCATTTGAACATGGACTCCAACGACTACGAGCCGGAACTCCAGCGCGCAAAGAACGGCAAGCCTCTCACTAGGTACGACGCCAGCCTAATCGACTATAAAGGCGATTACCCGCTCACTTCGACCGCGCTTGCCGGCATTGTCTACGACAAATCGGACATCGCGAATTACGACGACCCCGATGCCCCGGCGTATTTCGATTACAAGGCTATGCAGGACAAAATCGCGCCAGCCCTTGTCGAAATGCTCGATGACATGCAATCCAACCTCTCCGATGTCACGGAGCCTCTATCCGAAGGCGATTTCGCCCGGTGCTATTCCGTCTACCGCTTCCAGCAAAGCGAGCCGTGGACTGATTTCATGTCGAACGCCGAGGACGCTTACAACGAGAAGTTCAGCAACATGGACGAGTGGTATGACGAAGTGAACACATCGATGGAGTCCTTCGTCGATGCCTTCGACTCCTACATTCAGAAAATCGTGGATGGGGAGTTCACGGAAGAAGAGCAGGTCGCCGAGCCGGAACAGCCGGCGGTCGAGGAAAAAACCGTTGCGGAAGAGAAGCCAGCGACAAACGCCGTCTCCCCCGAAATCTACAAACTGTACAACGGAGAGTCCACGATCAAAGACCGCGAACTGAGCGCCGAGTTCACCGAGGAAGTCAGGGAGAAGTACAACAAGCTGGAATCCGATGCATCGGTCATCCTCGACAAAGCATTGAAGGGCGAATATCGCGATAGGGTGCATACGAGGGGCACGGAGAAGTACGTGAACATCGCGCCTTACTACAGGGCGAACATCACATCGAAGGACGACTACATCAAGTTCAAGCAGAACTTCGCCAAGGCGCGCAACAAACTGAGGCGCATCGCCAAGGCTTTCGGGTGCGATTTCGTGGTGCTCGACTCGTTCGGCATTTACCACAACGATGCCGACAACTTCTTCCAGTACGAGCCGTCATTCGTTGTTTCGCTCGGCAAGGTTGACATGGAAACCGCCAATCTGGTGGCTTCCATTTTCGCCGACCTCGGCTTCCAACAGCAGGAGGCGAGCATCTCCAGCAGGTTCATCCGCACCTTCGACGAATGGGAGAAGTGCGAGAACAAGGCAGTCCGATACAAAATCGAATACGACCAGCACGTAATCAAGCCAGCCGAGGTGGCTAGAATCATGCAGGAGAAGAATATCGAGTGCACCATCACCAGCGATGGCTCGGTGTACATGTTCAGCTTCTCCGACGAATTCAAGTCGCGCGCCGATGTTGAGAAGACCTTAGATAAATACCGCGAGGTTTATGATATACTGAAAGAAAGGAACGCCGTTCATGGAAAAACGTTTAAAGAAGCAGTCAAATACGGACTCGTTGAGTCCGTCTGGATTGGTGCAGATGCTCGACGATTCTATTACGATGCAGAGCTTCGAGGAAGCGCAAAAGGAGACTCTAGCGGGAATGAAATCCCCGCAAGATTACCAAGAGGCGAGTCTGGACGACCTGTTTTAGGCTCCAAGCCTGCACCGGCTAAGGAATATTACAAGTCGATTGAAACCACCCGCGACATCGTTGACCAAACTTCCGTGTTGGTTGAGGATTATCTCAACACGCGCGGAAACGAAGTCAAGGATTACCGCGTTGTCTACCCCAAGGACTTCCGCGAGACTGGAAGCAAATCATTCACCCAGATAAATTCAGTCAAAGACGTCTCCAAGGAAGCGGAGCGCGTTTTGGGCGTTATGTCCGAGTGCGTCATCGAAGAAAGGAACGAAGACGGCACTTACTCGGAAGTCGGTGTTCTCAAAGACATAATGGGCGCGGCTGAATTCGCCAAAATCCAGCCGATAGTCGAGGACATCATCCGCTCCGCTCCGAATACAGAAGCCAGATCGCGGGCAACCCGCTCTCTGGAGATGCAGCTCAACAAAGCGCTCGACACCATAAAAGACGAGAAGGGCAAGGTAGTCCGAACCCGCGTTTTGACGAACCAACGCAACTCCATCAGGCAGATGGTAGATAGATACATCGAAATCACGGACGAGGTTCGCTCCAAGGAAGGCTTGTACACCCTTCTCCAGCCGTTCGGCGAACTGCACGGTGCTTCGAACGATGCATACAGCAGGAGAGGTTTCAAAGACAACCTCCGCGCGGCTTTGGAGTGGTACACGGAAGAGAAGCTGACAAACAACGAGGACTTCAACGGCATCCCGTTCGACCCCGAAGTAAGGCAGGCGTTGATTGATGTTTACGAGTCGCTTGGCGAAACCGAGAAGGGTAGTCTGTCCTCGCGGACTATGCGCCTTTCTTCGCGCGCCATCAACCTCATCAGGAAACTCATCAAGCAAATGCAGGTGGATTACACCACGAGAATCCGCCCCGCAATCGACCAATCGTATGCCGCGATCCAAGCCTCTTCCTACCGCGCTCATACGAACATCATCGCGAAGCTTTACCGCATGTATAAGCGCGGCTTCGCCCCGGCATACGTAATCCTCAACCAAATGCTCGGCGACAATTCCGTTCTCGCCAAGACGCTGACGTTCGACATGCAGATGGCTCTCAACGACGCGCAGTTGTTCAGGGGCGCATATGCCGATGCCGTCAACAAGAAGCTGAAGGAACTCAATCTGAAGCGGAAGTTCGACAAACAGCGCTTCGAAATCAGGGGCAAGAGCCTCACCGCCGACCAAGCGATGTTCCTTTACAACGCCCTGTCGGTCGAAGCGAACTACAACGCAATCAACGATTCCGGCATCACCTTCTACGATAAGAACAACAACCTAGCCAAAGTCTCCGAAGTCGGCAAAGCCGCCGAACTGAAAGCGGAAGTCGAGAATGTCTTGCCGAAGGAATACAAGGAACTCGCCAAGTTCATCCTCTCCACGATGAACGATTCCGTCAAGCGCGAGTACATGAAAATGTACGAGCAACGGTACGGCAGATACGAGCACCGCAACGAAATCGGCAAGGTCGGCGACAATTCCTACTGGATGCTGTTCCGCTCCTACGAAAGAATCACGAACGCCGAGAAAGCCGTCAAGAACCCAGCGGGAATGTTCTCCCATGCCTTGAAGCGCGTGAACAACGAGAACGCAGTCGTGGTGGCTGGCGCTCTTTCATCGTTCACTGCGTACATCGACCAGTTGTCTAAGGAACTCTACGTCAAACCCAAGTACAGGGAAGCCATCACCATGCTGAACTCGAAGGGCTCGTCCAAGCAGAACATCTCCCTCCTGCTCCGGCAAAAGGTGGACATGGAGGATTACAATTACCTTACCAACACGCTTTCCGATGTGCTCGGCACAAACCCGTTCGACAAAGGCAACGATGTGTTTTCGAGAGCCATGTCCGCCTTCTCCGTGGCGAAGCTGTCATTGAACGTTGGCACCATGCTCAAGCAATTTGCCTCCATCTGGACTTCCAACATCCCGATGACGAAGGGCGTGAAAGGCGTGTTCTCCAACATCTTCAAATCGGCGGCGGTCAAAACGGAATACCGCGCGCTCGTCGATGAACTTGGCGGATTGAAATACCGCGAGAGCGGCAGGGG